>JAEEGL011220882.1_pt1 | contig 88291 bp, 79 predicted proteins | sample 9134231 | NCBI WGS metagenome assembly JAEEGL01 (sample SAMN16246548, study PRJNA631951) | gut metagenome | biome: gut microbiome; feature: rumen; material: fiber-attached | host: Bos | place: Iran: Karaj | collected 2018-10 | reverse complement strand
GTCACCTTCTTTAAGCTTACTCCACTTATTATAATCATACTTAAGCTCTTTTTCTTTGGCTCTTTTCCTCTTAATCTTCAGATAATAGCTCTCTGTATGTTCTCCTTCTCTCTGATACCCATACTCGGGGTTTCTTATCTTTTCAGGTTCACTAATAACCTTTTTCGGTAGAGTTCCCCACTTTGGCTCATGGTCCTCTCCGGAGGTTTCTACATGGGAAACCACCTTCCATCTGTCTATATCATAATAATAACGGGTTGCATACACCGGCTCATCTCTGTACACAGGTGACTGATAGGTCTCTGTATATGTTTCTGTCTTGTACTTAGGCACGCTTCTGGTTTCAAACTGACCGTTCCCCTTATTTACATACTCAGTTGTATAACCGTCACTTACTCTTCTGGTACGTGTTCGTGTTTTGGTTTCGTAATGATCTATAACCTTTTTATAATGATGAATCTCCCGTTTCTTCTCATGCAGATTCGCCCCCGCAGGCAATTCCCAGGCATCCTCATTATAATTATTAAACTCCTCTATGGCTATATCCCGCTCCCAGCGAAATCCTGTGATAGTAGCATTGGTCGGAATCGTTATTACAAAAGAAAGTGCAAACAATATCAGTATCAGATATATAAGCCTATATGGTTTCTTTATAAAAAAACCAAAAAATGACTTGAATCCTGAAAGAATCCTGCCTTTAAGCGAATAGTCAGCTACTTTTTTATCAGCATCGGAATCTAAAATTTTTCTCAATTCTTTTTCTATATATTCTTGAGAGCCTTTCTCATCTTTTATTTCTTTACTGAAGTAATTCCTTGTAGCTTCATGCTTATTGGAGCCGCAATTCTGACATACATCTACCATGGAAGAGTTTTGAGCTCCACAATAATCGCATATCCAGTTTGCTTCTTTATTCTCTTTCCCTTCTTCGACGTACTCAATCACATCCTCCTTCATGTAGTACTCTACATTCTCTGCAATTCTTGCACCACAATCAGGACAGGTGGTATGATCTCCACGTATTCCTTTTTTACCACATACCGGGCAATCCCAGTAACCGTAAACATGTTTTCCCATTATTTCTCATTTCTCTTAGCTCTGAATCTAAGTGTTGAATCAAGAATTTTCTTTCTTATACGCAGGTTCTCAGGTGTTATCTCAAGAAGTTCATCTGTATCTATAAAGTCAAGAGCTTCCTCTAGTGAAAGCTTTTTAGGTGGTACCAGCCTTAGGGCATCATCAGATGAATTGGAGCGGGTATTACTTAAGTGCTTAGTCTTACATACGTTAATCTCTACATCCTCAGGTTTACCACACTGTCCGACAACCATACCTCCGTAAACCTTCTCACCTGTACCGATGAAGAGCTGTCCTCTGTCCTGAGCTATGAAAAGACCGTAAGCAACAGCCTCTCCTGCCTCAAATGCAATTATGGAGCCCTGATTTCTGTACTCTATATCTCCCTTATAAGGACCATACTCTTCAAATGTTGTATTTATAACTCCATTTCCCTTTGTATCGGTAAGGAACTCTCCTCTGTATCCGATAAGACCTCTGGAAGGAATCATAAACTCAATACGGGTTGTTCCTGCACCTAACTGAGTCATGGCTGTAAGCTCTCCCTTACGTGCTGAAAGCTTTTGGATAACCACACCTGAAAACTCCTCCGGTACATCTACTAAAGCTCTTTCCATAGGTTCTAAGGTCTTTCCTCTCTCATCCTTCTTATAAAGCACCTGAGCCTTACTTACTGCAAATTCATAACCCTCACGTCTCATGGTCTCTATCAGAACAGATAAGTGAAGTTCTCCTCTACCCGCAACCTTAAAGCAATCTGTACTCTCTGTTTCCTCTACTCTAAGTGAAACATCTGAGTTTAACTCCTTGAAAAGTCTGTCACGAAGCTGCCTGGAGGTTACAAACTTTCCTTCCTGACCTGCAAGAGGAGAATCATTTACCATAAAATCCATGGCAATTGTAGGTTCTGATATCTTCTGAAATGGTATAGGATTAATGTCAGTAGGCGAACAGATAGTATCTCCTATGTGGATACCCTCAACACCGGAAACTGCTACTACAGAACCTGCCTCTGCTTCAGTAACCTCTACTCTCTCAAGCCCTTCAAACTCATAAAGCTTGGTAATCCTTGTTTTAATCTGCTTCTCTTTATCATGATGATTAACGATAACTACTTCATCATTTACCTTAATTGTACCATTTTCAACCTTACCGATTCCTATACGCCCAAGGAAATCGCTGTAATCAATGGTACTTATAAGCATCTGTAAGCTTGCCGAACTGTCTCCTGCAGGAGCAGGTATATAATCAACTATCGCATCAAAGAGAGGTGACATGTCGCTACCTCTTTCATCGGGTGAGTCAGATGCAACACCCTCTCTTGCAGATGCATATATAAATGGACAATCGAGCTGCTCATCACTTGCATCCAAATCCATAAAAAGCTCTAAAACTTCATCAACTACCTCATCCGGACGAGCCTCAGCTCTATCCATCTTATTAACACATACTATAACAGGAAGTTCGAGCCCGAGAGCCTTATTCAGCACAAATTTTGTCTGAGGCATAACTCCTTCAAATGCATCGACTACAAGAACAACACCGTTTACCATCTTCAGTACACGTTCAACTTCACCTCCGAAGTCCGCATGGCCCGGTGTATCCACTATATTTATTTTAGTTCCTTTATAATTTATAGCTGTATTTTTAGAAAGAATTGTTATACCTCTTTCTTTCTCTATATCACCTGAGTCCATAACTCTTTCACCAACTGCCTGATTAGCTCTAAATGTACCGCTTTGCTTTAACAGTTCGTCAACAAGAGTGGTTTTTCCGTGATCTACGTGTGCGATGATTGCTATATTTCTGATGTTTTCCTGATTCATACTAATCTCCATTCCAAAAACAAATATTGATAAAAGATTTCCTTGATATATTAGTTAAAAATAATCATGAATTCTTCTTAATTTACGACGTTATAGTATACGTAATAATATCAAATAAATCAAGATTTATTTGAAGTCTTTAATAAAAATCACTTTAAGATAAGGCCTTTATACACGTTTTTCCCTGCCAAAAGTGCATCTTTTATTTCCTTCGCGTCGATAGCATCAACAAAAAAGCGCTTCATGATTTCATATATTTCATCATCTAGAGAAAAATGCTCCGGTAAAGGACGAGCAGCTAATCTCCTGCTTGTAATACAGTAAAGATGCTCTCTTTCATACTGTTTCAATGCCACTCTTTTTTCTTTCCATAAGAATTTATGATATATGCCATCTGTTGAGATCCAAATTAGATTAGTGCCTCTTAGTAACTGCTTTAGGGACTCAGCCATCAAAAAATCACCATACATTATAACTATTTCTGCATTATCAAAGGCGCTTAAATCCATGTGCTCTTTGGGATTATACTCTAAGCACTCACATTCATATCCATTCAAATTGCAGGAAATTGCTACATCAACATAAAAATTGTCTTCAGTGTAAATCATCCCATATATGTAAATCACCTTATGGGATGATATCGTTTCATCTTTAATCCCTCTATGTATATCATTTTTTATTTCCAAAATTATATCTGAAATTTTATCTCTTATGTCAGAAAATCCGGTCAAGGTTATTAACCCTGCCGGACTTTCTTTTTCGTGTCTATTATAATCCTTCATTAAGTATATCCTTATATTACTCAGTCTGTTCGGTAGTCTCTGTTTCCTTAGGCTCTACTGTCTCCTTTGATTCAGTATTATCCGGAGATGGAGATACAGTAGCTACAGGTGTCCTGGTTTCGTTTGTGGCAGGAGGTGCTGTTGTGGCTACAGGGGTCTCTGTCACGGTAGTTGTAGCATCTCCGGTTGGTGCGGTTCTCTTTATCTTATAGTTAACAACTCCGGACTTTATTACCTTTACTCCCTGTCCTGATTCTGCAGAAACGCTGTCCGAATAATTACCCTCCGTCTTTCCTGTACAATCAACTACAAGCTTTATAGTGCTGGCAGTAACCTCACTTAAAGCAGACTTGGTCCCCTGCACCGTTACATTTATATATTCATATGCATTTTCAGCAAGAGAAGCCTTATATCCGTCTGCAACTCCGGTAAATGATACATTACTCATCTTTACGGAAAAATCAGATTTGATATTCTTCTGTATATCAATCTTTATAGCCAATATACTGTCATCAGAACTTACAAATACATCCTCCGGCAGATACTCCTGAACTGAAATATTTTGCTCAAGTTCCTCTGACTTGTGGTTCAAGCCACTTATATCTATAGGAATCTCGATATTTGAAATATTGCTGATGTTTTCATCATCACCATATACCTGTACTTCACTTGGCTGACATCCGGCAGCTACGTAGGTGTAGCCTTCTTCCGGTTCACCTGTAACATTTACAACAACCGGTATAGATTTTGTCTGATAAACTTCACACCTTACTCTTATCTTACTGTTGCTGTACTCAAGAGTTGATGAGGTGAGCTTATTACCTGCAGAATCGTAAGCAACCAAAGGAACTTTCTTGGTATATGACTTAAATGCGTCCTCAATATTTACAGTTACCTTAAGAGAATCAATCTTATCTATAATTGACTTTCCACCTGTTACTTCAACCATGTTTGGCTTTGCAATACACTCTCCCAGGGCGTAACCTTCTCTCACATTTCCTATGGTTTCAACCTGTACCTGCATCTGTCTGGTATCCATTTCTTCAAGCTTTAGCTTTAGTACATCGTTGCACTCAAGTACGACATCTTCCTTATATCTTTCACTTATATCCGGTTCTATATTTACAGCATTAACCGATGAAAGCTCGGAAAGATCTGCAACTGCAGATACATCGGAAGAACTGAGCTTATCGAGTATACTTTTTCTTCCTCTTACTCTTACTGTAGCAGTCTCTCCTTCCTCAATTTCATAAACCATGTTTACCGACTCTATGGCATCGGAATTTATTATATTAACATCAACATTAAACTTCCTGACCTGTACAGGATCATCGATATTGATGATTATAAACCATATGATGACTGCAAAAAACAGAGATGCGATTTTAAGTTTTACATCTTTTATGAAAAATGCCGCTATTCGCGAACCATGCTTTTTCTCCTTTTTTTCCATGCCTTCTCCACCTATTATTTTCCTGATTTAAACCATTTCTTTCTCTTTGACTCTTCCGATGGTGCCTTACCCTGAATCTCCATGAGCTTCTTTGTAAGTATCTCTTTATCTATATTTCTCTGAAGCATACCACCGCTTGCTATAGATATATCACCGGTTTCCTCCGATACAACTATGGTAAAGCTGTCGGATATCTCACTGATTCCAAGGGCTGCCCTATGTCTTGTTCCGAGTTCCTTTGAAATCCTGTAATTATCAGATAGTGGAAAATAGCAGGTAGCTGCCGTAATTCTGTTTCCTCTGATAATGACCGCTCCGTCATGAAGAGGTGTATTATGCTCAAATATATTTATCAACAGCTGACTGCTTATGACTGAATCAAGTGTAATTCCACTCCTGATATTGTCATTTAAATCTATGGTTCTTTCTATAGTGATAAGTGCACCTGTCTTATGCTTTGAAAGCTCCAGACTTGCACGAACCAAGGCTGTAAGGCTTTCATCTGAGATTGTATCGTTATTATAACGGCTGTCATCTCCCGGAATAATGGATGACATCACACTTTTTTCTCCGAGCTGCTCTAAAGCTTTACGAAGCTCAGGCTGAAATACGATTACGATTGCTGTAATTCCAATTGCTATTGTTCTGTCAAAAATCCACAATATAACCGTCATATCAAAGGCGTATGCCAAAAGATATGCGACAAACAAAACTATTATGCCTCGTACCAGCGTCCATGCGCGGGTTTTTCTAATCCATCTGATTATATGATAAAGTGAAAAAGTTATGATTATAATCTCAATAACATCTACTACACCAATAGTCGGAAAGGATGTAAAGCGCAGATAATCAAAAATCTTTGATACAATGTTACCCATAGGTTACTTTTCCTCTGTCTCTTTCTCTTTCTTTTCTTTTGCGTCCTCTGCTTCTAAAAACATCTCAACTTCCTCAAGCTCTTTAAGGTTATGTCTAGCTCTTTTTCTGGGGCGGAAATGCTTAACACTTCTCTCCGGAGCATTTACCTTATGCTTAGGAACTGCCTTAACATAATAATAGTACTCATCATCCTCAAACTGCAATCGTTCAACATGCTGGAAATTGAGAGAATACTTAAAAAATACTACTACATATGCTATCACAAAACACGCTATTATCTCAAGTATAAAATAAAGAATATTTAGATCTTCTCCTGCAAAGAAATCAAGGATAAGAAACAGTGTCATCTCTAAAAAAAGACCTACAATAATAGATATATTGAATGCATAATTAATCTCTGAAGATCTTATCAGGTAAACAACTACAAGTACAAGCGCAAATATAAGGAGCTCTTCCTGAAAAGGAATGTTGGTAACAAACTGATTTAACAGCTGATTAATAAGTATTGTTGTATCCTGATTCACTCCAATGGTAGCTGTAATAGAAGTGAGCAAATAGTATATAATTATGCCACAGCTCATGGATACAACCACGGCAGGTCCGTAAAATACTGCAAGCAGTACAGGCACTAAATACTGAAGATTAACAATATGAAGTAGTATAATACCCAGTATAAAATATGTGTGAATCGGCTCAAATCTTAAGAACATAAGATACATGATAACAAATATAAGTATCATAAATACAGCCAACAACGGACTCACGTAATAGACATTAATAACAGCGTAGATTAGTATAAGCGCAAGCACAACTGAATCAGGCATTGCAGCACAAAGAAGAGTTGTAATAAGGATAGCGTACCATGTTGTCAATACCGGGTGATACCCTACAAAATGATTTATACAAAGCACAGACCCCAGTATAAACAATAGTTTTATCAATGTCTTTACTATGGTTCCGTGCTTTAAGTAAAAGTTTTCTATATACTGTCCAAGGAGAATAAATCTGGTTATCATTCATTTTCTCCTTTCGTTTCATAGTAATCTTCAAGTTCATTTAAGCAGTCCATATACCCTTTAAGGGTAATTCCAATCCTGTCATACTTTCTATAATAATGTATAATGCTTATGATGACCGTAGAAAGTGCAAAAATTACATATGGTACGAAGGCCATCGTTGCATATCGCATGTAATTTGAAAGAAAATTTTGAGTAAAAAGATATTGTGATCTGTAAATAATAAAAATCAGAAGAATAAGTAGATAAGCCAAGGTATTACAAACAAAATTAAATAAGGTATGGGTACCTACATACACAAACCTGCCTTTAGAATACTCTTTTATTGATTCTTTTGAATTATCATTTTCCTGTTGATTAAGCTTGATCATCAACCTGAGTTTTTCTTCACTAACCACTTAGAACTACCTCTGTTATTACTTATTCTTCATAAGTTTATATCAGTAATCCTTGTTTGTCAAATACATTAACATCGTGCTGACATATATCATTGGCTGCCTTCATAACTTCGTTTATAAAATACTTATTGGTTCTGCTGTCAGGTTTTTTTATAAGACTTTCTATGAAGTGCAGCGCTCTTCCTCTGTACAGTGCATCAATGTAATCACGATTGTAGGGCACTATTCCGATTTTATTTTTTCTAATGCGGTATTTTCTGCGGATATTTACAAGCCATGCATTATTTTCATATTGATATTTGCTTATTAAAATATAGGTTTTTGGAAGTAAATTTGAGTAATTATTTATAAATTCAGGTATAACTCCGGGCCTTTGGCTTAGATTTACAACTATGAGATCAGCCCTTTCTAATATCCTGAATGTAGTGTGATTTGAAGCATTTTCTAAATCAGTAAACGTGTAATTGTAATTTGTATCTAGAAAACTATACAGATTACCCATGGAATTTTGTAATCTGAACTCGAAGATGTCTTTTTGAATTATTCTGTTCCTGGTAAAATAACTGAGTCCCGGTATTACCAAATCTATAGATGCTTTGGTAATATTTTCATATCTCCCCTGATAAATCTGCATAAGTACTCCCTCAAGTCCATATCTGTCATAATTATTCGGACTTTCGGCCACCATCATCCTTCTCTCGGACGACATGCAGTACTCCCCTATCCCGGGCATATTAAAATGATTTTCCAACAAAGCATACCTGCCACCCACATGACACGCAGCATGTAATCCCGCTATAGCTATCAAATTAGAAGTTACACATCCTGAATGCCTCTCCGGACTCCAGAATGCAATATTCATGGCATCACCTCCTGATAAATGTACGGAAAAATAACTCATATTTTCCTTATAGTCGGTCTGTATTTAGATAGAATTTTATAAAATGACCTAAAATCAAAAAAAGATACGTAATAAAAACCTAAATTAAAAGTAAAACCATTATCAGTAAAAAACATGGGTAAAAACAAGACAGACTCGTCTTGCCTCTTAAAGAATAATCCACATATATTATAACATATTTTTAAAAATATAATAGTGTCCAAATGCGTAAGTTTATAACGCATATTTGCAAGAGTGTTAATCAAGGAAAAATCAGATTTCACTTAAACCCTTAATTCTTTAATTGATTAAGTTTTTCTTGACCGTTCATTGGTTTTTTGGTAAAATTTCAATAATTGTATAACACTTTAACGTTGAGTAGATTGGATTTAATTATATTTAAAATAATGTGGTTTTGTGACGCGAGCTCCACATAACCCTCGTTCCAAATAACTACTCTTTATATCTCGCTACATGGAGGATAATTATGGGAATTTTAACACGTTTCAAGGACATCATGTCCGCTAACATTAACGCACTTCTTGACAAAGCAGAGGATCCTGAGAAGATGATTGATCAGTGCCTTAGAGATCTTAATTCTGATTTAGGTAAGGTTAAGGCAGAAACAGCTTCAGTCATGGCTGAGGAAGCTCGTACAAAGAGAGAACTTGATGAGTGTACTGCCGAAATCAACAAGCAGGCTGATTATGCAAGAAAAGCAGTTGCAGCAGGTAATGATGACGACGCTAAGCAGTTTCTTGCAAAGAAGGCATCTCTTACCAGCAAGCAGGCTGATCTTCAGCAGATGTATGATGCAGCTAAGAACAATTCTACTCGTATGAAGCAGATGTATGAGAAGCTTAATAAGGATATAGCAACACTTGAAGAGAAACGTTCTACCATAAAGAGTAAAGTTAAGATGGCTAAGGCTCAGGAAAAGATTAACGACATGACTTCAAGTGCTAATTCAGCTTCAGGTTCTATGGATGCATTTAAGCGTTATGAAGAGAAAGCTAACAGAATGCTTGACGAAGCTAATGCAAAGGCTGAGCTTAACGCTGCTACCGAATCCTCATCCATTGCTGATCTTGAAGCAAAGTATGATGAAACACCTGAGGCAAACTCACAGATCGATGACGAGCTTGCAGCTCTTAAGGCAGAGCTTGGACAGCAGTAAAAAGAGACATACATAATAATTGAAAGGGGTTTCTAAGATGGGATTATTCAGTAATCAGTTTTTAAATGTAGTAGAATGGGAAGAGTGGCGCGAAGACATGATCTTCTGGAAGTGGAAAAACAAGGAGATCAAAAAAGGCTCAAAACTTATCATCCGCCCCGGTCAAGATGCAATCTTCCTTAACAACGGTAAGATAGAGGGTATCTTCCAGGATGATGGAGAATACGATATAGAGACACAGATCATACCTTTCTTATCAACCCTAAAGGGATTTAAGTTTGGTTTCAACAGTGGTATGCGTGCAGAAGTATTATTTGTAAATACTAAGGAGTTTACCATAAAGTGGGGAACAAAGGGACCTGTTATGCTCCCGACTCCTGCACTTCCGGGTGGTCTTCCTATAAGAGCAAACGGTACAGCTAACTTTAAGATAAGTGATTATGTTACTCTTATTGATAAGGTTGCAGGTGTTAAAGATACTTATAGTGTTGATGATGTAAAGCTTCGTATCACTACTGTTCTTGATCAGCTTCTTATGAAGTGGATCAGCAAAGAAGGTAAGGATATGTTCAACCTTCAGGCCAATGCTTTTGATATATCTGAAGGAATTAAGAGTGATCTTGATATGCAGACATCTAAGGATGGTATTAGTATTACAGGCTTCTCTATCATGAACTTTAACTATCCTGAGGAAGTTCAGCAGATGATTACAAAGAACGCTGCTCAGGCTATGGTTGGTGATGTTAACAGATATCAGACTCTTACTATGACAGATGCTATGGCTGATGGAAAGCTTAGCGGCGGAAACTCTACCATGGGTAACATGGCTGAGATGATGATGGGTATGACAATGGCCAATCAGATGATGAACAACATGAATATGAATGGTCAGCAGCCTCAACAGAACATGGGTATGCAGCAACAACCTCAGCAGAATGTGGGTATGCAGCAACCTCAGCAGGGAGCAGGCGGAGATGCCAATATCCCTAAGTTCTGCCCTAACTGCGGTTCACCTACAAACGGAGCAAAGTTCTGTGCAAACTGCGGTAATAAGCTGGCGTAAGCCCTTTTACAATCAATATAAATCAGTGTAAAAATCAAAAGTCCTTGATTGGATTACCTATCAAGGGCTTTTTTATGATCATTTTACTATTATTTTATACCATATCCCGCTCTTTGTCTTGCTATCTCAAAAGCGAGTACTCCACAGGCTACCGAAACATTTAATGAATCAATATCACCCTTCATCGGAATCTGAGCTGTCATATCGCACTTTTCTTTTACAAGTCTGCTTACGCCTGTTCCTTCAGCTCCCATAACTAATCCTATGGGGCCGGTCATATTCAGCTCATACATGCTCTCTCCACCCATGTCAGCACATACAAACCATAGACCCTTTTCCTTGAGTTCTTCTATAGTTCTTGCTATATTTACAACCTTTACAACCGGAGTGTAGTTAATCGCTCCGGCAGAAGCCTTAGAAACTACAGCTGTAAGTCCTACTGCATGGTGCTTTGGAACTATGATTCCGTGTGCTCCTGCGAGATTTGCGGTCCTTATGATAGAACCCAGATTATGAGGATCTTCTATCTTATCTGCGATTATTATAAAAGGGCTTTCTCCCTTCTTTGCAGCCAAATCAAATATATCTTCAAGCTCTGCATATGCGTATGCGGCAGCAACTGCGATAACACCCTGGTGCTTTCCTGTAGATGACATACTGTCGAGTCGCTCTTTTTTTACAAAATTTATAATGCTTCCAGATTTACGTGCTTCCTTAATTATAGTCTGTATCTGACCTTCCTTGGCACCATCGAGAATAAAAATCTTATCAATCGTCTTTCCTGCTCTGTATGCCTCTAAACAAGCATTTCTGCCTTCTATAAGATTTTCATTTTTTTCATAAGAAGCACCTTTATATCCATTATACTCCTTATCACTACGCCTTTTTTCCCTTTTTTTCGGTTTGTCCTCCATTTACTATCCTTTCTTTTTCTTTATCTACCAACCCATATAATCTCTAATAATGCCTGCAAGCTTCTTTCCTGCTTTTGCATGGTACTTAGGAGTTGGATGAAAATTTATACCATAACCGTCTTCCACTGTTTGAGTCGGAAATGCTTCGAATCTGATTGTGGCATCACTGTGCTTTTCACTGAAGCGCTTTACTGCAAGCTTTACATAATCATTTAGCCGCTCGTCCATCATTCCAAGTATGCATAAAAGCTTTGCTTCCGGATTTTTTGCATGTACCTTTTCCAAAAAACCAACATAAACATCAGTATACTCTAAGCTTCTGCTTTCATCTCCTCTGGTATAACTGCAATCATTGGTACCAAGATTCATTATGATAAGTTCAGGATCAAATACAGCATTATCCCATACTTCCCAATCCCTTTTATCTGCCTTAAAGTAATCTCTTTCAAGACCTGCATCAGTATAATCATAAAGCATGCTTATAAGCCAGCTCTGATCCTTAACCGGAGGTGTATCCTCTCCTATGTAGCCTGTTAGTATGCCTTTTCCATTCCATGCTACTATGTTGTAATCCGCGTCAAATTCACTAAGTGCGGTACAAGCGTATGCACTGATAGGATTTTCGGTTTCGGTTCTGTGTATATACTCATCTTCATTTCCTTCCGTTCCGTAACCACAGGTTATGGAATCACCTATTACCTCAACCCTGTGAAGAGCTTTTGGTGCAGGTTTAACAGGATTATCGCTATCGGTTTCTATATATTTGATTCCGCATGTATCGTATTCTGCTTCGGAATATTTTACTATCTTTATAGTATATACTCCCTCTTTATCTGCTTCAAATATATCATAATTTTCCTTAGATTTTAGGATTTCAATTCTTTTCTCTTTGTTAACTCCACCTAAATCTATTATTTTACCTTCTGAGTCATATGCAAATATTCCCAAATACGCATGAAAAAAGTCTGTTTTCTCTTTCTCATCGGTAATTACACCTATGGAAACCTTCTTTCCCTCAAATACAAAACTTATGGATGAAGCAGAATAACCAAGAAAACGGATATTATCTCTGTAAACGGTTCTCCCCATAACCTTTACACACTCTTCTGTAGCATTAAATCTCATATAAACCTCCAATTATAAACATTTTTGGGTTGTGATTTTCATGATTGCTGTTTATGATCGTATCCAACGGTCAATAAAAGTCACGCCTTGCGAAGTATCTCACTCGTTAGGAGCTTGAATTCCGACTGAATCAATCTCAAACTCTAGTATACAATAATAATACTAAAATTAAAAGAATTACTTGACATTTATTATATAATATATTAATTGTAATTATATAAAAACATTAATATTTATGGTTTTTTAATGAAAATATACTTGTTTTATCACTATTATATAAAGGGGGATGTATAACATGGAAAAATACGATATTGCTATAATCGGCGCCGGTCCCGGTGGTATATCAGCCGCTATAACATCAAAACTAAGAGGAAAAAGTGTTATTATCTTCGGTTCAAGGGGTGGCGGAAAACTAGAAAAAACTCATCTCATCCAAAATTATCCCGGATTTCCGAATGTAAGTGGAAAGGACCTTGCAGATGCGCTTTATAAACATCTGGAAGCTATGGATATAAGCCTTACTGAAGCAAAAGTAAGTATGATTTATCCCATGGGTAAATCATTTTCTATTCAAGCCGGCGAAACCATATATGAAGCTTCTACATGCATCATATCTACAGGTGTTGTAGCAGGTAAGCCGCTTCCCGGAGAAGACGAGCTCCTCGGACGGGGAGTCAGCTACTGTGCTACCTGCGACGCTCCACTTTACAAAGGTAAAACAGCTGTGGTTATAGGTTATAATCAGAAAGAGGAATCCGAGGCTTCCTACTTAAACGAAGTTGCGGAAAGTGTTATATATATTCCTGTATACAAAGAGGATGTAAACCTTTCAAAAGATATTAGGATTATAAACGAAAACCCCCTTTCCATATCTGAAAACAACGGAAAGAGAGTTGTAGAAACCGATGGCGGAAGTTATGAGTGTGACGGAGTTTTCGTACTTCGTGACAGCATATCTCCGGGAAAGCTTCTTCCCGGCCTTGAAACACTCGAAGCTCATATAGTAGTTGACAGAAATATGGCTACCAATATTCCAGGTTGCTTTGCATGCGGCGATATAACCGGTACACCATATCAGTATATCAAAGCCGCCGGAGAAGGTAATATTGCTGCACTTTCAGCAGTTGCTTACCTCGCAAAAGCTTAGATATACTCATATGTTTTTAACTCACAATTCTTGATTCCAAAGTCTCCATAAGCCTCATTGGACATATCGGAAAAATAGGAATTAACGGATCTTGCAATTCCATTATGTGCGACTATTAAGTATATATTATCATCTTCTTTAAGCTCGTCCAGTATATTGTATATACGCTGGGCGAGTTTTAACATGTTTTCTCCACCTTCGTACGAATCTATAAAATTCCTTTTAGATGCCTTAAATTCAAGACCGTCTCTTGCTGTCCCCTCATACTTGCCAAAGTTTTGCTCCTTTACTCTGTCATCACTTTTCATAGGTATACCTGTAATCTCGGATACGATGGCAGAAGTATCAAATGCCCTTGAAAGAGGCGAACTAATAATCATATCTATATGAAGTTCACCACTGTCAATCTTTGTTTTTATCATATTTCCAAGCTTCCTCGCCTGCTCTTTTCCGTATTCCGTAAGCTCTATGTCAGTCGCTCCGCATATTTTATTTTCCACATTCCAAAATGTTTGTCCATGTCTTGTAAAATATATTTTTTTCATAGTTAATTTCTTTCCTTTTCTTGTTCAACATAATCTATACTTTCACTTCGCTAAAAAGTAAGGTGCTTCTAATACTTATTTCAAGCACAAAGAAACGGCTATGCACCACTTACAAGGCCATAGCCGTTAAACCCCATTTATACAATTTTCTCCAAAGAGTTTTTTAATCCCCACCGTTCAATTGCCGTCGTAAACTCATAATGAATATATGCTACGGCAATGGATTATACGATATCAAGGTCTTCCTCATTCCTCAAAATTTTCTGCAGGCGCTTCTTTTTCTGCTTCAGCATACTTATCAAGGATAAGGCTCTGAATTCTGTTCCTAGTTTCAGAATTGATTGGATGAGCTATATCTCTATACTCTCCATCAGATGATTTTCTCGAAGGCATTGCTATAAATAAGCCCTGATCTCCTTCAATAACCTTGATGTCATGAACAACGAATTCATTGTCAATGGTGATAGAAACAACAGCCTTCATACGACCACTCTTTGCTATCATTCTCACTCTGATATCTGTAATATCCATATGTACCTCCTGTAAAAAAAAATTATATTACAAAGCGTAACGCTCTGTCTTTTCAACTACAATCTTGATATTATCAGGATCACCTACGTAATTCGCATTGGCTCTGATAGTATCTCTACTCTCTACTATACAATTCTCAATATGAGTATTATCTCCGATATAAACATCGTTAAGAATTATGGAATTTTTAATTGTACAGTTGTTTCCAACGTAAACTTCCTTGAAAAGAATAGAATTCTCAACAGTTCCGTTAACTATACATCCACTGGACACAAGACTATTCTTAACCACAGCACCCTCGTTATACTTAGCCGGAGGAAGATCCTGTACCTTAGAATAAATATCAGGATACTGCTTAAAGAAATAATCTCTAACGTCAGGCTTTAAGAAATCCATATTTGTTCTGTAATAAGAATCAACGGAAGCTATGTTACTCCAGTATGAATCCATCTTATAAGCATAGATTTTCTTTATGTTACGATATCTAATAAGAATATCTTTAACAAAATCGTATTTCTCTTCCTGAACTGACTTTTCAATAAGCTCAATCAGAAGTCGACGTCTGATAACATAAATACCTGTTGAAACAATGTGATTACTTGTTCCGATAGGCTTCTCTTCAAAATCACTTATACGTCCCTCTGAATCGATATCAACCACACCAAATCGACTAGCGTCTTCCCTTTCGTTTAGCTTTGAAACAACAACGGTAATATCAGCTTTCTTGGCAATATGATACTCAAGAACCTTGTTATAATCAAGCTTATAGATACCATCACCTGAAGCAATAATAACATATGGCTCATGACTGTTTCTTAAGTAAGTCATGTTCTGAGCGATAGCATCTGCAGTACCTCTGTACCAATAGCTGTTGTCAGGTGTAGTTGTAGGAGTAAATACATAAAGTCCACCCTGCTTACGTCCAAAATCCCACCACTTAGAAGAATTAAGATGTTCATTAAGTGACTTAGCGTTGAACTGTGTAAATACTGCTACCTTCTGTATATGAGAATTACTCATGTTACTGAGTACGAAGTCAACACTTCTGAAGCCTCCTGCTATCGGCATGGCAGCGATAGCTCTCTTATTTGATAATTCTTTCATGCGGCTGCTGTTACCACCAGCCAAAACAATGCCAATAGCTCTCATCATCTATCACCTACCTTAATCAAAGTCTCTCCTGCAGCAAGAGCATTGCCCGGATAATCTGCGCTTTCAGTAATACCTGAAATAGCTGTGTTCTTTCCAATCTTAACACCATCAGGAACAACTGAATCTTCACCAATAGTAACCAATCCGAATGAATATACACTTGGCTTAACCTTATTAGGTGCTTCTTCACCTATACCAAGCTCGCAATCGGCACCAATCTTTGTATTTTCAGCGATGATAGCTTTATCAACTATTGTGCCTTCACCGATTTCTACAGAATTCATAATAATCGAATCCCGAACTACGGCGCCCTTCTTTATTACAACTCCGGCTCCGATAACCGAGTTATGAACTTCACCGTAAATTTCCGAAGCCTCTCCGATTATAGCTTTATCTATGACGGCCTCCGAATCTATGTACTGTGGAGGAATCTTCTCTGTCTTAGTAAAGATTTTCCAAAATTCTTCATACAGATTAAATACGGGTATGAGGTCAATAAGCTCCATATTAGCCTCCCAGTAAGCACCGAGAGTTCCTACATCCTTCCAATATCCGTTAAACTCATAAGCAAATATTCTAGATCCCTTCTCATGAAGATAAGGAATAATATGCTTTCCAAAATCACATGAAGGCTGATCTTTAAGCTTAATAAGTGCATCTCTAAGCACGGGCCATGAGAAAATATAAATACCCATGGAAGCGAGGTTTGACCTTGGGTGTTCAGGCTTTTCCTCAAATTCCTGTATCTGCTTATTATCATCGGTAATAACGATACCGAATCTACTTGCCTCTTCCATAGGAACTGCCAATGTAGCCAATGTTACATCTGCTTTATTCTCCTTATGGAAGTCGAGCATAACCTCGTAATCCATCTTATATATATGATCTCCACCAAGTATGAGAACATAATCAGGATTATAATACTCCATAAAACGTAAGTTCTGATAAATAGCATTAGCTGTACCTGTGTACCACTCACTGCTTGTGCTCTTCTCGTATGGCGGAAGTATGGAAACACCACCAACATTACGGTCCAAATCCCACGGAATACCTATTCCGATATGAGTATTAAGGGCCAGTGGCTGATACTGTGTCAAAACACCTACGGTATCTACGCCGGAATTAATACAGTTACTCAGAGGAAAGTCAATAATTCTGTACTTTCCACCAAATGCAACAGCAGGCTTTGCAACATTTGCGGTCAAAACGCCAAGACGTGAGCCCTGACCACCTGCCAGAAGCATTGCAATCATTTCCTTCTTAATCACGTTATCACCTCGCTTGTTTATGATAAATAAGAGTATAACACAGTTTTTGTTAATTGTGAACAAAAAAAACACAAAAAATTCAATTTTTTTGTTTAAATTTTAATTCAGAGAAGATAGGATACTTTATAAAGTCTTGATATTACAATAAAGATTGTGATATTATAGGGGCTGATATTAAAAAATGAATTTATTCCTATTTTTACTATTATTGTAATTATAAGAAAGAAAGTGTGAAAATGATGAATATAAATCTAAATGAACCTATAAATGTTTATTTTTCAGGAATTGGCGGAATAAGTATGAGTGGTCTTGCTACTCTCCTCAATCATTACAACTTTAAAGTAAGCGGTTCTGACATAAAGAAGTCTGAAATCACAGAAGCCCTTGAAAATGCGGGAATAAAAATAAACTATTCACAGGTTAAAGGAAATCTTACAAAGGATTTGGACCTTTTTGTTGCAACAGCTGCTATTTCAAAGGATAATCCTGAGTACCTGGATGCAAAAGAGCTTGGAATACCTATCATGGAGCGCTCACAACTCCTTGGTCAAATCATGAAGTGTTACACTCACGCATTAAATGTTTCGGGTACCCATGGAAAGACAACAACCACTTCCATGCTTAGCTATATATTTATGCAGGCAAATCTGGATCCTACTATATCTGTAGGCGGCCTTTTAGACGGTATAGGCGGGAATATCCATATCGGACATTCAGATTACTTTTTAACTGAATCCTGCGAATACACAAACAGTTTCCTACAGTTTTTCCCAACAGATGCAATCATTCTTAATATAGATGCGGATCACTTAGATTTTTTCAAGGATATTGATGATATTCGCAATTCATTTAAAGCATTTGCCGCTCTTCTTCCTGAAAACGGTCATCTGATTATAAACGGAAATATCGATAATATTGATTATATATACAGCGATTGCAAGGCAGAAGTTAAAACATTCGGTCTAAACGGAGATTTTGATTACACCGCCAAGGATATAACCTATGACGAAAACGGTCATCCTTCATTTACCATAATCGACAAAGCGGGTGAGCAGGGAAGATGCTCTTTAAATGTAGTGGGAGAACATAATGTATCAAATGCACTTTCCGCAATCGCCATGGCAAGACTACATGGTATAGATTATGATATCATCTGTAAGGCTCTTGCCTCTTACGGAGGAACCAAACGACGTTTTGAAAAATTGGGAGAATTTAACTCAGTTACTGTAATAGATGATTATGCACATCATCCAACGGAGATAAAAGCTACACTCGAAGCTGCAAGAAACTATCCAAAAAACCATTTCTGGCTGGTATTTCAACCTCATACATACTCAAGAACCAAGGCTCTTTTTGAGGATTTTGCAAAGGTTTTATCTACTGCTGAGCATATAGTTGTAGCAGATATCTATGCTGCAAGAGAAGCTGATCCGGGTGATATTAACTCTTCCATGCTTGCTGATGAAATCAACCGATTAGGTGGTCATGCAGTTCACATAGACAACTTTGAAGATATTAAGAAATATTTTATAAAAAAATGTTCAAAAGGTGATTTGTTGATAACTATGGGAGCCGGAAATGTAGTAAACATAGGAAAAGAACTGGTTAATATGTAAGTTATACACATTATCCACATTTTATGGAGAAAATTATCCCCATTTAATGTGGATAATTTTTTTACCCTTTTTAGGTATATAAATGAATTTAAAAAAAGTTATCCACATAACCCAAACCCTTTTAAACACGTTATTCACCGGGGTTTGGATTTGCATTTTTATCTCTTTTTTGTTAAACTCTAGAAAGCTTATTCAGATAAGACATTTTTATCTGATTATATGAGACTATATTTTGCCAAGGAGGCAGTTAGAGAATGAGTTCTGATATGGATAACATTATACTATGCTCAGGGAATTCAACAAAAACAACAAGCATATCCAATAATTTCATCGAGAATCATATGCTTAAAAGTAATGGTAACCATGTTAAAGTTTATATATACATTAACAAATGCATACAAGCAGGAGAAGGCAGCATAACCCTTTCTTTTCTTGCTGAAAAGCTTGATCTTACCGAGAGAGATATACTTAGGTCACTCAAATACTGGGAGGATCAAAATGCACTCAAGCTTGAGAGAAGCATTAACGGAAATATAACTTCCTTAAGTTTTACAGACCTTGATACCTATGTGAAGGCATCTGATCATACGGTATTATTGTCAGATACCGTAGCTGATGTTTCCTCCGATAATTCAGTTTCTGTGACTGCATTTAACGAAAGTACCTTTAGTAAATCAACCTTTGATGAAAAACCTTTAAATACTGATTTAAATAATGATTTAAATAATGATTTAAATAACAGTTATAATGACGATTTTACAAGCAATTTAAATACTGCTTTAAATAATAATGAAAACAGTTTTTCTGAGAATATAAGCACTCCTCAAAGGAAGCGTTCTCAAGATAACAACAAAGACTTTAGCTGGCTTTGTGACACTATAGAGGTAATAACTTCATCTACCATAAGCTCAGGCGATCAGGATGTGCTTTCATATCTCTACGACAACCTGGGATTTACCAGTGACCGTATATTACAGCTTTACGATTACTGTATGTCCGTTACTCAGTCCAATCGTCTGAACCGTTCACAGCTTATAAATGAAGCTAAAATCTGGTCTGATAACAATATTATGTCCTCAAACGACGCTAAGAAGCATTTTAACATGAATAATTCCATATATTCCGAGGTTGCAAGGGAACTGGGTATGAGAAGAAATCTTGCCCCTGTTGAAAAGGATTATGTTATAAAGTGGTTTAATTATTATAATTTCGATCTTAGTATCATAAAGGAAGCCTGCAGACGTACCATACTGCTTACTTCCGGAACTAATTTTGCTTATATTGATAAGATAATCACTCAGTGGCATATGGATGGCTTTACTACACTTCAGGATATAAAGAAGGCAGACGATGATTTCGCTTCCAAACAAAAAAGCTATATCAGAGATAAATATATACCTAATAATTCAGGTTCCTCTGATATTATAAAGCCAAATAACCCTAACAGCAGAGCTCAAGGAAACAATACTTCCTTCAGTACTTCAGCTCCTTCATCCATAAAGCCAAATTCATTTACGGGTTATAAACAAAGAAATATAACCCCGGAGATGGACAAGGCTTTGCAAAAAAGGCTTTTATCCGAAACACTCGGTTTTTAAACTCTTTTAATAACATATGAAAGGTTTATCATGGGATTATCAGAACAGCAATTTAAGAATATAATGAATGAATACGAAGCTCTGAGGATTGAAGCTGAAAATAGGCGAGAAAACAGAATAGCAGCACTTTATAAGACATATCCGGATATAAAGGCAGCTGATGATGAGATTGCCCTCAGTGCTCTCAGCTTCAGCCGAAATATCCTTAAAAACAGCAATAACACAGACTATCAGGCAAAGTTAGACGAACTAAACAATCGTAAAGTAGAGCTTTTGAGAAGATACGGCATAAGCAGTGATATATATGATGTAAAGTACAGCTGTCCTGCCTGCCACGACACCGGTTTTATAGGTAGGACTCCTTGTAAGTGCTTTATACGCAAGGCATCAAAACTACTCTACACATACTCTAATCTAGATCACATCCTGGCAACAGAGAACTTTGATACCTTTAATATTTCCTTATATCAGGATAAATATCCTTATGATAACGAAACGCCTCTAACCCCCATGGAAAACATAAAAAGAGTAATGGGAGTTGTAGAAAATTTTATTAATAATTTTGAATATTCTCATGAAAGCTTTTACATATACGGTGAAGCCGGAGTAGGTAAATCTTTCCTGACACACTGTATAGCAAAAAGCCTTATGGATAAAGCTTATTCGGTTATTTATCTTACGGCTATCAACTTTTTTGAGTTGCTTTCAGACAAAAAGTTCAATCGTACTAAAGATGATGAATACATGGACTTTATAGATTCTTGCGATTTACTTATAATAGATGACCTGGGCACAGAATTATCCAATTCATTTACGGATTCCGAACTCTATCATATGATTGATAATAGAATACTCACTGAAAAATCAACTATTATATCCTCAAATCTCGAGATAAGTGACCTTAGAAAGCGCTACAGCGAGCGCATCACTTCCAGAATTGTGGGATACTATACCTTCCTTAGGATTGTAGGTGAAGATCTAAGGAAGCCTTACAGAGATTAATATAATTTTGATTTTTGTATTGACATAAATCAAGATATATTATAAAAATATGAGGTAAAATAACCTTTTACATCATAACTAAATAATCAATAAAGGAAAGATGGAGGAAATTATGAAACGACATGACAAACTTGCAGGCACTATTCCTGTAGGAAAGCTTGGTATCGTTGCTCTTGAGAGCAGTAAAACTATGGGTCAGAAGGTTAGTGACTACATCGTAGAGTGGAGAAAAGAGAGAGCTAACTTAGAGGGCGCAGCTGTATCTACTATAGCTGATTATTCCAGAGATCACTACTTACTTGACACCAAATGTCCACGTTTTGGTTCAGGAGAAGCAAAGGGTATCATTCACGAGTCTGTAAGAGGAGACGATTTATACATTCTTGTAGATGTTTGTAACTACAGTCTTACATATACTGTATGCGGACAAACAAATCATATGTCACCTGACGATCATTATCAGGATCTTAAGAGACTTATAGCTGCTGTAGGTGGAAAGGCAAGAAGAATAACCGTTATCATGCCATTTCTTTATGAAAGTCGTCAGCATAGAAGATCTGCACGTGAATCACTTGACTGTGCACTTGCACTTCAGGAGCTTTCACAGATGGGTGTTGAAAGTATAATAACCTTTGATGCTCACGATCCAAGAGTTCAAAATGCAATTCCTTTGAAGGGTTTTGAAACAGTTCAGCCTACATATCAATTTATAAAGGCACTTCTGAAAAACATTAACGATTTAAAGATTGATTCAGATCATATGATGATTATATCTCCTGATGAAGGTGGTATGAGCAGAGCTATTTACTTTGCTAACGTATTAAGCCTCGATATAGGTATGTTCTACAAGAGAAGGGATTATTCACGTATAGTAGACGGAAGAAATCCTATCATGGCACATGAATTCTTAGGCTCTGACGTAGAGGGTAAGGATGTTGTCATAGTTGACGATATGATTTCTTCAGGTGAAAGTATGATAGATGTAGCTAAGGAGCTTAAGCGCCGTAAAGCTAACAGAATTTTCGCAGTTTCAACATTTGGTCTCTTTACCAATGGTATGAAGAAGTTCGACGAAGCTGTAGAGCAGGGACTTATATATAAAGTTCTCACTACAAATCTTATATATCAACCACAGGAGCTTCTTGAAAGGGATTATTACATAAGTGTAGATATGAGCAAGTATGTTGCTCTTCTTATCGATACACTTAATCATGATCACTCCATAAGCGAGCTCTTAAGCCCAACAGAGAGAATTCAGGAGGTTATGAAAAAATACGGTCAAAGATAATTATTCAAATATTTTTTATCATTTCAAAGTTTAGACACATTTAGATTGTATTATTGACTTTGTAGAGATTGATAATAAGTTTTTTGATAGATTCTTTTTCATTTTTTCATTTTAGAATCGGATATTTGATCTCCCTCAAAATCCGATTCACTCCTTTCTTAACAAAAAGCCCGAAAAACTCGGGCTTTTTGCTTTTTACTATATTTGTTTTATCTTACCTGAATATCCTTTTGCGAATACTTAAGTCTGGCCATAGCTCTTGCAAGAGATGCTGAAGAAATATGATATTCCTTTATACTCTGCTGAGTTATCATCTGCTCCTTTGCTCTTTCAAGTGCAGCTTCTGCTCTAAACCTATCTATATCCTCAGGCCTTTCACATGAATATACTATAACATTTGCTTTATTATTTCTTACATCTATAAAACCATCTGAAACAATAGCACTGTGCCACTTCTCATCCGGAGTTTGAAATCTGATCTCTCCTATTACCACTGTAGAAACCATCTGAGTATGGTTTGCCAATACTCCCCACTCTCCGTCCTTTGTCGGAAATACAAGCTGTATAACTTCTCCCTCAAAAAACAGTTCATCACAGGCCAGTATCTTAAGTATAAATGTCTCTGCCATTTATCTTCCTCCTCGCTTTTTTACTGCAAGGTCTCTGCCTTTCTCTTTACATCATCTATATTTCCTACGTTGAAAAAGGCCGCCTCCGGATAATCATCCATCTCCCCATCTATAATAGCTTTAAATCCTCTTACTGTTTCCTCAACAGGTACAAATTCACCCTTTACTCCTGTAAAGTTTTCAGCAACATGGAAAGGCTGAGATAAGAATCTCTGTATCTTTCTTGCTCTGAAAACAAGTATTTTATCATTATCCGATAACTCTTCCATACCCAGAATTGCTATTATATCCTGTAATTCCTTGTACTTTTGAAGTATCTCCTGTACGTTTCTTGCTGTATTGTAATGCTCCTCACCTACTACATCAGGCTCAAGTATTCTTGAGGTGGATTCTAGAGGATCCACAGCAGGATATATACCCTGTTCCACAATCTTTCTGGAAAGAACCGTAGTTGCATCCAGATGTGCAAAGGTTGTTGCAGGTGCAGGATCCGTAAAGTCGTCCGCAGGTACATATACCGCTTGTACACTTGTTACAGAACCACTTTTTGTAGATGCAATCCTTTCCTGCAATTCACCCAGGTCATTGGCAAGAGTAGGCTGGTATCCTACCGCAGATGGCATACGTCCCAGAAGTGCCGAAACCTCAGAGCCCGCTTGAACAAATCTGAATATATTATCTATAAATAAAAGAACATCCTGATTTCTAACATCTCTAAAGTACTCAGCCATAGTAAGTCCGGTCTCTGCAACCCTCATTCTGGATCCCGGCGGCTCATTCATCTGACCGAATACAAGGGCTGTCTTAGAGATAACTCCGGACTCCTTCATCTCAGTCCAGAGATCGTTACCCTCTCTTGATCTTTCACCTACTCCGGTAAAGATTGAGTATCCACCGCTCTCTGTGGCTATATTGTGTATAAGTTCCTGTATAAGAACAGTTTTACCTACTCCCGCACCGCCAAAGAGACCAACCTTTCCACCCTTAGAGTATGGGGCTAAAAGATCTATTACCTTTATTCCTGTCTCTAACATATGTACTACAGGGCTTTGCTCCGAAAAGGCAGGTGGTTCTCTGTGTATACTCCACATTTCGGCATCTTTTATCTTAGGTCCTTTATCAAGTGTTTCTCCAAGAACATTAAAAAGTCTGCCAAGAGTCTTTTCCCCTACCGGAACCTTTATAGCATCCCCTGTGGCTGTAACAACCACATCCTTTGAAAGCCCCTCTGTAGGAGCAAGCATTATACACCTTACTGTGTTATTGCCCAAATGCTGGGCTACTTCCATAACCCTTCTCTTTCCGTCAGGATAGCACTCTAGAGCATCCTTTATCCTTGGTAGAGTCACTCCTTCGAACTCTACATCTACTACAGGCCCTGATACCTGCACTATCTTTCCGGTACTTTTCTGTGTCTCTGTAGCCATCTTAAAGACTCCTTTTCAACGCTTTGGTTCCACCTATAACCTCAGTTATCTCCTGGGTTATGGAGGCCTGTCTAACCTTATTATAATCAAGTGAAAGCTGCTTTAATATATCCTTAGCATTGTCTGTAGCAGCATTCATGGCTGTCATACGAGCATTTTCTTCACATGCAGAGGCTTCTACAAGCGCTCCGTATATAAAGCCTGTCATGTAATTATATACAATATTTTCGAGGAGCTCATCCACATCAGGATATATAATCATATCCGCTCCGTAAGCGGGAACAGAGTATTCATCCACATCTATATCCACATCTCCAAGCTTTTTTAAGTGCCCGTGAGACATCTGTGCCCTCTTCTTTCGCTTTAGTATTTCTTCTTTAGCAAACATTCTGCTCTTAAGAGGTAGCACCTGTTCTATTTCAACCTCTGTTCTCATAGAATTAATCATCCTGGTATATACAACATATACCTCATCAAGTCTCTCTTTCTTGTAAAGCTCCATAATGGTCTCTGTTATAGTCCTGGCTCTGTGAATAGATGGATTGGTCGCAGTATAAGTAAAGTCACTGGGAAGCGCTACTCCTCGATTTATAAAATACTGCCTTCCCACCTGTCCTACTACGAAAAGCCTGTATTTCTTTAAATCCTTTATCATACTTTCCGTAGTTTTTAAGACATTATGATTATAAGCGCCGCACATTCCCTTATCACCGGTTATTATAACATATCCCTTGCGCTTTACCTTTTCCCTTAGGTCCTTTTCTCTGTTATCAAAATATATACTGACGACGTCAGGAAACCGGTAAAGAATCGCTGCAATTTCATTTTGGAGACCATAGAAGTAAGGTTCTGTGTCCTCCAGTTTTTTCTTTGCCTTACGCAGCTTTATGGAGGAAATCATGTACATAGCCCGGGTAATCTTCATGGTATCCTTAATGCTCTTTATTCTGTTGGATATTTCTTTAGCACTGGCCACAAGCCTTCCTCCTTTTATATATCAATACTTGATTTATTATTTCTTTTTCTTTTTACCTGATTTTTTCTTCTTTGGTTTATTGGGTATTGATTTATCTGATGATAGCTCTTCTTTTACCTCTTTTTCACCCTCTGCCTGATTGCTAACATCCGCAGATTCAGAAGACAAATTAAACTCAGGCATGTCGAAGCCTACAGCCGGTCTTTCGCCCTTTATCCAGCTTTCTCTGTACTTAGAAGCTATGGCAATTATTATTTCTTTAAGATTATCATCATATGTCTTCTCAGTAGCAAGCTTCTTAATTATATCCGGATACGCTTTCTCAAAGTAGGCTATTATGTCCATCTGTAAATGCTTTACAGCCTTACTCTCAAGTCCTGAAAAAAGCTTGCCTGAAACCGCTGAGATTAACGATATAACCTGGCCCTCATGGCTTATAGGTTCTCCTAATGGTTGCTTAAGGAGCGACATAAGGGATTTTCCGTAGGTAAGCATGTTTTTAGTATTGTCATCAAGATCTGATGAGAACTGGGTAAACACTTCCATTTCCTTATACTGTGCAAGGTCTATACGAAGTGATCCTGCAGCTTTTTTCATAGCCTTTGTCTGAGCAGCGCCACCTACACGGGATACAGAAAGACCTACATTTACCGCCGGTCTCTGTCCCTCGAAGAAAAGCTCTGATTCTAAGTATATCTGTCCATCGGTTATAGATATGACATTGGTTGGTATGTAAGCTGATACATCACCAGCCTGAGTCTCTATGATAGGCAGAGCTGTTATGGAGCCGCCTCCTGCCGCCTTTGACAAGCGACTTGACCTCTCTAGAAGTCTTGAATGCAGGTAAAATACATCTCCCGGGTAAGCCTCACGTCCCGGTGAACGCTCTAAAAGCAATGAAATAGTTCTGTAGCTTACAGCATGCTTTGAAAGGTCATCGTAGACTATAAGCACATCCTTTCCCTTATACATAAAGTACTCTGCAAGTGATGTGCCTGAGTAAGGCGCTATATACTGCAGCGGAGCGGGATCGGCTGCGGTAGCCTGTACAACTATGGTATAGTCCATAGCTCCTGCTTTCTTTAAATTATTTACTATCTTTGCAACAGTTGACGCCTTCTGTCCTATAGCAACATAGATACAGATAACATCCTTACCTCTTTGATTTATGATAGCATCAATGGCAATAGATGTTTTACCTGTCTGCCTGTCACCTATTATAAGCTCTCTTTGACCTCTACCTATAGGAAACATGGAATCTATAGCAAGTATTCCTGTTTCAAGAGGCACAGATACAGACTGTCTGTCAACTATAGAAGGAGCAGGACACTCCAATGGTCTGAATTGTGTTACCTTTAGTTCATCTCCATCATCTACCGCTTCTCCCAGCGCATTTATTATTCTTCCCAAATAGCACTCTCCGACACCGATACCTGCCATGTTGCCGGTTCTCACAACTCTGGTGCCTTCCTTAACTCCCGTATCTCTTCCGAACAGTACTACTCCGAGTTCGTTTCTTCTTATTTCCTGAACCATTCCACGGGTTCCGTCGTCAAATATAACTATCTCTCCGTTAAATGCGTGCTCTAAGCCCTTTACGATAGCTATACCGTCGCCAACGCTTCCTACGTCACCCACTTCACTATGATCAGCATGAAGATCGAAATCCTCAATACCACCCTTGAGAAGTGAAAGAAGCTTTTTTCTGCTGACATCACTTGCTCCTGCCTCACTCATGACGCTTTCTAGGTGGTCTCTTAATTGATTTGCTCTGCCCTTTTCACTCCAGTCATACTCCTCAGATTTAAATCTTATAACAAAGCCATTCACAAGACTTAAATCCTTAACCTGCTCGATTATAACTTCATCCAGGGAGTGACGCTTCATAAGAAACTTCTTTATTGCTAAAAGCTGTTCCTCAGTAGGCGGTGTAACATAACGCAGCTCGGCGGTTATCTCGCTTTCGTAAAATGTACGACTCAGGGACATAAATTCATTATATATATCCGTAAAGTACTTAAAGTCATTATTATCGCATAATAACTTCATTGCATCTCTCATATCTGCCGGAAACACGCTATCGATAACGGCATGCTTTCTTTCCAATGATATAGAGAGATTTTCAAATTCCATCCTCACCTGCGGTAATAGTTCCAGTGTTTCGAGTGCCTTCTGAATGGAAGTTCTCGAAACCTTCATACCGATAAACTTGTGAGCATATTCTTTAGCTGCCTCTATCAATTCGTATCACCTGCTTTTTTTATAAATTCATCATAGATATCACTGTTAAACTGCTCGTTGCTTCTCTTCTCCAGACTGTTGGCTGAAACCTTAACTGCAGCATCCACAACCATATCAGCTATATCCTTCTCTGCCTGTGATAAAATCTCAGCCTTTTCATCCATAGCCTGCTTTATGATCTTATCCCTACTCTTCTCTGCTTCGGACATAATCTGTTCCTTAGTCTTAACTGCATCAGTGTGAGCTTCATCCAAAATCCTTTTATATTCACCTTCAGCCTTGGAAACAGCATCGCTTATGATGCCTTCCTTTTCATTTTCTATGTCTATCTTTTTCTGCTCATACTCTGATTTTAAAAGCAGAGCTTCATCCTTGATATTCTTAGCTTCCTCTGTTTCATTTTCAGCTATTTTTTTACGTTCATCAAGGATATTGTTAACCTTCTTAAAAAGAAAAAATCTAAGGGCAGCAAAGAGAATAACGATATTTATGACGTTTATTAATATATTCCAGAAATCTATCTTAAGCATATCGAAATAATCTCCTTCCAGGTTTAATACCTGTATTTATCGGCAATTCACACACCGATAAAAAGCCTTTACCTAATTACTTACCGAGTACGAATATTATAAGCAGTGCGATAACAAATGCATAAATAGCTGTTGCCTCTGCAAGAGCACCACCGAGAAGCAAAAGTGTTGTTATTTTCTTCTGTGCCTCAGGCTGTCTGGCACATGCCTCAACTGCCTTTCCTGTAGCTCCTGCTATACCTAAACCTACTCCAAAACACGCAAGAACAGCAAGTCCTGCACCTAATGCGATTAATCCTGTTGACATAAGATTTTTCTCCTTTTCTGATAATAATAATTTTAATCTTCTTCAAGCATCTCAGCTATATACATGGCTGACAGGAATGTAAATACATAAGCCTGTAAAAAGCCATCAAATATATCGAAATACAAGCTGAAAACTACAGGTACAAATATTGGGATAACAAGCTCTAACATCGCCATGATGATAAAAGCTCCCAAAACATTACCAAATAAACGAAAACATAGGGACATAGGCTTAATAGCTATCTCTAAAACGTTTATTGGCAATACTATAGCAACCGGGGAAACAAAGGATTTAAGCCATCCTTTTATTCCTTTAAACCGGATACCAGCTCCCTCTGTAATGAGGATTGTCATAAGCGCCAAAGCTATGGTTACATTGAGATCCTTAGTAGGTGGCTTAAGGCCAAACATACCTGTTATATTCAACGTACCTATATATGCAAGCACTGTAATTAAGTACGGTGCGAAGCGCTTTCCGTATTTTTCCCCCATGATTCCCTCTATGAATCCATAGGCCTTGACAACCAGCAGCTCAGCAAGAGCCTGTCTTTTAGATATATCCTTAACCTTTAGATTCCTGCCTAGTATGATTGCTATAAGTATCAATACTCCCATAACAATCCAACAACCAACTGTGGATTCATAAATATCTATACCACCGAATATGGGGATGGTAAAAGCCACTTCTATTTCTATTTCAGAAAGCAGCTCTTCTACAAATTTGTCCAATCTACACTCCCCTTTCTTTTTATTGTATTAGGATTCTATCGAATCTTAGGTTCCAGAGCCTTCTTTCTCCAGCTTAAGCCATACTTCCAGTAATTCCGGCCAATTCTCTACTTCCTTAACAGGCTTTGGTTGACCGTCCACCGGTAAGAACTCTGCTTTTCCTAAGGAAAGACCATGCCTTCCCAGCTGATAGACATGTAGCTCTGTATCTACACCAGCTCTGTGAAGCGCCTGCGCCAGCAGTAATGAATTCCACACAGAAACCGCTTCATCCGAAAAGGTATGCCATAAAAAAGTAGGCGGAGCAGTACTCTTAACCTGCTTTTCCAGCGAAAGCTTTTCCCAAAGCTCTTTAGCATCTTCCTCCTTTTGTCCTGTGAGATTATAAAATGATTCTTTATGTGCATACTCTCCTGACGAAATTACCGGATAGCAAAGTATCATACGATTTGGACGGATATCCGCAGCTGTAAGAGGTGTCTTACATGTACCTGTATTATCCTCTCTTTCATCACACTCAGTGGTATCACAAACCAAGTCAGCCTTGCTTTCACTTTCATAGTCATAATTATAACCACAAAGCTTTAAATCCCATCCGTTCAGTGTATCCAAAAGCCACTCTTCATCCCAGAAAATACCCATAGAAGCTGCTAAGTGACCTCCTGCCGAAAAGCCCATAACATAGATTTCATTTGGATCTATATAGTAATCATCCGCATTTCTCCTAAAATATGCTATGGTTCTTGCTACCTGAGAAATCGCCTCAGGAAATGGCTTTGCATCCTCGCCCTCGTTCTTTGTTGTATAGTAAACTATGGCAACAGCCATATTCATGGAAAGCAACTTATATGCTATGGGGTCTGCTTCTCTGTCTGCGACAAACCAGTAGGCGCCTCCAGGGCACAGTACAACCATAGGTCTCCTGGTTTCCTCTGCCATGTCCGATGTATTTTCCGGGCAAAAAAGAGTAATATGAGCACTCCGATTAACACCCTTTATTTCAAACTTTTTATATATCATAAAATCGCCTTTCTATATATTATTCCATGCATATTATTGTATCATATTATAATTAAAATTCAACAGATTTAAGTTATTAATAGCTTTACTTTTTTCAAGGATATGATTATAATGTATTTTATTACTTATTACGTTGATTTGGAGGGATAGCTATGAATGATTATAAATTATTCCGAAAAAGATTTATACCGGATGAAATCGTAGAATTAAAGGACGATATCATCATTTCCTTAGATAAAGAAAAGAATATTCTTCTAACTAAGTGGAAGGTACTGAAGCCACGTAGCGACATAGATACCGGCATTTCTGCGTATTTTATGGATGAAGGCTTTAAGATAAGTAAAGAGTACAATAAGGAAAATGAGCTGGTTTACTGGTATTGCGACATAATAGACACTGACTATGATGAAAATACAAAGTCTTATATATTTACAGATTTACTGGCAGATGTACTGATTTATCCTGATAATTCCGTAAAAGTAGTTGACCTCGATGAGATAGGCACAGCCCTGGAAACCGGTCTTTGTGATTCGTGTCTTATGTCTAAGTCACTTAAAATCACTTCTAAACTGCTAGACATCATATACTCAGGGAATTTTGATTCCCTCTCACATTATATAAATGATTATGAAAAACAGGTCACCAATTAATGTATGACCTGTTTTTTATATTTAGTAAATTATGCCTCTGTAAAAAAATCCAACTATCGACTGAGTTGATTTTTTATTTTTTAGTCTTTCTGTTGATATACTCAGTCTTATACTTCGAGTAAACTATAGTCTGATCATGATAGAGCCCATAGTAACCGGACATAAGATAAGCTATACTTACAGCAACCACAAAGTAGCCTATGTATCTGGCTCCGAAAAGCTCATAAGAAATCAGAATCGATGTTATCGGACAATTGGTTACTCCACAAAATACAGCGACCATTCCTGCAGCAGCACAAAGCGAAGGAGAAATTCCCATTATATGTCCGAATAAGCACCCAAATGTGGCTCCTATGAAAAAGCTTGGGACAATCTCACCACCCTTAAATCCAGCCTCAAGAGTAAGCGCTGTCAAGACCATCTTTAACAAGAAAGCATAGGGAACAACCTCTCCGTTTATGGCTCTCTCTATCACATTTAGACCTGCCCCCATGTAATCCGTGGTTCCGACTATTGTATTGATAAGTATTATAACAACCGAAGATACTACAATTCTTAGGTACTGATTCTTAAATTTTTCTCTGTAAAAATCCCCTAAAGAGTGAAGCATAATACAAAAAAGCACACTCAGACCGGCACAAAGCAGCGAAAGAAGGATAATCTTTAAAAGCGGTACAAATTCAAAATCAAATCCTGCTATAACGCTATAATGATGACCATGAATCCCAAGCTTTACAGCCATCTCATAAGCAATTGTAGCTGCAAATACACACGGAACAAGCGCTGCGTAGTACATAATCCCTACACTCACAACCTCCATAGAAAAGACGATAGCTGCCGCAGGAGTACCAAACATTACAGCAAATGCAGCACTCATGCCACACATAACTACTACGTGCTTATCCTTCTCATCAAACTTAAAGGCTCTTCCCAGTGTATTTCCTATGCTTCCTCCCAACTGAAGCGCAGCACCCTCTCTTCCCGAAGAACCTCCACACAGGTGAGTAAGGAGAGTCGATATAAATATCAAGGGCGCCATTTTAAAGGGTATCTCGTCTTGTGAGTGAATAGTCGACAAAACAAGATTGGTCCCCTTATCATTCTTATATTTAAAAATTCTGTACAGGAATACTATGATACAACCGGCCACAGGAAGCAAAAAAAGAAGCCATCTGTTAGCTTCTCTCGTAGAGGTGCACCAGTTAAATGCCATAACAAAAGCAATACTGATGCCTCCTACTACGGTTCCGGTTATTGCAGAAAACAAAACCCATCTGAAAAATCTAAATAGATTTTTATAAATTCTTGCTATATAGAATTTTAATATTTTATACTTTTTCATGACTTATAATATATTATCAGATATTATTTATTTTTAGGAATTAAGACCTCTACTCCACCCATATAAGGTCTGAGAGGTTCAGGTATAGTCACACTGCCATCTGCCTGAAGGTGATTTTCAAGAAATGCTATAAGCATACGAGGAGGTGCAACAACAGTATTATTAAGAGTGTGAGCAAAGTACTTTCCATCCTTATTCTTTACTCTTATTCTAAGCCTTCTTGCCTGTGCATCCGAAAGATTAGAGCAGCTTCCAACCTCGAAGTACTTCTTCTGTCTGGGAGACCAAGCCTCAACATCTACAGACTTAACCTTTAAGTCTGCCAAATCACCTGAGCAGCACTCAAGAGTACGAACAGGAATGTCTAGCGAACGGAAAAGATCAACCGTATTCTGCCAAAGCTTATCAAACCACTCCATGCTCTCTTCAGGCTTGCAAACAACAATCATTTCCTGCTTTTCAAACTGATGTATACGATATACACCTCTTTCCTCTATACCATGAGCTCCCTTCTCCTTTCTGAAACAAGGACTATAGCTTGTAAGAGCCATAGGAAGCTGTTCCTCATCTATAATATTATCTATAAACTTACCAATCATAGAATGCTCAGAAGTACCGATGAGGTAAAGATCCTCACCTTCTATCTTATACATCATAGCATCCATCTCTTCAAAACTCATAACTCCATCAACTACCGCAGAGCGAATCATGAAAGGAGGTACACAGTAAGTAAATCCTCTGTTTATCATAAAATCACGTGCATAAGCTATAACAGAAGAGTGAAGACGCGCAATATCCCCCATAAGGTAGTAGAAACCGTTTCCTGCCACCTTTCCTGCGGCATCCAAATCTATACCGTTAAAACTCTCCATAATTTCGGTATGATAAGGAATCTCATAATCCGGAACCACAGGCTCACCAAACTTTTCTCTTTCAACATTTTTACTGTCATCTTCGCCGATTGGAACACTGTCATCAATGATGTTTGGAATAGTAAGCATAATCCTTCTAATCTTGCCTGTAAGCTCACCATGGGCTTTTTCTAGTTCCTCAAGCTTCTCAGCATTCTGTGTAACAAGCTTTTTCTTCTCTTCAGCCTCCTCCTTAAGCCCCTTTGCAAACAAAGCTCCGATTTCCTTTGAAATCTTCTTTCTGCTCTCTCTTAAGCTATCCATATCCTGCTGAGTCTTACGAGCCTCTTTATCAAGCTCTATAACTTCATCAACCAAAGCAAGTTTCTTATCCTGAAACTTTTTCTTTATATTCTCCTTAACTATCTCTGGATTCTCTCTGACAAATTTTAAATCTAACATTGTATATTCCTTCCTAAATCATATTACTTTTATTATACTACTCTTTATATTTGGTATCACCTAAGTAACACTTCTCAAAAACTCTTGGCTTTGCAGGAGGATAAAATGAATCGCCCTCGAACACTCTACAACCTATCTCTCTCGCAAACTTCTCCTGAAGCTTAGTATTGACAGTACCACAGTGAACCATAAGTCCCATCTCATTACACATCTCAACAATCTTATGAAGCATAATCTTATCACGCTTATTAGTCATGTGTTCATTAAAGTACTCACCATGAAACTTGATACCGTTTATCGGAAGAGTTCTTAAAGAACTAATATCCATATTGTAAGTACCAAACCTGCTTATTATAACAGAATATCCACTATTTGCAAGTTCTTTAACAGACAGTTCAAATCCTGTGGTTCTGTCTGCGAAGTACTTTTCAGGTATTTCAAATATAAAGTCATCAGGTTCTAAGTTATTAATCTTTATTATCTTATTAATTCTCTTAACCACATTCGGTGAGGAAAGCTGAGCGTTGGAAAGTGCTATGGATACCGGTATAACTTCATTTCCAAGCCCCTTCCAGGCACCGAGATTATTAGCAACATCCGATATCAGATATATACCAAAATCCTCAAGCTTTGTAGTCTTTTCCATTATACGAAGTATCTTTGTATAATCTATATAACTTCCATCACGCAAAAGAACAGATGGGATAGCCTTACAACCGATGATATTACTTCTGTCATCCATAATCCTTGGCATGTATCTTACTTCCATCTTATGATCACGCATGGCACTGATGATATCCTCTATTTCCTCAGCTTCCTTCGTTGCTCCATCCTGAAGGTCATCTGTATAAATTACATAATGACTACCCTTAAGTCCCTTTAATGAACGGCGAGACAAATCCGCCTTCTCAAGCATACGAAGAAGGTCTTCATCTCCATCCTTCTTGATATAAACACCTATGGAAATATCAAAGTTCAAATAATCATCAGAACTTTCTATGATTTCTATAGAATCAATCATATCTGTAAGGGCCTTTAAAAGCTCTTTATGTTTATCATATCTGAAGGCAGTAACAAAGTAATCACCATCAACCCTTGCACACATATCATCAGTTGCAAGAGTTTTCTGAAGAGTATCGGAAAACTTGCGAAGTATGTCATTACTTCTTGAGAATCCATAATGCTGATTATACCTGTGAAAATCGTTGATATCAGCGCATATGATGGCAATCTCCTGATTGTTCTCCTCAACTTCTTTAAACATTTTTTCAGTACTCTTTATAAACTTAGAGTAAGTCGGAAAGCCTGTTACAGCGTCTCTCATATCCGCTCTTGCAGACTTAGCCATACGTATAAGACGATTTTCTTCTTTGGTATGTCTGGCAGAACTTTTCTGTGTGAGCTTCTTTATCTCATCATCCACGATTCTTGTCACACCAAAGACTATATCATGTCCATTCTCCTCATCTTCGCTTCCTACAGCAGTAATCCTGACATGATTATAATTGCCATTCAGATTCTTTAACCTGACAAGCATTTCAATTTTTTCATTAGTGGATATAAGACGCTTATAAAAACTTGAAAAATCCTTAAAGTCATCCGGATGTATAACCTTCTTTCCCCATATATCATATGGTGATTTTATAGAATTTTCAACAGAGAAAGAATTCTCCAAATCTCCATATCTTGTTAGAATTTCCGTCTTAACATCATACATCCAAGCCACAAAACCCATTAGAGTTGCAATCTCGGATATATACCTTTTATTCTTTATTATCGCACTTTCAGCCCTCTTCCGCGCAGTGATATCCATGATAACACAAAGGTAAACAAGCTCTCCATCCTCATCATCAACTCTCGTTCCATTAACATAAGACCAGCGAGTCTGACCATCTTTGGCTATAATACGATATTCCATACCTATCATGCCACCATTTTCAACAGCCGCCTTTACAGCATTATTAACATTTGGCTGATCATCAGGGTGAATCATATTGTTACATCTGTTTAAGAATAAATCTTCATACTCCTGCCTGGAGTAACCAGCGAGACGGAAGAAACCGTCATTAGCATACTTTATATAAAAGTCTGTCATACGAAGCTTTATAACTCCGCCCGGGATATTATTTGCTATCAAGCTAAGATCCTTTTTCGAGCGAAATGCATCCTCGAGAAGAACCTTTGAATAATTAATATCAAAAATTGTGCATGCATAGACCACATAATCGCCCATATCAACACTTCTGATATTTAACTTTACCCAAAGCATATCAGCGTTCTTGCTTTCTATCTGAAATTCAATGTTAATATCCCCTCCGGCAGTCATCTGACGTGACATGAGCGCCTTCATTTTCTGACGCTCACTTTCTCTAATCAATCCTGTTATTTTATGATTATACTTTTTATTAAACTCCTCTACCGTATACCCTAAAAGCTCGTAGAAATAATTATTTGCAAATATAATGTCTCCGTTAGGAAAATCATCAGTAAGAACAATACCGCACTTGGTATTATTTACAATCTGTTGTAATTCTTCTTTTTTCATCCGACTTACCCTTTCTGTAATGAATTAAGCATCTTTTTCCAGCACTTTCTCCACAAAATAATCTTCTATTTTTTCTTTATCCTTACTTAGAACAACAGAAAGCTCAGTATATAAGCTTTTCTTAGCCTCTTTCAAATACCTCTCATCCGTAGATGTTATCTTTCTTCCACTAGCCAGTCTTTGCTTGTTTCTATTGTAAAGAGTTTTAATAATGCTAAACCACTGCTTACAATCACAGCTTCTCAGAGCTGTTTTATACTGATCTTCTCTTGTTTTCTCACTAATAATTTCAAGTTCAGGAATATCATATACTTCTTCTAAAAGCTTTGATGCTTCCTTTTTCGTCATTATACGGCGCATGGTTATTTTATCCTGCCCTACAAGTGCATAGATTCGGCTAGTCTTGGTATCAACAGGCAAAAGGCAATAATATGACCCTTTCTTGTTTGTCCCCGGCACAGTCAATCTGGTAATCTCATGAACTTCACATACTCCATTGCTTCCATAAACAACAAGTTCCCCTACTTCAAATTCAGGCTTTACTCTTTTTGGTTTTGAATTAATTTTAATTTCTCCTACCACTTCAATCACTCCTAATCACCATTCTTATTACAGATCAAATCACACCTAAATAGCGGAATTTCTCTGATTGAGTCAATATCCTAGAGCCTCTGTTTAACCCGACAGTAACCGGTATAACTGACGTAAGTCAAAACATTCGCTGCTATATCAGCGCGCAGAAATACCATAGGTATTATATCATATTTCTTTGGATTTTTAAAGCAAAAAAAGCTCTTACAGGAAAATATTTTCCTGTAAGAGCTCTATAATATTATATAGGATTAAGAATTATTATTAATTTTCAAGAGCCTGAATTAATGCAGTCTTTGCATCAGCTTCTCCCTGTGACCACTCGAGACACTTATCATATCCATATGAATCAGCATCCTTAATCATGGTTGCTACATGCTTATCATACTCAGCATCAGTCTTAGAGTACATAGCCTTCCAAGAACCTTCTCTGATTGCAGCTGTAACCTGCTTCCATGTTGTCTTAAGCTCATCGCTCTGTGATGACTGTACATACTTGATTTCAGGCATTACAAGGAACTTTCCACCTTCGAAATACTGATTAAGTGTATCACATCCTGTCTTATCTCTCCAATCCTGCTGGATCTTATAATCAGCTTCTGTGATGTTTGACTTCCAAGAATCCTTATTATAGTTCTCACCATTTGACTCAGGGTTTGTAGAATCAAGAGCCCAGATAGTATTGTTAATCTGAAGTTCTCCATCGTGATATGTTCCTTCATGTCCGTTACCCATAGCTGTCTTCTTATCGTTCTGACACTTCTTACCATGCTCTGTAAAGTATGTATTCTTCTCTTCATCGTAATCCCAGCACTCACCCTTAGGACCGTACTGCATCATGAGTGTTCCTTCAGGTGTAGCAAGGAAGTTAATTACTTCCATAGCAAGATCAGGATACTTTGACTGAGATCCAATTGCCCAATACCAGTCACTACCTGTAGTTCCAAGACCGTAAACGATAGGTGAAGCCTCTTCAGGTCTAAGTGAATACATCATCTTATCCTCTGAAAGATGTGCATCAGTGTTGAACTGAAGTGAACCTGAGTAGTTGAAGATTGAGAAGAGAATACCACCAACTCTAGCCTTTTCAGCCATGTTATCATATGTCTGTGTCATGGAGTCAGGATCTACGAGACCGTTCTGATAAAGCTTGTTGTACCACTTAAGCATCTCTAAGTATACACCATCTTTTCTTAAACAATCATGATAATCACCTGTTGATGGGTCATAAACACCGATACCTAACTCATCGTAACCATAGTATGCTGTAGCTGTTGACTTAACGTACATAACCATGTCACCATCCCAGTCAGGCCAAAGTGAAACAGCATATGTCTTGTTTCCTGACTCATCCTTAGGATGTTTATCCTGCATGTTCTTGAGAAGTGTGAACATGTCATCCATATTTTTAACTGTAGGATAACCTAATTCCTTATAGTAATCCCAACGAGTATCCCAGGTATAGAAGAATGCCTGATGGTCCTTACTTGATGTAGCAACCGAGTTTCCAAGACCGTAAATCTTTTCTTCCTTACCATCTGTTATCTGCTTTGTAACTTCTTTATTCCAATTAAGACAATCCTTCATGTGCTCCTCGATATAAGGACCATATGTATGAAGAACATCATCCTTCTCCCAATCATAAAGGAGTCCCTTCTGAAGCGCCTGCTTATAATAATCAGGATTACCAAATACCACGATATCACCTAAATCACCGGACTCCATACGTGTCTGGAATGTACCGTCTGACTCAGGAACTATGTTAATCTTAACATTAAACTTCTCTTTAAGAATGTCTGCTGACCAACCAATCTGCTCACCGTTGTAGTTAGCAAGCTGGCTGTAAACTGTAAGTGTAACAGGCTCTGATGAGCTTGATCCGCCACAAGCTGTGAGCCCAACCATAGAGGTTACGGTTACGCCTGTAGCAAGTAATAGAGACATTACCTTTTTACCAAAAAAGCTTCTCATATGAATTATTTCCTCCTTCAATCAATATCATTCATATATATATATATATTACAATGTAAGGATCAGTTTTTTCCTTACTTAAGCGCTCTTATATATTAACGTAATTAAAACAAATGATTAATCGTTTGAATCATTAAGAGCTTCCGACTCGACAATATTCTCATCGGACTCGTCATCCGGAGCCGTTTCATCCTCTATCTTTGCAAATATCGGTCTTATATTGGCACTTATGGTAAGCAGTATACTCGCCAAACCTATAAGAATCCCCAAAAACAGAGTTACGTTGTTAAATATAAAAAATACAACTTCAAGAGCCACCAGAAGACAAGTAAAAAAAGTTCTTGGAAAGAATCTTACAGCTATCGAATGTGAATTATGAAGTGTATTATAAACAGTATTCTCATATCTGGCAAGCAGTGGAAATGCATAAAGGAAATGTGTCACTATTAAGACCACTCCTATAATAAAAACAACTAAAAATACAGTGTTTCCGGACTTTGCCTTTTGATATAACTGAAAATCTATCCACATAGCATAGGATGTTGCCAGGAGCAAAACTCCCAGCACACATCCTTTCTTAAAGTTAGCTTTAAATTCCTTCAAAAACGGGCCGACTATATAGCCTTCCTCATCACTCACCATCTTTAACGTAATCGTATAACCTGCTGTAAGCGAAGCTCCCATCGGAATAAGCAGAAGCATGGCAGCTAAAGTCACAAACCACGGAAAAGCGATGACGTAAGTAATCATAAACGGTACCATAAAAATCATAAGCATGAGATTAAGCTTCAGCATATCCGTAAGCCTTGTCATGAACTTATACAATTTACCGTCTGTACTAAAAAATTCTTTCATAATAAAACATTAACCCTTGACAGCTCCGAGCATAATACCCTTTTCGAAATATCTCATCATGAAAGGATATACACAGAGGATAGGAAGCACGGATACCATGGAGATGGTGTACTTAATAACCTTACTGTTAAGCTGCTGGGCCGCAGCATTCTTCAAGGCTTCTGCAGACTGCGCCGAACTTGCCAGAGCTGCTAAGTTTGAAGACTGATTCAAATATACATACAGTCTGTGCTGCAATGTATAAAGTTTAGGGCTGTTAGCCATGTAAATAAGAGAATCCTGGAAGGAGTTCCAATGACCTACCGCACCGAAGATTGCTATAGTAGCAAGGATTGGCTTTGAAAGAGGCCATATGATGTGCCTGAAAACTACCATGTAGGAAGCACCATCGATGAAGGCACTTTCTTCCAGTTCTGCAGGAATCGACTCTATGTACGTCTTAACAAGTATGATGTTATACGGAGCAACAATACCAGGAATGATATAAACAAGATAGTTATTAGTAAGACCTAACATAACCATGTTCATGTATCCAGGAATAAGACCCGCATTGAAGTACATTGTTATAACGAGGAATCTGTAGCAAAGTGATCTGTGCCACATCTCCTGTTTTGTTACAAGATATCCAACGAACGCTGATGCAAGAACCATGAGCGCTGTACCAAGGATAGTTCTGGAAACAGATACAAGGAATGCACTTCCGAGATCTGAAACGTTTCTAAGATTTAAGTAGTTCTGAATTGTAAGTCCCTTTGGTATGAAGTTGATTTCACCACGTCCAACCATCTCATTATCTGAAATAGTATTGATGAAGAGATACCAGAAAGGATAGATACATGTAATAGTAAATAAAGTGAATATCGTATAGTTGATGATATTAAAAACTATATCCGATGGCTTTATTCTATACATGTGCTTATGCTTCTTATAATAAGCTTTTTCTCTTTTAGCATCTAATTTTTCCTGTGCTGTTTTAGCCATGAATACTCACCTCCTATATGATACTCTCGCCACGAAGCGCCTTAGACAATGCATTGGCACCAAAGAGCAAGATTACACTTATGATAGACTTAAACATACCTACAACGGTTGATAACGGTATGGAACCACCACCACCAAGACCGAGTTCGTAAACGTAAAGGTCAAGAACCTTGATTGTCTTAGCGTTAACCGCATTCTGGAATACGAGGTACTGATCAAGTCCGTTACTAAGAATAGCTGCAACCGACATAAGCAAGAGAACGAAGAAGGTAGGTAAAAGTCCCGGAACTGTGATATGCCACATCTTCTGGAAACGTCCCGCACCGTCTACGGTAGCCGCCTCGTACAGCTGCTGGTCTATACCGGATATACCGGCGATATAGATAATGGCCGACCAACCAATACCTTTCCAAGTGCCCCACGCCCACATCTTGAACCAGATACCACTGGAACTCATGAGGTAGTTAGGCGCATTGTCAATGTTATCAAGTGATCCAATCATAACTCTCAACTGGTTGATAAAACCTGTTGTATCGAAGATTGATAATGCAAGAGCGTACACAAGTACCCATGAAATGAAGTTCGGGATTGTTGTGAAAATCTGAACAAATCTTCTGAATCCTTCACTCTTAGCTTCTGTAAGGAATATAGCGAATACCATAGGAAGCCAGCTAGTCAAAATTCCTAAGAAACTCATGATAAGTGTGTTTCTCATAACACGGAACACGTCTGATCTTGTAGCTGCGTTCTGGAAGAGGTATGTAAACCACTTTCCACCAACAAAGTTATCCATAGAAAGTGTTCCACCTGCCTGATAATCGAAGAATGCATATCTCCAGCCCCAAAGTGGAAGGTAACAGAAGAGGAATGCAAGAGCTCCGAAAGGAAGGAACATAAGGAAGAGCTTGTACTTTGGTTCCATGTACATCTCATCCTCATCAGCTCCACTAGGGAGTATGAATCTAAGTGCGATAGCTGTAATAAAAATAACAGCAAATGCAATAGTTATAAGAATCAGACCCATAGGCATAGTCGCATTTAAGTCAACCTCCGGATGCTCAAACTTCTGAAGCTTTACAAGATGGTTTGCAATAAATGAAACCATAGCTCCGACAATACCTATACCTGACCCTATAAGTGCTACAGATGCTCCAAATCTCTTCATAAGAACATTACCAAGAGAGAAGCAAATAGAGATAACAAGTATTACAATACCTATCATCATAATTATTGAAGCAATATATGCTACAACAAATGAAATGTTTGATACTGTTCCACGTCTTAAAAGAAGTCCGGCTTTAGACACAAGACTATCATAAGAAAACGCAGAAGTGAAAAGAGCGATATTCTCATCAATCTTATCATTAATTCTGATAGGATTGATTGCCGGCAAGAATGCGAATACTGCTGCAACAACTGCCATAAGACGGATGATCCAATAGACATAATCGCCGACACCACGCTCGACCTTTGATACTTTGGCCATAACTACCTCCTTTAGATTTTCCCTATCCCTAAATTATAAGGTATAGAATTATTTTTTATCACTCTTTCTTTCTTGAAACAATGATAACTATTACAACAACAACTACTACTACGCCTGCGATAACACCAAAGATTATGATAGGTGTATTAGAGTTAGAAGTCTCACTCTCTGTAGTGGTTGTTGTGGTTGTTGTGGTTCCTGCTGAAGTATCAGTTCCTGATGAAGCTGATGATGAAGAAGTAACTTCTTCAGATGTAGCAGTCTGCTCTGAATCCTTGTTGAAACCTGAAACATCAAATGTGATTTCAATGCTGTCCTGTGGAAGCATCATAGAAGCATTATGATCTCCAAGCTCGTTGTTGTACTGATTGATAATGTCAAACACTAAACAGTTAACATACTCAATTGGTTCCGGATCGATGAAAGCCTCATCCTCTCTTGCTTTTTCGACACCATCGATCTTTGTAACGATGTTAGTAATCTGAATCTTGTCCTTAGCATCTCCAGGTAAATCTGTAGATACATAAAGCATCTGGAATGACTCATTTGGCTCTGTAGTATTACCGTCATTTAAGCATCCCTCAAGTCCTTCAACCTTTAAAGTATATGTTCCGTTACCGTCGATAACACAATCTGTAAATGTACCCGGAAGAACAGCGAGCTTATTAACCTCATCTTTAGCCCATCCAAGAACATTTGCACCATACGAACTTCCATCCTCTGCACGATTTGTCTTATCAAGATCACCGTATGAAGCAAACCAGGCATTTCTGAATGAATATGCCGGTACACACTGGAAGTTGAGATATGCGTGATACTCAGGAGTATCCAGATTAACCTTCTTGTCAACCTTTCTCTTAGCGCCCTTCATAACATCATAAGCTGATGCATCCTGAGGGACAACTACTGCTGCTGTTGCAAATGCAAGCGTGCATGCTAATGCTGATGCAATAATTTTTTTGAAACTCTGTCTCATTTCTTAATCCTCCTATATGGCATAAAATTTGAATATAAATGATTTTAACAAAAAATTCACAATTTTGCACCATGATTTTTATACGTTTTTACCCAAATAATTATAGATAAAATACGCACTTTGTTAATATTATACACAATATTGACTAAATTTCAAGGTGTATTTTGTATATTATGAACAAAAATTAAAAAAATATTAAAAATTATTGACTTGTATTTTGTCTTATTGTATTATTGTATCAATCACTTAATACAGTGATTCAATTTTAACTGTTGATTTTTCACACATTACATTATAATAAGGAGGAAATATATGTCATGGAAACTTGATTCGAACAAACCCATATATTTACAGCTTATGGATACTATTAAAACACAGATTTTGTCCGGTGTTTATGAGCCCGGAGCTAAACTTCCAAGTATAAGAAACTTAGCACTCGAAGCTTCGGTCAATCCGAATACAATGCAAAAAGCCATGTCCGAACTAGAGCGAGAAGGTATAATCACAAATAACAGGACAAGCGGTTACTGTGTAGCATCCGACGAAACCATTATCAATGCCTTTCGCGAAAAGAAGGCTGATGCTGCAATATCTGAATTTGTGTTATCCATGAATAATATGGGCTTTTCAACCGATGAAATAAGGGTCAGACTTAGACACTTTATCGATAATAACATTGATATGATATCTAATTAATATCATCGATAATAATCAAAAATGAAAATGAAAAAGAAAAGGAGACAAATATGGAACAATTATTAGTTGTGAACCATCTAACCAAGAGTTTTGGCCGAAATATAGCTCTTAATGATATATCCTTCCAGGTTATGCCGGGAAGAATAGTCGGATTACTCGGTCCAAACGGAAGCGGAAAAACCACTTTGATAAAGATAATCAATTCACTTATATCCCCTACAAGCGGCCAGGTACTGATAAACGGAGAAGCTCCCGGAGTTAATTCTAAAAAAATCATTTCCTACCTTCCCGACAAACCTTACTTTAATGACTGGATGAAGGTCACGGAACTTATTGATTTATACGAAGACTTTTACGAAGACTTCGACAGAAATACAGCACTTAACCTTCTTGGAAACCTTCACATAAATCCTAGCGATAAGATAAAGAAGCTTTCCAAGGGCACTATAGAAAAGGTTCAACTTATAATGGTCATGAGTCGCAAAGCTAAGCTTTACATCCTTGACGAGCCTATAGCCGGTGTTGATCCTGCTGCAAGAGATTATATACTCTCTACTATTATTTCAAATTACAACAGAGACGCCAGTATCATAATATCTACTCATCTTATCGCAGATATAGAAAATGTTCTGGATGATGCTCTTTTCTTAAGAGAAGGTAATATCGCCATGTATAACTCTGTTGAAAATATAAGATCTACATATAATCAAAGTGTGGATGCTACATTTAGGGAGGTGTTTAGATGTTAGGTAAGGTTATAAAACACGATTTTAAAGCAATGTCCAAATTATTCATACCAACTTATCTGGTTTTTGGTGCACTTGTTATACTCGATGCACTTATGAACCTTGTAAACAGCCAGATTCCAAATCATGTCAAAGCATACGGAATCATCCCTGTATTTACCACTCTTACAGATGTACTCATGTTTATAGGTATGATACTTATAATAGCTATATCACCGATTTTATCAACTGTATGCTTTTACAGATCGGTAGCAGGAAATGAAGGCTACTTAACACATACTCTTCCGGTAAAAAGAAGTATAATAGTAACAGGAAAGATGATAACCGGATTCTTATATAGTTGTATATCACTTGTCTTTGTTTTTATTTCTTCGTTAATTTACTTATTTATATGTCATCATGATACTTCCATGGAAATTATCAGTTCCATAAAAAACTTCTTCTTACACGAATTAAAACTCGAGGACTTCCCTGTTTCGGTAATAGTAGGATTTATAATAATAATTCTTGCACTTATAGTCCAGCAATATGCAAATGTTGCAACATATTACTGTTGTGTAGCCATAGGACAGACCAATAATACTCATAAGATTATTATGTCAATAGTTACTTATATCGCTTATACAACTATATTGCAGATATTATCAAGTGTTTTTTCATTTGTTATGACCGCAGTATTATCCAATACCTCAGACTCTTTGAACGAGTTTATGGTTCGTAATCCTGAAGGTTTCTTTTTGGGTGTAAGTATATTTGCACTTTGCCTTAACTTGCTTATATCTGTTCTTTTCACCTTCATATGTACAAAAATCCTTGATAAGAAGTTGAACTTAACATAAAAAAGCTTATATCCAAAGCTTTTTATAACCTAAAAAAGCCATTGAAAAGTCGATGTTAGCTTTTCAATGGCTTTTATTAATATATCGTATATCAATAATACGTCCTAAAAATCAGCAGATTTCAGCTCCTGATGGCATATCTTTCTCAGGAGTCATGAGGCTAAGATTTCCATCTGCATCTTCAGCACAAAGTATCATCCCCTCTGAAAGGAGACCTGCAAGGCGAGCCGGTTTAAGATTTGTAATAACCATAACCTTCTTACCAATCATCTCTTCCGGAGTATAGTACTTTCTTATTCCGGACACTATCTGTCTGATCTCAGAGCCTATACGAACCTGTGAACATAAAAGCTTCTTAGACTTTTCAACAGCCTTACAATCCACTATCTGTCCTACCTGAAACTGCATCTTAAAGAAGTCTTCTATACTGACTTCATCCTTTTTAGGAATATCTATGAGTGCTTCGTCCTGTGTACTTTCATCATCACTTTTTTCACTCTCTGTCTTTGGTGAAAACTCTTCTGCTTTAGCAAGCACTTCTTCCACATCAAGTCTTGCAAATAGAATTTCAGGTTTTTGTGTTACCTTATTATCATCTTTATTAAGTCCAAATGAAGAAAGCTCATCACTTGCTCTTAAACTCACGCCTAACTGGTCAGCAATTTTTACAGCAGTCTCCGGCATAAAAGCAGAAAGAAGCGACGCACCTATAGTTATACCTTCTATAAGATTATAAAGAACTGTGGATAGTCTATCCTTCTTAGCTTCATCCTTGCCAAGAATCCAAGGCTCTGTTTCATCAATATACTTATTACAGCGCTTAAATACATTGAAAATCTCAGTAATTGCATCTGCAACTCTAAGCTCATCCATCTTTTTCTCTACTGCAACAGGAGCAGCTAATATAGTCTCTTTGAGATTTTCATCAACTTCTTCACTTACGCCCTTATTTGCTGCAACACCGCCAAGATACTTGTTGGTCATGGATATAACCCTGTTAACAAGATTTCCCAGAGTATTGGCAAGGTCTGAGTTATTTCTTTCACATATCAGTTCCCAGCTTACCACACCATCACTTTCAAAAGGCATCTCATGAAGAACAAAATACCGGACAGCATCTACCCCAAAAACATCCACTAAGTTATCAGCATAGATAACATTACCCTTGGATTTACTCATCTTACCATCACTCTGTATAAGCCAGGGATGTCCAAATACCTGCTTAGGAAGAGGCAGATCAAGTGCCATAAGCATAATTGGCCAGTATATGGTATGAAATCTTAAGATATCCTTTCCTATAAGGTGTAGATCAGCAGGCCAGAATTTCTCATATAGATCAGTTCCATTCTCATCTTTTGAATTATTGCCGTCTACATCATAGCCAAGTCCGGTAATATAGTTAGAAAGTGCATCAATCCAAACATACACTATATGCCCGGGATCAAAATCCACCGGAATCCCCCATTTGAAGGATGTTCTGGATACACACAAATCCTGAAGTCCCGGCTTCAGGAAATTATTAACCATTTCATTCTTCCTTGATTCAGGCTGTATAAACTCAGGATGACTATTGATATGCTCCATAAGTCTGTCCTGATATTTACTAAGCTTTAAGAAGTAAGCTTCTTCCTTCATAGGTTGCACTTCACGACCACAATCCGGACATTTTCCATCCACTAATTGAGATGAAGTGAAGAACGATTCACAAGGGGTACAGTACATTCCCTCATAAGTACCTTTATATATATCTCCCTGATCATACAGCTTCTTGAAAATCTTTTGAATCTGTTTCTCATGATAATCATCTGTTGTTCTTATAAATTTATCATAAGAAGTATTCATAAGATCCCATATTCTTTTTATCTCTCCCGACACGCTGTCCACAAGCTGCTTCGGTGTAATCCCGGCTTCCATAGCCTTATTCTCTATCTTTTGACCATGCTCGTCTGTTCCTGTCTGAAATCTAACATCGTAACCTAAAAATCTCTTATATCTTACTATTGCGTCCGCAAGAACTATCTCGTAGGTGTTTCCTATATGAGGTTTTCCGGATGTATATGCAATTGCTGTAGTTAAATAATATTTCTTTTTCTCTTCCATAGCTACCTCCATTCCTAAAAACTGCTTTTCTTAAAATATAGCAGATTCTTAATTCATCAATATTCATTTAGCATAAATCAATAGTTTAATGATTTTTTTAATAATTGTCAACCTGTTGAATCTCTTTTATTTCCTATGTACCACTTAAAAACAGCTGTCCCGATTATTACAATATATCCTATAATACTAAGAAAATCCGGAATTTCTCCTAAGAATAAAATTCCTAAAATTGCAGCAAAGATAACCTGTGAATAATCATATACCGAGATTTCCTTAGCAGGCGCAAATTTATATGCAGATGTTATACACAGCTGTCCGAGTGCCGCTCCGCAACCAGCCAAAACCAGGTAAACCCACTGATGAAGAGACATGGGATGATAATTAATTATCAGAAAGGGTATTGTTATAAGAGATGAAAACATAGAAAAGCAAAAGACAATGACAGGAGTACGCTCCCCCTGCTGACCTAGTTTTCTAACAAATGTATATGCGGTTCCTGCTCCGAATCCTCCATATAATCCAACCAGCGCAGGGATACTTGCAAATCCGGTAGATGGCTTTATGATAAAAAGAGCCCCTGTAAATGCAACTAAAACCGTACCGATTTCAAATTTATTTGGCTTTTCTTTTAATATAAATATAGACATTATGATTGCAAAAAAAGGTGATAATTTATTTAGCATATTAGCGTCTGCAATACCTATCCTGTCTATAGCCCAGAAGTTACAGATCATGCCGGATGTACCAAATATACATCTCATAAGAAGTCCCGGAGCACTCCCCTTTTTTATTTTAAATTTATCCGGAGTTTGTATAAGGGTTACAAAGGCAAGAACTGCGGCTACTGCATTTCTAAAAAATACCTTTTGCATAGTAGGCAGGTCACCTGAAAGCCTTACGAAAAATGTCATGAGAGAAAAGCCCAGGGCTGCCAATAATATACATATGATACCCTTCTTCAGATTATCAGTATTTCCGCTATCTATACCCTCTCCTTCTTTTTTGAGCGCTTCTGCAGATATTTTAATAGCATTTTTCTTTTTAATTTCTTTATTGTTTGCCTCTTCACTCATCACATCCATACCTCAAAACACTCAATCAAAACTCAGTCGAAGCTTAGACCTCGACCAGGTTAAATGTTTACATCTTTACGGTTCTTCCGTTAATAATTGTCTCATCATCCTCGTCAAGGGGAATCAGGATACACGGAACACCTTCTACATCCGTTGTCCTTATAATCTCAGCCTTTTCATCGCTAACTCTTAAGATAACTTTAGGATTATCCGATTCACCATACTTTACAGGATCAGTAACTTCCATGAGATGCTCATTCTGCTCATTAAGCTCATCTATTTCTTTCATGAGCTTTCTACGTTCGTTTCGAATTTCACTTTCTCGAAGAGCTTTTTCATCAATAAGCTCTGAAGCCATAACTTCATCATCTGAAAAATACTCTTCGTACTTTTCTGCTATACTTTCTGCTTTCTCTTCACTTATACCGCAATTAGAAAGAGCTCCCGATACCTGCTTAGGAGTGAGATATACTTCTACATCCTCACCTTCTGCATCCTTAGCAATATCGATTATCTCTTTAATTGCTCCCTGCATATTGATAATGGCATTTTCCGGATCATTTTCCTCACCTGCTATTCCCTGCTTTATCATATTGTTAAATGCAGTTCTTTTTTCGGTAGATGTAAGTGCTCCGTTTGCGCCAAGTCCATTTTCCCAAAAGGCATGCATAGGATTCTTAACATCCTTTGTATAAACCATAACAGCATGAACATCTGCGCTTCTTTCTGTAAAGCACGGAAATGTAAAACCTGAAACACAGGCGCCTACTGTCCAATTTCTTTTTAGCATAGAGATATTATTTACGTCATCATTATAACCAAGACCTGCCTTTGAAAGAGCCACAGGGCAGATAGCTCCGATTATGTACTCATAGATTTCCTCTGAATCGTCAAGCTTCATGTTGTCAGATGTTTTAAGAGGAACATCGTAAATATCATGATAAAGTAATATAAGATAATTCCCCGCTATTCCACAGGTTTCTATAACACGATCATAAAAAGCATTTACAAGACCTTCATCCTTTAGCTTTGATTCTCTTAATGCCATAAGCAGCTTATAACAATCTCCCTCTTGCTCTTCCTCCATACTAAATTCCAACTCCAAGAGGTTATTGTCCAGTTTTCCGGACAGGGTCTTATTGGCAATTTCTAAGTACTTATACTTTGCTTCTTCATCTATATCCCAAAAAGGATAGGCAAAATCAACTACCTTTTCTCTCTCTCCGTTTACATAGCATCCGCAAAGTCTGGTAAATGTATTGCCTTCTTTTTTCATTCTTTTCTTTATCTCAAGTATATCTTTTTTGTTCATTCTTTTCTCCATTTTTTATTATTTGATTTGACTTATTTTCCCATAAAAATCATCGTGAAATAAGTTCGACTGATTACAGTTTGTAAATACCTCCATCTAGGCTTTAGCTTAGAGGTAAGGAATTTCTCCGGCTTAAGCTAAAACTGTACTACCTGAGGCAGGGGCCGGTGTCGCAGTAGAGACCGCTGTTTGTGTCGCAGGAATAGCTGCAGCTGTATCCCAGCTTAGATGCATACTTCTTACTCTATCCTTGTAATCCTTATAGTAAGATGTATCGGCAAATGAAGCACTTCCCTCCCAGTATGCTTTATCAGCATTATTGCTCTTCTTTGGAAGTCCACCGTAGAGAAGCACAATTCCGGAACCCCACTTAGAATTCACATAAGCACTTGGGCAGGTTATGGTAAACTTAATCTTCTGATCCCATAGAGTTACCTTATGTCCGAAATTATCTTTATAAGTCTTTTTATTAGAAGACCTTCCTTTAACACTTTCCACCTTTATGTTCTTATCATTATTTGCTTCAAGACACTTACCGTCAAAATAATCCGCAACACTCACAAATCCTCCATATCTGTAGGATTTTTTCTTTGCGCACTTCTTTACATCCTTTTTTGAAGGCTTCCATACTCTGATAAACTTTGCTGAAAAAGTAATCTTTTTATATCCCTGTTTCGAATCATTTACTATAGATAAATCCTTGATTTTAAATTTAATCTTTTTATCACCTGCAGCAGTATAGGTTTCTGTTTTAAATCCCTCATTTATCTTACCTTCTGTCACGGGATTCATAACCATTACAGGTGTAGATACATTAACCTCTGCCTTTGCGGGATTACTTTTATTTAAATCCAATCCGGAGCCAAATGCACTGCAAAGTACGCAGGCTCCCATAAAAACAGCAAGTGGTTTTTTTATAATTTTTTTTGAATTCATTTTACTTCTTTCCTCCATGATGAAGTTTTTAATGCTGAGGAACTTCATCTGAATTGTCTCAGCTTTTTTATATTTTTTTCGAGAATTAGTCACGAGAATTGTCTCTGAGTAAGCTTATCTCATCATCCGTAAGCTCTCTGTAATCTCCATAGGAAAGCGCTTTATCCAGAGTAAGCTTTCCCATACTGATTCTCTCTAGATATAAGACATATTTGCCAATCTTTTCAAACATTCTCTTCACCTGATGAAATTTACCTTCGGTTATTGTGAGATTTATAAGACTCACTTTAGGATTGTCGAGAGGGTCTGACTTAAATCGCATTTTATATCTTTCATCCACTATCTTTCTTTTATCGGACGAGATATCATTATAATATATATACTCTTTCAATTCAAGTCCGGCAGGCTTTAAATCTATAAGAGCACCTTCCTCAGTTATACTTATCCCTCTTTCAAAGCTTTCTACATCATCCTCTGTGACTTCTCCTAAAACTATTGCTGTGTAAGTCTTTGCCACATGAGATACAGGGGATGTGAGACGATGTGAAAGTTCTCCGTCATCTGTTATTATAAGAAGTCCTCTGGTGTCTATATCAAGCCTTCCCACACAAAAAAGCTTATCCTTTCCTTCTACGTTAAGGCAATCAAAAACTGTCCTATGAAGATTATCTTCATTGGCACTTACCGTATTTTCAGGCTTATTTAGCATGTAATACCTATGTTCCTTGTAATTAACCGGTTTTCCCTGTACGTATACTTTGTCCCTGCCCGGATCGACTTTAAGCTCAGGTGTGGTTATGATTTTTTCATCAACCTTAACCAGACCCTTTTTTATAAGCTTTTTCACTTCACTTCTGCTTCCTATGTGGGAAGCAGCCAGATATTTATCCAATCTTATCACTTTAATCTCCTCTTTGATGTGGATGTGCAACAATCATAATCAACTCTATATGATGGAAATTTTACCATTTTTTAAACACAAAAGAAACCCCTATGCATAAAACAGACTATTATATTTTAGGATATTGACTTTTATGATTTTTGCATATTTTCGTATTGAATTGTTGTTGTATCTAAAAAAGCAGAGGTGTATATCCCTCTGCTTTTATGAAAATTATTATATTTATAAAACAGTTCTACTACTCATCTTTAAGAGAATCTCTTGCAGGAACGAGCACCTTAGCTTCAAAGCACTCAAACATCTTATCAACATCAGCCGGCTTCTGACTCTGCGTAAGCATACTCACTATAGGAACAATTATAATTCCTGAAACCATACAAAATACTCCTGAGTAAAGAGAATTCTTAAATATAAATCCAAGAACCGGACCGCTTACACTTATCCAGCCAAGAGATATGCAAAGCTGAATTATCATAACAACAGTTCCAAATAAAAAGCTCACAACAACCGAAGCCTTAGTTGTCTTCTTCCAGTACATACCGTACATGAATGGTGCTAAAAATGAACCTGAAAGCGCTCCCCATGATATACCCATGAGCTGAGCTATAAATGTAACTCTTGACTTAGCCTGTACTATAGCAATTACAGCCGATAATACTATGAAAAGTGCTACGAACATACGCATATAAAGCATTTTCTTCTTTTCACTGAATCCTTCCTTCTTAAATCCTGAAAGGAAATCAAGTGTAAGCGTAGAGCTTGATGTAAGAACAAGTGAAGATAGAGTTGACATGGATGCTGAAAGCACAAGTATAAGCACAACTCCTATAAGTACATCTGAAAGTCCCGAAAGCATGGAAGGAACGATACTATCGAAACCATTGGCATCAACCTCTGCCTGTGTGGTAAAGAGTCTTCCGAAACCACCGAGGAAGTAGCATCCGCCTGCAACTATAATAGCGAAAAATGTTGAGATAAATGTGCCCTTCTTTATTGCTTTTTCATTTTCAATAGCGTAAAACTTACCAACCATCTGAGGAAGTCCCCAAGTACCAAGAGATGTAAGAAGCACAACCACTATTAGATACATTGGATCAGGTCCTAAAAATGAAGTATAAGCGCCATCCATAACATCCGAAGGAATCTTAGACATAGCCCTCATGGATTCCATGAAACCGCCGTTTTTACTGAGAACCGAAAGTATAACCGCAACTATACCCACAAGCATTACGATCCCCTGTATAAAGTCATTAATTGCTGTAGCCATGTAACCACCGATAATTACGTAAATTGCTGTAAGTAAAGCCATAACTATAACGCAGACTGCATAATCGACATCAAAGGCCATCTTAAAAAGTCTTGAAAGACCATTGAAAAGTGAAGCCGTATACGGAATAAGGAATATAAAAGTTATAAATGAAGCTGTAATTTTTAACGCTTCTGAATTATATCTTTTTCCAAAAAACTCAGGCATAGTCTTAGCTTCAAGGTGCTGTGTCATGATTCTTGTACGCCTTCCCAGGATAACCCATGCAAGTAGCGAACCAATAAAAGCATTGCCAAGTCCTATCCATGTAGATGCAACTCCGAAGCTCCAACCAAACTGACCTGCATAACCTACGAAGATAACAGCTGAGAAGTAAGATGTACCGAAGGCAAAAGCTGTAAGCCAAGGTCCTACGCTTCTTCCACCGAGTACAAATCCATTAACATCTGTACTTTTCTTGCGACATGCTATACCAACCGATATAAAAACTGTAAAGAAAACCACCAATAAAACAATTTTGATTATCATAACTTCCTCCAAAAAAATTTTTCAAAAAAAATCCCGGTTTTTATTCCGGGATAAAATAAAATCAAAAAACTGGCCCGGCGGGATTTGAACCCACGAGTGCAGGAGTCAAAGTCCTGTGCCTTACCGCTTGGCGACGGGCCAATAGGTTCGCTTATGTGTTCTAACAAAACAACACAAGCGAGAAGTATTGTACCATATTTTGTTATATATGGCAAGAATTTTATTAAAAACCCAGCTACTTGGCAGATGAGCCAACCTGCTTTTCCTCTGTTACTATAACACCGTCTTTCATAAGCTCTGATGTGGAACTGTTGTTTGGTTTAAATGCAACAGCAACCACTAAGTCTGCAACAAATATCACACAAAGAGCTATACAAAGAGGTACAAGAACCTTCTTTTTAATCTTACTGAAAAGGTAGTCAAGACCGGGTGCTATAAGGTAAACCATGAGTACACACCCCACTCCAAATACAAGAAGTCCTTCTGCACATACTCTTCCGTGAATATTTAAGAAATATCCATCATAGAACCACCATCTCTGATGATAAACAGTCTCCATAATGTAGGCTGTGAAGTATTCGATAATTCCACATATTACAATAGCAGAGAAAAACTCAGTCAATATATTCTTCCTGAATTTTGTACAAAGCATGAGAGCTACAACTCCACCAGCACCGTATATCGGTAGCCAAGGTCCCAATAAATAACCTCTGTTTACAAATCTTCCTTCCTCTACGATATGGAAGCCTACTTCCCATGTCCATCCTATAAAACTAAATACCATGAACATAAGGAATAAGTTTGGAATAGTATAACTACGTAAAAAGTTGAAATTCTTTAGCTTTCTTTCTTTCCAACGAGGACCCAGTCTCTGAGGATATATTTTACCATCCATAGCTGCTCTGTGAAGGGCAATATTAGCCTTTTGACCTTCAACCTCATCATAAACTTTCTTTGTTTCACTACTTCCAATCCATATTCCCAGCCACTCTGAAAGGATTTTTTTAGGCTTAGAGAGAGTAACCTGATTTTCACGAGAAACAACTATATCATCAACAATATCAAAGTAATTCTCATAAAGTGTTATCTTATCAGCCACTTCGAAAAGATATGTATCATTTAAAAGTTCAGAGTCTTCCATTCCTTCTTCCTTGGCCTGAGCTCTCAATCTGGCATAGAACTCTGAGTAAATCATATTTCTGTATGCCATACCATAAAAAATCTCAGAGATACCAAGTGTAACCAAACCAAGTATATACCAAGGAATTATGGTTAGCTGTATCTTGAAATACTCTAACTTATGACCATTCATCATCCTTCTCGAAAGATTGATTGCCTTAAGCGGAGTTATCCTGGGATTTTCCGCAACTATGTAATCAACCATTGCATAAGAGTAATTCTTTATTATTCCTCCTATGACGGTTAAAGACCAAAATGATAAGAAAAGATCTCTGAGTCCAAGAGAAAGAGAACAGAGGATCCACTCCTTTGCACTTGAAATAAACAATGCATGCTTATAGGGAACTGCTTCGTAGGTTCTTGCTTCCAAAAACATACGTGTATAGACAGCAAGGAAGAAGTTAGTAAAAAATACATATACCAAAAGATATATGAGCAGCATAAGCACCAGTACAAATACTTCCTCCGCCATCTTTGAGCTAAATATACGTCTGCCGAAATTACCTATTGTAATCAGATAATCTCCGGAGGAAACCTCATTTACAATTTTAGCAAAGACTCCCTCCTCTCTTGCAAGAAATCTGTTTTTAACTTTTTTCTTTTTTGTGTTATCCTCTTTTACTTCTTTATTTGCGGCCAGACGAGCATTGTAGCGCTCTAAAACACCGTTAAAGTCAAGAATCTGAAGTATATTATAACGCTCTCCTATACTTGATGATTCATTTTTCTTATCATCCGGAGATTCCTTTTCCGAAGACTTTTCACCGGTTTCTTTTGAACCATCTTTATCATTGGATATATAATTCTCATATATAAGCTTTATGGAATTGTACATCCACTTATATTCTCCACCAAACAAAGCCATTATCATACAGAAAGTCAGCAGAAATACATAATGGGATTTAACTCTCTTATGAGCCTCTGCCTTTATACTCTTCCTGTCATTGTAAATATCGTTAAATCTGTTTTTTTCCTTTTCCACAGGTTTCTCCTTATCCTCTGCCTAATCTTCGCAAAGAGGCATAAGCATCTCTTCTAAGACACAGCCCTACTTGAATTTCATATTAACAACAGTAATCTCACTATCGGTTCCTATTCTCATCGGAGGTCCGTAATACCCCACTCCGGCTGTAACCACCGTCTCTAAACCGTGTATCGTCTTTAAACCATATGCATTCTCATTAAAGAAAGGCACTATGAGATTGCCCGGAAACACCTGTCCCGCATGAGTATGTCCGCAGAGTGCAACATCCGCTCCATTTTCCGAAAGCTCTTTAAATTCCATCGGTTCATGCTGTAAGACAATTACCGGCTTATCCTTATCCACATCCTTTAGGACCTCAGCTGCGCTCATCCTTTCATCGGTTCCGTCTCCTGCTCTTTCGCCATCGATACGACCAACAAGAGTAATCTTACCATCCAAAAGCTCTTCACTTTCATCGTAAAGTACATTAAAACCGGCTTTGTCGAAAAACTCTTCCATCTCCTTAACTCTGAAGGCCTCAGATACAGGCGAGATAGTAAAGCCGCCAAACAAGCTCTCTTCTACATCATGATTTCCGCAAACTACGTAAACACCGTACTTTGTCTTAATCTTACTAAGCTCATTAGCATACTTGTCAGGATCCTTTAATCCGAAGTATGTGCTGGTAAATATATCGCCTGCGATAACAACAAGATCCGGATTAGTATCATTAATCTTTTTTACCATGTTTTTTGTCATGGTAAGATTGGAATTAACACTAAGATGAAGGTCTCCGAGAAGGACAACCTTTAAGTCCTTCTGCCCCTCAACTTCCTTATCCACGCTCACATCATAACTTACAACCTTTGTATTCTGTGCATGTATAAGTCCGTATACGCAAATAGCAAGAGCTAAGATAAAAGAAATATGAAGCGCATGTCCGACTATTTCTTTCTTATCATCCTTTCTTACTCTTACAATAATATATGTTATAAGGACCGTTATTAACAAAAGTCCTGTAAAATACATAAAAAAGCCAAGCCATACATTCCCGATAGCCATCATCAAAAACTTAAAACTGCTATTCGGAAGGTAGGCTCCCAAGACAGGAATAATCGCAAGAAGAATGTAGATACATAGTCTTACACAAAAGCTTTTCTTTCCGGGTTTTTTAAGCATCTTACTCTTTCTTACAGAGTACTCTGTAAGGATAGAAACTCCGGTCTGCAGCAATATATAAACTACAATAAAGTAATAAACCAACATTGTAATACTAAACTCCATTCAATATTAATGGGAAATCAAAAATGATTTCTGAGACGTTTCATGGATATTTCTTAGATATTTAACGAAACCACCGTTCATAATAGTATCATTTTAGCCGGCATCAGTCAACAAAAATGAGTTTGGTGTTCGTGTAAACAAAACAAAAAAAGTTCCGAAACCTCGCAAGAGATAATCGGAACTTTATATTTAAGATATATCTGAAAGGGTGGATGATGGGATTCGAACCCACGGCCTCCAGAGCCACAATCTGGCACGCTAACCAACTGCGCCACACCCACCATAAATCGTACCAGAAGGGATTCGAACCCCCGACCCACGGCTTAGAAGGCCGTTGCTCTATCCAGCTGAGCTACTGGTACTTATATTGCTCTCACAGGCATAAAACCCTATAGGAATAATAAAGCGGGTGATGGGAATCGAACCCACGTATCCAGCTTGGAAGGCTGGTGTTCTACCATTGAACTACACCCGCATGTTGTGGACTTAAAAGTCCGTATTCAATTTATATTAACGAAGAAAAGATTAACGGAAGTCGGGGTGACAGGATTCGAACCTGCGACCTCCTGATCCCAAATCAGGCACTCTAGCCAAACTGAGCCACACCCCGTTGCTCTTTTGCTCCGTGACGCAAGTGCTATTATATACGCTCAAAGTAAAAATGTCAACAAGAAATTTAAATTTTTTTCGATTTTTTTTATTTTTTTTCGATACTAATAAAAAATGCGTATTTTCGCACATTCCAGCGTATCATAGTCACAGTGAACACTGAACCTGCTCCAAACTATCCTATCAGATCTATAACCTGAAAAAGACTGTCATATATTTTTTCTGCCTTTTCTTTTATATCATCATTCGGCTGTATAAGGTCGATTACCATGATGGTATAAAGACCTGCTGCGTGCGACGATATCACTCCGTTAATAGAATCCTCTATACCTATAGCTTCCTCGGGCTTAACATCCAAAAGCTCACACGCTTTTAAATAGATATCAGGATTTGGCTTTCCGTTTTTTATCATATCTCCGAATACAAATTCATCGAAGTACTCATATAATCCATGTCTCTTAAGGTGCTTATATCCTCTCTCTCTGGTGGTGGAGGTTGCAAGCGCCACTTTGATCCCCTTCTCCTTCAGATGCTTTAAAAGCTCAACCACACCGGGCTTAAGCTCGTATCCATGCTTCTCTGCATAATCATCCACTCCACTCATGACACCTTCGCGGAACTCGTAATAATCAACATCTGAGTGAAATACCTCTTCAAAGTGCCTTCTGTTGGTTTCCTTGGTTCCACCGGCTATGATTTCACAGAAGTAATCTGCCTTACTTTCATCCAGACCATACTTTCTGATTTGCTCATGCTCCAATATCCTATATATTTTTTCAGAGTCAAATATAACTCCATCCATGTCAAATACGACAGCTTTAAACATCTTATAAGTCCTCTTTTTCTTTACTATCCGCCTGAGTTACACATCCAAATCCATAGCAATTATTATATTATAATCCGGATACATACTCTTTATATCATGCTGTATGAGATTAAATGTTTCATTTTTATCTTCCAATGCAAAATCAAGTATTATATCAAAACTGATTTCCTTCGCATCTTTATCAACATGAAAACCATGCACCTGTAAAAGTCCTTTGTATTTATGCAGGGCTGTATATATTTTTTCTCTCATCTCACAAATTTCAGGATCCGTTGTATTTACCGAGTAAATACCTATACCCGCAAGATATATACCGTGCTTCTCGTAAACATTGGCAGCAATCCTTCTTTCAAGCTTATCTATCTCCCCTGCAGTCATGGTATCCGGAACCTCTATGTGCACCGAACCGATATACCTGTCAGGTCCGTAGCTGTGAAGAAGCATGTCGTAAGCACCGCTAACTACTTCCTCGCTGCATATGGTCTTTTTTATCTCCGAAAGCACATCCCTGTCAACCCTCTTTCCTATGATGTCATCAACTGTTTCTAAGAGCATATCCAAACCGGACTTAACTATAAAAAGGGAAATGATAACACCTACGTAGGCTTCTAAGCTGACTCCTGTTAATAAAAGTATTACAGCTGATACAAGAACAGAAAATGAAATGATAGCGTCAAAAAGCGCATCTGAGCCGGATGCTACTAAGGCACCGGAATTAACGCTTTTTCCTGTCTTTTTCACATAGGTTCCCAATATAATTTTAACTACTACGGCTGTTCCTATGATGATAAGAGATGTAGTAGTGTACTTTGGCTTAATGGGATTAATTATCTTTAATACCGATTCATAAAGTGACATACCACCGGCGTAAAGCACGATTGCAGACACAAGCATGGCACTTATGTACTCTATCCTTCCGTGACCTAGCGGATGATTGGCATCTGCCTTTTTTCCTGCTAAAAATGTACCGATTATGGTAATCACAGATGACAGAGCATCACTTAAATTATTAACCGCATCCAGTATAACTGCTATGGAATTACTAAGTAAACCTACTACAGCTTTAAAAGCGGCCAGAAAAACATTGGCCGCAATTCCTATAATACTTGTTCTGACGATAATCTTATCCCTATCTTTCTTTAAGTCCTCTACCTTTTCGCTCATAATTAAGTCATCCTTTCAAAAGTAATCTTAATTCCGACTTTATCAATTATTTATAGTCATTAGAGATTTGATTTTATCTTAGTGATTATAGTTTATCATATTTTCTATGAATTTAACATCCGCTCTATAGGCTTATAGGAACCACTTATAAGCTCATCACTCATTATAAGCTCTTCTCCGCCATTTCCAAGCAGTGTATTATATACATCCATAAGGGTAGTGAGTTTCATGTTATGGCACACCAGGCAATCCGATAAAAGATAAAACTTCTTATCAGGACACTCAAACTGCAGATGCTCTACTATAGCCTGCTCTGTACCTATGATAAACTCCTTCTTATCTGACTTTTTAGCATATGCCATAATTCCCGTGGTACTTCCCACGTAGTCTGCAAGCTCGCTTACTTCCTCTAAGCACTCAGGATGCACTAAAAGCTCAGCATCAGGATGAAGCTTTTTACTCTCCAGCACATTTTCCTTTTTAACTCTCATGTGAGTAGGGCAACCTCCGCTGTAAAACACAAATTCCTTTTCCGGAAGCTGCTTTTCAACCCATCTGCCCAAATTACAATCAGGTATGAAAAGAATCTTATCTGCAGGGTAGTTTCTTAATATATCTACAGCAGATGAAGAAGTAACTATTACATCACAAGCTGTCTTTAATTCTGCGGTGGTATTGATATAAGCACAAACAGCGTGCTCAGGGTACCTCTCCTTTAATCTGATAACATCCTCTCTTGTAAGCTGCTCAGCCATAGGGCATCCTGCCATAGGATTTGGCAAATATACGTGTCTGTCCGGAGAAAGTGTCTTAACTACCTCCCCCATAAATCTTACACCGCACATGATGATATTCTTCTGCTTTGCTTCTCTTGCAGAAAGCGCAAGACCGTAGGAATCCCCCGTAAAATCTGCAATTTCAAGTATATCATGGCTTTGATAAGCGTGTCCAAGGATACAAAAATCCTTTTCTTTTTTTAATCTCCTTATCTCTTCCTGAATCTCTGCTGTAGTCATACCCTTTTATTCCTCTCTTTACTTATCATCTGAGCCATAGGTTTTCTTATAATTTTCTATACAGTACTCAATAACCCTGACTGCCTCGACTGCGCCGTCTATATCATCAACCTTGGTTTCCTTACCCTCAAGATTTTTGTAAACCGTAAAGAAGTGCTTTATTTCTTCAAATATATGCTTGGGAAGCTCGGAAACATCCGTATAACCGTTATAAGTCGGATCACTGTAAGGCATTGCAATAATCTTCTCATCACCAAGTCCGCCATCAAGCATCTTCATAACGCCTATTGGATAACAGCGCACCAGAGTAAATGGCTGTATATTCTCGGTACAAAGAACTAAAACGTCCAGTGGATCATGATCATCGCCCAAAGTCTTAGGGATGAAGCCATAATTAGCAGGATAATGTGTCGAAGTATAAAGTACTCTGTCAAGCATGAGCATACCTGTTTTCTTATCCAGCTCATACTTCATATTACTTCCCTTGCTTATTTCTATAACCGCCATAAAATCCGTGGGAAAAATGCGGTCGTCCTCTATATCATGCCAAATATTCATATTTTATCCTCCAATTCCATTGTATCTGCTTTGCGTGATTTACACAAGCAGACCTATCATGAAGTCCACGCCCCATATGTGTGCATTTTACCATATCAGAGAATTTTTTACAAGAAGGATTGAATATTACAAACAACGAATTAATGAGTAGTGTATACATTTTTTCGTCGGAAAAAGTGTATGTTTTGCTCATTTTTTCGTTAAATGTGTTGACTTTTATTTTTATATCATGTATTCTCAATTTAGTATTTTGCTAAATTCCAGAGGATTTCCAATTTAGTAAACTAATGTTTTTAATGATTATCGGTTATCTCAGGTTTCTGATTTTTTGATAATTTCTGATACGAAAGGGTGCGATAAAATGAAAAGAAAACTAATGTCCGATTTGATTCGGTGGAAAAATAAAAAACACAGAAAACCTCTCATACTCTGGGGCGCACGCCAAACCGGAAAAACATGGCTTATGAAAGAATTTGGTCGAACAGAGTATTCTCATACGGTTTACATTTCATTCTATAATAATAGCCGTATATATAATCTCTTCGAAAGAGATTACGACGTCAAACGTATAATTCGCGCTTTGGAAACAGAACTACATGAAACTATTAATGTTGAAAACACTTTATTGATATTTGATGAAATACAGTCCGCTCCACGAGTTGTAGAGTCTTTAAAGTATTTTTGCGAAGACTTGCCAGAATTATCTTTGATTTCTGCCGGCTCACTACTTGGGGTCTCTATTCACGAAGGAATATCATTTCCTGTAGGCAAAACAGATGAATTATCACTTCATCCCATGGATTTCCAGGAATTTCTCATGGCTATTGGTGAGAACAATCTATCTGAATATATAAATGATTATACCTCAGTTGAACTTGTTGATCATGCTGACAGATATAAAGAGTTGCTTCGTACCTACTTTTGCACCGGTGGAATGCCTGAAGTAGTTTTGAGATACACCGAAACTCACGATTGGAAGGAAGTACGTGAAGTCCAACTCATGATAACCAATCAATACGAGGGTGATTTCGGTAAACATGTAAACCCTCGCGAACTCCCTCGTATACGTATGATATGGAATCATCTGCCCATACAGCTTGCAAAAGAAAACAAAAAATTCTTTTTTGGGCAGATGAAAAAAGGAGCTCGACGCAGTGAATACGAAATTGCAATCCAGTGGCTTAAGGATGCCGGATTAGTACACCTCGTACCACATGTCAGCAAACCTTCCCTTCCATTAAAAGCCTATGAAGATTTGAATTCTTACAAATTATTTGCACTTGATATAGGCATATTAGGAGCTCTTAGCGAACTTGATATTCCGACAATATTGAAAGGAAACATAGCTTTTACCGAATATAAAGGAGCTCTCACGGAGCAATATATACTTCAGGAAATAATTGCAGCTAATAAAACTCCTTACTATTACTCCGGAGAAAAATCAACATATGAAGTGGATTTTCTCTTACAAGGGAATAATACAATCATTCCTATAGAAGTAAAATCGGAGGATAATTTGCGTTCAAAAAGTCTTAGATTCTTCTATGAAAAATTCAAACCCGAGGAATCCGCACTTCGATTTTCCACAGCAAACTACAGAAATCAGGAATGGATGAAAAATATACCCCTCTGGGCAGCCAGAGGAGTATTGGGTAAAAAGTCTTAATGGCATCTGAAACCAATGTGATTAAATAATCTCAGAAAATTTATTAAAATGAAAGGTAAGACAAGAAAGAAATATTCCTATGCAGATTTATTTGTTGACATAACTACTCCTTCGCAGTACAATGTACTATAAAGGAGGTGATTATCATGGCATTTTCCATCAGATTAACAGAAGATGAACGCATGCTCGCTGAAAGCTATGCTAAAATCCACTCATATTCTCTGGCAGAAGCCTTTAAAAGAGCATTGTTTGAAAAAATAGAAGACGAATATGATATTGTGATCGCAGAATCAGCTTATAAGGAATATGTTGATAGCGGACGTAAGTCCACTTCTGTACAGGATTTTTGGAGGGAGTTGGATGAGGAAATATAATGTCGAACTTTCTGCTCGCTTTATAAGAGAGTTTCGCAAATTGGATAAGTATACACAAAAAATAATCAGGGCATGGATTGATAAAAATCTTGTGGATTGTGAAAATCCCAGGTCACATGGAAAAGGACTGACCGCAAATCGTAGCGGTCAATGGAGATATCGTATCGGAGATTTCCGCCTTATTTGTTTAATAGAAGACGAACGATTGGTTATTCTTGCTCTTTCTGTAGGGCATAGAAGCGAAATATATAGACAATAATTGTTACTATTCACAGCCGAAATGCGCATATACTGCGCATTTACGGCGTGACATACTCGGATTTTCATGGGTTTTGCCCATCGCGAAGCGATTCTGAATGGCAAAACCCGTTACTTTCACAGGCGGAACGACTGTGAATAGTAACCAATAATTTACATTTTGTCCTAATGGCACTTAACACCAAAATCGTTTATTATTGTAAAAAACTCACTTCGCTTGTTACAATAAAAGACTCCATTACCCCCGCATATGCAGGGGTAATGGAGTTGAACATTATCTTATTATTATAATGATTTCTGTAAATTATCTTGTTTTGCTGAATTGTAACAATAATTAATAGAATCTGACATCTACTATGTATTATTGCTGAGCCTCACCACCCACGCTCTTTAAAGTCCATGACGAACCGTTAAAATCCATAACTATAACTTTTCCATCTTGAGATGTAAATGTCAAATCTGTAACTTTGGCAATAGTAAACTTATCTTTCTGACCTGTAACAGAAGCGGAAGAACTATAACCAGTGCTATCCTTAAATGCAATTGTACCGGAAGTGATTACAGTAGGTGTTACTATTTTATCAACTCTTGTTTTCATAGAAGCAGTAACGCTAGCGACAGGAGCTTCACCGGCTGCATACTTCTCATCTTCAACAACCTGTAATGCCGTCAATATTGAGTGTGCCTCTTCATTGTATGAACTCTTTCTGGCTTCATCAATATAACCCAAAAGTGCAGGTACGAGTGCTGCTGCGAGTATTGCTAAAATAACAATAATAACAATAAGTTCTACGAGTGTGAAACCTTTCTTACGGTTCTCACGAATTTTCTTAAAATAATTTCTCATAATGTTCTCCTCCTTTAATTAAGAATATTAAAATATTTTTCCGAGATATATCTCAATACCAAACATAATAAGGGTTTAAAACTAAACCAAGTCAATTTTAAATCCGTTTTTTGAAAAATTCGAGCAAACGAAAATCCAAATCCCTGATTTGATAAAATTAAATACTATATATAATTTGGTCACGAGATTTTTTCTCTTTGATTTGATGAGTTAATATTAACAGATTTTTTATAATTTGTAAAGAGTTTTTTTATTAAGAAAATATTACATATTTTCTTTACTTTTTTATTTATTTGTTCAATAAAATCTTACACACATTTTTATGAGCCACTTTTAAGCATTAAGTAATATTTGGAGCATTTTTTTACAATACCCATACCAGTCAAGCATTAATCGCACAAAAAAGCATCGGCTTTCCGATGCTTCTCTAAACTATACTGGGCTACAAGGATTCGAACCTTGAAATGCTGGAGTCAGAGTCCAGTGCCTTACCATTTGGCGATAGCCCAATGAAGTGCTTTTCAACAGCACGATTGCTATTATACAACAGTTTTTTTGTAAAATCAAGCACTTTTTTAATTATTTCAAGCTAATTTCATAATTAATCCGAATCATATCTCCTTTTTCAAAATATCACTTGTTAATACCGTCATTATGGTATACACTAAAATCATATAGACAGTAAATGTGATATTTCTCACGATACATAATATTCATTCAGAGGTAACTGATTATGGCAATCAAAGCGGTGAATATCAAAATGGATATAGCATAAGGAAAGGAAATCATCATGAAGGGATATGTTCACTCTGTAGAAAGCTTTGGTTCAGCAGACGGACCGGGTGTCAGATATATAATTTTTTTAAGCGGTTGTAATCTAAGATGCAGGTTTTGTCACAATCCGGACACCTGGGAAAAGTGCGCAGGTGAAGAGCTTGAAGCTTCCGAAGTTGTAAAAAAAGCTCTCAGATACAAGGATTACTGGGGCGATAAAGGCGGAATCACCATAAGCGGAGGTGAGCCTTTGCTTCAGCCTGAGTTTCTCCTTGAAATCTTAAAGGAAGCAAAAAAGGAAAATATTAACACCTGTATAGATACAGCGGGTGAACCCTATAAAAACACTCTTTCTGATGAGCTTTTAGAGAAAATTGTAAATTATACAGATCTTTTCATGCTTGATATAAAGCATATAGACGAGGAAGCTCATATTAACTTAACAGGAAAAAGCGGTAAAAATATAAAAGACCTCGCAAGGAAGCTTTCAGATATGGGACAACCTCTCTGGATAAGACACGTCCTTGTTCCGGGAATTAATGATTCCGAAGAAGATCTTAAAGCCTTGCGTGCATTTTTAGACAAATTGAAGACAGTTGAGCGAATCGACGTTTTACCGTATCATACACTTGGAGTCTTTAAGTGGGAAGAGCTCGGAATCCCATATACTCTCGATGGCGTCGAGCCACCTACACAAGAGTCTGTAAAGCTCGCAAACAAAATTCTTAAATCCTAGAATCGAGTAGGGCAGAAAAAAATCACACCTTACTCGCTCGCGAGTCTTTTGTCAGCTCTGCTGACATCTTTCCCTCGGCGACTCTGTGATATAAAAAACCGGCAGTAAGCCGGTTTTATGTGTCTTTTCCAGACATTACACATATTCTACTGACTTCCGGAAAAAAGATATTCATACTTTCTTCTCATTTGCATAACTATATCCACTACTCTTTTTTGAATTTCCAACGAATACTGATTATACTTTTCAACACTGCTCTTAACATCTTTATATGAGAAGTTAAAGTTAATATTACATCCATAGAGCTCTTCTGATATGTCGAGCTGCTCATCCAAATTATCACAAAATGTAGCTCCTTTTACTCTTGGCATTAGTTTAAATATCGTTTCAGAAAGGGGATAATCAAGAGTAGTATCAGAGAGTAATCCTGCCCCATTATCAAATATTGGTGCTAATTTATATTCTTTCATATCCTTGGTTAATATGGCAATATTATGTGTATGCCTATCCTCATTTAAAAAAAGCGCATCTATGGTAAGCAACTTGTTCATGTAGATGCCAAACTCTGAAATACCGATAATTCTCTCTGTTTGTTCGACAATCATTTTTAATCTTTCGATATGGGATTCACATCTGTAAATCATGGTACTCAGTCCATATCCATAGTAGGTCTGAAACAATCTCTCTAATGTTATAAGCTGCCATCCATCCGTAAAATCACGACTTTTACATGCATTGAACCTTCTGTTATTATAACCAATTAATTCCGGTTCGTATCTGACATACTCATTATCTTTCAATGAAGATAATCCCAACAGATCAGATATTACACACTCCGCAAGTCCCTCATATCCTGTATAATCAGCCTTATACCAATAACCATCTCTAAAAAACTTAAGCTGATTTCCTTTGGATGATTGTCTGTTGTCAGTTTTCATGTCTTTATCAAAAAACTCTACCACACTCATCACCCCTTATCTATAATCAGACGAAAATTATCATCTGCCATTCTTCCCTCGGTCTTCTCTATAATCAGGATCGGATCGTAAACCGGTATCCCCAGTCTTTTTAGTTCCAATTTCATTTTGTCTCTGGTACGAGGAAAGCATCTTGATTCTAAAAAATCTTCGTATTCCTCGTAACTAGGTTCAGTATTGACACCAAATGCACGAAACATGGGATTTTTAATGTAATTATGTATCTTTACCCTTCTGTCGAGTTCATCCACATCTATCACGGTACAAACCATATTTTTATACATATATCTTAGTCTAAGCCTATATGTCTTTGGTTCAAGCCTAAGCTCCTCTTCTATCTCAGGTCTCCTAAGCAGTATCTCCACTAAAGTGACTATAGCACCTTTTATAGGTTCTGACATACTTTCCCATCTTTCTACAGTTCTTTTTGATACGCATAAAAAATCTGAGAAGCTTTTTTGAGTCATGCCAAGTCTTTGTCTTAATTCTCTTATTTCTTCACTTGTTATGCTCTTTTGAATTACATATTTTTCAGACATACCAATCCCCCATCTTTCAACTGTTCTTTACGCCCGCTTTGTGACCACCACATCTGGTGCAAAACACTGACTCACAAATCAAGACTCTCTCACAAGTCCTGCGCACCGGATAGTGAACTTTTATTTTATTAAATCACATTTTTGTCGGTATGTCAAGACTATTTAGTCGCCAGTTTGTCGGTATTGTTTTGTTTGTCTTAAGAAGAATCTTCGTTTATTCAATTGCCAAGTTTTTACTTTTCCTTAACCTCTCCGGTATCAGCGCTTCTTCCTTAAGTCCTTTACATCAGTCAGTGTGCCGTCCTTCTCAAGGATCTTCATGTTGTCTAGATTACCTCTTAAGTTAGCCTTTATGCTATCGATGTAATCACGTCTAAGCTTCTGCTGCTCTTGCTTTTCTGCATTAGTAAGTCCTTCGTTTTTAGACTTATGATATAATTCATTAATTCTCTTAATCTTTTCATCCATGTTCATGATCATATAATTCCTTTTATTATTTTTCTATTTTTCCTCTCGGAAACCGTACTTTTGACGGTTTTTGTTAAAAGTACCGGCTGTGGGACGGAAGTTTTAGCTTCGGAACCATCCTTTTTCACGATTTTCTTCGATTTTGGCGGTTCCTCTCCCGGCCGAACCCCCATCCGAACTAAACAGCGGCCATTTTCGTAAGCATTCTCCGAAAATGACCGCTTATATTTCTCTAACCTAGTTAATGCTATTTATTACAGTCTTCCGTGGCAGGTTCTTGCAATTACGTCTTCCTGCTGCTTACGTGTAAGGTCGATAAACTTAACGGCGTAACCTGATACACGGATAGTGAAGTTAGCATACTCTTCTTTTTCAGGATGTTCCATAGCATCCTTAAGCTTCTCAACACCAAATACATTTACATTTAAGTGATGAGCTCCTCTTGTAAAGTAACCATCCATAACTGATACGAGGTTTTCTACTCTCTCTTCTTCGCTGTTTCCGAGTGCACTAGGATTAATGGTCTGTGTATTGGATATACCATCAAGAGCGTACTCGTAAGGAAGCTTAGCAACTGAGTTAAGAGAAGCAATAAGTCCGTTCTGCTCTGCTCCGTAGCTTGGGTTTGCTCCCGGTGCGAAAGGTGCTCCTGCAGGACGTCCGTCAGGTAAAGCTCCTGTAGCATTACCATAAACTACGTTAGATGTAATGGTGAGGATTGATGTAGTAGGCTCAGAATTTCTATATGTCTCATTGTGCTTAACCTTCTCAAGGAAAGTCTTTAAGAGCCATACAGCAATCTCGTCAGCACGATCATCATCATTTCCATAACGTGGGAAGTCTCCCTCTATCTCAAAGTCGATAGAAACGCCGTCCTTGTCACGTATAGGCTTAACACGTGCATACTTAATAGCAGAAAGCGAATCTACTGTATGTGAGAATCCTGCAATACCTGTTGCAAATGTACGCCTTACATTTGTATCTATAAGAGCCATCTCAGCAGCCTCATAGTAATACTTATCATGCATAATGTGGATAAGGTTAAGTGTGTTCACATAAATCTTAGCAAGCCACTCCATCATGTCGTCGAAGCGCTCCATAACCTCATCGTAATCAAGATACTCTGAAAGTACCTTTCTGTAAGAAGGTCCAACCTGCTCACGCGTATTAACATCAACACCACCGTTAAGTGCGTACAGAAGGCACTTAGCAAGGTTTGCACGTGCTCCGAAGAACTGCATCTCCTTACCTGTTTCTGTAGCAGATACACAGCAGCAGATGCTGTAATCATCGCCCCATACAGGACGCATAACATCATCATTTTCATACTGAACCGAACTTGTATTAATAGAAATCTCAGCTGCGTAATCCTTGAAGTTCTTAGGAAGTCTCTTAGAGTAAAGAACTGTAAGGTTTGGTTCAGGTGCAGGTCCCATGTTTTCAAGTGTATGTAAGAAACGGAAGCAAGTCTTTGTAACCATGCTTCTTCCGTCCTGTCCAAGTCCACCAACCTCAAGTGTAGCCCACACAGGGTCTCCTGAGAAAAGCTCGTTATATGACTTGATACGTGCAAACTTAACCATACGAAGCTTCATTACGAAATGATCTATAAGCTCCTGAGCCTCTGACTCTGTAATAGTACCTGCTTCTAAATCTCTGTTAATAAAGATATCTAAGAAGGTTGAAACTCTGCCCACACTCATGGCAGCTCCGTTCTGAGTCTTTATAGCTGCAAGATAACCAAAGTATAACCACTGAACTGCTTCCTTTGCATTCTTAGCAGGCTTTGAGATGTCGTAGCCGTAGATATTAGCAAGCTCCTTCATCTTTCCGAGAGCTCTGATCTGCTCAGCTACCTCTTCACGAAGACGAACAACCTCTTCGTTCATTATTCCGTTACTACCAATCTTGGATTTATCAATTTCCTTCTGCTTGATAAGATAATCTATACCGTAAAGAGCAACTCTTCTATAATCTCCTACGATACGGCCTCTTCCGTAAGTATCAGGAAGTCCTGTAAGCACGTGTGCCTTTCTCGCTGCTCTGATTTCCGGTGTATAAGCATCAAATACCGCATCATTGTGGGTTTTATGATATGTTGTAAATATATCGTGAATCTTCTCGCTTGGCTTGTAGCCATACATCTCGCATGACTGCTCAGCCATTCTGATTCCGCCATAAGGCATGAATGCTCTCTTTAACGGCTTATCTGTCTGTAAACCAACTATAGCTTCCTTGTCCTTTAGCTCTTCTTTGATATAGCCCGGACCATGAGATGTAATGGAAGATACTATATCAGTGTCCATATCAAGAACACCGCCTTTAGCTCTTTCTTCCTTCTGAAGTTTCTGAAGCTCACCCCAAAGAATATTAGTATTCTCTGTAGGTCCTGCTAAGAAGGACTTATCTCCGTCATACATGGTATAATTGTTCTGAATGAAGTCTCTAACGTTGACTTCCTCACGCCACTGGTCTCCTTTGAAACCATTCCACTCTTCAAATTGTGTCATGATTACCTCCTAAAAAGATTTAAATAAATGTAAAACAATTATAAGTTTGCCATAGTTAGAACTTATTATGTAATGCTATAAGATATTAACACATTGAATTAAAAACAACAACAGTTAATATAACTAAATTTATTCATCTTGTAAGTGAATTTTCTTTATCTCACACCACAACATATAGTATTTATAGGATTTATAAACACAACTATTCCACCCAGGGCATTTTCCCCATAAAAAAAAGCTCCATGAAACATTTTCATGTTCGCATGGAGCTAAAATTAATAATATTACTTTACATAACTCAGTATATTATCCAGGAAGTCCGTACCCAAAGCGTAAATGATATAAACTACAAGAGCGGCTACCAAAAGAACCAAAAGTCCATAGATTAAAAATGCTCTTGCAAAGTTTTTACGTCCTCTGTCCACACTCGGAAAGAGGGCAAGGCATAAAAGATATATAAATCCGACAATCGGTATCTGACATATACATATGGTTACAAACCACTTTGCAAGAGAAGCAAATGCTTTTGTCTCGGGATTCTCATCCCTTGCTATCTTCTCTGCTTCTTCCTGTATCAAAGCTTCCTTCTTGGCTTCCTCAACTTCTTCCGGAAGCTTTTCACTCATTTGCTCTCTTTGCTTGAAAACAGGGGTAGCTTCTTTTTTCTCAGGTTTCTGCTTTACCTTTTCTCTCATCTCATCGAGCTTTCTCTGCTGCTCCTGAGGATCTGAGATATTATGCTTACCTGCCATGTATAAGACCTGCTATTTATACATATGTAACACACATGTGTATTACATATATGTAATAGCTTTTCCTTTCGTAATTTCGTAATTTCGTAATTTCTTAATTTCTTATTATTTATCCTTAGTTAGCGAACTACTCGGCAATTGAATAACCGAGGATTCCCTCTCATATATCCTAAAAATCCGTGTGATTCTTTGATTTTTACCATGTCGTAACCACATCCGGTGCCGCAGGCGTTACTGTAGGCGAAGCACTCGGTGTAGGCGTTGCATTTTCCATCTCATACTCTGCTTCCGTAGGAAGAGAACGAATCTCGTCTCTTGCATTTCTAAAGTCAGAGAGAAGCTGCTTATACTCTGTGTAGTTACTACAATCTTCCACGGCTTTCTTAGCGTTATCTATTAGCTCTTCCATGTTAGATGGCTGATACTTTTTGTTGGATATCCGCTCTATCGCTGTCTTTGCAGTTGCAAGGCGGGCAGTCTTAAGCTGCTGACGGGCAGCTTCCTTAGAGGCTTCAGCGGTCTGCTCAGCCAGGAGTGCATTCTCCTCTGCCTTCTTCTTTTCAAATGCCTTTACAACATCCTTCCAGTTATCTATCTGCTTGGACATGCTGTTATGCTTGTCCTTAAGTCTGGTCATATACTCTTTTCTGATATCATCATCTGTAATTGCAGATATGAGATCCTTAAGGGCATCGTACTCAGTTTCAAGCTCATAGTAGTCCGCAAGCTCTTCTACATATATCTTCTCATACTTCTTAAGTCTCTTAAGAGCTTCTTTGCAAAGAGACTTCTGCTTGAGTGTGGCAGCATAGTCTGTTGCATTTTGAAGAATGGTAGTTGAGAAGTAATCATATCCGTATCCCTTCGAGCTTGTTCCCGGAATCTCGGTTCCCTCGATTAAATTTCCTTCATAATCATACTTTCCGAGACAAATAGTTTCCGGTTGCTCGAAATCACGCGGCTCCTTATCCGCATGTATCTCGTTCATGTAATTCTTCCAGATAACACCCGGGATAGTAGCTCCGTATGCGTTCATGTAACGAGGTGTATCATAACCAACCCATACAACTGTTGTAAAGTAAGATGTGTAACCGCAGAACCAGAGGTCTTTACCTGCGTCTGCTGTACCGGTCTTTCCTGCTGCTATCTGACCGTTAGCAAGCTGAAGCGAATGTCCTGTACCATAGGACTCATTTATAACACCTTTAAGTATATCTGTCATCATCCAGGCTGCATCCTCAGAGTAAACCTGAGTTGTACCGGAAAGCCCCTTTTCATCATCGCTGTATATAACACCGTCAGTAACATGTTCAAGCTTTGTTATACATGTTCTTTCGGTATACTTTCCGTTATTTGCAAGAGTTGAATAGGCTTTTGCCATGTCGGCAGCGCAGACACCGTTTGTAAAACCACCCAGTGAAAGAGCCAGATTGCCGTTATCTACATAGCTTATGTTATGGAAATGCATACTGTCTAAGAAGGATAAGCCGTACTCAGGTGTTATAGCCTGAAGAACCTGCCAGGCTACAGTATTTAATGATCTTGCAACTGCTTCTCTTAAGTGAAGTCGTCCTGAGTAGCCACCACCGGAGTTATGTGGTCCGTCCTTTATAGCATGGTCATCAACCATGGTAGATGGAGAGAACATACCTGACTCAAGTCCCGGAGCATAGTCAATTATAGGCTTTATGGAACTTCCTGCCTGTCTTGCTGAGAGGAATGCTCTGTTGTATGAGTCCTTTGTTCCTCTTCCTCCAACTATAGCAACCACGTACTGATTGGAATTATCTATACATACAGCCGCTCCCTGAAGTGCGTACCTTCCGTCCGATGCCTTCTCTGAGTTGCTTGCAAGCCCGTTATCTACAGCTGCCTGAAGCTTTGCCTGCTTTTTCTGACTCAATGTGGTATAAATCTTATAACCACCTGAACGGATAGCATCGCTCTTCTGACTGAATGCTGTAGAATACTCTTCGTTGTAAGCTTCGTACTCCTCTTTATTATCAAATGTATACTTAAACTGGAAGTTATCCTGCTCCATAAGTTCAAGAGCAGCGCAGTAAATTGCATAACTAACCATGTAGTTTTCGTTGGTAACCTTACCTGTAAGCTGAAGCACTTCGATATCGGTCTTTACGGCTCTTTTGTACTCTTTACGGGATATAACACCCTCTGCATACATCTTCTCTAGAACGCTGTTTCTCTTCTCCAGTGCTACATCATAGTTCTCTACAGGATTATACTTGGTAGGATTATTGGAAAGACTTATAAGCATAGCTGCTTCCTCGGGCAGAAGGTCTATAGGCTTCTTGCCAAAGTAATACTTACTTGCAGCGCTTACACCATAACAACGGTTTCCGTAAAAGTTGGAATTACAGTAAAATTCCATTATCTGATCTTTTGAAAATTTTTCTTCAACAGCAGGAGCCAGCATAATCTCTGCCATCTTTCTTGAGTAGGTCTGCTCCTGAGTAAGAAGGTTGTTTTTTATAACCTGCTGTGTTATGGTACTACCACCCTGTGTGATGGCACCGTTATTCTTAAGCATCGCAACACCGGCTCTCATAGTAGCGAGGATATCAACACCTGCATGGGTCTTAAATCTCTTATCCTCTACAGCTATATAACCATTATAAAGATAAGGTGAAACCTTAGATATAGATACATACTTATAGTGTCCTGCATTAACAGTAGCAAGCTTTTCGCCCTTATTATCGTATATAATAGTATCCTCGTTTGAAACGAAGTCACTCTTACTCATGTTTACAAGCTTATCAAATACTACTTCCCTTGCCTTTGTAAAGTCCGGCAGGAACTTAACATACAGACAAACGCCCGCTATACCTCCCACTAAAAGAACAACGGCAAATATACCGAGGACCGCCCCTATAACGCTGGTAAATACACCTATATAACTAAGTATAGTCTTTATAATGACACCAAAGACACCGCCAATGGCATTCAGGACCTTTTTCATAATTATTTGTACCTCATTTTTATGGTTTTATATCTTATCTATTATAAACTTAAATAACCATATAATCAAGCTTGTTGTTGTACTTGATATTTATCATTTTTTATCGTAACTATCAAGCTCTTCTTTGAGAACTGTTAAAAGCTTATCCTCATCTACGGTTTTTATGACTTCTCCTTTTCTGATAAGCACTCCGCAGCCCTTTCCGCCTGCTATACCAAAGTCTGCTTCCTTAGCTTCTCCCGGACCATTTACGACGCACCCCATAACCGCTATGGTTAGATCTAAGTGATCATAATCCTTTACGAGAGCCTCTACATCTGTCGCAAGCTTTATAAGATTTATCTCTGTTCTTCCGCAGGTAGGACAGGATACAACATTGATACCGCCCTTCTTTAATCCGAGCGACTTTAAGATAGTCTTTGCTGCGTAAATCTCTTCGATTGGGTCTGCGGTAAGCGAAACTCTGAGAGTATTTCCTATGCCCTGATAAAGGATATTTCCTATGCCGACAGCCGACTTGATTCCTCCTGTTGCCGCACTTCCGGACTCTGTGATTCCTACGTGAAGCGGATATTCTGTCTTCTTTGCGATCAACTCATGAGCCTTTATGGACATAAGTACATCAGAGGACTTTATGCTTATAACTATATCATCAAAATCATAGTTTTCTAACTGCTTAACTTTGTTCAGTGCACTTTCCACTATTCCTTCTGCGGTTACGTGACCGTACTTTTCGAGGATTTCCTTTTCAAGAGAACCACTGTTTACACCCACTCTTATGGGGATATGTCGCTCCTTAGCTTTTTGAACTACAGCCTTTACATTTTCCTCCCCACCGATATTTCCTGGGTTTATTCGAATCTTATCAGCACCGTTTTCTATGGCAGCTATAGCAAGTCTGTAATCAAAATGTATATCAGCAACCAAAGGAATATGTATCTTTTTCTTTATCTCTTTCAGTGCCTCGGCAGCCTCCATAGTAGGCACAGTACAACGGATAATCTCGCAACCTGCCATCTCAAGGGCATTTATCTGATTTACAGTAGCATCGACCTGCTCTGTCTTTGTATTGGTCATAGACTGGATTGCAACAGGATATGCACCTCCAATCTTTACACCTCCGATATCAACAACCTTTGTACTTTCTCTTATCATGATTCATGCCCCCTATTCTTTATTTAATCAGCTTCACAATATCATTAAACATTATAAATACCATAAGTAGCATCAGCAGTACGAATCCTCCAAAATGAACATAAGCTTCCTTTTCTTTATCTATCGGCTTTCTTCTTATGGCCTCAAGTACGAGAAATACGATTCTTCCACCGTCAAGTGCAGGTATAGGAAGTAAATTCATAACACCTAGGTTAGCACTTAAGAGGACTGCCAGATATAAGCACTCCATAAGAACCATCTTAAATCCATACTTTGCTGTACTGTCTACGGAATTACCTATCATGCTTACTATACCTACAGGACCTGACATATCTTTAACAGATGCCTGTCTGGTTATAAGCATACGTAAACTCTCTATAACGGTAACAATCCAGTATTTAACCTCTATGAGAGAGTATTTAATATTCTGAAGGAAATTTACACTCTTTCTTTCTCCAGCGACAAAACCGAGAGTTTTAGCTTCGTTCTTCTCCGGAGTAACCCTGATAAGTACCTCTTCACCATCTCTATCTACGAAAAAGTCCACTCTTTCAGGTGATTGGTTGCACTCTACCAGCACATTTGACATCTCTTTTCCGTCAGAAACCTCCTTACCGTTAATAGCTTTGACTTTGTCACCTTCCTTAAGACCTGCTTTTTTTGCAGCTCCCGAAACACCTGTTATACTTGTGTCATTGGTACTTTCGTCTCCGTAATTGATACCAAATATATAGGTTACATACTTGGTATCAACAGTATAATCGATGATTTCACTCCCTCTCTTAACCTTAACATCTGCACTAGTTCCGAGTGGATGTGCTCTTACATAGGTTGTTATCTCACGGGCAATATCCATATTTCTTCCGTTAACTTCAAGTATGGTATCTCCCTCTCTGATACCTGCCTTGTAAGCAGATGTATTTTCCGGGATGTATGTAACTATAGGCATATCAACGCCTGTATTTGCAATAATTATAATCGAGAAGATAAACGCAAGTACGAAGTTGAAGAAAGGACCTCCGAAAACTATCAGAAACCTCTGCCAAACCTTCTTTTTGCCAAATGCATCGGGAGCATCAGATTCATCATCTTCGCCAACCATAGCACATGAGCCTCCAAGTGGCAAAAGCTTTATAGAGTACTTTGTTATATTTTGCCAGCTTTGCTCTTCTTCGAAGTACTTGCCAGAACATAAAAACTTAACTTTGTTACCCTGAGGGGTCTTAGCATAGGTTATAAGTCTTGGACCCATACCCAGAGAGAATTCTATAACACCTACACCATTGGTCTTCGCAAATATAAAATGTCCGAATTCGTGAAATAATACAATAACCGAAAAAATTATTATCGCAACTATGATACTCATTTATATTCCTCCATAATTTTCGCCCTGATTTCCGCTTCTACCTCAAGAATCTCTGTAAGAGACGGTGCCTTAATAACTTCATGGCTTTCCATACTTTTATCGATAAGCCTTACAATATCCATATATCCAATCTTTCTTTCCAAAAACAGTCCAACTGCCACTTCGTTAGCAGCATTGAAAACTGTAGGCATGCTTCCTCCGGTTCTTCCGGCTGAGTAAGCCATGTCGAGTGCTGGGAACTTCTCCCTGTCAGGTTTTTCAAATCTTATATCCGAGAGTGCTCCAAAATCCAGTCTGTCTCCGCCAAAATTCCTTCTCTCCGGGAAGAAAAGCGCATAAGATATGGGCAATCTCATGTCGGGCGTTCCAAGCTGAGCCATAACACCACCGTCCTCAAACTGAACCATGGAGTGGATTATGCTCTGTGGCTGAACCAAAACCTCGATTCGTTCGTAGCTTACATCGAAAAGCCATCTTGCCTCGATTACTTCAAGTCCCTTATTTACCATGGTTGATGAGTCTATGGTAATCTTATTTCCCATATCCCAGTTTGGATGCTTCAGTGCATCCTCAGGAGTCACATGATACAATTCCTCTTTGGAAAGTGTACGGAAAGGTCCTCCTGAAGCTGTAAGGAGTATCTTATCCACAGTACTGTGCCTCTCGCCGTTAAGACACTGAAAAACAGCTGAGTGCTCGCTGTCAACAGGAAGTAAGAGCACCTGATGCTTTCTGATAAGAGGCATGATTATATGCCCTGCGGTAACTAGAGTTTCCTTGTTGGCAAATGCAATGTCCTTCCCTGCTTTTATAGCTTCTATTACAGGCCTTATGCCTATCATACCTACGACAGATGCCACTACCATGTCAGCTGTGGGATGGACAGCAACTTCTATAAGTCCTTCCATACCGCTAAGAATCTCTGTTTTACTTGTATCTACAAGGTTTCTTAATTCCTTTGCACTTTCCTCGTCATACATGCAGACAAGCTCCGGCTCAAACTCCTCTATCTGCTTTTTCATAAGCTCCACACTTCTGTCAGCCGAAAGTGCAACAACCTTTATATCTTCATTTTTGGAAACCACATCCAAAGTCTGCCGACCTATGGAACCTGTGGAACCAAGTATTGATATATATTTCATTTCATATCCTCTTTTTTGCAGTTAAATGTTATAACAAGATTTTCTCGAGATTCTTTTACACGGGATGTGGATCTGCTTTAGCAGATATTTACATATTCGGATCCGTGTGCAAATCTCTCACTTTATAATCAGAGATAATATTATAAATACAACCGGTGCAGTAAAAAGAATACTGTCAAATCTGTCCATAATACCACCGTGTCCCGGTATCAGTTTTCCGTAATCCTTGATTTCATAATTACGTTTGATGGCAGAAGCTGCTAAGTCTCCCACCTGTCCGATTAGAGCTCCAACCGCACAGGCAAGTGTTATACCTGCAACAGTACCTGCCTGCTTATAAACGATTATTGCAAATATAAGACCGATAAGTGCAGAACCCACAACTCCACCAACACAGCCCTCAATTGTCTTTTTAGGGCTTAGTTTATGAAATCCTGCCGGAAGATGATGCTTTCCTATAAGTCTTCCAACGCAGTAAGCACAGGTATCCGAGCCCCATGCACATATGTATATAAGCCATACATTGTATATACCCTTTGGCATATATCTGACTCTCATAACGCATGATAAGAAGAGTGCGACATAAATCAGGCCAAATATAAACATTGTAACTTGCTGGGTAGTATACTTTGGAAATGTGAACACATAGATAAACATTATCAGTATAAATGCTGCGCCTATAATAGCATTTATGGCAAATGAGCGGCTCATGGAAAAGTGAACATACAGAAACTGCCTTGTATTTTCAAGGGAAACAATATCTATAAGTATTCCGGCTATATAGCACACAAAAGCCGGCGCTGTCATGGAAAGCTTTGCTGTCCCAAAAAGCTCATACATACCGATAATCGATATGACAGTTATAAATCCAAACAGCGGTAAACCTCCCAGTACATTTAATGCTCCGATAATCACCATGAGCACTATACCGCTTATAAGTCTTGTAATAAACATAATAAGTGATAATCCTCGTTTCTTTTTAGTTTTAATTTTTTGGTGTTTCTTAGCTTTTACTTTCCTACATTACCAAATCTTCTGTCTCTATCTGCATAGAACGAAAGAGCATCCTCTAATTCTTTCTTTCCAAAGTCAGGCCAATATGTATCAGTAAAGTAAAACTCTGCATAAGCAAGCTGCCAAAGCAGATAATTAGAAAGTCTCTGCTCTCCGCTTGTCCTAATCATGAGATCAGGGTCAGGAATATCAGATGTATCTAAGGATGCTGATATCATATCTTCATCTATGTCCGAAGGCTCGATTTCTCCTGCCTTCACCCTTTCGGCTATCTTTGTAATCCCTCTTCTTATCTCATCTCTGCTGCCGTAGTTAAGCGCTATCTGAAGATTAAGTCCTGTATATATCTTTGACATTTCTTCCAGCTCTCTAATCTCCGCAACCAGCTCCGGTGCTATCATAGACAGGTCTCCGATAAACCTTACTCTCATGTTGTTTTTCTTACACTTTTTCATACAATCAAGAACATAGGTGTGGAGAAGCTTCATAAGCGCACCCACCTCATCTTCAGGTCTTTTCCAGTTTTCAGTGGAAAATGCATACATGGTTACGTACTTAACGCCCATATCCCAGGCCATCTCACAGACCTTCTCTACATTTTTACTGCCTGCCGCATGACCTGCAGTCCTCGGAAGAAGCCTTTTCTTTGCCCATCTTCCGTTTCCATCGAGTATAAATGCAACGTGCACAGGTACTTTTTTATCTTTATTATCTGACATTTATCTAATCCTTAAATAACATATAAAAACTGCTAAATGCTAATTCCGGGAATTCTAAAGCTTCAATTATCCCCGAAATTAGCACCTATCTTCAAGACACACTTTGTGTTACAGGGCTTTTATTATATTAGTCAGTCCTTAACACTCAAATGCTTATATTGTCATAATCTCATCAGACTTACTCTCAACCGAGTCGTCTATCTTCTTAATGTACTTATCAGTAAGCTTTTGTACATCGTCCTGTATATTATCATGTTCATCTTCAGATATCTCGTTATTCTTAAGCTGCTTCTTTACAAGCGTAAGAGCGTCTCTTCTTATGTTTCTGATAGCAACCTTTGAAGCTTCGCCGGACTTCTTGATGTCCTTAACAAGCTCTTTACGTCTCTCAGTTGTAAGCTCCGGAAATGTAAGTCTGATTGCCTTTCCGTCGTTATTAGGAGTAATACCTAAGTCGGAAGCGATTATTGCCTTCTCAATATCCTTTATAAGGCTGTTTTCCCAAGGCTGAATAACAAGGGTTCTACCCTCTGAAACAGATATATTGGCTACAGACTGGATACCTGAAGGTGTACCGTAATAGTCAACCGTAAGCTTATCGAGTATATGCGGATTAGCTCTTCCGGCTCTTATGGTTGCAAAATCCGCATTAAGTGTATCAACTGTTTTCTGCATCTTTTCTTCAAAATTTTTTATTTCAAAACTCATACCTTACCTCCTTGTTGAGCGTGAATAATTTGTATATTATCTCTATTATGTTTATATTTTGTGTTTTTATGATTGTTTATTAGCAAAGCTCCTACTTTGTTGTTATAAGTGTTCCGTTTGTGATTCCCTTAGCTGTATTTACTATGGAGTCTTCATCCTGAAGTCCGAAAATCATCATAGGCATCTTATTTTCCATACAAAGTATGGCTGATGCTAAGTCCACAACCCCTAGCCTCTTGTCGATTACTTCGTTTATGTCGATTTCATCGAACTTCTTTGCATCCGGATTGACTGCGGGATCTGAATCGTAGACACCGTCTATTGACTTTCCGGAAAGGATAACATCAGCTTCGATCTCAATCGCTCTTAAAACAGTAGATGTATCTGTAGAAAAATACGGATGTCCTGTACCACCTGCGAAGAAAACAACCTTTCCTCCCTCCAGGCACTCTACAGCCTTGTCCTTTGAAAAAAGACTGGTAAATGCGCCGCAGACAAATGGGGTAAACACTTCTGTTTTAAGTCCTACACTTCTGAATATCTCCGAAACATAGATACAGTTCATAACAGTTGCCATCATGCCGATCTGATCTGCTTTGGTTCTGTCTATATTCTCGCTTGTTCTGCCTCTCCAGAAATTACCTCCACCTGTAACAATTGCAACTTCAATTCCTTCGTCTGCAATCTGCTTAACCTGCTTAGCTACCTTTAAGCAAGTCTCTTCGTCAAAACCTGTTTTCTTAGGACCTGCAAGAGCTTCTCCGCTAAGCTTAAGCATTATTCTTTTATATTTTGCCAATCATAACACCACCTTTATTTCAGTTAATATATGCTAATCATAATTCGCATTAAAATTTGTTTTTTTCGCTGTTTATAAGTATAAAAAGCACGGTAAATATTATAAACCATAATTATACAAATGTAAAACAAAAAATGAGAAAAGCCTGTCTGTTGTTATAGTCAATAAACTATAATACAAGACAGGCTCAAATTTCATATGTAAATATAATAATTCCTCAAAAGGATATGGATTTTACAATTTATAAAGCTCTGCAGAAATCTTATTACCGCTTACAGATAATTCCCCTACTACGTTACAACCATATCTATATGTGGTCTCATCCAACTCTCTCGTAAAAGTAGCTTCTGTATAGTATTCTCCCAGTGTCTCCTCTATAGTAACCGTTCCTCCATGATCGATACTTCCGTACTTTGCACGAAAAGTCTGAAAATCCATCACTCCTGCATTTTTAGGCTTTCTGCTGAAGAGTCCCATATAAATCACCAACCTTTCAAAACATTTATTCGTGAAGCTCACGACACTTCACTATCCCTAAATAACCCCTCAAAAAAAATCACACATACTTCATTCGTGTACTAATCATTATACACTATTATTTGGTAATTGTAACCATAAAAATTCAATTTTTATATTTTTTTAATATTTATTTTTTTGTATGCAAACAATGTTTATATAAATGATTTCATATATAAGATTTCATATATAACAAATAATCTGTAACAAATTATCATAACTTGATACTCCACTTGAAATAATATATAAAAAATAATATACGAAAAAAGCCATACACTATAACGAAATTTCTTACGTACGTATATGGCACATGTTCACTTATTATATCCAGGTTTTCTAATCAATGTTAATACCTATCAATTATGAAAATAAATCCATATTAAGTACAACAGATAATACTATAAAAAGAACAGCTAAAATTCTGGTTGCAAGTACGAGTCCGCCTTCCATAGAACGAGCTTTATTTCTTCCCCAGTAAGTCTCTGCAGCTCCGCTGATAGCTCCTGTTAAACCTGCCTGCTTTCCTTCCTGTAAAAGAACAACTACGATAAGTCCAACGCATACAAGAAGATACAAAATAAATAATATTCCTTTGATTGTTCCTAACATTTTAATAATCCTCCAAAACTAACACAAACTAAACAGTGCAAGGGTTATTATACAACAGCTGTATTTTTTTTGCAAGCACTTTTTATATTAAGGTCCGTATCAAGTTATTGTCGGATTATTATTTAATGTTAGTTTATTATTTTATTCCTAAATACTGATGAATACAGGCTGAGGAAACCTCGTGATCTTACTGTCCGCCACCTGTAGCACCCTCTCCTGTAAGGCCGAGTTTTTCCTGGAGTGCAGCAAGCTCTGCATCTACTTCGGAATCAGAACCGCCTCCCATGTATTTATCCAGAAGATCAGAACCTCTGCTGGCTCTGGCATTTAACTCACCTTCAGCATTGGCACTGTCAAGACGATTGTCCGCTCTGGCTTCAAACCTTTCAAATGCAGATACGCTTGACTCCGTATTCTTTCCTCCTGCCATAACCTTATTAATCTGCTCTTGAGCCTTGGCAGTTGCAAACTTGGCTTTAATCGCCTCATTTCTTATCTCGAGAGCCTCTATATCACTAAGAAGCTTATCATGCATCTCCTGCATCCTGTCGGAGTTATTTTTAGCCATTACATAGTTTTCTTCGAGAGACTTTAAGTTTCCTTCGTGCTGCTGCTTTTTCTTTATAAGAGCCTTTGCGTCATCCACATTGCCCGCAAGTAAAGCTTTTTCCGAAGCCTGAGCGTACTTCTGGATATCTTCGTTGCACTCCTCCATAAGTCTCTTTGCCTTTTTTTCATTGGCCATAACTCCGGCTGTTTCCTTCTTAACCTCAGCAAGATCCTTCCTTAGGTCACGTAGAATCTGATCCGCCATTTTCCCCGGATCCTCTGCTGAGTCTAAGAGAGCATTTATATTACTTTTCATGATTGCACCAAATCTGCTTAATATACTCATAATTAATGATTTCCTTTCTTTTATAGATTGCTGTTAAACAGGCTTTTTATCTGATATACGATATCATCGCTGTCGGCAACTATACTAGCCGCCTCATTTACCTCTGATACTGCCTGCATCTCTTTCTTGTCTGCTTCATCGCCGTAGCTTATGGTATATACCGGATACTTTAGGCTCTGTAACGTAGGTGTAACTGTCTTTAATCTGTATCCGCTGTTTGCTTTACCGTCACTTAAGAGGAAGATCATAACCTTGGCATTTGGTACATCCTTCTTCTTTTCCTGTATCATCTTCATAGCTACAACAAGGGCGTCGTAGCTGGCTGTATTGCCGCCGGATTGGAGCTTGTCGATGGCCCCCTGGAAGTAAGCTCTCTGATTTAAGTCCATCTGAGCGAGAGGCACTTCTATAGTAACATCAGAAGAATAACTTACAAGACCGACATAATTGTTTTCGTTTATGTACTTTGCACCATTGGATATAGACTCCTTAAGCTGTGCAAGTGGTATACCTGCCATACTTCCGCTTATATCAGCTACGAAAACTGCTATTACGTCCTGACCTGAATCCTTCTCTTTTTTGTAAATATCAAGTGCAGTTTTAACATCCTTACCAGTAAATGAGGCGTCGGACTTGTAATCTTCGTTATTGTTAAATCCCTTTGCAGTTGCCGCATTCTGTGCATCTGCACTTGTTATATAACTGGTAAAGTCTGCAAGCGCATCCTTTTCATTGGTTCCGTTTTTAGAATCCGGGCAAAAATACATCGGATTGTCATGACGCGATCCAAAAGGTATGAAATCATAGGTTTTCTGGAGCTCCTTATCCTGTGCGTAGGACTGATACTCCATGGTCATACCGTCAAGAGAACCACTTGCTGAGCTGTCTCTCATCTGCATGGTGTTGGTTGCTACATAAGGGATATTCTTCTGGAATGCTGAGAATCCTTCACGCGCTGCATCACTTGATATATCTCCGTTTCCGCTGTCGCTAAGAATTGTTATAAGAAGATTCATACCGGTTGTACTTACCTGAGGGTTGGTATAACCGATATTTATCTTTCCGCTCTGAACAGCGGCTACAACATCTTTGTAATTATTATATCCTGCGTTCTTTGAAACTAAGAAACCTGCAACATTACCAACTACTCTGTTTGAAATAGTTTCTGTTTTTCCGCCCTGTATATCTACATAAGCGCCCCAAAGTGCACTTGATGGTGAATAACCTGTAGGAATATACTTTCCTGAGATAATATAATCAGCCGCAATTCCTGAACTTATATTTCTGACAGATACAGATACTGTCTTACCATTAACCTTATGTTTTTCGGAGTTATACTGCTTTGCCATATCTACAAGCCATGAATCTGCATCACTTCCTGACTTCTCAGGAGAACCAAATATTTCTATGTCGATATCACCTGATGTATCCTCCACAGTTAACGGATACTTCTTTATGTTAGGCAATTCGTCATAAAGTGAGCTCTGAGAAAGGTCTACCGAGCCCTTTGATGGTGTACTTTCAGTGTATGTCACCCTCTTCATGAGTTTATCTACACTTGGTACACTGTTTCCACCAAGTCCACCGGAACCGGAATCTCCACCCTTTACCTTACTGATTATCACAATCAGCATTATTATCATGACAAAGACTACCAAAGCTATCCCGGCAACCTTATTAGCACTTTTCTTTTCCATTTAGAAAACCTCCGTTTTTAGTTATAATTAGCGAAATATATCGATTTTTTCAAGATTTAAAATAATATTTAATAAAAAATTAAATATCCTAACTACTTGAGCTTCTTACTGCTGTGAAGTCATCTGCTTCAGAGACTCAAGTATATCATCTATATGGCTTGTATCAACATCCTCTGCTGTATTTTCTACCTCAGCTAGCTGCTCTATAAGATCGTTTATCTTATCTACAATCGCTTCATTTTGCTTATAAAGACCACCTATCTTGTTGGTAAACTTTTGCACACTATCCCTGTCATCATAATCACATGCTCTCATGTAATTGTTGGCTTTCTCGAAGTTAGAGCTCATAGCTCTGTCCATATCTTCCCCAAGACTTACATAGGACTCTGAAAACTCTGCCAATACTCCTTTTCTTTTCTCAAGCCACTCATCCTGCTGTTCAAAACCACTGATAAAATTAGCAAAAATCTTTCTCTCATCATTTACTCTCATTTTGTCAAATACAGATAGATCTTTATCATCTTTCTGTGCGCCCTTCTTCTTCAGTATGAGAAGAATGATGGCCCAGGCGAGCCAGACAGCAACGACGGGTGGGGCGTAACTTACAGGGAGTGCAACAACGGCAATTATTGCCAGTAAGGAACCCAGCAAAAGAAAAGCATTTATTAACAAATCATCACCCCCAAAAAAGTAAGTTGAACATATAGAAAAATTGTACCATAATTAGCTATGTAGGTCAAAGAAAAGTTTGTCATGGTCGGTGTCAAGTTGTTGTCGGACTTTTTCTAAAAAGAGGCGAGAAAATAGGCGCAACCGGGTAAAAGCGGCTGCGCCTCTAAAGTTTAACTTATGAAGCTTGTTTATTATTTGTTGTAATTTACGATAGTTCCGAAGTCAGGCTTAAGTGAAGCTCCTCCTACAAGTCCGCCGTCAATGTCAGGCTTAGCCATCAGTTCTGCTGCATTGCCTGCATTCATAGAACCGCCGTACTGGATGCGGATAGCCTCTGCTGTTGCCTCGTCATAGATTTCTCCGATGCAAGCACGGATAGCTGCGCAAACCTCTTCAGCCTGATCGCTGGTTGCAGTCTTTCCTGTTCCGATAGCCCAGATTGGCTCGTATGCAATAACTACATCCTTAGCCTGATCTGCTGTAACATCAAGGAAAGCAATCTTTATCTGCTGACGAATCCAATCTATGGTGATTCCCTGCTCTCTCTGTGTAAGTGACTCACCACAGCATACGATAGGTGTAAGACCATGTTCTATAGCCTTCTTAACCTTCTTGTTAACTGTTTCATCTGTTTCAGCAAAGTACTCTCTTCTCTCTGAGTGTCCGATGATTACATACTTAACACCGGCATCAACAAGCATATTTGCTGCTACTTCTCCTGTATAAGCGCCTGACTCTTCAAAATAAAGATTTTCAGCACCTACATTAATATTTGTTCCCTTGCATGCCTCAACAACAGGGATGATATCGATGGCAGGAACACAAAATACAACGTCTACATCGTCGTTCTGAACAAGTGGCTTAAGCTCTTCAACAAGCTTTACTGCCTCACTTGGTGTCTTGTTCATTTTCCAGTTTCCTGCAATTATCTTCTTTCTAGCCATTTTTATCCTCCATGCCGAGCACTTGGTGCGAGGCACCGCACGAGAATCTCAAATTCTCGTGTCGGATCAGTAGCTATTTGGGCTCGGCACAAATAGCCGTGTAAAAAATCATCGCATCAGCATGATTTTTCACACTATCCTCCATATAAATATATTTTTTATGTATTTCTGATTATTTATCGTTTGCTGCTACAACACCGGGTAAATCCTTACCTTCAAGGAACTCAAGAGAAGCTCCGCCACCTGTTGAGATGTGTGTCATCTTGTCGCCAAAACCAAGCTGATTAACAGCTGCTGCAGAATCACCACCGCCGATGATTGTTGTTGCTCCCTCAAGGTCTGCTAAAGCCTTAGCAATCTCGATAGTACCCTTTGCGAAGTTAGGCATCTCGAAGCATCCCATAGGTCCGTTCCAAACTACTGTCTTAGCACCCTTGATAGCATCTGAGAAGAGCTCACTTGTCTTAGCTCCGATATCAAGGCCTTCCATATCGGCAGGAATCTCGCCACGACCTACAGTCTTAAAGTTTGCATCGTTAGAAAAGTCATCAGCAACTACTGTATCGATAGGAATTAAAAGCTTAACTCCCTTCTCTTCGGCCTTCTTCTCCATCTCAAGAGCATACTCCTTATAATCCTCTTCAAGAAGTGACTTTCCTACTTCTTCACCATGAGCAGCCATGAATGTATAAGCCATACCACCACCGATGATAAGAGTATCTACCTTGTCAAGAAGGTTCTCGATTACAGGTATTTTAGAAGAAACCTTAGCTCCACCGAGGATAGCTACGAATGGTCTTACAGGATTATTAACAGCATTTCCGAGGAAGTCGATTTCCTTCTGCATAAGGTATCCTACTACGCACTCACCCTTGATATACTTAGTTACACCAACGTTTGAGCAGTGTGCTCTGTGAGCTGTACCAAAAGCATCATTTACAAATACATCTGCAAGCTCTGCAAGATCTTTAGAGAATTCCTCTCCATTCTTTGTCTCTTCAATTCTATAACGTGTATTTTCAAGAAGAACGATATCTCCGTTATTCATAGCCTCTACAGCTGCCTTTGCATTCTCTCCTACTACATTAGCATCAGCTGCAAACTTAACTTCCTGTCCTAAAAGCTCTGTAAGTCTCTTAGCCACAGGCGCAAGTGAAAGCTCAGGCTTTGGCTCTCCCTTAGGCTTACCAAGGTGTGAGCAAAGAATAACCTTTCCACCGTCAGCAACAAGCTTCTTGATAGTTGGGAGTGCTGCTACAAGACGATTCTCGTCTGTAATATTTAAATCAGCATCCAAAGGTACATTGAAATCGCATCTTACTAAAACTTTTTTTCCATTTACATTGATATCATCAACAGATTTTTTATTAAGCATATTTACCTCCATGCCGAGCACGTAGTGCGAGGCACCGCACGAGAATCTCAAATTCTCATGTCGGATCAGTAGCTATTTGGGCTCGGCACAAATAGCTGTGTGAGAAATCATCGCATCAGCGTGATTTTCACACTTACCTCCAATTATTTAATTAATTTTTAAATTTTTAAATGTGTAAAAAAGAGGCCCAAACCTTATATAAGGCCGGGCCTCTTGATTAAATCGTTAACTGCGGTCACAGCCAATTATGGATTTTTCTTGTTCGAGAACTATCAAGTTCGTAACCTTTATTATGCTAATTCAGCGAAGTACTTGATTGTTCGAGAACTATCAAGTTCGTAACTTACATTATGCTAATTCAGCAAAGTACTTGATTGTTCGAGAACTATCAAGTTCGTAACTTACATTATGCTAATTCAGCAAAGTACTTGATTGTTCGAGAACTATCAAGTTCGTAACCTTTATTATGCTAATTCAGCGAAGTACTTGATTGTTCGAG
>JAEEGL014299499.1_pt1 | contig 88400 bp, 60 predicted proteins | sample 9134231 | NCBI WGS metagenome assembly JAEEGL01 (sample SAMN16246548, study PRJNA631951) | gut metagenome | biome: gut microbiome; feature: rumen; material: fiber-attached | host: Bos | place: Iran: Karaj | collected 2018-10 | reverse complement strand
ACTACATCTCCCTCCACATCCCCGCCAACGACCAGACCAAGAAGTCGATCGGCAAGAACCTCGTCGGCCGTATGCCCAAAGGCGGCTGCGTGATCAACACCGCCCGCAAGGAGGTCATCAACGAAGAAGAACTCGCCGCCCTTATGGCCGAGCGTGAGGACCTGAAGTACTGCACCGACATCGCCCCCGTGGAGATGGGTCTGTTCGAAGGCTTCGAGAAACGCTTCTTCGCCACCCCGAAGAAACAGGGTGCCGAAACCGCCGAGGCCAACATCAACGCCGCAAAGGCCGCTGCCGCACAAATCGTCAGCTTCTTCCAGACCGGCGACAAGAAATTCCAAGTGAACAAATAATTCACACCAAACAAATAAAAAGAGGATTTCCAATGGAAATCCTCTTTTTTTCCTCACAACAACAACTGCTATGGAAGAAGAAATTGAACGGTGTGCGGAACTGCTCCGCAAAGGCAAAGTGATCCTCTACCCTACTGACACCGTGTGGGGTATCGGCTGCGATGCCACCAATGAAGAGGCCGTCAGAAGAATCTACACCATCAAACAACGGCAGGAGAGCAAAAGCATGCTGGTTCTTCTCGACAGGTTTGAAAGAGTGCCCCTCTACGTTGAACGGCTGCCGCTGATCGCATGGGACCTCGTGCCCACCACCGAACGGCCCACCACCTACATCTACCCGGGAGCCCGCAACCTCGCCAAGAACATGATTCCCGCCGACGGCACCATCGCCATCCGTATCGCGGGCAACAGTTTCTGCAAGAAACTCATCAGCCAACTGGGGAAACCCATCGTTTCCACATCCGCCAACATTTCAGGCACCCCTGCCCCTTCCACCTTCGGTGAGATCACCGCCGACATCCGCAACGCTGTCGATTACATCGTGCCTGAGTCGTTCTCCGATTCCACCGACTTCAAGCCATCGCGCATCATCAAGTTCATGGATGACTACAATTTCTGCATTGTAAGGGAATAAAAAAGAGGCACGTGAAAACGCGCCTCTTTTTTATACATATTGTCAATTTTACATTCCGCCGTCGCAAACGACCACCTGCCCCGTGATGTACGAGGCGAGGTCGGAGGCGAGGAACAGCACTGTGGCGGCCACCTCCTCCGGAAGGCCGATGCGCCGCAGCGCAATCCCTTTCTGGATGTTGTCGCGGGCTTCGTCCGACAGCTTCTGTGTCATCGCCGTGTCAATCAGTCCAGGCGCGACGACGTTGCAACGGATGTTGCGGCTGCCCAGCTCTTTCGCCACCGACTTGGAAAAGCCGATGACGCCGGCCTTCGCCGCCGCATAGTTCGCCTGCCCGGCGTTGCCGCCGATGCCCACGACCGAGCCCGTGCTGATGATGGAACCGGCACGCTGCCGCAACATCACCGGCTGGACGGCCTTCACGTAGTGAAACACCGACTTCAGGTCAGCACTGATGACCTCGTCCCAGTCCTGCTCCGACATCCGCATCAGCAGCGTGTCGCGGTTGATGCCGGCATTGTTGACCAGGATGTCGATGCGGCCGAACTTCTCCATCGTGAAATCCACCACTTTGCGGGCATCGTCCCCGACGGTGCCGTCCGCCTGAACGAACAGGGCACCGTCGAGGTTCTGCATCTCCGCCGGACATTCGCCACGCCCCGTGAAAACCACCTTTGCCCCCTCACGGAGGAACGTCTCCACGATGGCGCGCCCGATGCCGCGGGTACCGCCCGTAACGATGGCTACTTTGTCTGCTAAAAGTTGTGTCATTGTTACAGTATTATATTATTTCAAACCACGGTTTTTCAACAGAGGTTCGATGGAGGGATCCTGACCACGATAACGTTTGTACAGCACCATCGACTCTTCCGTATTGCCCTTCTCCAAAATGTTGGTACGGAATGCTTTGGCCGTCTCCTGATCGAAAACGCCCTTCTCCTTGAACGGCTCGAAAGCATCGTTATCGAGGACGGCAGCCCATGTGTAACTGTAGTAGCCGGCATCGTAACCGCCAGAGAAAACATGCTGGAAGTAGGTGCTCTTGTAGCGGGAGATAATCTCGGGAATCAGACCGATTTTTGCCATGGCAGCATCCTCAAAATCAGGAAGTTTGATTTCGGTCGGTTCGGTGATTTCGTAGTAGTCCATATCGAGGAAGGAGGCGGCCAAGAGTTCGGTGTTGATGAAGCCCTGTCCGTAGGTGGCGGCGGCTTCAATCTTGGTAATCAGGGAATCCGGAATCACCTCGCCCGTCTCGTAATGTTTGGCGTACATCTTCATCACCTCGGGTTCACGCACCCAGTGCTCGAGGAACTGTGACGGCAGCTCCACGAAGTCGCGGGAAACGTTGGTGCCGGAGAGTGAACGATAGGTGCACTTTGAGAAGACGCTGTGCAATCCGTGGCCGAACTCGTGGAACATCGTCTCGGCCTCGTCGAAGTTGAGGAGGGCGGGCTTGTCGGCAGTCGGTTTGGAGAAGTTGAAAACGAGGGAGACAATCGGAATCACATTCTTGCCGTCCTTCACATACTGCTCGCGGAAGTTGGTCATCCAAGCACCGCTGCGCTTGCTTTCTCGCGGGAAGAAGTCCATATAGACGATAGCGATAACTTCGCCATTTTCAACTACTTCGTAAGGAATAGCATCGGGATGATAGGTCGGGATGTTCTTGTTTTCACGCATCTCGATGCCGTACAGTTTGTTGCAAACCATGAAGAGACCTTCACGCACATTGTCCAAGGAGAAAAAGGGACGGACGAGGTCGTCGTCGAGGTCATACTGTTGTTTGCGGAGTTTTTCGCTGTAATAGCGCCAGTCGTAGGGCTGGAGCGCTTCGTTGATGCCGTCGGCCTTCATCATCTTCTGGTAAGCGGCGCACTCCTCTTTGGCTTTCGCGAGGGCGGGACCCCAAACCTGCTGCAACAGACCGTCCACAGCTTCGGGCGTCTTGGCCATGCAGTCATCCAGCACGTAGGCAGCGTGTGACGGATAGCCGAACATCTTGGCACGCTCCAAACGGAGGTTAGCTATCTTGTTGATAATCTCGGTATTGTCCGTATCACCGGAAGTGCAGCGGGTGGAATAGGCCGTCCACAGTTCCTTGCGGAGTTCGCGGTTGGAGCAGTTCATCAGGAAGGGCTCCATGCTCGGCACATGCACCGTGAAGACATATTTGCCTTTAGTAGCGGCGTCCTCGTTGCCGGCTTCCAAAGCGGCATCCAAAACACTTTTAGGAAGAGAAGAAATCTCATTCACATCCTCCACCACGAGTTTGTAATCGTTGGTGGCTTTCAGCACGTTGTTCCCGAATTTCAAAGTGAGGGAAGCCAGTTCCTCATTGATTTCGCGGAAACGCTGCTGGTTTTCCGGGGCGATGTTGGCACCGCCGCGCACAAAGCCCTTGTAGGTCTCTTCCAGCAGACGCATCTGTTCGGGATTGAGGTTGAGGGATTCGCGCTGGTCATAGACGGCCTTCACGCGTTTGAAAAGACCTTCGTTCAGGTTGATGTTGTCGCCGTGGGCGGAAAGTTTCGGCATTGCCTCTTCCGCAATAGCCTCCATTTCGGGACTGTTCATGCACTCGGCGAGGTTGAAGAAGACCGCCGTCACCTTGTTGAGCAGTTCGCCGCTGTTTTCGAGCGCGAGAATCGTGTTGTCGAAGGTAGGATCCTCGGTGTTGTTCACGATGGCGTCGATTGCCTCGGCCTGCTGCTTCATACCCTCCTCAATAGCAGGAAGATAGTGCTCGGTCTTGATTTCATTAAACGGCGGAACTCCGTACGGGGTGTCCCACTCCTTCATAAAGGGATTGTCGGCCAGCTGCTGTTTCTTGTTGCAGCCAGTCATCAGAACGGTTGCCATAACCATAATTGTAAGTAGTTTTTTCATATTAAATTTGGTTTATAAAGTTTGTAAAGTTTATCAAGTTTATCAGGTTTATCAAGTTTGTCAAGTTTGTAAAGTTTATCAAGTTTGCAGTGTCTTCAGCACGACCGTATTACAAAAAGGGCCTCCTAATCCATACTCGCATCATCGTATCATCGCACAACCGTATCGCAAAACCACCACTTCTTAACTCCTAATTTTCAGTTTTCAATTTTCCATTTTCAACTCCCCAGTTTCCCGAACCCTCGCCACACGGTCACAATGTCGTTTTTCACGGTGTAGTCGCGGGCGTAGAGCTGGTCGGCGATTTTCAGCATCTCCTCGGGGAAGTCGTTGTTCTTGAAGGTGTCGGCGGGAGTCAGCACGCCCGGCGCGAGCGTGGAAAGCACGCCGTCGGGGTGCGGGAGGCAGAAGCCCACCCAGCTTTTCCGGCCCGACAGCACGGCGAAGATGTTGCGGACGAAACCGCCTTTCTTCCGGACGAACCAGATGTCAACCGGCAGAAGCACCAACAGCAGCAGCGCCGTCACAATGTCGAAACAGCGCTTGCGGAGGCGGCTTTCTTTCTGTGTAATGGCATGAACCTGAAGGGTGTAGGGATTCTCCGACGAGAAAATCGAGCTGCTGCCGATGACCGCAACACTGCCTTCGGGGGCAATCTTGAACTCCACCTGCGCCGACTGCAAGTCGCACATCAGCCCGATGATCTGCTCCGATGAGAGGTCACGAGAGCAGAAAATCACCTCGTTGATGCGGTACAACGTCACCAAATCACTGATTTGCGATAACTTACCGATAACGCGGGCATCATCTCCAGCAGAATCCTCTTTTGTGATGATCCCCCAGAACTGGCACTTTGTCTCCATCATCCTCACGATGTGAAGCACACGTTCGGCCTCCTCCACACTTCCGACCACTGCCACACGGCGGCTGCCGTCAATGGACACTTCCCTACCCTTCCGGGGCAGACGGCGGGCCAGCGAGTGCAACAGATTCACGGAGATGAGCGTCCACATCGTGCCCAACAACAGAACGGCACGGGAGAAACGCAAGGTTTCGGGTAACAAAGCATATACCAGCAAGATAGCCACCGTCCCCAGTACAATTCCCTTGTTCACGCTGGACGGTTTGGCCGACCGCGCATAGCCCTTGCACACCAACATTGACAAAATCCATACCAGAATATAGGCCGGCAACACCAAGTAATAATACTCACTCGGGTAACTACCGCCACGCGCCGCAAGGATTGTCCCCGCCCAGTATTTTGCCAAGAAGAAAAGTCCCGCATAAATGACGACGGCATCGGCCAGCGGCAGCAACAGCCGGCTGATAATCCGTTTCATCGCCGCCAAGGAGGCACGGAACCATATTGCGCAGTTAATCAGTGTGTTGAATAACTTCGCATTGCCTTTGGAGAAATGCTTTTCCGCAAAAATCTGCATCGCCTTGTAAAAGACGTGCACATAGTTCAAACTGCCCTTCTTCGTGCTTTCCCCTTTGTAGTGGATAATGCGCGTTTCAGGGAAGTAGTAATTCTTGTATCCTCCTTTTAAAATCCTGTAAGAGAGATCAATATCCTCTCCATACATAAAATAGTCCTCGTCCAGAAGCCCCACCTCGTCCAACGCTTTCTTACGCATCAGCATGAACGCGCCCGACAGCACCTCCACGGAATGGATTTGGTCATTGTCGAGATAGGTAAGGTGGTAAGAACCGAACTTCTTGGAATTGGGAAAAAGTTTGGAGAGTCCGAAAAGCTTGTAGAAAGCGACGGCGGGGAACGGAATGCCCCTTTTGGATTCGGGCAGGAACTCGCCCTGGCCGTTCACCATCTTCACGCCGAGGCCGCCGGCATCGGGCGTGGCATCCATGAAAGCGAGGCACTTCTCGAAAGTGTCCTCCTCCACCACCGTGTCGGGATTGAGCAGAAGCACATACTCGCCCGACGACTGCCGGATGGCCTGGTTGTTGGCGCGGGCAAAACCGACATTTTCCTTGTTGGCAATGACCTTCACCTGCGGGAACTTCGCCGCCAGCATCTCCAACGAATGATCCACCGAGTTGTTGTCCACGACAAACACCTCTGCCTCAACATTTTTCAATGCCTTGTAAACCGAAAGCAGCGCCTGTTCCAGGAAGTGCGCCACATTGTAGTTCACGATGATGATACTCAGCTTCATTCCGTGCGATTAGAGGTATGCCAACACTGTCTTCTGCGTCCGCACCTTGTCGCCCACCTTGACATTCACCTCCGCATCGAGCGGCAGGAAAACGTCCACGCGGGAACCGAAACGGATCATACCCATCTCCGTGGCCTGCTGCACCGTGTCACCCACCTTCGGGTAGGAGACGATGCGGCGGGCCACAAAGCCGGCAATCTGGCGGAACAGCACCTGCGTGCCGTCCTCTTTTGCCACCACCACCGTATTATGCTCATTGTCAAAGGATGACTTCGGCAAATGGGCCACAAAATACTTGCCCGGATGGTAGGCGACGTACTCCACCGTGCCGTCGATCGGGTAAAAGTTGACATGGACATTATGCACCGACATAAAAATGGAAATCTTGATCCGCTTGTCTTTCAGATACTCCGTTTCCTCCTTCTCCTCGACGGCGATGACCGTGCCGTCGGCAGGCGAAATGACGCCGTTTTCCACCAAGTTGGGGTGGCGGCTGGGCACGCGGAAGAAGCGGATGGCGAGAAACGGGTTCACCGCCAACGCCAGCACAACCAGCACATCCACTATCGTGGGCAGGTGGAGGAAATGGAAATAGAGAAACAGGCACAGTGCGAAGAGGGTCAACGCCACTGTGATGGGGACAATTCCTTCTTTATGCAGTCTCATAATGATAAAATAGTCGTAAAATAGTTTTTAATTATTTAAGTCCCAGTTCTTTAAGTTGTGCATCCGAAATGGGTGTCGGGGCGTTCAGCATCATGTCGCGGGCCGCGTTGTTCTTCGGGAAAGCGATGAAGTCGCGGATGGAGTCGGCATCGCTGAGCACGGAGCACATACGGTCGAAGCCGAAAGCGAGGCCACCGTGCGGCGGGGCGCCGTACTGGAAGGCATTCATCAGGAAGCCGAACTGCTTCTGCGCCTCCTCCTCGCTGAAACCGAGGGCTTTGAACATCCGTTTCTGCAAGTTCTTGTCGTGGATACGGATGGAACCGCCGCCCACCTCGGTACCATTGATCACCAAGTCGTACGCATTGGCGTTCACCTCGCCGGGGTTGGTTTCGAGCATCGCCTCATGTTCCGGCTTCGGAGCCGTGAACGGGTGGTGCATGGCGTAGTAACGCTGGGTTTCCTCGTCCCATTCCAAGAGCGGGAAGTCGATGACCCACAAGAGCTTGTACTCCCCTGCCTTGCGCAGACCGAGCTGACGGCCCATCTCCAGACGCAACTCGCAAAGCTGCTTCTGCGTCTTCAGGCGAGGACCCGCCATGATCAGGATCAGGTCGCCCTCTTCCGCACCGCACTTCTGCGCGACAGCGGCAAGGTCTTCCTGTGAGTAGAACTTGTCAACAGATGATTTAAAGTGGCCGCCCTCCTGGCACTGCACGTACACAAGGCCGGTCGCACCTACCTGCGGGCGTTTCACGAAGTTGGTGAGCTCGTCCAGCTGCTTGCGGCTGTAATGGGCGCACCCCTTAGCCACGATACCGACGACCAATTCAGCATCGTTAAACACCTTGAAATCACGGTTTTTCAGAACGTCATTCAGTTCCACGAAGCGCATTCCGAAACGAGCATCCGGCTTGTCGCTGCCGTAGTACTTCATCGCATCGTGCCATGTGATGCGCTCAATCGTCCCGATGTCCATCCCCTTGGTTTCCTTGAAAATATACTTGATCAAGCCTTCGAAGGTCTGGAGGATGTCCTCCTGGGAAACAAACGACATTTCGCAGTCGATCTGGGTGAACTCGGGCTGACGGTCGGCGCGGAGGTCTTCGTCACGGAAACACTTGACAATCTGGAAGTAGCGGTCGAAGCCGGCCACCATCAGCAGTTGCTTGAAGGTTTGGGGAGACTGCGGCAGTGCGTAGAACTCGCCGTGGCTGAGGCGTGACGGCACCACGAAGTCGCGGGCGCCCTCCGGCGTGGAGCTGACCAGCATCGGGGTTTCGATTTCCACAAAGCCGATGTTGTTCATGTAGTTGCGGATGGCGATGCTCAGTTTGTGACGGAACAACAGGTTGTTTTTCACGGGGTTGCGACGGAGGTCGAGGTAGCGGTACTTCATGCGGATCTCGTCGCCGCCGTCAGACTCATCCTCGATGGTGAACGGCGGAGTGATGGACTCGTTGAGCACGTTGATGCTCTCCACGAGGATCTCGATGTCGCCCGTCGGGATGTTCTTGTTCTTGCTGTAGCGTTCGGCCACGATGCCGGTCACTTGGATGACCCACTCGCGTCCGAACGGCTCGATCTGCTTGCACAGGTCGGGATTGGTTTCCGCATTGAAGGCGAGCTGCGTGATGCCGTAGCGGTCGCGCAGGTCGATGAAGGTCATGCCGCCCAGATTCCGGATTTTCTGAATCCAGCCGCAGAGCGTCACCTTCTGGTTGATATTGCTGGCGTTCAATTCGCCGCAAGTATGAGTTCTCAAAGTCGTTTTCATAGATTATTTAATTGTAACTTCCTTTAAAACAGATAGATATTCCACATTCCAGAAACCACCGCGGTCCGCAGCCTTCACATCAGCGCCTTCGCCCCGGCGTGAGAGCTGTCCGCTGTATGTCCCTTTGGAAAGGACCGACAGGTCTTCAGCATCGAACCGAAGGTTATTGCCATTGGACTCCATCGCCTCAATCTCCACGTCTTCTCTTCCTTCTTGCTTGATTATCAAGAAGAAACGCTCGTCATCGCCGGCTTTTTTGCCTTTGAAAGCTATCGTATTATCTGCATCCAAAGACAAAGTGATTGCATCCGCTTTGGTATCCACTGATTTTATTTTCAACGTATTCACATACTTATCGCCATTATTGTTCACATAGACAAACGAAACCTTTCCCGGATCGTTGGCACTATTCTTAGCAAGCATATAACCAACGGGATCCGACAGTGTCATCGCCTCTTTGGCGCAAGTCACGGAGGAATTTCCGGTGAGGCGGATACGACTGCCTGACATATTATCCTGATGGAACTCTGCCCAGCATGAAAGCAGCTGGTCTTGAGCATCGTAAGTGACAGAATAACTTTGGAAGATGATATTCTGGTCAACGTTTTCAGAATCAAGGTATGATGTGTCTTCGCAGCCCGTAAAAAGGGCGGCGCAGATGACGGCAAGAGTGAACAGTTTTCTTTTCATGATCTCAGATTATTTTGCGGAAAGGGCAGCCAAAGCAATGGAATAGAGCTTGGTCTTGGTGGAGTCGCCGCGGGAGGAAAGCACGCAGGGAACCTTGGCACCGACCACCATTGCGCCGAGTTCGCCACCGGCCAGCTTGGTGTTGCACTTGTAGAAGACGTTGCCCGTCTCGATGTTCGGGAACACGAGGCAGTCGGCGTCGCCGGCCACTTCGCTCTTCACCTTCTTGATCTGGACGCACTCCATGTCGATGGCGAGGTCCACACCGAGCGGTCCGTCAATGACGGCGTTCTTGATCTGGCCACGTTCGCCCATCTTGCTGATGAGGCACGCATCCACACAGGCCTGCATGGCGGGAAGCACCTGTTCGGTGGCAGCGAGGATGGCGACCTTCGGTTTCTCGATCTGGAGGGCGCGGGCCGTGTTGATCAGGTAGTTGGTGATAGCCACCTTCTGGTTGAGGTCCGGGGCGGGGATGATGGCCACGTCACCGCACACAATCAGCTTGTGGTAGCGGGGCGTCTCGATCACCGTGACGTGCGACAGGACGGCTTTCGGTCCCGGCATCAGGCCGCGTTCCTTGTTGAGGATGGCGCGCATGTATTTATCGGTGGAGAGGAGACCCTTCATCAGGATGTCGCCCTCGCCGTTGTTGATCAGCTCGCAAGCCTTGGCCGCTGCCTTGTTCTCATCGGCTTCCTGGACGATGGTGAAGTCGTTGACATCGATGTTGTTGGCTTTGCAAACCTCCTTGATGGTGGCTTCATCGCCCACGAGAGTGGCCTTCACGATGCCCATCTTCACGGCATTGTGGACGGCTTCGATGGTGTGTGCGTCGTTGGCGTAAGCGGCAACCAAACGTTTCTGGGGACGGGTCTTCACAAGTTCGATGACTTGGTCTAATTTTGTAATGCTCATAATACTGAATTTTAATTTTAAATTATTGATTATTAATTATTTGATGATTTCCATTTTCATTTTTCTACTACCCCGGCCTTCGGCCACCCCTTCTACATAGAAGGGGAACTATGCGCGGACAACTTCATACCTTCTACTTCATACTTTCTACGTTCTCCAAAATTCCATAACTCCATATTTCATTTTTCAGTTTTCAGTTTTCATTTTTCCATTTTCAGTTCCCTATTGGCGTAATACCCAATCGCATCCACAAGGACTTTGGTGCAAACGGGGCAGAAGTTGTCGTAAGCGATAATCTTCATGGTGCAGTCGAGCCACGGGCGGTAAACCCCTTTTGCCACATAGCCGCCGCCCTCGTAAACACCGAGAACGCCTTTGTGGTCGGCGGTGGCGGGCGTGGGGACGGGCGTGTCCGGATCAAGCATGGATTTCCACTTGGAGTCGAAATCCACCAGCGTGGTGACATTCGGTTCCACCGGCTCCACATCCGTGGGGTAGTAGTCCATCACGGAGACTTCGGAGGTGTAGTACTCGTCGGCGAGCCCGCCGATAAGGTGCCCCATCTCGTGCACGATGACGTAGTCGGCTTGGGGTGCGCCGTTGCACACCGTGCCGTAGAAGTTGTAGATGCCGCCGCCGCCGTACTTGTCGGAGTTGCAGACGAGGACGATGATATCGACCGGCGCGTCGTCGGCAATCTCGTACATCTTCCACACATTCAAGCACATAAGATAGCGGTCCACATCAATGACGTTGTAGCTGCAGTCCAACAGGGTTTTCTTGAAAACGCCGCCGTTGGGGTCGGTAATGCCAGACTCGGCAGAATACCCCTTGATGGCCCGCAGGTTGACATACTTCTTGTTTTGCTTGTACGGCGTACAATTCATCACATAGGAACCGAAACGCTTCATGTCTTTCTCCAGCTTCTTCGCATCCTCCTTGGCATAGCCATCAGGAAGGAACAGGATGTCGATGCAGTCCTCCGGCTTGCCGCCTTTGTGGAGGTTCATCACCTCGTACTCCTTCACAAAGGGTTTCACCGTCTCTTTGGCCGGGTCAAAAGTACCTGTATATAAAAGCGTTCCGACATTGCGGCGGTCATACATCGTGAAGGTGTATTTCACCGTGCTCTTGGGGAACGGCATATTGACACACTCCTCGAAATGGCCGACTTCCGTAAGGGCGCGCTCGGTGGCGCGGTATTCACAGAAAAGAGTGGAATAGCTGCGGGCGTACAGCTGCCTGCCCGAGGCAAGGTCATAAACCTGAAAAAGGATGTCGCCGTAGCGCTTCGGCTCAATCAGGTAGGAACGGGTGCCGCTCCATACGCCGCCCGCATGGTAGGCCTTCACCTCAATGCTCTCGGAATCGTTCTTCCCACTATGGAGATAGTCGATTCGCAACGTCTTGTTTTCAAAGTATTTGTCAAAATGCTGCGCTGAAGCTGCGCCACAAAAAAACACAATAAATAGCAGGACAGCGGCTCTTTTCATATATTTATATTTAAGGCCGCAAAGTTACATAAAAAATCGAAACGCAACAAGAGCTTCTTCTAATTGTGCTGCATCCGCTACTGACGCACGATTTTCCGAGTGAGCGTCCTCCCATCCTCCGTCACAATCCTGAGAAGATAAACACCTTTGGCCAAATCAGATACATCAAACGAAACGGTTTCGCCCACTTTGGCGGAGGTAACCTCATCCAACATTCTGCCGAAGATGTCGCACAACTGCATCGTTGTGGATGAAGAGGCGCACTTCTCCCCTACCGATACATAAATCACTGAAGATGAAGGATTCGGCCAAACAGAAACAGGGATTTCCTCCTGTTCTGACATTCCCGTTTCCTCCGTCCCTTCAAAATCGAAGGTGAAACCGGCGGCATTGTTCTGCTCATCGCTTTCAAAGACGAAACGCAGCCGGTTGGCATTGAAAATCATTTCCGTACCCTCGTCAATATGGCCGGTCAGAGAGGTAAGGTAAGTGTTGTCCTGGTTCTGGAACCTATAGATGTGCAATGAATCGTGTCCCTCCTCCAATTCAAATTCACGGAAGGTGATCTTGATGCAGGGTGCGCTGTTAACCCTAATCTTAAAAGCGCAATACGTCAGCGGGTTATAGTCGAGATCGCCACTGCCGTCGGTAATCGTGCCTGAAGAGGCGGTGACCATCGGCGCGCCGGAGCAGAAGACCGTCGTGCCCGCCGCGTAGCTGACGGAAATCCCGCGGCCCGCACCTTCCGAGCCGCTGACATACCGTACGGTCATCTCGGAGCATTCCAAGCTCCAGTTCTTCGCCGTGTCGCCCGTAAGCACCTTCGGCGCAATGTCGGGACTGTCGGTGGTAACAAAGAGCGTGTCTCCCTCCCCCATCGTCGCCGAAACAGACAGGACTATATAGTTCAGATTCTCCACCTCCGGGCGGATGACCCAGGTGTAATCCATACCGGCGGGATGAGCGGCGGGCACATAGGCGGAACCGTCGCGGGAAGTGAGCACGGTTGTGCCCGCAGTCGGCTGCGGCACGGGGTATTCATACTGGGTCGTATCGGGGTACGCATTGATGATCAGCTCCTGCGCGAGGTTGAAATGGGTGCTGCTCACATTCAAGGCATTGGTGTAAAAATAGCCGTTGGATTGGCCGTCCCAACCGAAGTTGAAATGATAATAGTAGGCGGTGTCCACCATCCGGTAACCGTCGCAGATGAAGGCGTGTCCGTTGATGTCGGGCACGCTCCAACCCGCGTAGTAGAGCGGGATTCCGCGCTCAAGGTGCGACACGATGAGGCTGTCCCAGTCCTGGGTGGTGGAGTCGCGGAACTCGTAGCGGGTGTCGGGCGAATACTTGAAGTAGGTCTTGAGCACGTTGGCGGCGCTGTGGTTGTACATGCCGGAACCGTCGGGTCCATAGACCATATCGACGCCCACCCCGCAATGGTACATGAGCGTGGAGATGGCGGTGTTGACGGAGGACGCCCTGTCGCACATGGCGGAAAAATCGTAGGTGGTGTTGCCGTAGTCCGCCGACTGAACGCCGTAGTGCTCGTCGGTGTAGGCGTAGGTGCCGGTGCCCGTTTCGGGGAAGCGGAAGTGGTACATCAGCTGTGCCATCGCCGTAGCCACGCAACCGGTGACCACACGGCCGCCCTCGCCCTTTACATCCTTGGGACAATAGTAGTTATATTGGCTTCCCTGGCCCCAGTTGGAACGGAGGAAGGGGGCGATGGCGGCCTCCGGGCGGAGTTCGCCGCTGCGGGAGCGTTCCCAGGCGGGGTGGGCGTCTTCGCTGCGGAAGGGCAGCAGGCGCAGTTCCGCCAGTTGGTTTGCGTAATGGGTGAGCCACATCTGCGCGGGCGGGGCCACATCAGGGCCGGCAAGCTGCTGCCCGTCGGTGAAGGCCAGCAGCGGCTGCGTGCGGCGGTCGGCACTGACGACGGCGGAGGAGCCATCGGCGGCGGCGAAGACGTAGTAGAGGGTGTCGCCATCGCGCCGCTCCACACTGACGGAGCGAGTGGCGGATTTCCCGCACATACGGAAGACCCGGTTGGCATAGTCCGCCGCCTCGTCCTGCGGCACAGTCTGGGCAAAAGCCGCCGTAACGCACAGCACAGCGGCAAAAAGGGCGTAGAATTTCTTCATAATCGTAACCTTGAAAAACAGAGCGCAAAGGTAACAAAAATTTTGCTCACTGCGTTCGCATTTTTAATTTGGGTTCGCTTGCGAACATTAGGCGGGAGACTTCGGACGGCCGGCGTATTTTAGAAAATTACAGAAGGACAAAATTCCCCTTCTATGTAGAAGGGGTGGCCGAAGGCCGGGGTAGTAGAAAAGTCTCTATATTTTAGAAGTCCGTTGTTTGAATTCCCCACGGTACTTGTCGGAGATGTAGAAAGCCTTGTTTACTCCTTTCAAGTACAATTCATCTCCTTGTGACATACTGAATTCGTCCAGATTGACAATTTGGCTCTTATTAATTTGCATGAAATTGCCAGCCAACTGCTCTAAGATTGGCTCAAAGGTAGTGTTCACCGAATCTATTTTGTCATCGTCGGTATAATGAAAGTCTTTCATCCGAGAATTATCTGGTTGAGATTCAATATAGGATATGCGCTTGCTTTGTATTCTTAAGGAACCAATGACGATAATTTGGGGGAATAGGTCGTTCTCTTTTTGCTGCTTTTCATTGAGTATAACCACATTTTCCGCGTGCTCGAGATGACGGCTCAATTCTGCATTTTTTTCTTTCAGCTGGAGATTCTCTTCCAAAAGCCGAGCATTCTCTTCCATAAGTTCCTTTTTCGTTTTTCCTTTGAAAAAGCGATAAATACCGAGTGCGCTGTAGTATAGGCAGCCGATAATAATCAAAGGTACAAATACAAGTGCAATGATTTCAAAAATGTGTGAGATGACGGATTCGTAGGTGATGTTGATCATAAATGAAATTTTGGTGCAAAAATAGCATTTTGCAGGAAAACCCAAATGACATAAAACTGTCTTTTTGTGACATATTTTGTGGAGTTGATGCTGCATTTTCCCTGTGGATGGTACAATCCGCTACTTTTGCCGCTGGTTTTCAAAAATGCGGCAATCATTTTATTATCCAAAAATATGTAATTATGAAAAAAGCAGTTTTATTTTCCGTTTTTGCCTTTGTAATGGGTTTTGTATTTGCGCAATCTGATGACGTTGCAGCAGCCGATGGAAATTTGGCGGAAACTGTCCAAGTGGGGCAGAATGAGGATGTCCAGCCGGAAACCATGCTCGCTGAAGATCCGCTGACGTACTGGGAATTCAAGCAGAAGGTCAAGCAGGAGAAGGGGACATTCCTTGAGGTGGGAAGCTTGGCTTACCAGAAGTACAAGAGTTACAACACGATGAAGATTTGCGGCTGGACCTTTCTGGGCACGGGGTTTGCGTTGGCTGTGCCAGTGGGCATTCCCGTATTACTATGTGTCTATGATGCCGTGCCGTACACTGACTATACGGGCAGTCACTTGCTGTGGTATAATGACGATGTCCCGGGTATCATCTGCATGAGTGTGGGCGGCGGACTGATGGTGACGGGCGCCATCCTGCTGGGCTGCATGGGGTCGCAGTTGCAGCAGAGTTACCACTACTACGTCCAGGGGCAGAAGAAGTCGGTTTCGCTGAACTGGCACCCGACTTTCGGCACGGACTATGCCGGCGTGGGGATGACGGTGCGGTTCTGAGGAATTATATTTGTAAGAGAAATGCGATAATATTTACTTTTAAAACAATTGTTTATGAATGAAAAGATTAAAAAATTCACATTTGATGAATTAGAAAATTTTATCAAATCAACAGAGCTTGTAATTGCAAAACATTTCAAGGACAAAAAGGACAATGCTATCCCTGAAAACTTGTTTTTCGCATATCTTTGGAATATTCCAGAAAAAGATCTAATTACTGACGAGGTTGAATGTATTGTCAAGGACTTTCTTGGGGGCTCTTTAGATGAATTAACAAAAGAGATTATTGGCATTTTTGACGAGCATTCCTGTGATAAAGGTGAGGAGTTCCGATTTTATGAATTTGAAGAATATGAACTCGATGACTATGTGTACCTCGTTATCCTTTATAACGCTTTAAAGTCTGAGTATTTAAAAGTAAAAAAATGGGATATAGACCATTTTTGGAATTGTCTTGAAGAAAATAGGAAACACTTTAATGAAGGTATTATTTTTGTATAGTTTTTCAATGTTTCAAAGTACTACTCAAGCAACATAAAGAACATTAAATCCGAAAGGATTAGGATACACTCATAATGTGCAACGTAGTTGTACCACATCATTCCGCCAACCGTCAGAATAGCGGAATTAGCAATTCTAACCAATAGACACAGTCTCTTTTCCGCGGCATCACCCGCTGTATTCTTCCGTATCTTCCGCCTGTGCCGCGGGCAGGCGCACAGGCCATCACCCACCCCAGATTGCGTCCGCTTCTCGCGGACTTATCTGGGGTTAATAAAATATCACCTCTCCGAGGTAAGCCTACTACCTCGGCCTTTTAATTTTTAATTTTTAGTTTTCCGTTTTCAATCCTACTTATCCGAGTACCACCCTTTGCTGGTGTCATGCACCCAGCGGGTTCCTTTGCGGCCGCCCGGTTCCCAGTTGGGATTGCGAACGAAGCTCTCGTTGAAAGAGTAGATCAGCCGCATGGTGATCACGTTGTTGTACTCCTTGCGCGTCCACGTTTCCTGCTTGTAACTGTCGTAGTACTCGCGGGTACGCAGCGGGCGGAGCGAATACTGGAACCGGATATTCAGCTTCAGACCTTTGTAAAGACGGATCTGGGCATCGGCAATCACACTCCAGTCGCTGGTGCGGTAGGTGTGCGACCGCACATCGGTGGTGGTGGTCCAGCCGTTCTCGATTTCGTGGGCACGCACCAACCTTCCCCACGCAAAGCCCGCACCAATGGCGCAGCCCGTGTGGTGATCCTCATAATGGAAAATCACAGGAACCTCCACATAATCAAGATTAAGCTTGTATTTGATTTTACGGTTGAACGGGACTGACGGATCCTCATTGTGCAAATAGAGTCCGGTGGTGTCGTTCAGGATGGCGTTGGCCCGATAGGCGGTCTGGTACGAACCCTTCTGGGTATATAACAACTCGATGGTGCCGTACCAGTGGTATTTGTCGTCCAGCGGCAGCGTGACGGACATTCCTCCGTTGAAGCCGAATTTGTAGTAGCCGGCCACCTCGTCGCCGTCCACCTGCGAAAGGTTGCCGCCGGCGATGACGGAACCGATGAATTTCTGCGGGTAAGCCGCAGCTATCGAAAATATCAGTGCAAGGATCAGTATAGCTCTTTTCATAGTTTGGAAAACAGGCGGCAAAGATACAATCAATTTGCGAAACTACCGCTTTTTTGCAAAAAAGTCCTTCATCATTTTTTCGCTTCGGTCGGCGAGCACTCCGCTGCGCACGACGGTTTTGGGGTGCAGGACAGGCGTGCCGAGCGTGGTGTAGCCCCGTTTCGGGTCGGGCGCGGCATAGACAAGCGTGCCCACCTGCGCCCACGCGATGGCTCCCGCGCACATCACGCACGGTTCGACCGTAACATACAGGGTACAATCGTTCAAATATTTGGCTCCGAGCCGGTTGGCTGCGGCCGTAATCACCTCCATCTCGGCGTGGGCCGTCACATCGTTGAGCAGCTGCGTGTGGTTATGTCCCCGCGCAATCACGCGGTCGCCGGCCACCACCACCGCCCCGATCGGCACCTCGCCCTCCACCAGCGCGTCTTCCGCCTCGGCAAGCGCCATCTTCATAAAATATTCATCTGTAAAAATTTCCATAGAAACCATCAAAAGTAAAAAAGCCCGAGGCAATACCCCAGGCTTTTACCATGAAAACTATATCTTATTTCTGCTGTGCAGGTTCTTCCTTCTTCACTTCCACACCCTTCACCTTGAAGATGAAGCCCGTGCCGTGCACGTTGTGGATTTCGATATCGGGTTCATAACCCTCCACATATTTGGCTTTCGTCTTCGGATCCTTGTTGAGGTATTTCTCGTCAACAGGTTCCACGGCGAGGTAGGAACGGAGTTTGGTGAGGAAAACGTCCATGCTACGGCCGGCGGCGTAGTCGTCGCTGCCCCAGATCTGGCGCAGGATCACCTCACGCGGCATCAGCTTGTTCATGTTTTCGCACAAGAGACGGAGCAGTTCGGCTTCCTTGCGGGTGAGCGAGCGGGTCTTCAACGGGTGAATCAGCTGCATGGAGCCAAAGTCGAAGGTGAAGTTGCCGAAATGATAGACGTCGTTGGTGTGGGGGATGACGGGTTTCACCTTTTTGGGGCGTTTGGTGCGGCGGAGGATGGCCTCGATGCGGAGGGTGAGTTCCTCAGCGCTGAAGGGCTTCGTCATATAGTCGTCGCAACCCAATTTGAAGGCCTTGATGCGGTCCTCTTTCTCGTTCTTGGCCGTGAGGAACATCACCGGGACCTCAGGGTCGATCTTCCGGATGTCCTGCAACAGCTCGTAGCCGTTCTTGCCCTTCATCACAATGTCAAACACGCAAATGTCGTATTTGAATTTGGCGAAGGAGTTGCTGGCGGAGGTGCTGTCGCTGAAATCGTCCACACCAAACTTCAAAGTTTCCAGATAATCCTTCAAAACGTTACGCAAATTCTGGTTGTCTTCAACCAACATAATTTTGGCTTTAATCTCTTTTGCGTTCATAACAAGTTTTTTTAATCAGTGGTTCTTAGTCTAACTATTTAATTTCAATATATTTCACAAAAAAAATCAAGATATCTTTTCTCCTCTCACAATGTCACCGGACAACCATTTTCCTCTTTTTTTAACGATAAAAAGACAATATTTAACGAATAAAATGCAAGAATATTTTATAAAATTTCAATCATTTTGCAAATATGACAACATTATTCATACCTCAAAGCAACAATGGGATCCAAATTGGCGGCCTTCTTGGCGGGATACCAGCCGAAGAAGACACCCGTGGCGGCACACACGAGGAAGGAGATGCCGATGGCACCCTGACTGATGACCATGGGCCAGTGCAGTACCAGCGACAACAGGACATAGGAGAGCAGGACCCCGAAGATGATGCCGATCAACCCGCCGATAAGGCTGAGGATGACGCTTTCGGAAAGGAACTGCAACAGCACATCCTTGCTTTTCGCGCCGATGGCCATACGGAGGCCGATCTCCTTCGTGCGCTCCGTCACCGTGACGTACATGATGTTCATAATGCCGATACCGCCGACGATGAGCGAGATGGCGGCGATGGCGGTGAGGAGCATCGTAAGCACCTTCGTCACCGAACTCATGGCGGTCAGGATTTCCTCCTGCGTGCGGATGTCAAAGTCGTCCTCCTGCCCCTCCTTGATGCCGTGGTTGCTGCGGAGGATGTAGGTGATTTCCGTGGCGGCCAGCTCCGAGTCCTCCTCGCGCGTGGCCGAAGCGAACAGCATGTTGAAGGAGGTACGGCCGTTGGCACTGGCAAAGCGGGTCTGAATGGTGGTGTACGGCACCAGCACGATGTCGTCCTGGTCCTGTCCCATGCCATTGCCGCCCTTGGAGGCCAGCACGCCGATCACCTTCATCGGCACGGAGCCGCAGCGGATGGTCTGCCCCACCGGGTCCTCGCCGTTCGTGAAGAGGTTCTCCACCACCGTCTGGCCGATGACGCACACCTTGGCGTACCGTTTCAAATGCTCCTCCGTGAACATGATGCCCTCCGCCATCTCATACTTGCGGATGTCGATGTAGCAAGGTGCGACGCCGGTCAAACTGCCTGGATGGTTGTTGGCGCCGAACACCAGCTGCGCCGAACTGCCCACGGTCGGAGAAACATGAGCGACATACTTTGTGTTGTTTTCCAACGATTTCAAATCCTTCATATCCAACGATTTGGAACTTGAGTTTCCCATGTTCACGCCGCCGCGCATCTGCCGTGCCGGCATAATCATGATCATGTTGGAACCCATGGAGGAGAACTCGCCGCGCACGTTCTGCGTGGAGCTGCGGCCGAGGCTCACCATCATGATCACGGAGGCGATACCGATGATGATACCCAGCATGGTGAGGAACGAACGCCCCTTGTTGCGGAGCAGTGCCGTGATGGCTATCTTGACAAGATTGAGGATGTTCATGGTTTAGATTGCGGTGTTCTGGATGTTCTTTTCGTATTCCGCCAACGCGACGGCGGCCGACTGCTGGTCAATCTTCTCGTCGAGGACGACATGTCCGTCGCGCAGTTTGATGGTGCGGGTGGTGAAGGTGGCGATGTCGGGCTCGTGCGTCACAAAAGCGATGGTTTTGCCCTTGCTATGAAGGTCTTGGAAGAGGGTCATGATCTCGTAGGAGGTGCGGGTGTCGAGGTTACCCGTGGCCTCGTCGGCGAGGATGATGACGGGGTCGTTGACGAGGGCACGGGCAATGGCCACGCGCTGCTGCTGACCGCCCGACAGCTGGTTGGGCATGTGGTTCATGCGGTCGGCGAGCTTCACCGCCTCCAACGCGGCCACCGCCCGCTCCCGGCGTTCCTTGGCTGACACCTCATGGTTGTACATCAGCGGGAGCTGCACGTTGTCCAGCGCCGTGGTGCGCGCCAGCAGGTTGTAGTTCTGGAAGACGAACCCTATCTGCCGGTTGCGAAGGGTTGACAACTGGTTTTTGTTCAATAAGTTGACCGATATACCGTTGATGATGTACTCGCCAGAGGTGGGCGTGTCGAGGCAACCGAGAATGTTCAGCAGGGTGGACTTTCCCGAGCCGCTGGTGCCCATGATGCTCACGAACTCGCCTTCATAGATGGTGAAGGTGATGCCGTCGAGGGCGTGCACATCCTCGCTTCCCACGCGGAAAGTGCGGTGCAGGTCTTTGATTTCAATGATCTCTTTCATAGACTATCTCTTTTTCTCCTGCGGAGGTCCGAAGAACGATTTGCCTTGTTTAGCATTGCCGGGCGTAAGCTGCCGCTCGCCAACCACAATCTCCTCCCCTTCCGCAACACCTTCCGGAATGATGCACTTGGCGCCGTCATCGATGCCGGTGGACACCATGCGCTGCTCATACACATTCCCCTTCTTCACCCAAATCGACTTCTTGGTGATATCTTTCAGGCTGTTAGTCAGTTCCTCCTCGTTCTTGAAGAGACTGTTGAAGGTCATGCCGTGCTTGGAAAGCATCTGGATCGTCTCCTCTTTCAAGGTGAAATAGAGCGACTCCATCGGAACGGTGACGCCGGTCTCCTTCTCGATGATGATGCTCACGCTGGCGGTCATGCCGGGCATCAGCTTCTCCTCGGGGTTCGGCGCATCGATGATGACGGTGTAGGTCACGACGTTGGACGTGACTTTCGGTTCAAGACGGATCTGCTTGACCGTGCCGGTGAAAACATCGTTCGGATAGGCATCCACGGTGAAAGTAACAGTCTGTCCCTCTTTCACCTGTCCGATGTCGGCTTCGTCCACATTGGCCTCCACCTGCATCTGATGCAGGTTGTTGGCGATGGTGAAGATTGTCGGGGTGCTGAAGGAGGAGGCCACGGTCTGGCCCTGCTCCACCGACTTGCTCAGGACGATGCCGTCGATGGGGGAATAAATCCTTGAGTACGAAAGATTCACCTGGGCGCGCTGGAGGTCGGACTTGGCGGTGGTCACCTGGTTCTTGGCCTGGATGTACTGGTTGGAAGCCTCCTCAAACGATGCCTGCGTGGCGGCTTTGTTATCATACAGTGCCTTGATACGCTGGTAGTTCTGCTCCGAAAGCGTCAACGTACTCTGGGCGTTCGACAGGTTGGCCTGTGCCTGGTTCACCTGTTCCTGCAAGGTGGAGCGGTCGAGTTCCGCCAGCAGGTCGCCCTTCTTGACGTGGGAGTTGTAGTCCACGTACAGTTTCTCCACGATACCGGACACCTGCGTACCCACCTCCACCTTATAGACGGGCTGGATCTCGCCGGTTGCGGTCACCGTGATTTCAATACTGTCGGTGCGGGCGGCGTCGGTCTCCAACATCACAAAACCGCCTTTGCCCTTACCCATCATCATAAAGAGCACAAGCAAAATCAGGATGGCACCAACAATGCCCCAGATAATCAGTCGTTTTTTCGTTTTTCGTTCCATATAGCTAAAATTTTACTCACTTCGTTCGTATTTTGGTTCGCTATCGCTCACATTCAAGCTCACTGCGTTCGCATTTTAGCAGGCTATCGCCTGCATTTCTTGATTCAAGCTCACTTCGTTCGCATTTTAGCAGGCTTTCGCCTGCATTCCTTGATTCTGCTCACTTCGTTCGCATTTTTGCAGGCTTTCGCCTGCATTCCTTGATTCTGCTCACTTCGTTCGCATTCAAGTCCGCTGTCGCGGACATTTTCATTCAATTCTCAATTCTCCATTTTCCATTTTCCATTTTCTAAAGTTCCACCGGTTGTCCCATATAAACATCCAACACCTTCAGCTGCATCAGGTAATTGTATTTGTTCTGCATATAATTGTTGAGGATGTTCAAATAATTGGTCTGCTGCTGCAGCAAATCCACCGTGGTGATGGCGCCGTACTGGAAGCGCTGGCTGTACGTCATATAGTTGGCATAATAGGCCGATTTCTGCAATTCGGAAAGCTGGTAATTGTTGTAGGCCTTTTTGAGGTCAAGATGGTAGGCCTCGATTTCCTTGGTGACCTGCTCTTCCGTATTTTTGAGGGCGAGTTCCGCCTGCTGAACCTGGATATTTTTGATTCTCACGTTGTTGCGGACCGAACTCTGCTTGTAGATGGGAATGCTGAGGTTGAGGCCGATGGATTCGGAAAGGCCCTTGTAGAGGCCGGAGGTGAGGCCGCTGTTGCCGTTTCCGTAGGCGGCGTTGTAGCCGGTGCCGATGCCGGCGCTGGCCGACAGCGACGGATAATATCCGGATTTTGCGATCTTCACGTCGTACTCCGCGATTTCGACATTGTTGCGGCTGATTTTCACATCGGGGAGGTAGTCGAAGGCGCGGCGCAGCACCTCGTCAAGGGAGGGAACCGTCATGGAGGCGGCCAGACGGGCGCTGTCGGGTGTCGACACGGAAAGCGACTGGCTTCGATTCACGTTCAGAAGGTTGCGGAGGGTGACGTACTCATTGTTGATGGCAATCATGGTGTTTTCCATGCTGGTGGAATCCGCCAGATACTGGGCTTGCAGCATCAGATAGTCGCTTTCAAGGATTTGCCCGACCTTGTACTTCTGCTCCCCTTCCGCCACTTGCTGGCGACTGGATTCCAGGACGTTGCGCTGATAATCCAGCATTTCCTGATTCATCAGTATGGTGAGATAGGAACGGATGATCTGGATACGCACGGTGTTTTTCTGCTGCTCGGCTTGGAGCTGTGCCTGGTTCAGCTGCACCTGGCTCTGCTTGATGCTGTTGTAGGTGTTCAGCCCGTTGAAGATGTCGATGCCGGCGTTCACGGAATAATTGCCATTGATGGAAAACTGCTCGCTGCCGTGCGAGTAACCGAAATTCTGTCCGGCATTGGCGGTCACGACGGGCGTCATCTGCAAGCGCGTCTGTTTCAGGCGTATCTCCGCCACGTCCACGTCCATGCCGGCACTCTGGATGGCAGGATTGTTACGCTCGGCATACTGGATGCACTCCGAAAGGGACATCGGCTGCCCCATCAATGAAAAAGTAAAAATATTGAAAATTAAGCAAATAAGAGAGGTAGTTATGGTTTTTCTTTTCATATTTTTATATAGAATCCAAAAAAATTTTTTTTGACACACTTTTTTGTAAACGCATATTTTTTTAAAAAATTTTGCACCAATGACAATCTGACAAAATTTTCAGAAAAATGGTCAAGTTTTATGCTAAAATCGTACCTTTGCCGCCTCATTTCAGACAGAAGATGGAGCAGGAGACTTTCAACGGAAAATCGGTTTACACGCTCACGCAGGTGGCGCAAAGCATCCAGTCGATGATTGAGCGCACCTACAAATATCCGTACTACATCAAGGCGGAGATGGTGAAGCTCAACCCCTATCGGACGGGGCACTGCTATCCCGAGTTGGTGGAAAAGGAGGGGCAGCGGGTGAAGGCGCAGATGCGGGCGGTCATCTGGGCCGACCAGTACGCACGCATCAACCAGCGGTTCCTGCAAATCACCGGCGAACCGCTCAAGGACGGCATCACCATCCTGTGCCTTGCCACCATCCAGTTCAGTCCGCAGTACGGACTGGCGCTGCACATCCAGGACATCGAGCCGACGTTCACGTTAGGCGAGATGGCGAAAATCCGTCAGGAAACGATTGCACGGCTGAAAAAGGAGGGGATCTTCGATGCCAACAAGCGGACAAGGATGCCCTTGCTGCCGAAACGGGTGGCGGTCATCTCCATCGAGACGAGCAAGGGGTACAGCGACTTCACCATCACCCTCGGCGGGAACGCGGCGGGCTACCAGTTCCAGACCACGCTATTCCCGTCGCTGCTGCAAGGCGAGAAGGCCATCGGCACGATGCTGGAACAGCTGAACCAGATCGAGAAGCGCAAGGACGAGTTTGACTGCGTGGCCATCATCCGGGGCGGCGGCGGCGATGTGGGCCTCGGCTGCTACGACAACTACGAGCTGGCCCGCCGCGTGGCCACATTCCCCCTCCCCGTCCTGTCGGGCATCGGCCACTCCACCAACGAGACCATCACCGAAACCGTCTCCTACGCCAACAAAATCACGCCGACCGAAGTGGCCTACTTCCTCATCGGGAAATTCACCGATTTTGACAATAAAGTTACTGATTACCAAAATTATATATTCACACAGACCCTTGCCATTCTGCAAGAGGCGAAGGAGCGGACGGCACAACACGAAAGCCGCCTGCAACTGACCGGCAGCAGACTACTTACACGGGAAACGAACCGATTGCGGAGCCTCCAGACCTCCCTCCAACTTTCGGGGCGCAAACTGCTCGACAGCCACAAGCAACTCCTCAGCGACGCCACCGTCACCGTGCGCGACTTTGCCCGCGATACGGTCGGCGACAGCCAGAACCAGCTAAAACTGCTTCAGTCCAAGATCCAACTATTTGCTAAACAGAAGATTGAAAGCGACAAAACCGCTATAGAGCACCTTTCCGACAAGCTCACGCTCCTCTCCCCTGCCAACATCCTGCGCCGTGGCTTCAGCATCACGCGCCACAACGGCAAGGCCGTCACCCGCGCCACCGACCTCCACGCCGGCGACACCGTGGAAACGACATTTTTGGAAGGGACGAAAACGATGACGGTGGAGAACTGAAAGAATCACTGATCCCCACCGGCATTTTCGTCAAGTTCCTCATCAATATTCTCCTCCAGGAACTTCTTGGCGGCTTCGGCCTGCGACGACTCCACCTGCACCAGCACAGAATTGGCCAACCCGACGTAGGTGGGTGCATTTTCATTGGCGATAAACACTTCGAATCCGGCATCTTCCAGAATGCCGCGATACACTTCGGCCAATGCCGGGAAGTTGGTCGAAGCCACGGTTTCAAGTTTGAGATTGTCTTTCATAACTGTTATGAATTTAGGGGTTATTTAATCTGTACAAAACGGTTTGCAAAAGTAAGACATTATTCCCGCCAAGTCAATAGTTTTTTTAGAAAAAGCAAAACAAACCGGATATTTTTCTAATTTTGCGCCTTCAAACACCCAATCCCATGATGAAAACGAGCCCCATAAAAGCCGCTTTTTTCCTGTTATTGCTGTTAGCAGTGATGCGCCCCTGCGTCAGCCACGGGCAGGAATCCTACAAGGAGATGCCCTACGACACCCTCTGGCAGATGTATGACAAAGAGATGGAGGATTATCACTACATGACATCCAGGTCCAAGCAACTGTTGAAAGCCATTGAAGAAAAAGCAGAGGAAGAGTGGGAATCCTTCCATTATTTCAAGGTATGGGTGGTGAAAAACCGGAATATCAGGCAAAAATCCGAATTCGAGCCTGACTTCGCGGCACAGTGGGGCGATCCCGATTCTACCCTCTACCATTGCCTTTATTACTACCTGATGGGAAAAACCTCAATCAATTATTATCAACCCATTAAGGAATATTTCCACGACTGTTTCGACAAGATGCCGCAGAATGTGCCGTGCGAGGGTGAAAAATGGTGGTTTCTTCTGGAAAACAACAAGTTGAAAGACTACCCCTTTGCCTCGTTGAACGACGTGCTGATTGCCGATTGCCTGCCCCGTTTTTACGGCGACAGTGCAGAAATATCCTACCTCATCGGCAAGGCGCTCGCCGCGCACAATCTTCCCAACGACCGGAAGGACATCATTGTGTTTGAGATACTCCGTTCGCAAAATCTCACCCCGATGCCCTACCACCCCGTCGACTCGTGCGCATACTGGAAGGGACTTGACCGCATTGAAGCCACTTATGGCAGCGATGAAGCGATCGACCTTGCCCGCGGGATTGTCCTCTGCATTCTCAACACCGCCACAGACGAAGCGATGTATTATGGCAAACGCGCGTTGGATTACTTCAACCGGATTCTTGACGGCAACACCACCGGCTACTATCGTGAAAAAGCCGCTGAATACCGCAAAATGCTCCTTGCCCCCTATTTGGGAACTATTGAAACCTCCGCGATTGCCGCGCCCGCACCCAAACAACGCATCGCCGTCACCTACACCAACATCGACACGCTCTATATCAGCGTGTTTCCCGCTTCCCGAAACATCGTACTTAACAACGAAGAAAGATGGAAACATACTACATGGCGCTATGACAACAATCAGAATGCGTACACCTATCTCGACGACAGCTACTTAGGCACACGCCTTTTCACCCAGCGTTTTGTCCTTGACGACCAGGAACCCGCACAAACGGCCGCCACGGAACTATGGCTCGACTCGCTTCCTGTCGGACTGTACGACCTCTACTTCCACCTCACTCCCGAGCTGGGCGAAAACCGGCCCCTGCTACTGACGTACCTCCGTGTCAGCCGGATGTTCGTAAGTTCGTGGAACTCGCCTGGCAAGCGGTATGTGTCAGCCAACGACCGCATCACTGGGAAACCTCTCAAAGCCTGCCGAGCCACCTACGACGTGGCCAAAACCTCGTACACCAACCGTTTTGGAGAGTTTACATTTCTCCGCTCCCCGTTCTATTGCAATGATATCATCACTCTCCATGAACGGAGAACGAATCTGCCGTCAGAATACGAACTACAGTTTTCATACAATCCATCGCACCGTCCCTATTTCTTCCAAAAAATCAGATACCTTTTTAGCAGTCCCAGATGGTACGGCTTACTGATTCCCGACCGCACGCTGTACCGCCCGGGGCAAACCGTCTTTTTCAAACTCCTGCTTATGAGCCGGAAAGGCAAATCCCTGAGCAACAAAAAAGTGTACGTCATTTTGAGGGACGGTACCAACTATCGCGACACCCTGCAGCTCACCACCTCGGAATTCGGCAGTGCGGAAGGGAATTTTCACCTTCCTGACGGGAAGGTCGGCGGTTTTTCCTTGCGTGCCGTCTATTGCAAGGATGCCGACAAGATTCGGGAGAGAGAAAAAATACAATGGAACAGCAAATATCTTAATGTAGCCGACTATAGGCTGCCCACCTTCAAGGTAGAGTTGTTGGACGACACCCTCCAACCCGTACCCGGCGACACCTTCCTCATACAAGGAAAGGTCACCGCCCTCAACGGACAGCCCGTGCGCGACGCTTCCGTCACCCTGAGCGTGAAAGGCCGAAACATCGAATACCACACCTTCACGCAGAACGACGGCACGTTTTCGCAACCCCATCCTATCCCCTATTCGCGCAATTACGTCGGGATGGACATAGAAGCGGTCGTCACCGACCTGAACGGGGAAACTCACAACGCCACGCGAGCTTTTGCGGTTGATCCCGAACGGCTCTACATCGATTTGAACGGACGCAGCGACTACAACCTCGCTTCGGACAGCACCACCGAATGGTTCGTCCGCCCCAAGAACGCCCTTCGGGTAAAACAGAAAATGCCACTGTTGGTGACGGTTACGAAATTGCAACCGCCAGCGGAATACAAGATTCCCGTGCTTTCAACCCCGCCCGCACATTGGAAGCCCTTGCACAGTTCCGACGAATACCGCCAGCTTTGGCCGGCACTCACCTTCGACTTCCAGCACAACGACCCCGCCACTTGGCCCGTCACCGACACACTCTACATCGCCACCCTCCACTCCGCCACCGACTCCCTGCTCCGCATCCCGCTCCACAACTTCCAGACCGGCAACTACCTGCTGACCGTGACCGGAACCGACATGAGCGGGAAAACCGTAACCCGCACCGAACATTTCACTGTGAACGACCGCCGCGCCGAGACCTTTGTCCCCTACCAGCCGCTTCATACCAGCTTTACAGAATTCCCCAAACAGAAAGGAGAAAAAGCAACCGTCACCGTCGGCAGCTGCCTCCACAACGCCACCGTCATCAGCGACGTGTATCAGGGAAGGCGCCGGCTGAAAACCGTCCGCACCGATCTGGACCAAAACCAGCAATCCTTTACCGTAAAAACCCGGAACAGCAGACGTTCCGAGTTCCACGTACTTTCACGAGTGGTGCAAAACGGCGAGCTCCACCAATGCTCCCTTGACAGCACACTTCCCGCACGAGACAAAACAATAAAGAAATACCAACGCAAATACCAGAAAAACATAGTGGATATGGAATTCACCGAGAGCCATCCATACGCCAGTCCGGGCAGTGAAGAGGAATGGGGCATCCGCATCAAGGATGGTAACAACAAGCCCATCCTCAATACGGAAGTGTTAGCTTGGATGTTCGACGGAAGTCTTTACAACTTGAAGATGAGAGCCCCGGAGCTCGGTTATTATTCAGGCTATGGGACATGGAAGACCCAACCCTTACGCGTGTTTCAATTCTCAAATCTTCTTGCAACAAACTATGTCACGAAATTCCAGATGGAAGCTTACGGGGGAAATCTATTTTTAGGAGCAGCCCCCGCCATAAGAATAGCAACGATGTGTTCAGGCGATGGTGTTGTGATAGCGTGGCAAGAGCCGGTATTCCGTGCCGACAACACGAGAACCGTTCCCGTCCGTGGTAACCGCAGCGACGGCCAAGTGACAATGATCGACGGGATGGTTGTCCGCGGCACCGAGGGTGTCAACAGTATAGACGGTGCCATTACGAGTGTGAGAGGAGAAAGAACCGGCAATGAAGAAACCGGCTTTTCAGAAACCGAAGCCGCCAACCCGCCACAAGCAGACATTCGTTTCCGCAGCAAATTCACCGAAACCGCCTTCTTCTACCCCAAACTCTATCCCGACGAGAACGGAAACGTACGCTTCCGCTTCACTCTGCCCGACCAGTACACCCGCTGGGAGTTCTATGCGCTCGCCCACACCAAAGGCCGGATGCGGAGAACGGTTCTCCATGCGACCCTGCAAAGCCGCCTCACGCTGATGCTGCAAAGCAACGCGCCCCGCTTCTTCCGCGAGCGCGACACGATGGAACTGCGGATAAAAATCACCAGCCGGTGCGACACCGCGCTCAGCGGCACGGCCACCGCCTCCTTCTTCAACCCCGAGACGGAAGAACCTCTCCCCTTCCTGATGGAGGTTGCCGACAGCATCCGTCCGTTCCGGTGCGAGGCCAACGGAACCGCCTCGGTCGCATGGCGCATCGTCGTGCCCGAAGGGATAACGGCGGTGAAGTACCGGCTCACCGCACACGCCGGCAAGTTCGGCGACGGCGAGGAGAAGGTGCTCCCGGTGCTGCCCAACCGCACGCTCGTGACAGAGGCGATGAACTTCATCGTCCCCGCCCGCACCGACACCACCCTCGTTTTCGAAAGCTACCGCGACTTCACCAAGAACCTCTTAACCCGTTCGTCACTTCCCCTCCCCACCCCTGTCGCCTACACGGCGGAGTTCACGACCAACCCCACGTGGCTCGCCCTCTACGCGCTGCCCGACCTCATCACCTACCCCTACGAGTGCAACGAGCAGGTCTTTTCCAAACTGTTCGCCGCCGCCACCGTGCTGCACGCGCTGAAACAGACACCCGACATGGACTCGCTGCTGCAAAGCTGGCGGGACGACACCCTCGCCGCCACCTCCCCGCTGCTCGCCAACGACGAACTCAAGGAACTGCTTCTGGAGGAGACTCCGTGGCTCCGCAACGCCCAAAGCGAGGAGAGCCAACGCCAGGCCATCGCCAGCCTTTTCCAAACCGACAACTTGAACAAGGTCTTGAAAAAGAACCTCAACAAGCTTACGATGAACCAGTTGCCCAACGGCGGCTGGAGCTGGTACGGACGGTACAACTACTCCGGTTTCATCACCGCACACATCGCAGCAGGACTGTTCAAACTGGCACGCATCGGGGCGGACTTCCCCGAAGCGGAAAATATGGCGGAAAAGGCCCTGAGGCGGATGGACAAGGAACACGAGGATGCCTATCTGAAATTTTTGAAAGACAAAAAAGAGAATCCGGAACTGGACTATCCGTTTACCGAGGAGGACGTCCACTACCTCTACGCCCGCTCGTTTGCCGGCATGGACACCAACTGGTTGAAAAAACCGTATGTGCAGAATCTTCTCAGATTTGCAATGAACCAAATTTATGCGAGCCACTACACTCGACAGGCGGAGATGGCCCTGTTCCTGCACCGCTGCGGCGACACGGAGGCTGCTATGCACATCATCAACTCTCTGCGGTGCGAGGCCGTCCGCAATCCCGAAACAGGGATGTACTGGCCCAGCGAATATTCAGGTCGTTACTACTTCCACTGGTACGAAGCGCCCGTTGAACGGCAGGCGCTTTTAATCGAGGCGTTTGCGGAAATTTCGCCGCGTGAAGCGGAACTGACCGCGATGAAGCAATGGCTGCTCCAAAACAAGGAAACCCACAGCTGGTACAGCACCAAAGCCACGACGGAAGCGGTTTACGCCTTGCTGCTGCACGCGCCCGACGACCTGCTCGCTCCTGCCGCCACCACGATTTCCGTGGGCGGCACTCCGCTTCTTTCCGAAGAGACGGATCGTGCGTACGGCGCTTCGGGTTACGTCAAACAGACCTGGACACCAGAAGAGCAGACCCCCTCGTTAGCGAACATTGACATCCACACCGACAGCACCCACACCGTTTTCGGAGCCTGCTACTGGCAATACACCGAGATCCCGGAGAATGTGGTGCCCTCTGGCAGAGGTCTGACCGTGCGGCGCACGCTCTACCATCAGGAAAAGGATGTCTTCGGGGAGAACGTACGGGTTTCGGTGGAGAACCCCATCCGGTTGGGCGAGAAACTCACAGTGCGCCTCGAGCTCACCAGCGACCGCGAACTGGAATACGTCCATGTCAAGGACCCGCGGGCGGCGGCCTTCGAGCCGGTCAACTTCCGTGAATGTTGGCGCTCCGACCAAGGCACCTGGTGGATCGAGTCCCCGCGCGATGCCGCCACCCACTTCTTCATCACCCGCCTTCCGGAGGGAGAGACCGTCATCGAGTACGACGTTTTTGCCACACAAAGCGGCGACTTCTCCTACGGCTGCACCACCGTCGAGTGCATGTACGCCCCCGGACAACGCGCCCAAAGCAACGGCCAGCGGGTCGAGGTGAAGTGATGATGCATGGACAAAATCAATTCATCCTAACTTTCTCATTTCCGCAGCATCGCCTGCGGTGTTCTTTTGTTCCTGCCGCCCGTGCTGCGGGCGGACGCGCGGGCCATCACCCACCCCAGATTGCGGCCTGACGGCCTTATCTGGGGTTTATAAAATATCACCTCTCCGAGGTGAGTGCAAATAAATCAATACTCACAGAAATACGGAGCTTTTCCGAAGTCGCACGCCGCCTTGCGATTTTTGCCGTCAAGAAATTGCGTCGTTTCGAGCGTGAAGAAACGCGTGCTGTCCGAAGCAGTGCGAACGGAGCGAGCACTGCAAGTTTTCGCGTTTTAGCGAGAAACGGCCAATTTTAGGTAAAAATCGTGCAGCGGCAAAGCGCATTTCTTTTGGTTCGTTTTCTTTTTGCAATCGAAAAGAAAATGAACAAATATAACCGAAGGTATGAATACCTATTAGCGGCTGACAAAGACAATAGTGGCTGTCTTGTTACCAACTAATTTTGAAACAATCACCCGTTCTCCCGCCACTGCTTGGGGGTAAACCCTGTATGGTACTTGAAAAACTTGTGGAAAACGGGGACGCTTCCGAAACCGAGGTTGTCGGAAATCTCCTTGATGGTCATCTCCGAGTACTTCAGCATATTCTTCGCCTCCATAACCACCATGGACTCAATCCAGTCGGGTGCGGAACGGCCGCTCACCTTCTTGATCAGCTTGGAAAGATATTTCGGGGTGAGGTACATTTTGGCCGCATAGAACTCCACCCGCCGCTCCGTGTTATGGTACTGCGTGACCAAGCGAAGGAACTGCTCAAACACCAGCTTCGAGCGCCCGGACACGCCCTCTCGTGCCACCGGCTCACTACTGAGCCGCCCCGTCCATAGCGTTCCCAACATATAAAATACCGAGGAGAACAGCGACCGAATGGCCTCCCTAAGCCCCGGCATGCCGGCATCCATCAACTCCACTGCCAGCTCGTAATATTTCATGCTGATATTGAACTCCTTTTGCGACAGGGTAATACACGGATTTTCCAGCATGGCCATGCTCTCCTCGAACAACTTGGCAAAGTCCATCCTGACATCGGAAATCAGGTTGCTGGAAGCGCCCACCACCACCACTTGCGGCGGCTCGTCCGTGTCGGCAACCTCGCTCACACGCACAATGTTGCCCGGCACATACAGCAGCAACGTGTTCACGCTCAGCTCAAAGGACTTCAGGTTCAGATCCACCCGGAGCCGCCCACGCAAGCACAAAACCGCTACAAAACCGTCGAAACGGCACGGATACTTGAATAGAAGCCAGTTCTTGTCCACTTCCGTTCTCATCAGGAAAAAATCATCCGACAATCCCTCATGGTCCGGAATCTGGAAATGTTTCCGAACCCCCTGTATGTCTAAAACGTGCAATGCGTCTGCCATATCTTTTTTTTTGAGACGACAAAAGTACAAAAAAAGTCGCATACTATTATAAAAAGTCGTTTTTTTCTACTTTTTTACAATAAAAAGACGAATTTATGAAACAAAACAATCTCTTTTTGGCACAATAGTTGACAAAATACGCAGTTATCTATCGGTTTAAATCACACAACGACAAAAATGAGAAAAGAAAAGACAACTATCTACAAATCACTTATTTATCTTCTTTTGCTAACAATCATGCCATCGGTGCTTTGCGGACAGCAGATGCTGACATTGGAACAATGCCGCTCGATGGCCGTGCAAAACGACAAGAGCATTGAACAGGCACAGACAAAAGTGACCATGGCCGGCTACGACCGAAAAATCGCCCTCGCCAACTTCTTTCCCAACATCGTCGCCACCGGCACTTACACCTACAACGACCATAATATCAGCTTGATCAACAACGATATGTCAAACCAACTGACCACGATGGGTACCACGGTGCAAGGACAGATCAACGACTATCGCAACCAGCTCATCCAGCAGATCACCAGCAATCCGCTGGCCAGCATCGAGTACATGCTCAGTCCAATGTGGCAGACCGTGCTTGGCAGTCTGTCAGACATCGACGTGGAGGATGCCCTCAACGCCATCGGCACAGAAATCGACGATGCCTTCCACCTTGATATACAGCACCTTTTCACTGCCTCCGTCACGCTGCAACAGCCAGTTTTTATGGGTGGTAAAATCGTGGCGGCCAACCAGATGGCCAAGCTCGCCGAAGATCTGGCAAAGACCCAATACGAACAACAATACCGCGAAACCACCCACAAGGTAGACGAAACCTACTGGCAGATCGTCTCCATCTCCGCAAAACGCGAATTGGCCGAAAACTACGACTCCCTCCTCCACAAGATGCAACGGGATGTGGAAATTGCAGTTCAGGAGGGCGTCGCGACCGAAGCCGATGCCCTTTCCATCAAAGTGAAAGTCAACGAGGCGGACATGATGCTAACCAAGGCAACCAACGGACTGGCTCTCTGCAAGATGCTGCTTTGCAAGCAAATCGGCCTGCCCCTGAACTCTGACATCGTGTTGGTGGATGAGGCCGACAAACGGATTCCCGTTCCCGACACCGCCGGCGAGCTGCCCGACATGGAACAGGTTTACGCCAACCGTACCGAAATCCGGAGCCTGAACCTCGCTTCGCAAATCTACAAGAAGAAGGTGGCGATAGCGCGTGCCGACATGATGCCCAAAATCGCCCTCACCGGCGGCTACATGATGACCAACCGCGACATGCGAAACGGATTCGACAAGAAATGGAGCGGCCTCTTCAACGTCGGTGTCATCGTGAACGTGCCGATTTTCCACGGCGGCGAAGCCCTTTTCAAAATGAAAAAAGCGAAGTACGAAGCCACACTTTACCAATCGCAATGCGAGGATGCCAAAAACATGATCGCCCTGCAAGTCACACAGTTGCAAAAGCAAGTGACCGAAACGCAAGAAAAGGTCAAGCAGGCGGAAGACAACCTGACCAGTGCCGAGGAAAACCTGCGAACCGCCACCATCGGTTTCCAGGAAGGGGTGATTCCCGCCAACACCGCATTGGCCGCACAAACCGCATGGTTACAAGCACACACCGAATACATCGACGCCGGCGTGGAACTGCAAATCGCCGCGGCGAACCTCAAACGGGCCATTGGACAGTAGGAGGGAATGAGGTATGAGGTATGAGGTACGAGGTACGAGGTATGAGGTAGGAGGTAGGAGGTAGAGACGGTGCGTGCACCGTCTGATTTGCGTGCACCGTCTGATTTGCGAACACCGTCTGATTTTAAACAAAAACAAAAACATCACAATAATGAAAAGAAGAAATTACAATTTGATTGTCGGAGTGGCGGCACTGGTGTTGATCATCGTGGCCATCGCCCTCATTGGATTTTTCGTGTCGAAGCCCAAGGAGATGGTGCTCCAGGGCGAGGCAGAGGCATCGGAATACCGCGTGTCGGGCAAGGTGCCGGGACGTATTGAGGAGATTTACGTGAAAGAGGGACAAACGGTACACAAGGGCGACACCGTGGCCTACATCGAGAGCCCCGAAGTGAAGGCGAAGCTGCAGCAGGTGGGCGCCCTCCGCGACGCAGCCATGGCCCAGCGAAACAAAGCCCTAAACGGAGCCCGCCAGGAACAGATTGCCGGCGCCTACGAACTATGGCAACAGGCCATCGTGCAAGAGGATGTGATGAAAAAGTCGTATGACCGCATGCAGCGGCTTTTCGACCAGAAAGTGGTGAGCGCACAGAAGTACGATGAGGTGAAAGCCAAGTACGACGCAGCGGTGGCGCAGACCAAAGCCGCCAAGAGCCAGTACGACATGGCGGTGAACGGTGCGCGACAGGAGGACAAGGACGCGGCGTTGGCCGTGGTGCGCCAGACCCAGGGCGCCATGGCCGAAGTGCAGGGTTATCTAGAGGAACTGTACCTCACCTCCCCCGCCGACGGCGTGGTGTCCGCCATCTACCCCAAAGTGGGTGAACTAGTGGGCCAAGGCGCACCCGTGATGACCGTCACCGACCTGACGGACGCGTGGTTCACCTTCAACATCCGCGAGGATTACCTGAAAAGCATGAAGGTCGGCGACCGCCTTACCCTCACCATCCCCGCCCTGGACGGCAAGGAGTGTACCGCCACGGTCAACTACATGGCGGTGCGCGAGTCGTACGCCACCTGGAAGGCGACCAAGGAAACGGGACAGTATGACGCCAAGACCTTCGAGGTACGGGCACTCCCCGACCAGTATGTGGAGGGGCTTCGTCCCGGAATGACCGCCATCATCAAAAGGTAAAGCGCTATGTGGAAGTACGTCAAGGCGGTGGCTCTTCGGGAGTTGCGGATCTGGGCGCAGCGCCCCATCTACTTTGTGGGGTCGCTGGGGGTGATTCTGTTCGGGAGCATCTTCTTCCTCACCTTCTTCAAGGCGGGGCTTCCCTCGAAACTGCCGATCGGGGTGGTGGACTACGACAGGTCGTCCCTTTCCCGCAACTTCACCCGCCAGCTGGATGCCACGCAGCTGGGTGAGGTGGTGCGTTTCGACGATTTCCGCACTGCGCGGGAGGCTATGCAGCGCGGCGACGTGACCTCCGTGTGCGTGATTCCCGACAACTTTTCCGCCGACATCCAGGCCTTCCGCCGCCCCACTTTCACCTTCTACGTCAACGGACTCTACTTCGTGGGCGGCTCCCTCGCCTATCAGGACATCCTCACCATGATCAACCTGACATCGGGGGCCGTGCAGAAACAGATACTCACAGCAAAGGGCGTAAGCGAGCACGACATGATGGGGCGGCTCCGTCCCGTCAACATCGACGTACACCGCATCGGCAACCCGATGACCAACTACGGGGTCTATCTCAACAACCTGCTTCTGCCGGGGCTTTTGCAGATGATGATCATCTTGGTCACCATCTACGCCTTCGGCACCGAGCTGAAATACAGCACCTCGAACCATCTGATGGAAACGGCGGGAGGTTCCATCCTCAATGCCGTATCGGGCAAGCTTTTGGTTTACACCCTCTACTTCACATCCGTCGGCTTGTCAATGATTCTCCTGTTATACAGTTGGTTAGGATATCCTTTGGCCGGTTCCATCTGGAACATGTTCCTCAATATGTTCCTGATGATACTCGCCTGCGAATCGGTGGCGCTCACCATCGTGGGACTGATCCCCGTCTGCCGGTTCGCCATCAGCATCGGCGCCTTGTACAGCGTGCTGGGTTTTTCACTGGCGGGATTCACCTTGCCGGTGGAGGCGATGCTGCCATTCCTGCAAGGCATCTCCACCATTTTCCCGCTACGGCACTACTACCTCTTCTACGTTCAGGAGGCGATGTTCGCCAGCGGATTCGCTGGCTGGTACCAGGAAGCCATACACCTGCTGCTGTTCCTGTTTCTCCCCGTTTTTATCCTAAAACGGTTGGAAAACGCCTATATCAACATGGACTACCCCAAAAAATGACCGACGATGAAGACCATTTCCCATATCAAGCATTTCGTAACACAATGGTGGAAAGATTTCTGGGGAATCTGCTGCCATGAGTGGAAGTTGATCATCCATGACGGCGGGGTGCTCATCATCTTCACCATCGGGGCGTTGGGCTATCCGCTGCTTTACAACCTCATGTACTACAATGGGGTGCTGGAGGATGTGGCGGTGGCTGTGGTCGATGATGCCAACTGTGCCGAAAGCCGCCGCTACATCCGCGAGGTGGACGCGACGCGGGAACTGGAGATTGCCTACCGGTGCGCCACCATGGCGGAGGCGGAACAGCTGTTCCAGCAGCGGAAAGTGAACGGCATCATCTATTTCCCGAAAGATTTCGGACAAAAGCTGGCGAGGATGGAGACCGCCACCCTTTCCATCTATGCCGACATGAGCAGTTTCCTTTACTACAAGAACCTGATGATGGGCGCCAACTTCGTGATGCTGCACGAAATCGGCAAAATACAGATTGAGCGGTATGCCGCGGCGGGGTTCACTGAGGAGCAGAGCATGCAGTTGGTGTCGGCCATCCCCTACGAAGAGAACAACCCCTACAACCGCACCTTCTCCTACACCATCTTCTTCCTGTCGGCGGCACTGCTGATGGTGGTGCAGCAGACGATGTTCTACGGGATGTCGATGCTGGCGGGGACGCAGCGCGAGGAGCACCGAAGTTTCGCCCTCCTGCCCAGCAACTTGGAAGGGGTTGGCATCAACCGCGTGGTATTAGGCCGCGGCTTCGCCTACGGACTGCTCTATGTCGCTATCGGAATGTACATTGCCTTCATTGTGCCCGCCCTTTTCGATTTCCCGCAGCGGGGCAGTTTCTGGGATATTCTGGTATTGCTGCTGTTTTTCATCACCGACTGTGTCTTCTTCTGCTCCACATGGAGCTCGTTCATCACACGGCGTGAAACCGTCTTCATCCTGCTGCTGGTGATGTCGCCGGTGGCGATGTTCCTCACCGGTTTCTCGTGGCCGACGACCTCCTTCCCCTTCATCTGGAAATGCTTCTCCTACCTGCTGCCGTCCACCTTCGGCTGCCAGGCGTTCATCAACCTCAACACAGCGGGCGGCGACCTATCCACCATCCAGCCGCAAATCATCGCCATGACCATACAAGGCACACTCTACTACCTGACTGCCTGTTTAGCCGTGTTCGCCGAGAACCGCTTCATTCACAGCGAAAAAGCGCAGAGAATCAAGGCATGGAGGAAAGCGATTCTGCGCCAGCTTGACAAAAAAGTGAGTATTGCACAGCGTTAAAAAAGATTCAAAAAAATCAGTATCTTTGCCGCCGCAAAACTCCCGTTGTTATGGATGCCGAAATGATCAAGACCATTCAGGACTATTTCAAAACCCAGCCCGTGCTTAAAGCGTGGTTGTTCGGTTCGTACGCCCGCGGCGAGGAAACGCCCGACAGCGACGTGGACATTATAGTTGTGTTCGATCAGAAAAAGGGAAATGGCGTGAGTTTGTTGAAACATATTTCCATTGCATTGGGACTCGAGGACGTTTTAAGAAAAAAAGTGGATTTAATCACAGAAGGAACGCTTCTCCCATTTGCAAAGAAAACTGCCGACAAAGACAAAATTTTGATATATAAGAGAGCCAGTTAGAGACAGGGGAAGATTGGAACACATCCTCGAAAGCATCAACAATATCTATGAGTTTCTGTCATCACAAATGACCTTCCGACCCTCAAAGCCCAAATCGAACAATACCTCTCTGAAATATAACCGAACGACCTCTTACCTTCTACTTCCTACCTTTTACCATACGAATCCAATGTACAGACGGTGCGTGCACCGTCTCAACAACATAATAAAAAGAACCGTTTCCTCTGCAGTTGGTGTATGGTAAGTTTGTCCCGTTTGACAAGTCGCTCTGATTATTTTCTAAACCCTTCGAATTCGAGGGGTTTGAGTTCGAATTGCACAGCGTTAAAAAAGATTCAAAAAAATCAGTATCTTTGCCGCCGCAAAACTCCCGTTGTTATGGATGCCGAAATGATCAAGACCATTCAGGACTATTTCAAAACCCAGCCCGTGCTGAAGGCTTGGTTGTTCGGTTCGTATGCCCGCGGTGAGGAAACGCCTGACAGCGACGTGGACATTCTGGTGGACTTGGATTATTCCAAACCCGTAGGATTGGAGTTCGTGCAGATGCAGCTGGATTTACAATCACTTTTGCAAAAATCCATCGACTTGGTTTCTTCACGAGGGGTGTCCAAATACATCAAACCTTTTATTGATACAGATAAAAAATTGCTTTATGAATGCTAAGATCTCCGATTCGGTTCGAGTTTTACACATATTGGATGCAATCAAGGAGATAGAAAATTACATTCAAGGTGCTGATAAGGATTCATTTGCCAACAACTCAATGATGTTCAATGCGACATTGCATCAGTTGGAGATTATTGGAGAAGCGGCCAATGGATTAAGTGAGAGTTTTCTTACTGAACATCCTGACGTACCATGGGCGCGTATCATTGGATTGCGGAATCTCATTGTCCATGAGTACTTTGGTGTTGACGACCAAACCATTTGGAGCATTGTCACTATTAATTTACCTCAATTGAAGCAATATCTTTCCGAAATATAACCGAACAACCTCCCACCTTTTACTTCATACCTCTTACCTCCTACCTTCTACCTTTTACCATACGAACCCAATGTTGAGACGGTGCACGCACCGTCTCAACAAAATAAAAAATTACAAACCCAAAACCACCCGCCTATAGAATAGAACACACCAATATAAACAGACATATATAAAGCGTTTTCGCTTTTCTCTTTGATTCTGGAATCTGGTAAATTTCAAACACTTAATGCACGAGAAAAGAGAGAATGCTCACGAGTAAATCGTGGGCTTTTCTTATTTGCATTAAGGGTTTACCAGAGCCTCAGAATCAGATAATAGAAGTTCACGATTTTTTATTGTCCCTTTTATGAACTTCTACGGACAACGCTGAAAAGAACCCAAAAAACTAACAGATTGAGAATAAGGGTTGTGATTTTGCAAAGTAGAAAAAGATTATCATCAATACGGAGTATGCTGAAAATCCATAAAAGAGTAGGCAAAACAAAATAAATACTTACACAAAATGGAACGATTAACGATTTTTCTTATTATTCCACTTTTTTGCCTTGTTGCTTTGACAATGCATAGCTGTAAAGACCTCACCCGCTGCACAGCTAAAACAACTGTAAATATTCGCGAAACACCTGAAGGACAGGTAATCGGAAAATTGAAAACAGGTGACTCTGTCTCTGTATTGGAACAAGGTGATGATTGGACAAAAATTGAACAAGGAGGCATTGAGGGTTATGTGGCGACACCATACTTAAAAGACTGTAAAACATATTCTAAAAAAGCAGTTTTTTGGTCTTGTGTTATTTTTATAATTTTGGTCATAATTGCACCCGTGTACCACTACAAAAAGGATGGCACATTAGATAGGCGTTTTGGAAGGAGGTAAATAAAGAGTAATTATCATCAATATGGAGCACGCCGAAAATCCATAAGAGAGTAGGTGAAAACAATTAAATAATATCAAACCATTTTATCTATGAAAAAACGATTGTTTTATCTAATCGCAGCAGTCACAATGCTGCTGGCCGTATCCTGTACGAACCAGGACGCGGGAAAGACATCACTGGAGAAGAAGCTGAACCAGAAGATGTCGGAAATGAGTGAAGTCGCTGAGTTGGGCTCGGTCGAGTACACCATTGAAAAGGTTGTGAAAGCTTCTGATGATGCAGAATGGTACAAATTGGGGGATCGGAAGATCCTCTTCAAATGTACGGCATACCTGAAGGCTGGCATCGATATGAGCAAGTTCGATGCGACAAAGGTGAGTATCAACGAGGAGCAGAAATCCATCGTGCTAACACTGCCCAAGGCAGAGCTTCTTTCTTTCAACATGCCTCCGGAAAAAGCCGTGCTGGCCTACGAGAAGGTGGCGACTTTCCGTTCCAACTTCTCCGCCTCCGACCGCAATAAACTACTGCAGTTAGGAGAAAAGGACATACGTGAAGACGTACCCAATCTCGGTATTCTCGCTGATGCGGAGAAAAACGCCTCCTCTTTCTTCAAGGCACTGTTGGGTCAACTCGGTTTTGAAATGGCAACCATTAAATTTGAATAGTTATGAAAAAGATAAAAGGAATTATTATTGCTGTAGTAGCAATCGTTATATTGGCCGGTGGCGCTTTTGTTTTGTATAAATTGGGTGTATTTGGCAAGAAAGACGAACTTTCCATTGATAAGACCGCCAATGTCGTTACCGAAATTAAAAAGATTTCCGAATTCACATCCGCGTGCTACTATGAGGAGATTATTTTACAAGAAAGCAAAGCCAGTTCGGTCGTGGATAATTCAGCTGGAAAAACGGTAGCCGGTTGGTTTGGAAAAGACTCAAAGGATTTGATGAGTGACCAACTTGTAATCGTGGCCAACGGAACGGTGCGTGCAGGATTCCGCCTTGACCAGCTGGATGAGGATAAGATAACTATCACTGGCGACACCCTTTCTTTGATACTTCCAAAGGCGGAAATTTTCGATGTCATCGTCAATCCGTCCGATTTCGACATCTACATTGAAGATGGCACTTGGGATCATGAAAAGGTGGTGGAAGTGGAGAATCGAGCCATTGACCAAGTCAAGAACGATGCCATCAAAGAGGGAATTTTGGAGAAAGCAACTGAAACAGGCATCAAGCGCCTGACAGAGATGTTTAAAGCATTCGGTTTCTCCGAAGTAATGATTACAGTGGAATAGATAAAATTGTTAATTGCTCACATAATCAACCACATCATGGGTCGAAAGAAAAAAAATACAGATACTGGTCAAGGATTAGCCCTACTACTATTTGGTGTGATCATTTATTTTGTATCTATATTCATAGCACAATATTTATACATCATTTTACTCGCTATTTTTCTTGTGTGTTTTATATGGAATTTAGTGCTGTTTTTGCGTGATGATAGACACTGGATGCACAGAAAATTCGAACTCGCTTTGTATCAATTTGAAAAAATGCAGTCAGCAAAAAAAACATTGATAGAGCAGAAAAACAGATTAGATGAATGTAATAAAATCATTGAAGATGAGGGATTAAGAAAGAATATGGATGGACGTTTGTCGCAAAGAAGTTACAGAGGCAAAGAGATACAGGAGGAGATGGATCGTGCTCAAGGTTTACTGGACGAAAGCATGGGAATTTATGATTATTATCTTGAACTTCCTCTCAATAGTTATAAAAAGGCCAGGAGACATTCTTCCAGAATATGGGCCTCCCTCTTTGCAACATTGCTTTGTGCTTTGATGGTATTTTTTGAATACACCATCGGAACTAACCTTATACTCCATATAAATGGAAGCGAGATTTTGTTGAATGGTTCAAAAATCAGCATTCTAATTGTAGGTACTTACATTGTTGTTTTTCTGATTGTATATATTGTTTTTTCCATTGTACGTAAAAAACCTTAGCATTCAAGACGAAGGGTGAGGCAAAGTGCAAGGGGGAATGGACGATGTAACGTTTTTTTCCTGCCCGCAGGCCTACGGCCTGCGATTTTTCCCCGCACAAATCCTGCGCCTAACGAGGCAAGCAGTCCTAACGGACTGCCGGCGTGGTATCGGGACGGTTTCTATTTACGCGCACCCCGTTAGGGGTGCAGGCCCCGGTAGCGTAGCGGCATAACACGGCGAATACGCACGCCGTAGGTGTGCGGGCAAATCGGGGAATAAATTTCTGGGCAGGGGTGTTCGTTCGGTTATGGAGACGCGATGAATCGCGTCTCTACATTTTCTGGGAAAAATTCGTTACGTTCTGTTGTAGAGACGTTTCATGAAACGTCTCTACGGTCTGCCATGAATGGTTTGTAACGTTCGGTTGTAGGGCTGCCATATTATGACAGCCCTACAGATTTTGGGACGTCAAGATTAGAACCTCGCCCCTATTCCCACCTTGAAGATGGAATCGTAGCCGGCGTTCAGTTCGAAAAGTCCATAGAATTTCTTGCCCACGCTCACCCCTATCGGCGTGATGTTGAAGGCAAAAAGCACATTGTTGCCGGATTTACCGTCGCTACTGGCTGTGGAGGAGAGGAAAAAACCAACTCCCACATCCACCGACGAGTACAGCCGCACCCATGGCCGGTTGAGATAGGTGAAACGAACGCTCGGCATGAAGGAAAGGAGCACATCCTGATTGATATGGTCGATCACCATCCGAGTAGTGTCGGTATAGTATGTCAGTTTGGAACCCTCCACCACGGTCTTCATACCCACCTGGCACCAGTGCGTCACTTGGTAATAGTAGTGCAGGTTATAACAGCCGTACAGGTTCATCTTCACTGGCTTGTGGCTGATTCCCCCGCCCAGTGCAGTCCAGAAACCGATGGAGCCGTAAACCACCCCGCCGACAATGGAGACAGGTCCGGCATCCACCCCGATTTCGTTGTACAAATCGCTGTGGGGTTTCTGCGCAAACAAGGTTTGGCTGCATAAAATGCTGATAGCACATACAAAAAGGACAATTCTTTTTTTCATCGTTATAAAGATTTAAAACAATGTCGGTTGCGTCAATCGTTTCAGGTGGAAACTGCGGCGGTGGTAGGGCGAAAGGCCGTGCTCAATCACCGCGTCCTGATGCTCGGGCGTGGGGTAGCCCATGTTCTTCCCCCACTGATAGACCGGATATTCCGCATCCAGCGCCATCATCCGCTCGTCGCGGTAGGTTTTGGCGAGGATGGAGGCGGCGGCAATCGACAGGTAGGTGGCATCGCCCTTCACGATGCAATGATACGGGATGCCGGTTTTGTTCTGGAAGCGGTTGCCGTCGATCAGCAGGAGCTGCGGGGTCACGGAAAGCTGCTGCACAGCGCGGTTCATTGCGGTGATGGAGGCATAAAGGATGTTCAGTTCGTCAATCTCCTTTTCGGAAACGAAGCATACGGCGTAGGCAACCGCGTCCCGCTCGATCTCCGCCCGCAGTTCCTCCCGCACCTTGCGGCTGAGCTGCTTGGAGTCGTTGATGCGGGGATTGGTGTAGTCGGGCGGCAGGATGACGGCGGCAGCCACCACAGGACCGGCCAGACAACCGCGACCCGCCTCGTCGCACCCGCACTCTATGACGGAAGGATCTGGAGAAAAATGGGATTGCAACATACTTGAAACCAATTAGTTCTTCTTGTACATCAGATGCTTCTTCTCGTTCTTCACCCAGCCCGCATCCGATTTGTACTTCGAGAAATAGATGACGATGTCGGCGTCCGACTTGTAGTCGCAGAAGAAAATCTTCGTGTCGGCATCCGATTTATACTCGCAGAAATACCAAACGCCCGTGTTGCCGTTGACATCCGAGCGATACTTTGTCTCATACACCACAAGGTCGGCATCGGATTTGTACTCTGTCACAAATACTTTCACATCCGCATCGGACCTATATTGGCATGAATAGACTTTCTGGGCGAAGACGCCGGTTGACAATGCCGACGCCAAAAACAGTATGATAAACGCGATTCCTTTTTTCATAGGATGAAATTTAACGGGTGCAAAAGTACGATATTTCTTCCGATAAAAATTCTTTGTACCTTTGCAGCGTTTTTTTATCCTATGCAAATGAAAAGAATATGGATTATCAGCACAATATTGTGTGCTTTTCTCTGTCTTATATCATGCGAAAAAGACATTGCTGACACACCCGTCCCTTCGGAATCACAAGATGAGAATCCTCAACAGATATGGCCCAAGCCCATGAACCGCACAGGATATGTCGTAGAATCCATCTCATGGTATAATGGTCCAACGAATCATAAAGAAGCTGTGTATCAGTATGACGACCACTATCGTCTTATCAAACGTATTCTTCATGTTACATTTGAAGAGTGCAATCAAGTGAAAACTTCTATTTATATTGACACTATCGAATACGAAGGAGAACAGGTGCATAGAATAACAACGATACTTGACGGAGCCAGCATTTCAAATGTGTTATTTTTTTACGATGAACAAGGGAGATTAGAAAAAACCACAAACGGGAACAATACAACCTACTATGCGTATAGAAATGGTTTGATGGACAGCATATACAATCTTAATAATCCTGATTTTTACACCATCCTTGAATATGATATGGACGGCAATGTCGTGAAAGAGCATATTCGCATGGCTGAAATGGATAACTATGGAATGCCTACAGGTGGTTGCTATCTTCGGACAAACGAATATGAGTACGACAATCAGTCCCGGCCAAACTTCAATATGGACAACGCCTTTGTGTATGAACCCATATTTGGACAAGGCACCACTTATCCCACCTATATCCGAATGATATCGCCCCATAATATGACACGCTTTAGTAATGGACATGAAACATGGGGGTATGAATACAATGAGCAGGGACTTCCACAATCTATGTATCATCAGTATAATTCCAGTCCCTCCAACCCTCCAATATTCAATTTTACTTATCGCGCTATTGAAGAATGAAACTGAAAATCAACCATATCGCACTTTTCCTACTCTTCCTACTCCCCTGCCTCGGCACGATGGCGCAGCAGAGCACGGTTCTTCTCAAACAATGGCGGCTCACCTGTCCCGACCCAGCCGACACGGCCTACGCCACGTCGCTGGTCGTGAGCGTGCCAGGATGCCTCCACACCGACCTCTTTGACAACGGGAGGATCCCCGCCCCGTTCTACGGCACCAACGAAGAAACCCTCCAGTGGCTCTCGTACGTGCCCTGCACCTACACCTGCGAGGTCTGGAAAGACGAACTTCCCTTCAAGAAAAATTTGGAGCTGGTTTTGGAGGGTGTGACGGGGTATGCCGAAATCTTCCTGAACGGCCAACCGCTTTATCATCAAGACAATACAAACGTAATGGACAACGCCTACCGCACATGGCGTTTCCCTCTGGACAAGAAAATCCGCACCTACAACCTTATCGAAGTGCGCTTCACCCCCGCACAGCAGATCATTGACCAACGGAAAGCTTCCGTCCCGTACGCACTCCCCGAGGAGCGCGCGTGGCTCCGTATGCCGCCCTACCAGTCGGGCTGGGACTGGGGCCCGAAACTCACCACCTGCGGCATCACGGGGGGAGCGTTTATCACTGCTGATGAGAAGAGTATTTTCTGTCCAACATTTAACCTTCCCCAGACAAGTCATCCATACCTTCACACGCTTCACTCGTATGCGATTTTATCAAAAAATGGCAAAGGGAAAGCTTTATCCTATTCCATTAAAATTGATGGCAAAATTTTCACACAAAGCAATAGTGATGATGGATTTCGTCTCCCTTCAGCTGCGAGTGTTAATTATTGGTCTGAAGTACATTACAAAAGTAACACAGAATGGAAATATCTTGATAAAACACGCTGGGAACCCAATGGAAGCGGAAATGCTTGTCTTCATGATGTGGTCATGACACTACAATGTGGTAAAAAGGTGGATTCGCTGGCGATTCAAGCTGGTTTTCGTTCCGTAGAATTGCGTCAAACCAAAGATTCCATTGGCCAGTCCTTTGAGTTTGTTATTAACGGGAAACCCGTTTTCGCCAAAGGCGTGAACTGGATTCCCGCCGACTTCTTCCCGCACAGGATGACCGAAGAACGCTACCGTGAGCTTTTGCAGGCGTGCAAAGATGCAAATATCAACATGATACGAGTGTGGGGCGGCGGCATCTACGAACCCGACATCTTCTATGATTTGTGTGATGAGATGGGCATTATGGTGTGGCAGGATTTCATGTTTGCCGGCACACTTTATCCGGGAGACAAATCTTTTATTGACAATGTGAAAAAAGAAGCGAAAGAGCAGGTGAAGCGCCTCCGTCGCCACCCGTGCATTGTGCTGTGGTGCGGCAACAACGAGGTGAAAAACGGCTGGGAAGACTGGGGCTGGCAGGCGAACTACACACCCGAACAACGGGAGCAGCTCGACCACGACATGCACTATCTTTTTGATACACTGTTGGCTAATGTTGTCAAAACGTATGGAGCAGGCGTGCCCTATATTCCCACTTCGCCGCTGTGGGGCTGGGGACATCCCGAGTGCTGCACCGAGGGCGACTCTCACTATTGGGGCGTGTGGTGGGGTGAACTGCCTTTCGAGATGTGGTACCAGAAAACCGGCCGCTTCATGTCGGAGTACGGTTTCCAAAGCTATCCCGACATCCGCACCCTTCAGACCGTGATGCCCGACACGGCCCTGCATCTCGGAAGTCCCGAACTGAACAACCACCAGAAGCATGCCCGCGGCGTACAGATCATCGACAAGGCGATGAACCAGTATTTCCATCGTCCTGACAATCTGGAAGATTACGTCTATGTCAGTCAGCTGGTGCAAGCCTACGGAATTGGCATGGCGATAGAAGAGCACCGCCGCCGCGCTCCCTACTGCATGGGCACGCTGGTGTGGCAGCTCAACGACTGCTGGCCTGTGGCCTCGTGGAGCGCCATCGACTACTACGGAAGACGCAAAGCCCTCTATTACGAGATGAAGCGGCAGTTTGCCCCCGTCATCATCGCCTGCGACACGATGCAAGACGGAAAACTACCGATTTATGTTGTCAGCGACCGCAACGAAAAACTTTCCTGCCAGCTGAGACTGACACTATTCCAGATGGACGGCACAATCATTTCATCGCAAACCACTACAAAACAAGAAATCACCTCTTTGAAATCCAAACATTTCATTGACTTCCCGATAGCGCATACTAATTTAAACCATTCTTACTTACAAATTGAATGTTTGGACAACGACGGCAACGTGCTCGCCCAAAAGGTGCGGTTTTTCTGTTATCCGGGACAGCTGGATTTACCCAAAGCTCCCATCACCGTGCGCCGCATCGACGACACCACGGTGGAAGTCAGCAGCAGCGTTCTGCAGTACGGTGTGGAGCTGACGGCCAACGTGGACGGGTACTTTGAGGACAACTACTTCACATTGCTGCCGAAAGAACCGAAGCGAGTAAAGTTCGTGCCGAAAGAGGCAATCAAAGGGAACGTGGTGTTTGAGGCGAGGGGGTACCAGAAGTAGGCCAATATTGCCAAAAACAATGAAGACAAAACACTACTGGTTTTGTCAGCACTAAATGATGGATTAGTACCTTCGGTTATATTTGTCCATTTTCTTTGCTCTTGCCCAAAGAAAATAGACGAAAAGAAATGCGCTTTGCCGCTGCACGATTTTTACCTAAAATTGGCCGTTTCTCGCTAAAACGCGAAAACTTGCACCGCTCACTTCGTTCGCGCTGCTTCGGACAGCTCGCGTTTCTTCACGCTTGAAACGACACAATTTCTTAACGGCAAAAATCGCAAGGCGGCGTGCGACTTCGGTAACGCTCCGTATTTTCGAGAATGTTTGTTTATTTGCACTCACCTCGGAGAGGTGAGATTTTATCAACCCAACGTGCAGCGGTGGTTTCGACAAGCTCAACCACCGCGGGCGGCAGGCAATTCCCCTTCTATGTAGAAGGGGTGGCCGTAGGCCGGGGTAGTAGAAGAAAGAGCACTGCAGATGCTGCCGCGGAAGTCAGCCGCACCATTCCGCCGACCGCTGGGAGGCGGAACCTCCATCCAAAATAAATACCCCGCTCCATCGTTAATGGGAATAGTTGAAATCTTTCCCCGCCATGAAAAAAATAGTGTCTTTCCTTCAAAAGAATTATGACAAGAATTGGCATGCAATCATCCCTATTCTGAATATCATCCTCATCGCCATTTCCATATGGCTCAATATCACTTACAACGGCGGTTTTTGTGTCTTTGTGCCGTGGGCGATGATGGTACAGATTATCTGTTTCGTCAATATGGTCACCTTTACGTGGATGGAAAAAACATCCCTTTGGTGGTTCAACGCATTTATTTGCGGAATCAGCACGGGGGTGTTCTTCTATTGGGTGATTTTCTCTGGAATTCTAGTCATTCTATTTCCAGTATCCATTTTGTTCATATTTTTACTGGTTTGGCGGAATGTGAAACATCCTGTCCGCAAACAATCAAGACCATGGTATTTTGCCGGTATAACCGTGTGCGTGGTGTTCGCCATTGTGTCGGCAATTCTTTTCTCCACTGCGGCCAAGAAGATTAGACGAGGGGAATACAACACAAAGAACCCGATGACCGAACGGATTTTGGGGATGCACTTCCGCTACCATACCCGCATCTGCATCTTCGACGGCTGGCGTCCGCCCCTGCACGACCCAGCCATGGTGATTGGAATGCGGCTTACGGGCGACAAAGATCCTCTGGAAGGAATGACACTTGAAAGCCGTCTTCTGCTTTACCACGAAGTATATCCGTCGCTTCCCGTGAAAAACCATTGCGCCTGTTCTTTGGAGTCAGCAGAAAATGGTTATTTTGAAGACTATCTATGGAAAGCCCTTGATTTCAAGCCAATGAAAGTGATGAAACGCGTGCCCGTTTATAGATGCGTGGAATATGCGGAATCAAACAATGAGAGATTAAAAGATGCAGGATTGCCTTTTTCTTTCATCAGCACTGAATTCAACCAAATTGTTGTTAATCTGGAGGATGGTTCCGACACTATAACTTCAGGGAGTTCAGGTTCTTATTTCGATGAGATTTCGCTCGTGGAGTTCGAAGGACAGCCGATGTACCGGCTCACTTGCGAACTCATAAGAGACCCAATCAAAAACAAAGTGATGCATTGGGAAGTTTTCATCTTGCCAAATGGTATTCAATTCGCCACGGACTCATTCAACACCCATGGTGAATACACCTACTGGCTCGCGTCCAATTCCATTGACATTATGGATTCCATAGAAATCTTCTATCCTATGATAGATGTCAGAGATACGGTGAAGATATATCGCATTGAGTCACAATAAAGTTCCGCCGCTTCGCTCCGCTCGCGGCGGAATGGTGAACTAGATTCCCCAATATTTCTTGACAATCTTTGACTCAATCACGTTCTCGATAGAGTCCGGAAGATTCGGGAAGAGGTCGCGGCCAATGATTTCTTCGAGGTCATCCACAGACATGGAGGCGGACTTCAGCGGCTGCGAGACCTCGCTGTTGTCCATCTTGAAACCGATGGCAGCGAAATCACCGTCCTTCTCTATCAGGAACGCCTTGAAAAAAGCATCGGGCACATGGACATGGTTGGGCCCGATCTGACCGTACTGGTTGGTCGTGAATAGGGGGCCGCATACAATATAGACATTGCCATACTCGTTGGCAAGGCGGCGGCCCATACGCTCCGTCCGCTCCCAGTCACCCGCATTCAAGGTGTGGTTCTGCGGACACATATTGGACAGATAGAAACTCTCGCGCATGGCTTCATGGCTCCATTTCATGTCGGCAGCGGGTGCCATGTGGCCGCGGTCCCACCCGGAGCCCTTATAGTCAACGAGGTCGGCCTGACGTCCCTTGACATCAGGATCCTGCATGAACGTCTCACCGCGCGGAATTTCACCCTCCGCTTCCGATTTGGTTAATTCGTACGCTACCCAATTGGGTATCAATGTTGTATGATTGTACGACGTGGTATAAGCCGAATGCACAATAATATCTTCGTCTTTGGAATGAGCCGGAATTTCCAGATTATCCGTGCTAAAATTCACAGACTTTTTCGCCCCACCCTTGATCTTCTCATATTTCTCTTTAATTTCCTCCCGGATAGAAGAATTGGACGAAAACATTCCATACGCTACCCAACCGATTGCAACGCATACAATAAGAATAACCGCTGTTTTTATCTTTTTCATAGCAAAATCTTATAAATTTCCGTTTTTAACAAACCCCGCCAGCAGGTCCGCCACCACGAAGGTGCTGCCCCCGATGTAGATGGCATCCTCCGGGCCCGCCTCGTCCCTCACCTTGCCGTAGGTTTCAAAGACACCTCCATCGCTGACCCGCACGCTCAAACCCGCGGCAAGCATCTTGTCCGCCAGCAGCTGCGGATCCATCGCCCGGTCCACGCTGGCACGCACCACCGTGTAGTCGGCACGCTTCGGCAGCAGCCGGATGATGCTGTCCACGTCCTTGTCGCTGACAAAGCCGATGACCACATGCAGCCGGCGACATTCCAAACGCTCCAGCTGTGCGGCGATGTACGCAAAACCGCCGCTGTTGTGGCCCGTGTCGCAGATGGTGAGCGGCTTCTCATCGATAACCTGCCACCGTCCCATCAGGTGCGTGTTGTCCAAAACATGCTCGACAGCCCTGACAATCAGCCGGTTCAAGTCGGGGCGGTCGGGGTTGCACACCTGCGCCGTCCGCACAAACGTGCCGACGTTCTCCATCTGGCAGTCGCCCGCCAGCGGCAGACGGATGCCCTCCCCTATCACATCGCTGCCATCGGTGATGGTGACGCGGCGGTAGCGCGGACTTTCCGACACTTCCGGGCGTACGGTAATATTTCCGGCGGTGTGGAGCGGGGCCGACAGCTCCTCGGCACGCTGCCGGTAAACAGGCATTGTTTCGGGCTGTTCCCTTCCAATGACGACAGGCACATTCGGTTTAATGATGCCCGCCTTCTCGAAAGCGATCTTCGCCAACGTGTCACCCAGCAACTGCGTGTGTTCCAGCGAGATATTGGTTATCACCGAGGCAATGGGCGTGATGATGTTGGTGGCATCCAGACGGCCGCCCAAACCCACCTCAATGATGGCGATATCGACTTTTTCTTCTGCAAAATAGTAGAACGCCAACGCCGTCGTCATCTCAAAAAAGGAAGGTTCCAATTTCTGGAACTCGGGCTGGAACTTTTCAAAGAACCGCACGACCGCCTCCTCGGGAATCATCTCCCCGTTGATTTTGATGCGCTCGCGGAAGTCAATGAGATGCGGCGATGTGTACAGTCCCACTTTCTTTCCCATTTCTTGATAAAACGATGAAAGCAAATGGGTTACCGAACCCTTTCCGTTCGTGCCGGCCACATGGATGCAGCGCAGTTTCCGCTCCGGATTGCCCACGATAGTGGCCAACGCCTCAATATTTTCAAGGCCTTCCTTGTAGGCACTGCTGCCCACCTTGTGGTACATCGGCAGCGCGGTGAAAATCTCGTTGATGATGTCGCTGTAGGTCATAGCCGTTTATTTACTGCACCAGAACCTTCTTCCGCACCACCTTGCCGCTCTCGGTGACAATGGCCACCACATAGGTGCCGGCGGGCCAGTCGGTGGCATTCACCGTCACGGCATCCATACCCACAACCTGTTGGTGCACAACAACCTGCCCCATCGTATTGAAGACCGTGAGTTCGGTGGCGCCGGGCGTGTTAACAACGAACAAGCCACTGGCGGGATTCGGAGCGATGGCGTAAGCGGCCTCATCAAATGCCGCTATGCCGGTGGTGTCTTCCGGATCCTCAGGATCTTCCGGATCTTCCGGGTCTTCCGGGTCTTCAGGATCCTCGGGATCATCTGTATTCGTATTCACGGCAACCGTGAATATGTGCGGGTCGGGAGCGCCGATGTACGGGTGATTTACGAAACGGCCCGAATGGTCGGCAGAGGCAAGGTAGTACTGCACCTCGCAGGTGTCGGTGATACCTTCGATGGAACCCTGCCATGTCTTGCCGCCCGTCGGGTACATCTGGGAGGTGAGCCACTGCGTAGTGTCGCCCTCGCTGATAATCCGGTAGTGGATGCGGGTGGAGTCGGCGATGATGTTCTCGCCGCTGTACGCCGTAAGGTCGGCACTGAACGTGAACACGGAGTCGAAAGGCTGCGCGCCCAACGTGGGATAGTGGACCATTCGCAGCATTCCCAAGTCGGCAATCTCGTGGGTGCGGCAGTGGAGCGCATCGGTATTCTCCCACGGAGCACTGCTTTTCTCCATAATCGGGACAATGGTATAGCCCGGCATCGCCTGACGGTACACCTCAATGGCATCGTCGTCATAGGAAGCACCTGTCACAGGCACAAACACATGATCGTTGAGAATCAGACTGTTGGTATAGGGCGTGCGGGCATTGCTCACCACGCTGCCCGGTTCAAAAACACGATAGACCTGGTACTTGTTGCCCCACGAACTGGTGGCGTTGGCGAAATAGTTGGCCACATCCTCGTACTCCTGATAGCGGTTGGCACCCTGCGGGAGCTGTGCAATCAGCACCTTGTCCACATCCAGGAACTTTCCCCAGCAGTCAATGTGTGCAATGTAGTCGCCTTGCGGGTCTATCGTCACATGATAGGTTTCAACACCAAGATAGTCGTTCACCAACTGGCGCACCTGCGCCTCCGTCAAATCATCATTTTCTTCGAACACAAGGTCCGTGGAGGCCGACATCCCATATCCGTCGGTCATATAGTTGCCGCCGGTATGTACCAGCGGGAAGTCATAATGGTTGATGTTGAGGTACTGCGCCATAACGGCCATGTGGGCATCGTCGTTGGGTCGGCTGGGACGGTTGTAGGTGAAGTCGGCCACGCCGAACTGGTCGTTGCCGTCAATCACGAACCACGGGCCAAAGTCACGGGCCCAGTAGCTGTCAACGGCACCTACCACGAAGTTGACGTTGTTCACATTCACCCCGTTGTTCTGCAACGTGTTACGAATCTGGTTCTGTTGGTTGGAACTGCTGATGGCGATGGTGACCGGCACAATTTCGGCCATCTGCGCAATCAAGGTATAGGGTATTCCAAAGCCCTGATACTGCGGATAGGCAATCAGCACGCCCTGCGAGGGCTCGAACTCCGCCACATTGACCACAGGAGCGGTCGGCGGCGTGCCCGTGCGCATCCGTTCGTACAGCTCATGCCAACGGAGCACATCCTCGGCACTTTTCTCATAAATGAGTCTTTGCTCCTGTCCGAAGGCGATGCCCATCGTAAGCAATAAAGTCACAATTAGTATCAGTTTTTTCATGTTCAGATAGTTTAAATTCTTGAAAAATCACCCTCTCCGGGCGAAAAGTGCGGACAAAGCCGGCACGTAGTCCTCATCGGTGTAGAGTTGCGCCACATCGATGCCTGCGTGACGGAATATGTCCAAATTATTGTTTGTCAACGTTGTCCACCAATTGGCATAGCTGTCGCGGACTTTTTGTGACGAAGTGTCGGCCCAGAAACGCTTTCCCGTTTCAGGGTCTTGCAGTTCCAACAGTCCCAGATTGGGGATTTCGGCCTCGCCCTTGTCCGCAATCTGGAGGGCCACGATGTCGTGCCGGTTCGCCGCAATCTTCAGCGCCTGCTCGAAATCGCTGCCGACAAAGTCAGAGATGACGAACGCCGTGCATTTCTTCTTGATGGCGTTGGTGAAATAGCGGAGCGCTTCGGAAATATCGGTCTGCCGCTGCGACGGCGTATAGGTCAGCAATTCCCTGATAATACGCAAAATATGGCTTTTCCCTTTCGCAGGCGGGATGAACTTCTCGACGGTGTCGCTGAAGAAAATCACGCCCACCTTGTCGTTGTTGGTGATGGCGGAAAACGAAAGGACGGCGGCCAGCTCGGTGATGAGGTCGGTTTTGAACTGCTTGCGGGTGCCGAAGAGGTTGGAGCCGCTCACGTCGATGAGCAGCATGACGGTCATCTCGCGTTCCTCGTTGAAAATCTTGACAAACGGGGAGTTGAAGCGGGCGGTTACATTCCAGTCGATGAAGCGGACATCGTCGCCGTAGTTGTACTGGCGCACCTCGCTGAAGGCCATGCCGCGCCCCTTGAACGCGCTCTTGTACTGCCCGGCAAAAATCTGCTGGGTCAGCGCCCGCGTCCGTATCTCGATACGGCGCACTTTCTTGATCAATTCTGAAGATTCCATCTCAGTTGCAAGTTACAAGGTTCATCAAGTTTGTCAAGTTAAAAGTTGAGAGTTAAAAGTATGGGGTAAAAGGTTTCGTTCAGAGTTAAGAAGTTAAAAAGTTAAGATGTTAAGATGTTAATTCATACCATGTTTAGTTTCTTCACTTCTTAGTTTCTTAGTTCCTTCGTTTCTTAACTCCTTCGTTTTCCGTTTTCAATTTTCAAATTTCCGTTCCTTACGGCACGACGACGGTGTTCAGCACTTCGTTGATGATGTCGGTGCTTTGCACGTTCTCGGCTTCGGCTTCGTAGGTGAGGCCGATGCGGTGGCGCAGCACGTCGTAGGCGACGGCGCGGACATCCTCGGGGATGACGTAGCCGCGGCGTTTGATGAAGGCATAGGCCTGTGCGGCGAGGGCCAGGTTGATAGTGGCACGCGGTGACGCACCGTAGCTGATCATCGTCTGGAACTTGCCCAAGCCGTACTCCTCGGGGTAGCGGGTGGCAAAGACGATGGAGGTGATGTACTGCTCGATCTTCTCGTCCACATACACTTCGCGGACGATGGAGCGTGCCTTGATGATGTCCTGTGGGTCGAGGATGGTGCGGGTGGTGGGGAATTCCGCGGCAAGATGCTGGCGCAGAATCAGTTTCTCCTCCTCCTGCTTGGGGTAGTCCACAATCACCTTCATCATGAAACGGTCCACCTGTGCCTCGGGCAGCGGGTAGGTACCTTCCTGCTCAATCGGGTTCTGGGTAGCCATCACGAGGAACGGCTCTTCCAGTTTGAAGGAGGTCTCGCCAATCGTGACCTGCCGTTCCTGCATCGCCTCCAAGAGGGCGCTCTGCACTTTGGCGGGGGCGCGGTTGATTTCATCCGCGAGGATGAAGTTGGCGAAGATGGGGCCCTTCTTGACCACAAACTCCTCGTTCTTCTGGCTGTAAATCATCGTACCGATGACGTCGGCGGGCAGCAAGTCGGGGGTGAACTGGATGCGGCTGAATTTCGCCTTGATGACGTTGGCTAAAGATTTGATGGCTAAAGTCTTGGCCAAACCGGGGACACCTTCCAGAAGGATGTGACCGTTGGAAAGAAGGCCGATCATCAGTTTTTCCACCATCCCCTTCTGGCCGACAATCACCTGCGACATTTCATTGTTAATCATATCGACAAAAGAGCTTTCGCGCTGAATTCTGTCGTTTAATTCCTTGATATCAATTACATTAGACATAGTATAGAAATTTTGAAAAAGCCCGCAAAGATACAATTTTTATGGATATAGTGCTTTGCTCGCAAAATGCATCATCTAAATCCCACCGAAATCACTAGATACTCATTGGCTTTCGTCCTTCGTTTTGAGAATTCGCTTGAAAGAGACACAGCAAGAACAAGATTCCAACAAAGATTTTCCGTATCATTTTGTTTTCCAAACAATTTGCAGATTCAACACCCACATATCATAACGTTCATCGCTTAAATATTATTGCAACAGTTTTCTTTGGAACAGACTAAGCCGCGGACGGGATACGCGGCACCCTTTGGGGAGGCATTCTTATCGCAACATAAGGGTCTAATTATTGGGTAGCGACGCAAAATTTTGCGTCTCTACAATTCACAGGGCACCACAAACAGCATAGAGACGTCATAATATGGCGTCTCTACTCAAATTCATTGCTTACGGATGTGAAAATCCACACCTATATTCAACAACTATATTATGTTCTGCCAATACTTTTTCAACGCGAATGATTGACTTTGCCGACGAAGGTGCTATAACCCTGATTGTTTTTTCCTGATGGTTACTAATGTATTTTATCTTATACGAAAAGGCCCTATGGGAAAGAGAATCAACGAGCTGAATGGATGCGATATCATTGTATGGAACATAGCGGCACATTCTCAATTTTAGAGGAGATCTCATGTAAATTCCATTTTTGTACAGACATACACGATTGTTCAAACATTCCAACACGATGAGATAAAGGACAAGGTATATTGCGAGTGCTACAAACACAGTGCGGTTTGAAATGTAGCAGTATACGCAACTTAATGCTGCAGCAGCAATTATAACAGCTGTAAAAAAGATGAATTCAAAATAAGTAAAATATCCATACTCTAAATCCTTTTGGCTTGCTATTATCGGTCCCCTCATTTTGTTTGAATTATTGTTTTACCATCCCCAATAATTTGCAGATTCAACACCTGCATATCATAACGTTCTTTGCTTAAATATATTGCAACAGTTTTCTTTGAAGCAGACCAATACCTTATACTTCCTACCTTCTACCTTAATACCTCACTCCTCATTCCTAACTCCTCATTCCTCACTCCTCATTCCTAACTCCTAACTCCTGCCACCAACTGACATTTTGTCACTCCCGTTGCCGCTCCGTCATTTTGGCACGATGATTGCTAAAAAGGGCGTGTCTCTTGCAAAAGAGCGCAGAAAATTTGATGTTTAACAATTAAAATTTATAACAATGGGAAAAATTATTGGTATTGACTTAGGAACTACAAATTCATGTGTGGCCGTGATGGAAGGCAGCGAACCGGTTGTCATTCCGAACGCCGAAGGCAAGCGCACCACGCCGTCCATCGTCGCTTTCGTCGGCAACAACGAGCGTAAGGTTGGCGACCCTGCCAAGCGTCAGGCGATCACGAACCCCACGAAAACCATCTACTCCATCAAGCGTTTCATGGGCGAAACCTACGACCGCGTCACCAGCGAGGTGAGCCGTATGCCCTACAAGGTGGAGAAATCCGGCAACCTGCCGAAAATCATGATCGACGACCGCGGCTACACCCCGCAGGAGATTTCGGCCATGATTCTTCAGAAGATGAAGAAGACCGCCGAGGACTACCTCGGAACCGAAGTGACCGAAGCTGTCATCACGGTGCCCGCCTACTTCAGCGACGCGCAGCGTCAGGCCACCAAGGAAGCCGGTGAAATCGCCGGTCTCACGGTGAAGAGAATCATCAACGAGCCTACCGCAGCCGCTCTGGCCTACGGCCTCGACAAGAAGAAATCCGACTCCCGCGTGGCCGTGTTCGACCTCGGTGGCGGTACCTTCGATATCTCCATCCTCGAACTCGGCGACGGCGTCTTCGAAGTGAAGTCCACCAACGGTGACACCCACCTCGGCGGCGACGACTTCGACCAGGCCATCATCGACTGGCTGGCACAGGAGTTCATGAAGGACTACAACGTTGACCTCCGTAAGGATTCCATGGCGTTGCAGCGTCTGAAAGAGGCTGCTGAGAAGGCCAAGATCGAGCTGTCCAGCTCCTCCTCCACCGAAATCAACCTGCCCTACATCATGCCTATCGACGGCGTGCCGCAGCACCTGGTCCGCACGCTCACCCGTGCCCAGTTCGAGCAGCTCACCGACCGTCTGATCCAGGCCACGCTGGAACCGTGCCGCAAGGCCCTTGCCGACGCCGGCTTGAAGACCAGCGACATTGACGAGGTGATCCTCGTCGGCGGCTCCACCCGTATCCCCGCCATCCAGCAGATCGTGGAGAAGTTCTTCGGCAAGACCCCGTCCAAGGGCGTGAACCCCGACGAGGTGGTCGCCATCGGCGCCGCCATCCAGGGCGGTGTGCTCACCGGCGAAGTGCACGACGTGCTCCTGCTGGATGTCACCCCGCTGTCACTCGGCATCGAGACCCTCGGCGGCGTGATGACCAAGCTGATCGAGGCCAACACCACCATCCCGACCAAGAAGAGCGAGGTGTTCTCCACCGCCGCCGACAACCAGCCGGCCGTCACCATCAACGTGCTGCAGGGCGAACGTCCGATGGCACGCGACAACAAGAAGGTCGGCGAGTTCAACCTCGACGGCATCATGCCCGCCCCGCGCGGCGTGCCGCAGATTGAAGTCACCTTCGACATCGACTCCAACGGCATCCTGAAGGTGAGCGCCATCGACAAGGCCACCGGCAAGGAGCAGCACATCACCATCACCGCCTCCTCCGGTCTTTCCGAAGCCGAAATCAAGCGGATGAAGGCCGAAGCCGAAGCCAACGCCGACGCCGACAAGAAGGCCAAGGAGGAAATCGACAAGCTCAACCAAGCCGACTCCATGGTGTTCAACACAGAGAAGCAGCTGAAGGAGCTGGGCGACAAGATTCCAGCCCAGTACAAGAGCGCCATCGAAGCCGCCAGCGCCAAACTGAAAGAAGCCCACGACAAGAAGGACTTCGCCGGCATCGACGCAGCCCTCAACGAACTGAACGCCGCTTGGCAGACCGCCTCGCAGAACATGTACCAGCAGGCGGGTGCCGGCCAGCCGGGCGCGGGTGACAACCCGTTCAACGGCGCCAACGGCCCCTTCGGCGGCCAGCAGGGTCCGCAAGGCCCGCAGGGCGGCAATGAAGGAAACGGCGGAAAAGACGACAACGTCACCGACGTGGACTTCGAGGAGGTGAAGTAACGAACCTTTCTTGTAGAGACGCGATTAATCGCGTCTCTACAATTACATACAACAAATGTAGAGACGTCATAATATGGCGTCTCTACATTTGTTTTGGGCCAATGGGGTACATATCACCACACACACAGCGGAAATGAATTTTATCGTAAATTTGCCGCCCAATTTCAAAATAGGACATGAAAAAATCGCATTATATCATCCTAATGGTTTTCAGTCTATTGACTATACAAACAGGTACTATTTCCGCCGACACCATCCGCCAGATGCAGTACAATTTGCTGTACTACACCGCAGGCAACGAGTCGCCGGACGACTGCACCGATGAGAACAACAACCTTAACCAAAAGGATGCAGCCTTCAAAATCATCGTGAAGGAGGTAATGCCGGACATTCTTTGCGTGAACGAAATCGGGAAGACCGATGCCTACGCGAACCGTATCCTGAGCAACGTGCTCAACACTGACGGCATCAACTACTACGGCACGCTTCCGGCCTACAGCATCTCGGGAAACCGCAGCATCGGCAACAGACTTTTCTACGACACCCGCAAGTTCGCGATGAAGGAATCGGCCTACCTCTACACTTACACAGGCGGCACCATCATCAATCTGTACAAGATGTACTACAAGTCGCAGCAACTGGCACAGGGTGACACTGCCTTCATCACCTTCATTGTCTGGCATCTTGCAGCGGGTTCAAACGAGTACAACGAAACCACCCGCACACAGCAATCGCACATCCTCACCAACTACATGGAATCGAATCCATCGGTGCTGTGCAACAACTACGTCCTCAGCGGCGACTTCAACGTCTATACCAGCAGCGAGGAGGCGTACGACAACCTCGTGAACAACCCGAATTACCTCGTGCGTTTCAAAGATCCCATCAACCGCAGCGGCGACTGGAACAACAACCGGCAGTTTGCCGACATCTTTACCCAGTCCACGCACACGGGGGCGGCAGACTGCGCCTCCAACGGCGGCATGGACGACCGTTTCGACTTCATCCTCGTTTCCAACAAAATCATGAACGGCACCAACAAAGTGAAATGCCTTCCGGAAACCTATCACGCGTTCGGACAGGACGGCAACCGGTTCAACGGGTCCATTGTGTCACCGGCCAACACGGCGGTTTCGGCGCAAGTGGCGCAGGCTCTTTACACCATGTCGGACCATCTGCCGGTGGTGATGGACTACACCATTGACCAAACCCTCGGCATCGAAGAGACTACCGCCCAGCTACCCATCTCCATCACCAATCCTGTCGGGAACACGCTGGAAATGACGGCGAGCCTCCTCTTCCCCGACCAATTGACATTCGAAATTTTCACCATCGACGGGAAACGGCTGCGTCAAGAAACCGTACCCTTTGCCGCCGGTCCGCAACATCTTTCCGTCGAATTCCCCTACAAACCCGCCTTTTATCTGTTGAAAATCACCGATGGGAAAGGGAATACGACGGTCCGGAAATTGGTGAAAATGTAAATGACGAAACGGCCGGTAGAGACGCGCCATGGCACGTCCCTACAAAACAAACAATCATACGAGACGCGGCACGCCACGTCTCTACATTAACCCACAAAAAAAACAATGGATTTCCACCTACATTCCGACTTTGCCCCTTCGGGTGACCAACCGACCGCCATTGCACAGCTGGTGGAGGGACTGAACCGTGGCGACCATGCACAGGTGCTGCTCGGTGTGACCGGTTCGGGCAAGACCTTCACCATCGCCAATGTGGTGAGCCGTGTGAATCGCCCTACCCTCGTGTTAAGCCACAACAAGACCCTCGCCGCCCAGCTTTACACCGAGTTCAAGCAGTTTTTCCCAGAAAATGCGGTAGAATACTACGTCTCCTACTACGATTATTACCAGCCGGAGGCCTACCTGCCCGCCAGCAACACCTATATTGAAAAAGATTTATCCATCAACGATGAGATCGAGAAACTGCGGCTCCGCACGACCAGCGCCCTGCTGTCGGGCCGCCGCGACGTGATCGTGGTTGCCTCTGTTTCCTGCATTTATGGCATCGGCAACCCCGAAGATTTCGCCAAGAACGTCATCCACCTCCACAAAGGGATGAACATCAACCGCGACCAGCTGCTGCTGGCGTTCGTCGGCAGCCTATACAACCGCACCGAGACGATGCTGGAGCCGGCCCGCTTCCGCGTGAAGGGCGACACCGTCGATATTTTCCCGCCTTACAACGACAACGCTTTCCGTATCGTCTTCTGGGAAAACGAGATAGAGGAACTTTACGAAATCGAGCCGGTGAGCGGCGCGAAACTCGGCAAGCTCGACCAAGTCACCATCTACCCTGCCAGCATCTTCGTCACCTCGCAGGATTCGATGAACGACGCGCTGATGCATATCCAGATGGATCTCGGGGAGCAGGTCGCCTACTTCAAATCCATCGGGAAACATTTGGAAGCCAAACGGTTGGAAGACCGCGTCACTTACGATGTAGAGATGATGAAGGAGCTGGGCTACTGCTCCGGCATCGAAAACTATTCCCGCTACTTCGACAAACGGAAGCCCGGCGAACGGCCCTTCTGCATTCTCGACTTCTTCCCCGACGATTTCCTGTTGGTGATTGACGAGAGCCACGTCACCGTGCCGCAAATCGGGGCGATGTTCGGCGGCGACCGCGCCCGCAAGAAGAACTTGGTGGAATACGGATTCCGCCTACCCGCCGCCCTTGACAACCGCCCGCTGAAGTTCAATGAATTCGAGGCACTTACGGGGCAGACGATATACATGAGCGCCACGCCCGCCCACTACGAACTGGAGCGGTCGGAGGGCGTGATTGTGGAGCAGGTGGTGCGTCCCACGGGCCTCCTCGACCCCGTGATCGAGGTGCGGCCGGCGGACAACCAGGTGGACGACCTGATGGAGGAAATTGAAAACACGGTGGGCAAGCACGAGCGTGTGCTGGTCACCACACTGACGAAGCGGATGGCGGAGGAACTGAGCACCTACCTCATCAATCTTGGCATCAGCACCCAATACATCCACTCGGACGTGGACACGCTGGAGCGGGTGGAGATCCTGCAGAACCTGCGGGCCGGCGCCATCGACGTGCTGGTCGGGGTGAACCTGCTGAGGGAGGGGTTGGACCTTCCGGAGGTATCGCTGGTGGCCATCCTTGATGCCGACAAGGAGGGGTTCCTGCGTGACGTGCGTTCATTGACCCAGACGGCGGGGCGTGCGGCGCGCCACGTCAACGGACACGTCATCTTCTATGCCAACGTCGTCACGCAGTCGATGCAGGCCACGATGGACGAGACGGCGCGCCGCCGTGCCAAACAGCTGGCCTACAATGAGAAGAACGGTATCATCCCGCAAAGTGTCAAGAAAGCCGGTGTCGCCGACATACGCGCCGACCAGTACATCAACAACCGCACGGAGTATGTAAAAGCAAGGGAAACCGAGGCACTTGCGGCCGAATCGTGTGACATCAAGTACCTGAACAAGGAACAGTTGCAGAACCGCATCAAGCAGCTGCGGAAGCAGATGGAGAACGCCGTCAAGGAGACAGAGTTCCTGAAAGCGGCCGAAATCCGCGACCAGATCCTGGCAGCGGAAAAGATGATGAAAGAGCTGTAAAGAAGTAGAAAGTAGAAAGTAGAAAGTAGAAAGTAAAAAGTAAAAGGTTTTCATGAAAAGAATCACACTAATCCTTGCTTTGCTCTTCGTCACCAATGCCTTCGCACAGGATTTGCTTACTCCGGAATCATACGGCATTTACGGTTACGATGGATACACAGAAAAGGTTTTTCAAACCCTACTCCCTTTCGATGCACGAGAAAACGACATCATCGGTTATGGGAAGAGCAAAACATTCTACCTCAAAGCCCCCTCCTTCAGCGGAGAGTCAGCCCTTTGCGTGACCAAAGGATGTCTCGTGTTCAAGCAGTCCAACGTCAACATTTGGTATCTGTTGAATGGACAAGTAAAAATCCCAATTCATCCAACCTACTATAGGATGGATGTTCCCGAATCAGTATGTAAACAGCTGGATGCATTGTTCTACCACGCTGCAATGACCGCCTCACAATTCTCAGACAATCGTATGATTTCTGACGGAGTAAGTTACTATTTTAATTCTCATGGAAAACTTTCCTCCGTCCATTCGCCAGCAGAAGGCACCCGCACTTTTCGCATGGTACAGATGACCGACAGCATCTGCTATGCCGTGCAGCATAAGGAAAAAGCCGTATTAGAGCGACAAATGGCCGTCTGCAAAGAACTAGCCAACGCCTTTAAACAGGAATATCCCGACCGTCATTTTGCAACGGAATTTTCAACCCTGCCCCGCATGAAAAATGAAAAGATGGTCTGGCCCTGCGGTATTTCAAATAAATACCTATATTTGTATGAGTATTACGACCATCCCGTCGGCACCGACACATTGGAGGCCTTCTCCAAATGCTACAGCGACAGCCTGATGGCATGGAGTCGTGAGGTTTTCTTCAATGATGAATTCACCTACATCGAAGTTGCGTTTACCGACTCCTCCACGGCAAAAAGCTGGGTAACCGAAAAGCTCCATTACTACTTCATACAAATTCCAAAAGACCTTTGGAAGAGGGAAGTCATCTTGTCGGTTATGTCCCTACAGGAAGGAAACTATATTCTTGACGAAAAACTCCAATGGAAACCGTCGAAAGAATAAGGAATTTCAGATAGGCAGGAGCTTTACTTTTCCGGCTCTGTGTGCAAGGTGACGTGCGTTCATTGACCCAGACGGCGGGGCGTGCGGCGCGCCACGTCAACGGACACGTCATCTTCTATGCCAACGTCGTCACGCAGTCGATGCAGGCCACGATGGACGAGACGGCGCGCCGCCGGGCCAAACAGCTGGCGTACAACAAGAAACACGGTATCACACCGCAAAGTGTCAAGAAAGCCGGTGTCGCCGACATCCGCGCCGACCAGTACATCAACAACCGCACGGAGTATGTAAAAGCAAGGGAAACCGAGGCACTTGCGGCCGAATCGTGTGACATCAAGTACTTGAACAAGGAGCAGTTGCAGAACCGCATCAAGCAGCTGCGGAAGCAGATGGAGAACGCCGTCAAGGAGACAGAGTTCCTGAAAGCGGCCGAAATCCGCGACCAGATCCTGGCGGCGGAAAAGATGATGAAAGAACTGTAATTAGCGCTGCAGGAACTTAAAACTCGTATCCAAGTTTTACCATAATACCATTGCTGAAGTTTGATTGCTGCCGGTAGTGTCTGTCAACCATCTGCCCGAAATAGTTGACGCTTAACACGAAAGAATGACGTTGTTTCCCCACTCGCATACCGGCACCGGCATCTAGGAAAAAAAGATTTTTCAGAAAGGCGAACCCCACATCAACATTCCAGAACGGCACACACTTTCTCGATTGCATGCTCATCATGTTGCCCCGCGCATTCAGAAACAGAGGGAGTGTCGCAGCCTGCAATTTATAGGGAAATTTCGACACATAATCGTAATCGTCTTGGGTGGCACGGACACCAAAACCAATTCCCAATCGGATATATTCAGAAAAACGATATCCGTTCGTGAAGGTGAATCCCTCCACGAAATTCTCCACATGAGGAGCATACCAAAACGCCCCGCCATTGAACTCCGCCGCACACCACCAACCATTATCTGGCGGCACCTCTTTCTGCGCTGTCTGGGAGAAGATTGTCGCAAAACAACCTATAAAACAAAGAATTAAGAAAACCTTTTTCATAATGAAAGACCTTGATTTCTTAACAGTTTTCCGTTTTCAATTCTCAATTTTCAGTTTTCAATTTTCACCGTCCCAGTGCCTCTTCAATCAGCTGCGAATAGATTTCCGTGAGATCCAGACCGAGGGTTTCCACCTGGCTGGGGATGATGCTCATGGCCGTCTGTCCGGGTATCGTATTGACTTCCAAGAAGTAGGGCACGCCGTCGGGTGTGACGATGAAATCTACACGAACGATGCCGCCACAGTTGAGTTCACGGAACACTTTCACAGCATAGTCGTAAATCTGCCGGGTGACATCAGCGGGAAAGTCAGCGGGCGTAATCAGGTCGTGCAGGCCGTCACTATATTTGCAGGTATAGTCGTAAAACTCTGTCTTTGTGACGATTTCGGTGACAACAAGGGGCTGGATTTTACCGTTGACACGCGCCACGCCGCAAGCGATCTCCCGCCCGTGGATCATCTTCTCGATCAGCAGCTGGTCGTCGTATTTGAAAGCCTCGTCGATAGCCGCGGCCAGCTCATTCTCGCCGTGCACTTTCGTCACACCGACACTGGAGCCGGAGTTGCAGGATTTCACAAAGCAAGGATAGCCGCACACCTCCCCTACTGTTTTGAAATCAATGGCGTCGCCTTTGAAAAAATGGAGGGACGGCGAAACCGGCACACCTAACGCCTTCACCACAATATTGCAGTAGAACTTGTTAAAAGTCAATGCAGAAGAAAGCATATCGCAACCCGTGTACGGAATCCCCATCATATCAAAATAGCCCTGAAGACGGCCGTTTTCGCCCGGGTTTCCATGGATGGCGATGAACACCGCATCGAACGTGATTTTCTCATCTTTCAGGGTAAGAGAAAAATCGTTGCGGTCCACCTCGGTCGTATGACCTTCGCTGTCGGTATAGCTCCAGCTATTCCCCTTTAACAGAATCTTGTAAGGTTCATATTTGGACTTGTCGATACGGTTGAAAATGTTCTCGGCACTCAGCAGGGAAATCTCATATTCGCCGGAATTGCCACCGGTCATCAAAGCAATTTTTTTCATTGCACAAAGATTTAAAACAGCGGCAAAGTTACGACAATTAGTTTATCAAGTTCATCAAGTTTATAAAGTTTATCAGGTTTTGAAAGTTCATAAAATCATGGAGGGGCGAATGATTATTCTCCTCCATTATCAGTCGTGAAAAATTCAATTTTTAGATTATTTTTTTCAACATATCAATGTTTAAAAATTAAAAGAAAATTGTATCTTTGCGCCCTTTTAGAAATCACGAAATCAAGCACAAAAAAAATATAGAATGAAAAAAATCACGACCCTTTTCGCGCTGTTAATCAGTGCTATTATGATGATGGCTTCCCCCGTGGAACCGGAACAGGCACGGACCATTGCCCTCAACTTCATGGTGCAGAAGTCGCCGACGGTGACCCGCAGCACCGAATGTACGTTGGCCTACACCTGGAGCAACGACCGGAGCAGTGCTCTGTTTTATGTCTATAACGTGGGCGGCGGCTTCGTCATCGTTTCCGCCGACGACGCGGTGATGCCCGTGCTGGGCTACTCTACCAGCGGAAGTTTTACCGGCGAGAACATTCCCGTGAACTGCCGCGAATGGCTGCAAGGCTATGCCGACCAAATCGCCTACGTGAAAGAGAACAACCTTTCCGCACCCGAGAAAGTGCGTCAAGCATGGATGGAATTGGAGGAGGGGCGCGGGCCTTCCCGCAGCGGAAACAGCCGCGCCGTGGAGCCGCTGCTCACCACCACGTGGGATCAGTCCCCATGGTACAATTCGTTGTGTCCGGGTGAAGGCGACGACCAGACCGTTACCGGTTGCGTGGCCACGTCTATGGCGCAAATCCTCAACTACTACGAATATCCAGCCCACGGTCTCGGCACACGCACCTACGACCAAGGCAACTACGGGGAACTCTTCGTTGACTATGACCACGCCACCTACCGCTACGACCTGATGCCGGACGAACTTGACTGGAATACGCCAGCCGAACAAGTGAACGCCGTGGCCACCCTGATGTACCACTGCGGTGTGGCCGCAAATATGGCCTACGGCACCTACGAAAGCAGCGCATATGACTTGGCCGCCCGCGCTGCCTTTATCACCCAATTCGGCTATGAAGCACAAATAGTCAACAAGGACGAAGACGACGTTTGGATTGAGATGCTGAAAGAAGAGTTGGACCAGGCTAGGCCCATATTTTACTCCGGACAAGGAAGGTTTTGGGGGAGCAATGGCGGACACGCCTTTCTATGCGACGGCTATGATGCCGACGACTTCTTCCATTTCAACTTTGGCTGGAGCGGCAGCTACAATGGCTATTTTCAAATCGGTGCCATTACTACCGATGATTACACACCCGGCAGTAACATCATAGGGCACGAGGGAACAGGATTCACCGTTAACAGCAATAATTGCGCCGTTTTCGCAAGACCCGCCGAAAACACGAACACAATTCTTTTTAATTATGGAGGACATACGACAAGAACCATCTCCGGACCTGTCCAAATTTCCGATGCCTATGGGTTTAATGACTATTTTGCAGGAAATTACTCAAACTCTTATTATGCAGATTTGACCCTCTATCCTGAGAATGAGGGCGACCAAGTGAGATTGGATGTGCTGGCCTATGACAACTACTTCAATTATAGCGTTTACGACGGGGAAGATGTCAATGGCACGCTTCTTGCAGAAAAACCACGGACTGGCACAACACTTATTTCCACTTCGGGTGCACTGACCATCCACTTGGATGGCAAATGGATGAAAAAGGAATTTGTCTTGCAAGCTGTTCCTGTCTCCTGCGTTCCCGTAGTAAGGAATGTGACCTGTTCCAATTATGATTACCAAAACGCAACCCTATCGTGGGAGGTGGTACAGCCCGAACTATTTTCCGACCACACGTTCAACTGGCAGGTGGAATACGGTCCGCAGGGATTCGCACCCGGTACGGGCATCTTCCTCCACCCCGACAGCACCGGAGCCGACATCACCGGCCTGAATGCGGACACCTACTATGATGCATACATCACCTATACTTGCGCCAACGGGAGTTCCATCACCCTTGATCCCTTCACGTTCAAGACGGCACCGCTGGCCGACTGCTACGAACCAATCGGAACCGGAAGGGATGTGGACTATACCTGCATCTCTATAGGCTACTACTCCTGGTCACAGCAAATTTTCACTGCGGACGAATTAGCGGCTGCAGGATTAAGAGCAGGAGAGCCCCTATCGATATTATGGTTACAATATTACGGAGAAGCCCCCCTCACTCGTCTGTTCGGAGTCTATATGGGACACACCGACAAAACAGTCTTCGCCAACGAACAGGACTGGTTCGACCCTGCCACCCTCACCAATGTCTATCCTGAAACCAGCACAACCTTTGTCAACACCAACACGGATTATTGGTTCCCGCTTTATTTCAGCAACCCCTTCGTGTGGGACGGCACCAGCAACATTGTCATTGCCTACGTCAATAGTAGCGGAACAGCTATAAACAATCAGAATTTCTACACACATCCCAGTAGCGGCGGCTGTACACTGTTTGCGAATGCGTACTACACCAGCAGCGGTCCTATCACTGTGGAGAATGGAGGTTCCCTAACTCCTCACCGGCTCAACATCAAGTTTTGCGCCGCCACCAACTGCATGACACCTACGGGTCTGACCGCCGCCACGGTGTCGCGTACGGAGGTGCGTTTGAACTGGGAAAGGATGTATCAGGAGAATGAATGGACGGTGGAATATGGGCTTTCGGGCTTCGAACACGGCCACGGCACTACCGTCACTGTAACCGGCAATCCGACCACCCTTATCGGGAACTTGGAAAACGGAATGTACGACTTTTACGTCCGCGCCAACTGCGGCGGCAGCAACCACAGCGACTGGCGGATGGTGTCAGCCTATGTGATGGGCGACAACGACTGCGTGGAAATCTTGGGCAACGACCTTTCTTCTGGAGAACTGGTTGCAACATCATCCAGATATTACTCTTATTCACGGTCACAGCAGATTTTCCTTGCAGAAGACCTGCAGGCGGCAGGCGTACAGCCCGGCGAGCCCATGTACACACTTTCCGTACAATACAACTATACCGAACCTCTTACAAGGAAAATGGCGGTTTACATGGCAAACACGGACAAATCCGCCTTCGCCAACAGCAGCGACTGGTTCGACTTCGGCGTGCTCACCAACGTGTTTCCCGAAGCCAACTTCATCTTTGAAGGACGAAGCAGCGAAGAGACCTACCGCTGGATCACCTTCAATTTTGATGTTCCTTTCGTATGGGACGGCACCAGCAACGTGGTAGTGGCATTTGTCGACAATACTGGAACACTGGGAAGTACCAACTATGGTTCAGGGAGTAGATTCTATCAACACACCGGACATACAAACAATACGCTGTATTGGCTAGGCGACCGACTGCCAGAATCTGAATCATACGGAAGTTTGAACAGCAACCTCAGCAACATCCGGTTCTGTGAGGGTTGCATGAACCCCATCCATATCACCTACACCCAGCCGTCGCGCCACGAGGTCGCATTCACATGGCAGCCCGGCCACGAAGAGACGCAATGGCATATCGAATATGGTCCTGTAGGCTTCGAACAAGGCACCGGCACCATGGTGTATGTAAGCGGCGAACCGACCCTGACCGTTTCCCAACTCGGTCGCGGCGGGTGGGACTTCTACTTCCAGTCGGACTGCGGCAACGGCAGCAACAGCCTTTGGCAGAAAGTCACTGTCACCATGGGGGCCTCCGAAGAGTACACAGAATGTTTCCAGATTGGCAACGGAACCGCCACCGATATATGCATTCCTATAGGCCACGGTTCTTCAAACGACAATACCTATACCTACACGCAGCAGCTCTATACCTCCGACGAGATTGCCGCTTCCGGCCTGTCGGCTGGCAGTTTCATCTCAACCCTTTCGTTCCAATACAGCGGAACCAGCAAGAGCAAGGATCCCGTAACCATTTGGTTAGGAAGCACCACTCGCACAGGAATGAGCTCTGGCGACGGTTTTATCCCCACAGACGAGATGCAGCAGGTCTTCACTGGCGAAGTCTCCCTGTCAGACGGATGGGTATCTATCCGTCTGGACCAGCCGTATACTTGGGACGGCAACAATCTTGTGGTGGCGGTACTGAACAACAGCGGCACCGATGACCGCAACACGCTTTTCCTTGGTCAATCAATGTCAAGTGACTATACCTTGTACAGAACCTCCTACAACTCGATTAATCCGAACAACTCCAATCCATATACCACTCGTTTCCGCAGCAATATCCGATTCTGTGCAATTGGTGGCTGCACGCTGCAACGCACCGTCGATGCCATCGTGAATGAGGGCGACAGCTACGACTTCTACGGCAGAACCATCAATGAGCAGGGCACCTATTTCCAACGTTTCTATGTGGATGAAGACTGCGACAGTCTGATCACGTTGAACCTGACCGTGCGTAAAATCATCTATGTCACACCCACAGGCGCACGCACTCACAGCGGTGCTTCATGGCAGCATGCCATGGAGTTGCAGGAAGCTATGGACACCGCGGCCACCTATACCAACGTCACCCCCTTCCTCTATGTGAAGAAGGGCAACTACGCCGGCAACACCAGTGCCGCCAACAGCTACGAAATCAAGGCCAACGTAAGGGCCTACGGCGGTTTCAACGGCGATGAAGGCCCCGATTTCAACCTCGACGACCGTGTGTCCACCAACATCTCCTTCCTCAGCGGCGGCAACGCCCGTCGGGTGCTGTACCAAAGCGCGGACTTCACCGAAAGCACGGCCACCCTTCTCGACGGCTTCACCCTGCAAGGAGGCACTGTGGACAATGCCGGAGAGGGCGGCGCCGCCTACATCCGCAAATATTGCACCCTGCGCAACTGCAAAATCACCGGCAACAACGCCTCCATCTCAGGCGAGACGAGCAACATCACCCGTTCAGGCATCGCGGTCTATAACAATGGCGGCACCCTGGAGAATTGTGAAATCTACAACAACAACATCACCCTCTCAGGCACCGGAAGCGGGCACAATGTGTGGGGTGTCGGTGTGTTCTGCAAAGAGGGAACCCTCACCAACTGCACCATTCGCAACAACACCACCGTTTACGACGGCAGCGGCAACAACTGGCATGTGTATGGCGGCGGCATCTACATGGAGAACAACAGTGCCCTGACCCACAGCAGCGTCACCCTCAACAGCGCTTCCGAAGGAGGCGGCGTGGCCGTGCGCAACACGTCAAACTCCTCCCAGATTACCGTCAACGACTGTGTCATCAGCAACAACACGGCACGCGGCGACGGCGGCGGAGTTTACGTTTACTACAACACCAACGGGAGCTACCGTTTTGCACAATGCCTGATCGGCAACAACGTGTCCGGCAACACCGGCGGCGGCATCTACGACGGCGGCGCCGCCACATATACCGCCTGCAACGTGGTACGCAACTCGGCGGCCTCCAACGGCGGCGGCATCTACTCGCACAAAGGGACCACTTTCCTGAACTCCGTCATCTGGGGCAACAAGGTGGGCAACAGCGCCAACCACATCGCCATTTACAATGGCAAATACTTCACCTTCGTCAATTCCGCCTATCCGGGCACCTACAGCGGCGCCCTGACCCTTCAGGAAGAGAACAGCGGCACGGGCATGGGCTATCCGATGTTCGCCAACCCCACCGCCGAAGCAGGCGCGGATGCCAACAACGCCATCGGTGACTGGTCGTTGCAACAAGGTTCCTTCCTCATTGGGTTGGGCAACAACAGTCTGGCAAACACAGAAACCGACCTCGCCGGCAATGCCCGCATCCAGCAGGAACGTGTGGATATCGGAGCCTACGAATCGGCTTACGACATGGCGTTCCCGTTGCATCCCGAAGCGGGCAGCAATATAATCTATGTAACGACCACCGGTGCGGGCACGCAGGACGGTTCCTCCTGGAGCAACGCCACTGCCAACCTGCAGTATGCGATGGACATAGCCACCGGCAGCACACCGCCAGCCACTGTCTGGATGGCGAAAGGCACCTACACCTGCGAACAGCCCTACATCGTACACCCCAATGTGGCGGTCTATGGCAGCTTCGTGGGCAATGAACCCTATAACTACGATCTGACCCAGCGCGATTTCGAGAACAATGCCACCATCCTCGACGGTGACCGCCTCTACCGCGTGCTTGACAAGACCTGCCCATTCAGTGCATCAAGCACCACCACCTACTATAGCGAACCCGTGGAGATCAATATGCCCGTAACGGGATCCATGGACATCACCGCCTGCTCGGGAACCATCTACGATGATGGAGGTCCGAGCGGAAACTTCTCGCAAAACTGCAACGGGGAAATCATTATCCGTTCCTACAATCCCCATGGAACAATTAGAATTTCAGTAAATTACGACAACAGTTATTATGGACGCCTGAAAATCTACGACGGTGTTGGTGGAGTGGAACTCGGCAATTACAACTATAACGGCAATACGACACTGACCACCACAAGCGGAGTAGCCGTGATCCAATTCACTACAGGGAGCAACACCCCCTACCCCGGATTCACAGTCCGTTTCACTTGCAGCGACTGCACACCCGAAGTCCCTGAAACACTGGTTTCTTTCCGTAATGGCGAAAGCCTGTTCGACGGTATTACCGTGCAGAACGGTTATGACCGCAATGCCAGTTTCGGCGGCGGCTATCTCCTTGCCCACACCGACCTGCTGAACTGCACCTTCACCAACAATCTGGGCAGCGGCGTACACGTCGAGGAAAGTGCGGTTGAAAACTGCACCTTCACCAACAATGGAGCAAAGGGCTTCGACGGTACCAAACTCACCATCCGCAACTGCCGTTCCGCGCACAATTCCACATACGGAATCAGCGGATCCGGACTTACCATCTCGAACTGCACGGTGGAGGACAATTCCAGTCACGGCATCTATTTTACAGGCAGTTGCAACGTGGACAACAGTATCATCCGCAACAACAACAGCTACGGAATCTATATGTACAGCGGTTCAGGCAAGGTCAACGGATGCACCATCAGCGGGAACAGAAACTACGGTATCTACAACGGTTCCAGCGCCACGCAGGTGTTCAACACTTCCATCGTCAACAACAACGGCATAGGAATCTATGCCTACGGAGGACTCTATGTGAACGTGAATGTGGCCAACAACACCGGCATCGGCGTGAATGCGAACAATGGAGCACAGTTTACGAACTGTCACATCGTGAGGAATTTATACAACAACAATAGCTCCACCACGGGGGCAGGCGTAAGCAACGGCAGCAATGGCACGAACCAGTTCACCAACTGCGTGATTTGGGGCAACAAGACGAAGAACAACCGCGTGAACATTTCAGGAAGCAATGCCACCTACGCATACTGCGCCGTGGAAGGAGGCGTCGAGGGAACCTCCAACATCACTCTCGATACACTCAACAGCGGTGACGAAGCGGGAGTCTTCTATCCGAACTTTGTGAACCCCGCCGATACAGCGGGCAAGGTATCGGGCACCGGTTACGATTACAGCCTCTCTGCCGGCTCCGCCTGTATCAACCAGGGCATCGCCAACACCACCTCCCTCAACCTGCCGCTTTACGACCTCGCCGGCTCCCTGCGTATCAAGCAGAACCGCATCGACATCGGAGCCTACGAGTACGGCGGTGTCATCGCGAACACCATCCACGACTCCATTTGCATCGGCGATTACATTATTGTGTGCGACAATCCCCTTACGACCGTAACCCCCAGTGAAACAGGACTCTACACTGACTCACTTATCTATCTTAACAACAACGATGGATTAGACTATATCACTCACATTTCCCTGAAAGTCAACGAGGTATATGACATCGTAATCGACACCTCCATCTGCGAAGGGGAATCTTATTTCTTTGACGGGGAATACCTGACCGAATCGGGCACCTTCTACACCGACGACCTGCACTCCGTCAACGGCTGCGACAGTTCCGTCACCCTGACCCTCACCGTCCTCCCCCACTCCACCTACACATTCAGCGCCACCCGCTGCGACAGCTACACATGGAACGACACCACCTACTACGAAAGCGGTGTTTACCAGCAGGTGTTCGAAGCGGCCAACGGCTGCGACAGCACCGTCACCCTGACCCTCACTATTACGGAGAGCACCGAGTACGAATTCGACCAGCTGGCCTGCGTGGTCTATAACTGGAACGGCATCACCTACCGCCAGAGCGGCGACTACACCCAGCATTTCCGCAATGCGGCGGGCTGCGACAGCACCGTCACCATGCACCTCACCGTTCTGGACGTGCTCCGCACCGAATTTGACACCACCGCCTGCGACGTCTTTGTCTGGAACGACGTACCCTACACTACCAGCGGCACTTACGAGCAGGCTTTCACCAGTGCCAACGACTGTGACAGCATCGTCACGATGCACCTCACCATCAACCGGTCCTCAGAGCGCATGCAACGCCTCACCAGCTGCAACAGCTATACATGGAACGACACCACCTACTTCGAAAGCGGCACCTACCAGCAGTTCTTCACCACAACCAACGGCTGCGACAGCACGGTCACGCTCCACCTCACCATCAACCACTCCAGCCAATTCGAGTTCGACGCCACCGCCTGCGACAGCTACACATGGAACGATACCACCTACTTCGAAAGCGGCACCTACCAGCAGATACTGACCAACGCCGCCGACTGCGACAGCACCGTCACCATGCACCTCACCATCCGTCACTCCAACGAGTACGAGTTCGATGACGAAGGATGCGGCGTCTATGTATGGAATAACGAAACATACACTGAAAGCGGTGATCACCAGCAGGTGCTGACCAACGCGGCGGGCTGCGACAGCACCGTCACCGTGCATCTCACCATCTATCCCGAGTACAACATTCCGGACGCCGTGACCATCTGCCGGAGCCAGCTTCCCTACACCTACGTCAACGGCCAGATCAACCACACCTTTGATGTCGGCACACCCGACCAGACCACGGTTTCCTTCCCCTTGAGCAGCATGCACGGATGCGACAGCATCATCACGCTCACCCTCACCGTGAATCCCATCTACGACATCACCCTCGAAGAGGGAATCTGCCAGAACGAGCTTCCCTACCACTATGTCAACGGCGAAATCAATGCCGTCTTCGGTTTGGAAACGCCCGCGCACTCTTCCATCCCCTTCCATCTGACCTCAGCCACCGGTTGCGACAGCCTTGTCACATTGCAGCTGACTGTGTATCCCTCCTACAACACGCCGCTCACCGCGACCGTCTGCGAAAACGAACTTCCTTTCCACTATGTGAACGGCCAGATTGACACCACTTTCATGGAAGGCACGCCCGCCACGGAGTCGCAATTCACCTTCTATCTTGCCACAGTCCACGGTTGCGACAGCGTCGTCACGCTCACCCTCACGGTAATTCCCGCCACCACGCCCCAACTTGTGGTGGACGGCCAGATTACCGCCTGCCAGAGCAGCACAGCCACCCTGTCGGTGGAAGGCAGCTACGTCACCTACGACTGGTCCACTGGGGCCACCACGCCCACAATCGAGGTCAGCACGCCCGGCTACTACTGGGTGTCGCTCACCGATGCCCACGGCTGCACCAGCATGACCGAAGTGACCCAACTGGGCGTCAGCACCCTGATTCCCGAGACCCCGGCCATCTGCATGGTGGGCGTTGAGAACGGCCACAACCTCGTTGTCTGGGAAGAGTTGGAGAACACCAACGTGCAACACTACCGTATTTACCGTGAAAACGACCAAGCCAATGTCTATGAGCTGTTGGCCACAGTGCCTGCCGCACAAGGCAACGCTTACGAGGATGTCACCGCCGACCCGGCCGTGCGCGCATGGCGCTACAAGGTGACAGCGATGGACGTATGCCAAGGCGAAACTCCGATGAGCGAGCTGCACAAGACCGTCCACCTCACCATCAACCGCGGCATCAACGACAACTGGAACCTCATCTGGACACACTATGAAGGAATGGATTTCCCGAGCTACCGTCTATACCGAGGTACCGCCAACAACAATCTGGAGTTGATTGCCACGCTGCCCTCCACCCTCACCTCCTACACCGACTTCGACAACGTGGACGGAGCCCTCTTCTACCAGATCGAGGTGGTGATGAACGGCAGTTGCCTGCGCCATACCCGCGATGTCACCTACACCGGTTCGCGCTCCAACATTGTCTATAATGGCGAAGTGGTCTATACCGACACGGCCGTCACCGCGTGCGAAGAATACGACTGGAACGGTACCGTTTACACTCAGAGCGGTGTATATCAACAGGATTACACTTCCAGCCTCGGGTATGACGTCCATGCCATATTGCACCTCACCATTGTCCATTATCCGGGATTCTCCATCAGCGGGTCCACCACCATCGTGTCAGGTGGCAGTACCACGCTGTCGGTAACACCGACCAACCCGCAATGGGGTTACCTGTGGAGCACCGGTGCCACCACCAGCTCCATCACCGTGAGCCCCACCGAAACCACCACCTATTACGTCACCGTCACGAACGGACCGTGCGAGATAAGTTCGTGGAAAACCGTCAACGTCACCACTGGTGTGAACGAATGGGGCGACGGCATCGTCTCCCTCTACCCCAACCCCACCACCGGCATCGTCACCATCGAACTGGCCAATGAAACCTGTCCCCTGAAACCTGAAATACAGGTGTTCGACATCTATGGACGGCGGTTAGAGGTCATACCTGTGACGGACGAAACCACCCAAATCGACCTGTCCCGTTTTGCCACCGGCGTTTACGTTATCAAGGTGATGAACGACGTGAACGTCATCGCCGTCGGAAAGGTGGTGAAGGAATAACCGTAAAGACAACGCATGCGTTGTCTCAACAAAACGAATCTAAACACAACCCATTATGAAAAAAATCATCCTTTTTTTCATTGCCATTTCAATGGTGTCCATATCATTTGCCCAATTGCCTGACGGTTCAACCGTACCCGATTTCACCGTCTATGAAATCAACAAGACCAACGGCAACATGATCACAGACCAGCCCATCAACCTCTACAATCTGTTAAATGACGGCAAGACTGTGTTCATCGATGTTTCCGCTACATGGTGCGGACCCTGCTGGAGTTTTCACCAGACCGGCACCTTGGACGGCATCTGGACGAACTACGGCCCCAACAGCAGCAATTACGACTCCTACGTCATCTGGATGGAAGGCAGCCAGGGCAACTACGCCTCCCTTTCTGGCACAGGCACCGATGCCGGCGGTTCATCCTCTCAGGGCAACTGGCTCAGCGGCGTGGAGTATCCTGTTGTTCCCCTGAACATGAGTCCCAATTCCGCCAATCAATACTCCGTCCTTGGCGGACTTGGCGTGGCCTACTTCCCCACCATCTACATGGTCTGCCCCAACCGAATGGCCTTTGAAATGGAACGCAACGGTTCCAACCAGGCCCAACAGTGGCACGGTCTGATCGCCACCACTTGTCCATCCACCTCTAACACGAACGATGCCATGCTGGGCGTTGAGAGAATCTCCCAACCCACCTATTACTGCGATTACAGCTTCCAGCCACGAATCATGATACAGAATGTAGGTACCGCCCCCCTGACCTCCGCCACCCTGCGATTGACCCACGGCAGCAGTGTCCAGACCGCCAACTGGACCGGCAATCTGGCCCAATTTGAATCGGCAATGGTGACACTCCCCGCGGTTCAAGGTTCGGAGAACGGAAGTCAAACTTTCACTATTGAAATTGTGAGTGTAAACGGTCAAGCAGACGAGGGAAGCACCAACAACACACACTCGGAAACCTTCACAGCACAAGTGACGGCGGAATCCGAAACGGCCTCTCAGGATTTTTCCAGCACGACCATATCGTTTCCCTGGTCATTGAACGACCAAACCGGCGATTACTGTTTTGTCTATCAAGGTGCATTGCTCTTCAATGCATATTCCATTTCCAGTGGGGATGTCGCCGAACTCAGCGCTCCACTTCTGGATTTCTCCAATTCGACCAACCCCTATCTTTTCTTTGACCTTTGCTACAGGAGATACGACGACTATTCCAATGACCGATTGCAGATTATGGTTTCCAGCGATTGCGGAAACACATGGACTACGGTTTTCGACAAGGCCGGCGCCAATTTGGCAACCGGCACAAACACGACCAGCAACTATACTGCCAGCAGCTACGTAAACCAGACCGTCGATTTGACTCAATTCGCCTCACAGGAGAGGGTCATCGTCAAATTTGTCTTCACCTCCGACTACGGCAACAACATCTGGATTGACAACATCAACATCACCAATATCGACCTGCCTACCGTCACCACCAGCTCGGTTTCCGACATTACCTTCACCACCGCCACCTGCGGCGGCAATGTGACCGAAGAAGGAAACGCGGCGGTGACCGCACGCGGCGTATGCTGGAGCACTTCGCCCAACCCGACGATTGCCGACAGCCACACCACCGACGGAAGCGGCTTAGGATACTTCACCAGCAGCCTCACCGGGCTGACGGCCGGAGCCACCTACTATGTACGGGCATACGCCACTTCCAGCTGGGGCACTTCCTACGGCAACGAGGTAAGTTTCACCACTACCGCCTATTTGGCCCCCACTGTCACCACCTCTTCCGCCACCAATGTCACCACCACTACCGCCACCTGCGGCGGCAATGTGACTGACGACGGAGGCGCGACCGTGACCGCACGCGGCGTTTGCTGGAGCACTTCACCCAACCCGACCGTAAGCGACAGTCACACCACCAATGGAACCGGTGCTGGCATTTTTACCAGCAGCCTGTCAGGGCTCACCCCCAACACTACCTACTATGTGCGGGCGTACGCCACCAACAGTGTGGGGACAGGGTATGGCAATGAGGTGACACTCCTGACTTTTTGCGGCACTGTGAACGTGGAAATCAGCGGCGACACCGAGATTTGTGAAGGAGATGTCGCCACTCTCACCGCCACGGGTGCCGCCACCTACCAGTGGAACACAGGCGCTACAGGCAGTATCCTCCAAACCAGCGCCGAGGGAACCTACAGCGTCACCGGAATGGACCCATACGGTTGCCCCGGAACCGCCTCCATCACCCTTGTCGCACACTCCGTCACCATACCAATCCTTACGATTGACGGAGAAATTTCCGCCTGTCAATCAAGCAGCGCAACCATCTCATTAGAAAACAGCTACACCTCCTATTTATGGTCAACGGGCGAAACCACAGCCAGCATCGAAGTCAGCATGCCCGGCTACTATTGGGTGGATGTGACCGATGAAAACGGGTGTGTCGCTTCCTCTGAAATAACCCATCTCGGAGCCAGTATTCTCATCCCGGAAACGCCTGCCCTCTGCATGGTGGGTGTGGAGGACGGCCACAACCTCGTTGTCTGGGAAGAAATAGAGAACACCAACGTGCAGAACTACCGCATCTATCGTGAAAACGGCCAAACCGATACCTACGAGCTGCTGGCCACGGTGCCCGCCTCGCGAGGCAATGCTTACGAAGACCTCACCGCCGACCCGACCGAACAGGCATGGCACTACAAGGTGACGGCGATGGACGTGTGCCAGGGCGAGACCCCGATGAGCGAGCCGCACAAAAGCGTCCACCTCACTGCCAGCCGAGGGAACGACAACAGCTGGAACCTCACATGGACTCCCTACGAAGGAATGACATTCGCCAATTACAAGCTTTACCGTGGAAACGCCATCAACAACCTGCAGGAAATCGCCACGCTGCCCTCCACCCTCACCTCCTACACCGACATCGACAACGTGAACGGCCCCCTCTTCTACCAAATTGAAGTGGTGATGGACGGCAGCTGCGTGCGCCACACCCGCGATGCCACCTACAACGGTGCCCGCTCCAACATCTTCTACAACGGTGAAGTCGTCTATATCGACACCGCAGTCCTTGCATGCGAAATGTACGAGTGGCTTGACAGCACCTATACCCAAAGCGGTACTTATTACAAAGTCTATACTTCCGGCCTCGGCTATGATGTCCATGCCGTGTTGCACCTCAACATAGCCACCACGCCTGTTTTCTCCGTCATTGGTGATGGGAACACCATAGTGGCAGGAATGGGAATGACGGCCACCTTGGCGGTAAGCCCGACCAACCCGCAATGGACCTATCGATGGAGTACGGGAGCGAACACCAGTTCCATCACAGTATCGCCCACAGAGACAACCACATACACCGTTACCGTCACCAACGGACCGTGCGTGGCCGAAGGTTCCGGAACCATCACTGCAATTTCGGGCGTGAACGATTGGGACAACGGCATCGTTTCCCTCTACCCCAACCCCACCACCGGCATCGTCACCATAGAACTGGCCCCTGAAACCTGTACTCTGAAACCTGAAATCCACTTGTTCGACATCTATGGCCGACGGTTACAAATCATCTCTGTGACAGACAAAACCACCCAAATCGACCTGTCGCATTACGCCACCGGCGTTTATGCCATCAAGGTGGTAAACGACGGGAACGTCATCGCCGTCGGAAAGGTGGTGAAGGAATAAACGTAAAATATCCTGTAGAGACGTGGTGCACCGCGTCTCTACACATTTTATATCAAACAATGAAAAAAACGATCCTCTTTTCGCTGGCCTTTTGCCTCTGCCTCACCTCTTTTGCCCAAACCCTCAAAACGATCGAATGGGAGGACACCACCCGCCAATATCTGGAATACGTGCCGGCCAGCTATGATGCCAGCACGCCGACACCCGTGGTCTTTATCTTTCACGGACTTGGTGGAAATATGTACGAAGTTCGGGAAAATGCCGACTTTGACCGGATTGCCGATGCACACGGCTGGATCACCATCACCCCGCAGGCGCTACCCGACACCTTCTCTGCAATGGACACGACCATTACGATGAACGCCTGGCATTCCGGTGTCAGCGCTATCGTGGACGGAGATACGATTGTGGCCAGTGAAGGCCTGGACGACACGGGGCTGATGATGGCCATCCTCGACACCCTTGCCAACCACTACAACATCGACCAGAGCAATGTATTCTGCACCGGCGTTTCCATGGGGGGCTTCATGTCGAACCGCATGGCCATCGAGCACGGCGACCGCATCAAGGCGATTGCCTCCGTGTGCGGCACTATCGGCAACGAGATCACCTCCTACACGCCCGTCGGGCATGTAAGCGCCATGCACGTCCATGGCACCGCCGACAGCATCGTAACCTACGCCGACGGCAATTTCCAATACAACATCACTGTGAATGTAGGCATCGGCGCGGAAGAAACCGTCGAGTTCTGGCGCAGCTACAACCAGTGCTCCGACACGGCCGTCCACACCTTATATCCCGACATTATGCAAGATGACCGAACTTTCGAGAGATTCGAATACGGCAACGGCACCTTCGGCACGAAGACCGTCCTGATCAAGGTGAACGGAGGCCAGCACGAATGGTGCCACGGCCCCTGGCGCGATGTGGACATCACCGATGAAATCTCCAGTTTCTTCGAATCCTGCCTGGGCAACGTACCCGAAGTCACCACCGGTTCTTTTACTGAAATCACGGACACCACCGCCACTTGCGGCGGAAACGTCACCTCGGAGGGAAGTGCGGAGGTGACCGCCCGCGGCATTTGCTGGAGCACCGCACCACGCCCGACCATTGCCGATTCCCATACCTCTGATTCCGACGGCACGGGCAGCTTCACCAGCACCCTCACCGACCTCTCCCCCAACACCACCTACTACGCACGGGCATACGCCACCAACGAGGTAGGGACAGCCTACGGCGACGAAGTGTTTTTTACCACCCTCGAAACTGACACCGTTCCAACCGACACCGTTCCAACGGATACAATCCCGACCGATACCGTTCCGACCGACACCACGGGCATCATCCACTACAAAACCACCGATCTCCACATCTTCCCCAATCCGACCAACGGCATAGCCAATGTGGAACTGACCACTGAAACCTGTGACCTGAAACCTGAGATACAGGTATGGGATGTGTATGGTAGGATGTTATCCGTTGTAGAGACGCGTTACACCACGTCTCTACCAACCATCCAAATCAACATATCACATTATGCAACAGGTGTTTACCTCATAAAATTGATCAACAATCACAACGTCATCGCCATCGGCAAGGTGGTAAAACAATAATCCTATAGAAAAAGGTCATGATTGTCTGCATTGCGGAGAAGCCCAGCGTGGCGAAGGACATCGCCCACGTGCTCGGCGCCAACACCGCCCACCAAGGCTATATGGAGGGCAACGGCTATCAGGTGACGTGGACTTTCGGGCATCTCTGCACCCTGAAGGAGCCGCACGACTACACCCCCGCATGGAAACAGTGGTCGCTCGGTTCGCTTCCGATGCTGCCCGTCCCCTTCGGCATCAAGTTGATTGACAGCCCGTCGATAACAAAGCAGTTCCAAATCATCGAAGGGCTGATGCAGAAAGCCGACCGCATCATCAACTGCGGCGATGCCGGCCAGGAGGGTGAGCTGATCCAGCGCTGGGTGATGCAGAAGGCGAAAGCCCGCTGCCCCGTGCAACGGCTCTGGATTTCGTCGCTTACGGAAGAGGCCATCCGCGAGGGTTTCGCCCACCTGAAGGACCAGTCGGAGTATCAGTCGTTGTACGAGGCCGGCCTCTCCCGCGCCATCGGCGACTGGCTGCTCGGAATGAACGCCACCCGTCTCTACACCCTCAAGTACGGCCAGAACCGGCAGGTGCTGTCGGTGGGGCGCGTGCAGACACCCACCCTCGCCCTCATCGTGAAACGGCACTTCGAAATCCAGAACTTCGAACCGAAACAGTACTGGGTGCTCTCCACCGTTTACCGAAACACCACCTTCACCGCCACCAAAGGCAAGTACGACTCGGTGGAAAAGGGGCAGGCCGATTTGGAACGCATTATCGGAAAAGAATTTACCGTTACCGACATCGCTACCAAGAAAGGGAAGGAGGCGCCGCCGCGCCTGTTCGACCTCACCTCGCTGCAGGTGGAATGCAACAAGAAATACGGCTTCTCCGCCGACCAGACCCTGCAACTCATCCAGAGTTTGTATGAGAAAAAACTGACGACCTATCCCCGCGTGGACACCACCTACCTCAGCGACGACATCTACCCCAAGTGCCCGCAGATCCTGCAAGGGCTGACGGCGCATCTGCCGCTCGCCTCGCCGCTTTTCGGGAAGAAACTTCCCAAGAGCAAGAAGGTGTTCGACAGCAGCAAGGTGACCGACCACCACGCCATCATCCCGACGGGGCAGCCACCGCAGGTCTATCTGTCACAACAGGAGTTCAACGTATATGACGAGGTGTGCCGCCACTTCATCGCTGTGTTCTACCCCGACTGCGTGTTTTCAAGCACCACCGTCCTCGGAAAAGTGGAGGATGTGGAGTTCAAGGCGACGGGCAAGCAGATTCTGGAGCCTGGCTGGCGGGTGGTGGTGATGCCGCCGAAACAGACCGACGACAAGGACGATGACGACAAGGAGGAGAACGACAATCTTCCCTCTTTCACGAAAGGAGAACAAGGTCCGCACGAGCCGAAGCTGGCGGAGAAGTGGACGAAGCCGCCCAAGCCCTACACCGAGGCGACGCTGCTGCGGGCGATGGAAACGGCGGGGAAATTGGTAGATGACGAAACCTTGCGGGAGGCGATGAAGGAGAACGGCATCGGACGGCCCTCCACACGGGCGGCCATCATCGAGACGCTGTTCAAGCGGCGCTACATCCAAAAAGTGCGGAAGAGTCTGGAGCCCACACCCACCGGCATCGAGCTGATCGGGCTCATCCACGAGGAGCTGCTGAAAAGCGCGGAACTGACCGGCATCTGGGAGAAAAAGCTCCGTGAAATCGAGCAGCACAAGTACGAAGCCCGCCAGTTCTTGGAGGAGCTGAAACAGATGGTGTGCGAAATCGTGCGGCAGGTGCTGAGCGACAGCAGCAACCGTCGCGTGGCTGTCATGCCGGAGGAGGTGAAGAAGACGAAGGGAACGAAGAACCGCAAGGCGAAAGCCACGGACAAGACACCGTCGGAGGCGAAGCCGAAACGACCGAAGGCCGCGGCCAAGGCGACATCCGACCCTGACGCCATCATCGGCACAGTTTGTCCGCTGTGCGGAAAAGGCACGGTGATCAAGGGGCGTACGGCGTACGGTTGTTCCGAGTGGCGCAGCGGGTGCGGGTGGCGGAAGCCGTTCACCGAAAACTAAGTACTGTTCTACTTGCGTGCAATCTTCAGGGTTTCTGAACCTTTATCCGTGCGAATCCGGCAAAGATAGACCCCTGAAGGGAGTTGCGACAAATCCAGTTCCACCAGATGGATGCCCGCCGTCTGCGCAGGCAGATTCTGCTGCAGCACAACACGTCCCAGTAAATCTGTCACGGTGATTCCCACAAAAGAGTTGTCTGACAGCCGATATTGAAGGCAAGCCTTGTCTGTCACGGGATTCGGGTACAGGCAGGCCATCGGCGCAACGGTCTGCTCCGCAACCCCTACCGTATTGTCAAGTTCAGTATAGGTGACCAACATGGCCATATTGTAACGCGCAACCTCGGCAAGAAAGTCGTAGTTGTTCGAATCCGACACATCGTGATAGGTATGGTACGAGGTGGAGAACGTATATTCAATGGCAAAGACGGCGCGGAAACCGAACTGATAGTAGGCGTAACTGTCGCTATAACGCGAGGTTCCATTTTCCTCTTCTGTCGGCACCACCGGCGTGATGTCGGTGTATTGGGAGCAAATTTCGGCGGCACGGCTCACAATGTCCAGCGCGTTGTCGTACCAATGCAGGGTGAGTTTCCAGTCGTCATCCGGTTGATAGCTCACCATATCATTATTGAGCATAACGGCCACGCGGTCACTCGCGGTATCCCGCTTCCACGCATCATTGTAGCTGCCCACAAGCCCAAGTTCCTCCCCATCGTAGGCCATGAAATGGATGTCCCGTTTGAAATGGAGCCTGTTCGCGTGGCAGATGCGGGCCAACTCGAGCATCACCGCCACACCGGAGGCGTTGTCGTCGGCACCCGGGGCCTGTTCCAACAGGCTATAATTTGAATCGTACGATATTGCATCCAGATGCGCACCCACAATCACAATGGAGTCATCCTTGGGGTTTTCACTCGGGAGCACGCCCCTCACATTGTAAAACCACTGGGCATAATCGCCTACCAGCCAATTGTTTGATTCATAATAAAAAGAATCAACACAAGCAGTAATTCCATAATTTTCAAGACGTTGCACGATATACTCCGCCACTTCGATGTTGCCGCCGGAACGGAGGGCGAAACGGCTGCCGAAGTTTTCCAAGTCGTTCACCGTACGGAGCACGCTGTCGGCATTGATTTGGGTGAGCAGACTGTTCAAATCCACCTCGTTTTGGGCAGAGAGATTTGCGGCTGTCGTAGAGACTACCAGCATTATAAAAAGACCAACGATTTTTCTCATTTGATTTGATTCGTATTGAAGATTCATAATTGTTTCAAAATCTGCCTGCAAAAGTACACAATTTCCCAAAATTCGGCCGTCCAATTTTTCAGGATACGTTCGTCACGTTCGGTTGTAGAGACGCCATATTATGACGTCTCTACAGGTTGCGTCTCTACAACCATTCCGTAAATCTACGTTAAAACAAAAAAGCCCAGTCGTGAAACTGGGCATATTGTTTAATTGGAGCGGTAGACGGGTCTCGAACCCGCTACCTGCAGCTTGGAAGGCTGCCGCTCTACCAAATGAGCTACTACCGCAAGGCTTAAGACCTTTCCGCAATCTTTGTGGGGGAGGGTGGACTCGAACCACCGAACTCCGAAGAGGACAGATTTACAGTCTGTTGCAATTGCCGCTATGCGACTCCCCCAGGAAAAAATTTCGAGCCGATAGACGGACTCGAACCGCCGACCGGCTGATTACAAATCAGCTGCTCTACCAACTGAGCTATATCGGCTTGGGATTGCGTTTGTCTTTCAAATAACGTTCCTCGTTTTTGAGGCTGCAAAAATACACTTTTTTCATATACTGAAAGGCATTTTCTAAAAATTTTTCTTGCATTTTTAAAACACTGATTTGAAAACATTTAATTTTACAAATCGATTTTTACAGAAACCATTTCGCGATCAAAAGTCCTCTTTGCGCCCTGTATTTTCGGAATAATTTTTGGAAATCGGGAAAAAACAGTATTCGAAGGAGAAGTCCTTTCCCCCTAAAATAAATGACACTCTTTTGTGTATAAAATCCCCGACGTTTCCTTCTGAAATGGGTAAAATATAAGTATCTTTGCACGTTTTAATCGTGACAGAATGGGAAAACTCATATTGATATGCTTCAGTGCCTACACGCTGCTGCTTTTTGTGATCATGTGGTTCACGGCGCGGAAGGCCAACAACGCCACCTACTTCACGGGCAACCGCAAGTCGCCGTGGTTCGTCGTGGCCTACGGGATGATCGGTGCCTCGCTGTCGGGTGTCACCTTCATGTCGGTGCCGGGCGACGTGGCCAACATCCAGTTCACCTACTTCGGCATCGTCATCGGCTACATCCTCGGCTACCTCACCATTGCCCATGTGCTGCTGCCGCTCTACTACAAGGAGAATGTCACCTCGGTGTATGAGGTGCTCGACCGGCGGATGGGGCCTGAAGCGCACCGCACCGGCGCCCTGTTCTTCATCATCTCCCGCCTGCTCGGCTCCGCCCTGCGCATGTACCTCGTCATCTACGTCCTGCAAACCTTCGTCTTCGACGGCCTCGGCATCCCCATCTGGGCCACCTCCACGATGATGATCATCATTATCCTGCTCTACACCTTCCGCGGCGGCATCAAGACCATCGTGTGGACCGACACGCTCCAGACCACCTTCATGCTCACCGCCCTCATCCTCACCATCGTTTTCATCATCAAGGAGTTGAACATGCCCTTTGCCGACATCTTCCAGCAGATGAAGGAGGCTGGCCACACCAAGGTTTTCGAAACCGACTGGCAGAAGCCCAACTACTTCCTGAAGCAGATTGTGAGCGGCATGTTCATCACCATCGTGATGACGGGCCTGGACCAGGACATGATGCAGAAGAACCTCACCTGCCGCAACCTCAAGGACGCGCAGCGCAACATGCTCAGCTTTTCGGGCATCCTGGTGATTGTCAACGCCCTCTTCCTGCTGTTGGGCGGGATGCTGCTGGTGTATGCCCAGAATCGCGGCATCGACCTCAGCGGCTTCATCGCCGACCACAAGACCGACCGCATCTATCCCGAAATCGTCTTCAACTCGCTCGGTGCCGTCACCACGGTGGTGTTCGTCATCGGGCTGATTTCCGCCGGCTACTCCAGCGCCGACGGCACCCTCACCGCCATCACCACCTCCATCTGCTACGACCTGGTGGGACTGGAGAAAATCACCTCCGACGAGAAACGGCAGGTGCTGATCCGCCGGCTCATCCATATAGCCGTAGCCGTCGCCTTCCTTGCCACCATCATCATCTTCTCCAATTATCATAACAACTCCCTGATAACCATCATCTTCAAAGTGGCGGGCTACACCTACGGCCCCATCCTCGGCATGTTCGTCTTCAGCATCTACACAAAACGGGAAATCATTTATTCCCGCTGGGTGCCCGTCATCGCCATCGCCTCCCCCCTGCTCTGCTACTTCCTCGACACCTACTCCAAGCAGCTGCTTGGCGGCTACACCTTCGGCTTCGAACTTCTGATTGTCAACGGTTTGATCACGCTGGGAGGACTGATGGTTATTTCAAAAACGAAAAAACAACTGGCATGAACGAAATCATTAATTTCAACGGAATTGTCCACAAGGATAAATCATACTTTATCATTGGAGCGGCCATGGAGGTTCATAAAGTTTTGGGTTGTGGTTTCTTGGAGAGTGTATACTTAGAAGCCCTTGCAATGGAACTCACAGAGCGGCATATTCCGTATGAACGGGAAAAGCAACTCGACATATACTACAAGGGTGTTCTTTTGGATAAAAAATTCTACGCTGATTTTATCTGCTATGATGACATCATTTTGGAAATCAAAGCCGTAACAGAACTCATCCCTGTGCATCGCGCCCAACTCCTAAACTACCTGAAAGCCACGAAAAAAAGACTGGGCATTCTTATCAATTTTGGAGAAACTTCTTTACGATATGAGCGCTACGCAAATACAAGAAGCCATAGAGTGGCATAATAACCGCGAATTGTTTCAATTTTCGCGAAGCATATATTAATTTCGCGTGTATTTGCGTAATTCGCAGTTAGAAAAAAAGAGAATGACTAATGAATCTATTGAAAACCGATAATTATCACAATTTTCGCGAAGTACATTTTTTGCGTGCATTTGCGTAAGTTCGTATTAAAATAAAAGAAAATGACTATCAAACAAAAATACCAATTCTTAGTCCAGTACTTTTCGGAGCACAACCCGAATGCGGCTTCAGAGCTGGAGTTCAACAATCCTTTCGAGCTGATTGTGGCGGTGGTGCTTTCGGCGCAGTGCACCGACAAACGGGTCAATATCGTAACGAAGGAACTGTTCGCCCATTATCCGACTCCCGAAGCGATGGCGCAGGCGGAAGTTTCGGAAATCTACGAACTGATCAAGTCGGTGTCATACCCCAACAACAAAGCGGCACACTTGAGCGGGCTGGCGAAGATGCTGGTTTCCGACTTCGGCGGCGAGGTGCCCTCCACGATGGAGGAGCTGACAAAGCTGCCGGGCGTGGGCCGCAAGACCGCCAACGTCATCCTCGCCATCGTCTATGACCAGCCGGCGATGGCCGTCGATACGCACGTCTTCCGCGTGTCGCACCGCCTCGGCATCGTCAAGGACGCCAACACGCCGTTCGAGGT
>JAEEGL015169915.1_pt1 | contig 88409 bp, 85 predicted proteins | sample 9134231 | NCBI WGS metagenome assembly JAEEGL01 (sample SAMN16246548, study PRJNA631951) | gut metagenome | biome: gut microbiome; feature: rumen; material: fiber-attached | host: Bos | place: Iran: Karaj | collected 2018-10 | reverse complement strand
CGAAAAGAAAACATTAATAATCGAAGGTAAAGAGGTCGAATTTTCTAATGAACCTAACCTTCTTGAAGTTATAAGAAAAGCAGGAATGAGTGTTCCGACTCTTTGTTACAGACCTGACTTAACTTCATTCGGTGCATGCAGAATGTGCGTTGTAGAAGTTGAATATCCAAACGGCAGAAAGATGATTAATTCATCCTGTACAATGCCGCCGGAAGCAGGTATTAAAGTTCATTTGAACACAGAAAAGGTTAGAAAAATAAGAAAAATGGTTCTGGAACTTCTTCTTGCAAACCACGACAGAGAATGTACAACTTGCGATAAATCAGGTAATTGCGAACTTCAAAAATATTCAGAAGAATACGGAATAAAGAATGTTAAAAAATATGCTCAAAGGGAAGAATTAACACCAATTGACGATAGTTCTTGCGCTTTGGTTCGTGATAACAATAAATGTATCCTTTGCGGAGCTTGTGTAAGAGCTTGTAACGAACACCAAGGACTACAGGTTTTAGGCTTTGCAAACAGAGGAAGTAAGACTGTTGTAGAACCTATGGCAGGAAAACCGCTTGCTAAGAGCGAATGTATTAATTGCGGTCAGTGCGCAGCAGTTTGTCCTACCGGTGCTTTAACAATCAACTCAACTCAATTGGATGAAGTTTGGAACGCTGTTACAAACCCAAATAAGAAAGTTGTTATTCAATTTGCACCATCTGTTCGTGTAGCAATAGGTGAAATGTTTGGACTTGAACCCGGAGTAAATTCTACTAAGAAAATTAACGCAGCATTGAAGAAAATCGGCTTTGATTTGGTATTTGATACCAACTTCTCTGCTGACTTAACTATTATGGAAGAAGGGTACGAATTTATAGACAGACTTCAAAACGGCGGTAAATTGCCGTTATTCACATCTTGTTGTCCGGGGTGGGTAAGATTTTTGGAGACTCAACACCCTGATATGCTCGACCATCTTTCAAGCTGTAAATCACCTCAAGGTATGATGGGTGCTATTATTAGAGAATATGTACCTCAATATTATCCTGAAATTACTTCAGAGAACTTGGTAAGTGTTTCTGTAATGCCTTGTACAGCTAAGAAATACGAAGCTAAGAGAGAACAGTTCAAAATGGCTGACGGCAGACAAGAAATTGATTACGTTCTTACAACTCAAGAACTCGGAAGAATGATAAAAGGTGCAGGAATTGACTTTAAGGCTCTTGAAGGCGAAGAACCCGATTCACCGTTCGGCAAATACACAGGTGCAGGTACAATCTTCGGTGTTTCAGGCGGTGTTGCGGAAGCTGCGGTAAGAACAGCTTACGAAGTTGTAACGGGTGAACCTCTTAAAAATGTTGTGATTGACGATATGAGAGGAACCAAGAGAGTTAAGACCGTTGAACTTGACCTAAAAGGTACTAAGATTAAGGTTAAAATTGTAAATACTTTGAAAGAAGCTGAAAAATGCATCAGAGAAATTAAAGAAGGCAAAGCTGATTATCAAATGCTTGAAGTTATGGCTTGCCCCGGAGGATGTATCAACGGCGGCGGACAACCTCAAAGCTGCAACGATTCCAATATTAAGGAACTCAGAGCACAAGGTTTGTATACTGATGATGCAACAGGTGAATGGAGAAAATCACACGAAAACCCGGAAATCAAGGATTTGTATTCTAAACACCTTGAAAAACCAAATTCTCATAAGGCGCATGAACTTTTGCATACAACTTATGTAAATAAAAGAAAAGATTGCTATATCTCTGTGGGAGAGTAGTTAACAGAAAATACAAAAAGGAGTTCGGTAAATCACCGAACTCCTTTTTATTTATTGTTAATGAAGTTTATTCTTCCTCAAGTGCTTTCATTATTTTCTGATGAAGTGCATACATATTACTATCAAGTATTTCACTGTCTTCAGGTTCATAGACTCCTTTGTCGTTATGGAAATCTTGATAGTCATCTATCACTCCTACTGCTTCGCCTAAAATACCTCCACCAATAGCTCCCCATCCGCTTGCTACCAAACCGCCTATTATTGCACCTGCGGAAATAGTACCAAGGGTAGTTAAAAAAGGTTTCCAGCTTCCTTCTCGTTTTTTGCTATTTCCAACTAAATTTTCTTTATTTGTTGACTTATAACGATTATAGATGCTATCTATTTTTCTATATTCTTTACAATCGTCTACATGTAGCATTTTTGCGGCATCTAGCAGTGATTTTACGGCATTTAGTTTACTGCTCATAGAAATGCTTTTTTCATCTTTGCGTGTGTCAGCGCGGTCAATAAGTCCGATTGTAAAACGACTCGGTGAGAATTTGTTTCCATGGAGTTCTCCTTTATATTCGCTTGCCTCGTAATACTCTTTTAAAAAGACTACTATGTTATCTTTATTTAATTGGTTAAAAGCATATTCAATATCTTCTTGCGGGTCGCTATATGGATTTTTCAAATCTTTATATAGTTGTTCGGCATCGTAGTGACTATTTTTTATAAATTTTTCATAGGCACTATTCATATTTTCGCGGTATTTTTCTTTTGTTTCTTTTGTAGCGATTTCCTGCTTATTATTTATGTTTTCTCTCTTGCTTTCTTTTTTAGGTTTTTCAACTTTTTTGCCAATTTCAACAGATGCAGTATCAGTTGTATATACTGAATTTGGGGTTTGATTTGCCGGTTTCTTTGTTGGTCTTTTCAAGCCTCCTTTTGGGGGATCTGTCATAATGCTGTTTACGATAAGTGTCATAATTATTCTCCGTTTATATTTAAGTATATTAGTTCTTATGCTTCGTATGTTTCCATTTTGTTATTAAACTGTTTTGGTATATAACATTGTTGGTTTTGTTTCTGTTGAATTTTTTTATGGAGTTTATACATTGCACGGTCAAGTTTAGCGCTGTCACGAGGTGTAGAATAGTGGCCCGATTCAGTAGTATACATAACGTCTTCTGCGAAACTTCCGCCGACTAAGCCAACTAATCCGCCTATGATTGCTCCGGGGATGGCGCCAGCTCCATAGAACCAAACTCCAATTGCACTTCCGGTTGCTGCTCCGGCGGCTACAGATGCGCCTACGGTTTTCCACCAACCTTTTGGCGTACTGCTACTATTAGACGGACCATAATCAGAGTTACCTACCATATTTGTACTAAGTTTATATCTGCCGGTATCATACATTTTGTATATTTTCAGTATTTCTCTGTATTCGTCACAAGAGCTTAAATCTAAAGCATCTGCTACGTCTAATAACGATTTTACAATATTCTTTTTGCTATCCATTGTAATTCCGTCTTTGCAGTCAATGCTTTCAAGCAATCCCCAAAAGCCTTCGCCTTTGTATCCGCTAATATCATAATATTGTGTTAAGAAATCTACTATATTTTTTTTGTTCACTTTTCTTAATGTGGAATTTACTGCTTCATAGTCAAGGTTGCCATATAAATCCTCTCTTAGTTGGTAAATATCAAAATCAACTTTTTTATTGGAAGTTTTTTCAGCCTTGTTTCCTTTTTCAGTTTTATTTTCTTTTTTAGGTTTTTCAACTTTTTTGCCAATTTCAACAGACGTAGTATCAGTTGTATATACTGAATTTGGGGTTTGATTTGCCGGTTTCTTTGTCGGTCTTTTCAAGCCTCCTTTTGGGGGATCTGTCATAATGATGTTTACGATTAGTGTCATAATTATACTCTCCTTTTTTATCTACTTTATATATATAAAGTATATTTGTTCCAAAAAATTGCCCTTTTTTAATCATTTGTAAAGAAATTGTTACAATTGGCGGCAAGTTCTTATTTGATGCACATTTTTCTTATATCAAAAAGGAGAGAATCGGTTGTTTTGCCTTATATTTTTGTTTATGAAATATACATAAAAATTCGGATTCTGTGAAATTGCAGAACCCGAAATTTTATTACTAAAAATATTTAAATAGTTGCTATTTATTAAGATTCATATTTTTTTAACTCGCCATTTTCGAAGTAACATAAATCATTTTTCTTGATTCCGTCAAACTCATCTCCTACATATTTGAAGACTTGTCTGTTATCTTGGGTTGTTTTATCGGCAACTACTTCAATATCGCCATAGTCTAGATATATTTTTTCTAATTCTTCGTCTGATGCAGGTCTGATATCATTTCCATCAAGAACATAAAATCTTCCTTCTTCGATTACACCCTGATTTTCGACTCCTGAGTAGATAGTGAGTCCGTTTATTTCACCTAATTTTTCAATAACTCCTGCATCCACGTTGTATTTTACGAATTCTTGAGATGTAAGCTTCATTAATCTGTCACCATTTTTATTTTTAAGGCGACATAAGGTTCCTTTTGGTAAACCCAATCCCTCTTGTTCAACAACATATATTTTTAAGCCATCAGCGGATGTTTTGCCCGTGTCACTCAACGTGCCATCATCTATATAAGCCTGTATAACTGAGTTGTTATTGTTTTCTATGCCGCCATTGCCATTATTACTATCTCTGTTTGTTACGTCAACAGAATGACCGGCAGAAACATATTCTATACTATCTGCAAGGTCCCCGACTTCATCATCCGTTTCGTCCAACTCTTTTGCAAGGTCCATGATTGTTGTTTGTCTTAATTTAAGCAAGTCTGATATATTCTTGTTTCCGAGTCCGGCATATTGAGCATCTATATCATTTTCAACTTTTTTAACTTCTGCAAGTCTTACGAGTTTATACAAATCATTGAATGTTGTTATTATGCCGTCATCAATAGTATCATCAGATAAATCGTAATCATTCAGTTCTTTTATCAGATTTTCTATAGATTCTTTGGTATCTTCATCAACGTATGATGTCAAGTCATTTGCTTTTTGAGTTAATCCATTAATTAAAGAATGTAACCCTTGTATTGCACTGTTTTTCATCCCAGGTACATCATCACCATTAAAAGTGTTGCTGTCGTTGAATTTATTAACGAAGTCTTCAATCAAAGTGCTGTTGTAACTTGAATTATAATAGCTTATAACTGCAAGAATATTATCTTTGTCTCTGCATAAACTGTCTAATGTATCTTGCCTGCTTTCATTTTTACTCATGCTATTAATCTCTTTATGAATGTCAGCTACAGCTTTTGATATATTTTCGTTCTTATCAATCATTGTTGTATTTTCAAACCCTGTATTTTGAATAAGATCGGTTATGGTTTTGCCGTCAATTTCTAAATCTCTTTTTTGTGCTATATATTTAGCATAAGAAGCGGAATTATCTGTTAAGGTTTTATTATAAAGTTTTTCCAAAGCATTTTTGACGTCTTCCCAGCTTCCTTTCTTTTCGATTTCTTCAATTTCTTTTAATAATTTTTCACCATTTTTACGGTCTGTTCTGTTGTTGCTTGTAGTTAAGTAGTTTGCGTATTCATTTAAAACAGATTTTAAATCATCGGCTTTTTCTTCATTTTCTGCATCTTCTTCTCTTTCCGAAGAATCTGTGTCATCTGTTTTACCGTTATTACCTATATTATTCCAAGAATTACCCCAAGGATTGAACCCGGGATTGTTTGTAAATCCGCTATTCATTCCGCCCCAATTGCCGAAAATACTCGTAGAACTACCGCTGCTTATTCCATTCATAGCCTGTTGAGCGGCAAAATTTGGGTTTAGTAAATAACTCATACTATCCAATTGTGAATATGGCATAAATCCGAATCCTGAAGGAGTCCAGCAAGAATTCAGTAAAGACGTTGCTTGCATGTGAGCCAGTCCTGCATTCATCGATAACTGCCAGGAACCAAATCCGTTGCTGGCATCCATCATATCTTGTATCCATAGTGTACCAAATAGACCCATAATTGACCTCGAATTATTACTCTTATATATATAAAGTATTTATCATTTAAAAAATTGCTTAAAAAAAAGCACATGTTTACAAAACTTTACAATTCGGAAAATTAAGGCTAATTTACTTTTTTAATATTTAGTTTTTGTGTGTGATTGATAATTTTTCTTTTTCTTCTTCGGCTAGGGTAAATGATTCATTTTTAGATGGAAATTTGCCCGATTTCACTTCTTCTTTATAATTAATAATACCTGTATATACAGTATCATGGATGTTTGCAAATTTTTTAATAAATTTCGGAGTGAAATCCGTAAACTTGCCCAATATATCATCCGTAACAACTATCTGACCATCACAACCGGCACCTGCGCCTATCCCTATTGTAGCTATATGCAGATTTCTTGTAATATATTCCGCACTGACTTCCGGCATGAGTTCAAGTACAACCCCAAATGCTCCTGCTCTTTCAAGTTCTTTTGCACATTCCAATATTTTCTCTGTATTATCTGCAGTCTTACCCTGAATTTTGTGTCCGCCCAAAGTGTTCATTAATTGCGGAGTAAATCCGAGGTGAGAAAGTACGGGAATCCCCGATTCAACGCAACGCCTTGTAAGTTCAATAATGTGTTCATTACAACCCTCAAGTTTAACGGCATTTGCGCCGGCTTTAATCATTTTTGATGCGTTTTCCAAACCTTGTTCAATCGAAAGGTTATAACTCATAAACGGCATATCGCCGATTATAAAAGAATTTTTCGCACCCCTTGCAACCGCTTTGATAAATATAAGCATCTCATCAATTGTAATATTGTATGTGTTTTCGTAACCCAAAGCGACCATAGCAAGCGAATCACCTACCAAAATCCCGTCTATTTCAGCTTTATCGAGGACTTGCGCAGTAGAATAATCGTACGCCGTCAGCATAGCGATTTTTTCGCCGTTATCTTTAAGTTTTTGGAATGTTGTTATATTTTTTTTCACTTTATTTACTCCGGCACTTTATTTTTTTATAGACTTTCTGTACCAATAATAAACAGCTCTTGCAACTCTGTTTGAGGAATGTCTTACAAGTCCGTCTTTGTTATCCTGCAACAGTTTTTGCGATACTACCGTAATTCCTGTCGGAATTAGGTTTTCCATATCCAATCTTACCGGAATTGAACCGCTCTTTGCATAACCCTCTGAAATATTTGAAGGCAGAGAATTATTTACCAAAACGGCATCAAGTATACGTTTCCCTCCTGCGTGACTCAGAAGTGCGTTAACGTGACTTGCAACGGAATAATTATCAGTTTCTCCGGGTTGAGTCATAATATTACATACATATATTTTTTTTGCATTTGATTTTTCAATGGCATCAGAGATTCCCGCAACAAGCAAATTAGGAATAACACTTGTATATAAGCTTCCCGGGCCTAATATTATTAAATCCGCATTTGAAATTGCCTCCAGAGCCTCCGGCAAAGCTCTGCAAACAGCAGGTTCGGTATATAATCTTTTAATTCTCTTATGAGCTTCAGGAATATTGGATTCACCTTTTACAACAGTTCCGTCATCAAATTCTGCTGCAAGTTTCATATCATCCAAGGTTGTCGGAAGTACGACACCTCTTATGTTCAAAACATTTGCAGATTCTTTAACCGCTTTAACCATATTTCCGGTAATTGCACACATTGCGGTTAAAAATAGGTTACCGAAACTGTGACCTCCGAGGCCCTCTCCTTTTTTGAAACGGTATTGAAATAATTTTGTAACCAAATCCTCATCATCAGCAAGAGCCGCGATACAGTTCCTTATGTCTCCCGGAGGTAAAATCCCCATTTCTTCTCTAAGCCTGCCTGAACTTCCGCCGTCATCACCTACGGTAACTATTGCTGTAATGTTGTTTGTATATTTTTTTATGCCTTTAAGCAGCATAGAAAGACCTGTCCCGCCGCCGATTGCAACAATCTTTGCTCCTTTGTTGAGTTTTCTCCTTCTGTATAATTTTTCTAAAAGAGAATTATTCCCTTTAGAAGAATCCATATCCATAATGGAAAGGGTTGTTTTTTTCCACCCCTTAAAAAAGATAATTCCGCCTATGATAATAAATACTGATGCTAAAATGTTAGACGGGAGAATAAGTGCCGCTTTTCTTATCAGTTCCATTGTCATATATATGGGCCTAACGTCCATTATAATTAATAATCCGAGCACCATAAAAACAGAACCCAGAAATATCAAAAAGAGCCATCTTTTAACGTTCAACCCGGGAATCAGCCATCCGACATCTTTTGTTACTTTTATCTTTTTATTTTTTAAATCTACCATGATTAATCTACCCAGCCTGATAATTTAACGTTGTTGTAATTTACGGGAGTAGGAGTTAAAAATTCACGAGTTTGTTTAATCAATTCAACGGAATTTTTGTATTTATTTGAAAAGTGAATTGTATCAACATCAACATAATTCATGCCACCGAGAGTATTACGAATTTGGGAGGTGTGTATAAGATGTTGAAATCTCTTTATCAATTCATTGTTATTTGTATTGTCTTCTTTTGAATAATCAATAGTTAAATCGGCATTATAAGATTTTTCCAGAGATAATTCCTGAGCAACATTAATTCCGGTATAGTCTGCAACTTTTGCGGTAATATCACCGACAGGTGCATAATAGACGAGCCATTCGGAACATTTTTTGATTGCTTTTGCTATGGAACTTGAGAATATAAAATCTTCGGATGCCATTTTATACATCGCTCCATGCGGTCTTACATGTTCAATGCTCAATCCGTAAGCATGTGCAAATGACATTATTGCACTAATTTGATAAACAACTATTGCTTCGAGTTCATCTTCCTTCAATTCGACGGGACGATATCCAAAACCCTGTATATCGTTAAATCCTATATGAGCTCCAATTGCTACATTTTTTTCTTTTGCTTTAAGCAGCGCATTTTTTATTGTAATTGGGTCTCCGGCATGAAATCCGCAGGAAATATTTACTGAGCTTACATAATCCAAAAGTGCAAATTCATTATCATTTTTATAAACTCCGTAAGCCTGTGCCAAATCGCAGTTAAAATCCAGATTTTTTATGGACTTACGTTCTAAAACTTCTTGCATAATACTCTCCAAAGCTTGTAATACATAAAAATTATACTACAAAAATACCTGTATTTAGAGGTGAAATATGAACTTTTGTAAAACTTATGCTTTATATTTAGCAATTTTTCATTAAAAAAATACTTGTTATATATATAGTGTGGGTGAAGTTTTATAGATGACATCAATCAACTTTAATTACAACATTAATAGCGGATTTAATCTGCCGGAGCAAACAAGCTTTAAAAGGAATGCGGGCAGATATTTGCAAGGTGCAATAGGACAAACAGACAAATACATTGCGAATCCTTTGCGTGAAAAATATGGAACAAAAACCGAGATAGAGGCAGCAATAAAATCTAACCCAAGAATTCAGCAAATATTGAATGAGCATCATTTGCATGCATTTGTGAATGAAACTGAACTTGAAAAATTAAGAAAAGGGCATTTGCAAAATACCAGAATTACTGCGGCTAAGATATACTCAAATTTGCCGGAAAACTTGAAGAAAGAGATAAATTTACAAGAATTACAAGAAGCGGCAATGTTTCACGACTACGGAAAAATTTTAATTCCGGATAATATCTTAAATAAAAAAGGAAAATTGAGCAAAAATGAATGGGCAATAATGCGTCGGCATTCCGAACTGGGTGCGGAACTTTTGAAGAATAAAGATTTATCTCCAAGAACAATAGAACTTGTTAAATTTCATCATTTAAACGGAATGGGTAGCGGATACCCGTCTCCGGACAAGACATACAGGCATGGGTTGGATACGGAAGTTTTGACACTGGCTGATAAATTTGAGGCTTTAATGGAAGAAAGAAGTTATAAGAGTGCAATGTCACGCAATGAAGCACTCGGTATTCTTGAAAATGATGTTAAATCAGGTTTAATATCACCTGAAGTGTTTGATGCACTGAAAAAGTCCGTCTAAATAGCAACAAATTTTTTTACGAGTTTTAGTGTAAGTATGGAAATTTCAGCTCAATACAGTGTATCTACATTTAAATCAAGATGTCCCGAAATCAAACTCGGACAGAATGTTTGCCATTTGGTTAATACTGAATTTCCGCATTATTCTCTCACCAAGTTCAATCCCATGATTACAAAACATTTGTCAAAAATAAAATCTCCGGCAAATGTAATGATGAAAATTATTAAATTTGATATTGAAAGGCCAAGCGGACCGGAATCTTATTCTGAGGATAAAAACTATTTAATGGATTTATTTGGTTTCATAAATGATTTTCACAGTTTTAATTGTCAGGAGTCAGCAGTATTAGCTGAATTAATGCTTAAACTTAACGGTTTTAAAAATTCTTATATAGCATATGTGAGAGACGGCGGAGCAGAAAAGAATCATGCTATATGTTTATTTAATAAAGACGGGAGTGAAATTGCAGTAAAAAATGAGAAAGAATTAATTCCGAATATTGAAAATAATAAAACTATTATAATTGATCCTTGGGCAAATATTTGTGATTTTGCAAATGTTGTGTTAAAAGAATATCGTGGTTTTTGGTCTCAATACATAACCCCTGTTGTATTGAAAGATAAGGCAAATGGTATATATAACCTTTTGGGTATAAAAAAAATGAATCTGCCGGAGGAATTTTTAGATGCGGTTAAATCTTATTATCCTAATTTGATATTCAAAAATTTTGCATTAAAAAAGAGGTAAGCTTGTAGCTTGCCTCTTTTTTTTCGATATTCTATTTTATACAGCCGAAGCTTTTGCAGCTTCAAAGCATTCTTTGCAAAGTACATCTCTGCCTTGTGTCGGATTAAAAGGAACCTGTGTTTCGCATCCGCACTTAGCACAGACTGCATTATACATTTTTCTTTTTCCTCTGTGTTGTTGTTTCTTAATTTTCCTGCATTCAGGACATCTTTTTGGCTTATTTGTCAACCCTTTTTGAGCAAAAAATTCCTGCTCGCCGGCGGTAAATACAAATTCTTTGCCGCAATCTTCACAAATAAGCGTTTCATCTTCGTACATTACTGATTCTCCTAATAATTGATTACTGTTAGCTCAAAATATGAGCCTTGCCCTTATTCTATATATATTTATCGATAAAGTCAAGTATTATACATCATAATATATATTTTGATGTATTTTATCAATCTTTTATTGTGACTTTCTTTTACCGAAAAGAAAGTCACACAAAGAAACTCCCCGAGCGGAACTACGCTCATTAATCAATTGTACGGTTCGACTTTAGGCGGGTAAACTCGGATTCTTCGTATCCTCAGACAATACCCGTCTTAGTTATTGCCTCACCTACATTGATTATTCGCTCCGTTATGCTCGGGGGTAAATAAAGGGAGCAACCGAGTCCGTGTTGACAAAGTCAATTGTAGGACTCGTAAACGTGCCGATTTATCGGCAACATCCATTCATTACCAACGCACGAAGTGCGTTGTGGTTATCCATTTGACTGCATGTTTTTCTTTCTTCTTTTTTCGGTTCGCTTTTTATTCTTTCTTTTACATCGCAATAAAAAGAAAGAAGAAAAAAGGAACAAAAAAATTATTTTTTATCATCAAAATATATATTTTGATGTACTTTAAAAGCCCATTTGGGTAATTTCTGTATAAGCATTGAGTATTCTGTTTCTTACTTGAATTGCCATTTGCATACTTAGTTCTGCTTTTTCTGCAGCAATCATTGCATCATGTACACTTGTCGGGCCGCCCATTGCCAAATCTTCTTGCATTCTGTCAGCTTCTATTCGGGCTTTGTTTACCGAATCCAATCCCGCAATAAATCCTGCACCTACTTTATCCATGAAATTTTCGGCTCCGGTCGGGTCATGTTTATCATTAAGCGGAACGGATTTTGCAGCAACACCAAGTACTTTTGCAAACTCGTACGGATTTGTTTCAACTTCGAATGATGCTTGCCCTTGCAAAAACTTATTGTATTCGTTTATTGCATTTAAATTATATTCATTGTTAAAGCTTTGTATGTTTGTTGAAAAATCCATATTTTTATCCTCAGTGGCTTAGTATCTTAATGCCTTGTTGACTTCTTAAATATTCATTGCACTTTGCATCATTGTTTTGACGTTCTCTGCGACAGTTGCGTTAGCTTCATAAGCACGTGAAGCAGCAATCATGTCAACCATTTCTTCTACAACATTTACGTTTGGTAAGTCTACATAACCTTCTTCATCAGCATCAGGGTGTGATGGGTCATAAACAGTTTTTATCCCGTCTTCTCTTTCGTATATTTGCTCAACCTGAACTCCTCCTGTAACATAACCGTTATTTAATGCATAATTTGCATTAATAAGCAATCTGCCGGTGATAGGATCAAATTGAGGATCCGGTGCATTACTTGAAAAATTTGACGCTCCTCTGTTTAAATTATCTTCATAAATAGTTCTGAAAGAAACATCTTTTTTGATGTAAACACCTTTTGAACCATCAGGTTTTCTGGTAGTATGGATGTTTGCAATATTACTTGCGATTGTATCCATTTTTGCTCTTTGGGCTGTCATTCCGGAGCCTGCTATATCAAATATATTAAAGCTCATAGTTTATCCTTTCGGTGATAAATTGTAACTATTGTCCTCTTATAACATTTTGAAGATTATTAAATTGTCTTCTTTCCAAGTTTGACAACATTAAATACTGTGTACCTGTTTTTGACAAATCCATCATTTCACGTTCCAATTCGACATTGTTTCCGTCTATATTTGGACCGTTGTATATGTCGTTCACATATTGCGGTTTGTAATCTTCCATTGTATTTGATTTTAAATATGCTGCTTCCTGTTTTGTCGGAATCCTATAGTGATGTACTTCTCCAGTAAAAACATCTACATTAGGCGGTATGTATTTTATGCTATTTTGTCCTTTGATGTAATCTTTTAAATCTTCTCTTTCAATAATTTCAGCAAGCTGGCTTTCAAATGCAACTTCTTTTCTTTGATAGTCCGGTGTCATGACATTAGCAATATTGGATGATATCGCATGCTGTCTGTCCATCAATCCATCCATTCCTAATTTTGTTATTTCAATTGTTCTTGATGAAATTAAATCCATAATTCACTCCTGCCCTAATAGTCCCAAGCGGATTGTAAATTCTGTAAAATCTTCACTTGAACGAGTAAGTTCAAGTTGTCCCAATTGTTCTTCAACAGATTTTTTGCAAATCCATAAACCCATGCCGGAACCGTTTAATTTTGTAGTAAACCCTTCATTAAATATTTTTTCGGGTTCTTTGATTCCCGGAGCGTTGTTTGAAACTATAACCTCCGCAAAATCATCTTCTTTTGCCAGTGTGATTTTTATATATTTACCATTTTGAGGGGTGTATTTTGCATCTTCATCTATCGGAAATGCTTCAACTGCATTTTTAATAAGATTAATAATTACGGCAGTTAATTTCTCTGAATCTGCAAGAACTTCTGTGTCGGAATGAATTTCAACTTTAATTTCAATATCTTTACCGTCTGCATAGACGCCGGCAAGCTCTACTGCGTTTTGTATAACTGTGTTCAAAGAAACAGGTTTTAATTCAGAGTTGTCTTTTGTTTTTAGCGACAGTAATGAATTATTTGCCATAGCCAAGCTCTTGTTTATAGTTTTTAAAGCATTACGTATTCCGTCTTTATCAACTGTTTTTGCATCAATATATTTTTTTATTATTTCAGTATACAAATCACAGATAGAAAGTTGATTTTTTATTTCATGAGCAATAACACGTGATTTCTTTTGAATAAAATCAGAATCAATCAATGTTCCTACACTTTGTTCTGCATAACCGAGCACGGCATCACTGGCGGATTCTTCCATGCTTTCAAGGAGTTTGCGTAAGGAGTCGTTCAGCAAAACATTATCACGTCTGTCCGGTGTGAATTTTTCCTGGTATGAGCTGATATCAACTTTAGAATTTCTTTTTATAATGTCAAGCGCTTCATTTTGAAGTTTTGAATTATATAGCGAGTAGTACCGTACCAAATCCTTATCTCCGGTATTATTGTCCCATATTAATATCGCAACAAACCTGTGGGTCATAACTATAATAAATTCGGTATTAGCCCAGACTTTCTCAATTAGGTTGCCGGATTTGTCGGAATAATTAACCGATTCCAGCTCGGAAAACTCAAGTCTTTTTAATAAACCTTGTAAACCGTCTTTGTTTTCTATCCTGTATAAGACAGCGCCTGCTTCAAGTTTGTCTAAAAGTGGCTCAAGTACGGAACGCACAAGACATTTCAAGGTTTGCTTGGCAATAAACCGATTTCCTTGTGTTTCTATAAGTTCTTTTAAATAGTTTTGCTGTCTTACAATTTTACGCATTAAATTATTCCCGATTTACTTTGAAATTATACGCTTAATTTAACTTTTTTCGTTAAGAATCCGTTGTTAATTGCATAAAGGACTGCCTGTGTTCTGTCATTTACCTGCAATTTTTGGAAAATATTGTTGACGTGAGTTTTTACTGTTGTTTCAGATATAAATAATTTTGCTGCAACTCCTTTGTAAGTGACGCCTTGTGTTAACAATTCCAAAACTTCTTCTTCTCTCTGTGTCAAATATGAAAGCAGATTTTCTTCGCCTGTTTCCTGTTTTGCTGTTTCTTCTCTGAATGATTGTTGAAAATATTCAAAAAATCTTGAAGATAGTGCAAGCGGCAAGTATATTTTACCGTTTAAAACTTCTTCTATAGCATAAATCAACTGTGCTGATGCCATAGTTTTTAATACATAACCTTTAGCACCGATTTTCATTGCTCGGAAAATTAAATCAGCATCATCATATCCTGAAAGTGCCAACACTTTAGTATCTGTATCTAATTTTTCGATTTCCATAATACCTTGCAGACCGTCTCTGTCAGGCATGTTCATATCTAATAAAACTATATCCGGTTGATATTTTTTAATAAGATTTAAACCTACGGTCACATTTGTAGCAATACCAACTACATCGAATGTCCCTTCAAGGTTTAATAATTCTCTAATACCGACAAGATGTTCATAATTGTCGTCAATAAGTAATACTTTTGATTTTTTCTTAAATTCCCTTCTCATACTCTCTCCTCTCATATCCTTATAAGTTATATAATTGTGTTTTTGTCCTTCTCTACTCTATGTATATTACCCCCTTTTAGATGATTGTTTCATCAATAAGAAGATGTATTTTGGGGTTTTTGAACTAAATAAACAGATTTAGACCACATGGTCTAGAGTGCATTATAAATTCAATAATAATAGGAATAGAAGAGCATGCTGCCAAAAAATTCAAATCTCCATTAAAAAGTCTAGGTAAAAAAGATTAGGTTCATCCAATAAACCTAATTTATTTCATAAAATAATTTTGAAAAATGCAGTATTTTTAATATAATACGTATATGGACAAGAAAGTAATATCCACAAACAGAAAAGCTTTTCATGATTATTTAATTTTTGACAGGTTTGATGCGGGGATTGTTTTGACCGGTACGGAGATAAAATCAATTCGCCAAGGTGCATTTAATCTGAAGGATAGCTTTGCCAAAATAGAAGACGGAGAAATATTTCTTTATAATATGCACATATCTCCATACGAACAAGGCAACAGAAATAATCATGAACCTGAGCGTACAAGAAAACTCCTTCTGAAAAAACAAGAAATAATGAAAATACTTGGTAAAATAAAAAAAGAAAACTATACAATTGTACCTTTGGAATTGTATTTATCACATGGTTTTGCTAAAATAGAGATAGGTTTGGCAAAAGGTAAAAAACTTTATGACAAGAGAGAATCTATCACAAAGAAAACACAAGAGCGGGATATAGCAAGAAGTACAAAACGGTAGGTTCAATTATAAAGGAGTTGGGGAATGTATAACCGTGAGTCGATTTTACAAAATTTAAATGCGGAAAACTATTATGTGGACAAACATTCATTGGATTTGTTTTTGAACGATTGGAAAATCGATTCTATATATGAAGATGAAAGCGGTTTGGAATTTTATGATGATTTGTCATTAGACAAGATTAAAAAAGGTATATCCTTAAAATCTCAAGGCTACAGTGATGAACAGATTATAACTAAATTGAATAAAATGGAAGCTCATGTTGAAAAGAAAGAAACTCCGATTCAGCCAATTCTTGTAAAAGATTATTTAGAAAATGTATCAAATGTTACTGAGGAAGAACATATCGTAACAGACCTTACTCCAAAGCAGGAAAAGAATTTTACGCTTGATGTTAGTTCTCAGACATTACAAATGCTTGCGGAAGCTGTTGCAAAAAAAATAAGTGACGATATTACAAATTCCGATATGGCGAAACAATTAATCGAGGCGGGCGGATATAAAAGGGATAATGAAATTATGGCTAAGCAAATACAAGAACTGCTTGAGCATAACAAAGAATTATCAATGAGAATTGAGCAATTGGAAAGCCATCCGTCCAAGAGTTTTTGGAAACGCATTTGGGGGAAAAAATAGATTACGCAGGTTTTTTAAAAGAGTTTGATACAAGACTTGAAAAATATTTTGAGTCTTTCGGCCCCGATATATGTTGTAAAAAGGGTTGTTCCGATTGTTGTGAAAAAGGTGATTATCCGCTTTCGGATATTGAACTTGAATATCTTATGCAAGGATATTTGAATTTGGAATCTGAAATTAAAATTAAGGTTCAGAACAATATTAAAAACATGGTAAAAGGCGGGGCTTGTCCTTTCCTTATAAATACGGAATGCTCAATTTATCCATACCGTCCGATTGTTTGCAGGGTGCATGGACTTGCATATTTTTATAAGGAAGATAAAGTAAAGCTTCCTTACTGTGCAAATACGGGTAAAAATTTTTCAAAAGTATATGATAAAGATGACGGATTTTACGGAAAGCCTCTTTTGGTAAATTTAGATACACCTCATGTTTTAGACGGATTTTATTCCGAGATTAAAAACCTGTATGAATGGTTGAAACGGGAATAATATTAATTAATACTTACAGTTTTAAGATAAACTAAAATTGGTCAAGTGTTTATCTTGGTAAGGGTTATAAATTTTGTTTGCATATTTTATTTTATTTGTGTTTAACAAATAAAATTTTAAGGGGTGAAAATATGAAACAAATAATAAAGGAAAAGAGTTCCGAAAAAGTGGCAAAATTCTTGAATAAGACATCTTTGCACAAGCGTGATTTTGCCGAGATGATTGGGGTGACTCTGTCTTATGTATATAATCTTATAGATGAAACTGTTCCTTTTTCATCAAGAGGAACTACAATTGAAAGAATTGCAACGGTTATGGAATTAAATCCGGAGGAGTTTGAAGAATACAGAATCCCGCAAGAGCCGATTTTGATTGATGAATCGGTAGAAATAATAAAAGATTATATGAGTGAAAACAAGCTTTCGGTAGTAAATTTTTTGAAATCTTTTCCGAGGAAAAAACGTCTTGATATGGTAGATGTTTTGAGAGGGGCTTTGCCAATGCCCGTTGATTATAAAGAACTTGCATTGATAGGAAAAACCTTGAACATACCGGCTGACGAACTTTATAAAATTTGGGAAACTAGAATGAAACAAATTTTGGAATCTGCCGGCATGAATATTTATTCAAATTCGGCATTGGTTAATGCGATGTTTGATTGTGCAAAAAGACAAATAATGTCTGCGCATTAAAAAATATTCCCGATTAAGTTATATTTGATTAATGTTATAATTAACTTAATCGGAGAATTATGTATGGCAAAAATCAATGTCGTTTTATATGAGCCTGAAATACCGCAAAATACCGGTAATATTGCAAGACTCTGTGCCTGTACAGGTGCATCTTTGTATCTTGTAGGAAAACTGGGCTTTTCACTTTCCAGTAAATATACAAAACGTGCAGGACTGGATTACTGGGATAGCGTAGATTTACATAAAGTAGAATCAATGGAAGAATTGTTTAAACAATTTCCGACGGGTAAATTTTATTATTTGACTACAAAATCAAAGAAAATATATACGGATATAAAGTTTCAAGATGGCGATTTCCTTGTATTCGGGCCTGAAACGCGAGGACTGCCGCAAGAATATGTAACGCAAGATACGGCAATAACCCTTCCTATGAAAGAAGGACAGAGAAGTTTAAACCTTTCTAACTCTGTGGCAATTGCTGTTTACGAAGTTATCAGGCAGATAGGAATGTAATAAAAAAGCGGCAGATTGTGAGAAAATCTCACAATCCGCCCCTCCTGTACTTTGTTTGCCTAATATGATTTATCTGCTCCATCTGCTTTTGGGTTTTTGGGTTCCTTCGGCTTTTTTCTCAGCATTATCAGCATTACATAATGCTTCTAACTGCTTGTATTCTTTTGTATTTTCCAAGCCGAGAGCCTTTGCATCTCTAAGTAGTTTTTTCCCGATATTAATATCGATATTTCTATAATATTCCTGACTTCTATCTTCAAGAATTCGAGTAATGCGATAATTCATATCACTAATTAACTTTTTCTGATTTTCATCATACTTTGGTTCTTCCGCTTTTGGTGGTGTTTCGGTTTTTGCTGCAGGTTTAGCTTTGCTTTTAGGTTTAGATTTTGATGGCTTGGCTGCCGGTTTTCCCGGTTTTGCAGGTGCAGCTTCCGGAGCTTTTTTGTCAGAATCAGCAGATTTTTCTTCAACGCTGTCTTTCTTTTCTGCAGGTTTGTTCTCATTTACTTCCGGTTTAGTTACAACTGCCGGTTCCTGTTCTTTTGAAGGTGCTGCGGCAGCTTCTTCCGGTTTTGCCGGTGCTGCAGCAGGGCTTTTTGGTTCTGCATTAGTTGCATTAACATTGTCATTCTTTTCACCGACAATACCGAAAGACGGCTTCTTCGCTATTACTCCGCTTTCTTCAACAACCTGCTGAATATATTTTACATCTGCGGCATTGAAATCATTTTGCGGATTATCCAGTTCTTTTAACAAGCCTTCGGCTTCCTGTACTGAATCAATTTTTTTGTCATCCGCTCCGCTGCCTTTTGCGAATCTTTTAACCAATTCTTTTGCAGCTTCAGTTACTTTGTCCATAAACTCATTTTTGCTTTCTTCTGCTGCCAAATCCTCGTACTCTTTCAGTTGCTCCTGAACAAATGCTTTTTCGGCCCTGTTCATATCATTGCTGTTACCTGCGAGGTATTGAGATAATTCTTCGTACTCTTTTTTTGAATCAATTTTTCTGTTATTTGATCCGTCACCGTCTGCTATGTCGCGAACTTTTTTGTAAACGGCCTTTGATACTCCGTCTGGTACTTTTTTGTCAATAATTGGTTCTGTCATGTTAAAATCTCCTTTCAGTTTTAAGTCAGGTTTTAGAGGTAAATTTAATAGCAAAAGCTAGATATTCATTTGATAAGCATTTAATAAACATTTAGCTAAAATATTGCTAAATTCCGGGTAAATTATTACTTATCTGGCCAGTATGCATAATCGAAAAAATTTTTTCCCTTTTGTCTGAAAAATTATTTTTTCCCCAATTTCTATTACGGCAATTTTTTTTAAAACTTTAATGTTTTTAATAAATTTGTTACAAAAGTTTACAATTAAAGATGAAAATGCTCTCTACATAAGACTCTTATATAAGTCACAAAAGTTATATATAATTTTATATCAATTTTAAAAATAAACAGTTCAATTTAATATAATAAATAGACAAAATTTATAATATATAAAAACGGCGGATTGGGAAATTTTTTCCCAATCCGCCTCTATGGTATTTTAATTTCGGTTGCGATTTTTATCTGGGAGTTTTATGGTATCTCACCATATATTCCATTGTATATAATCTTTTTAATTCTTTATATTCATCTGTCTTATTAAGATTAGTAGATTTTTTTGCCTCTTGTAAAAGTTTTTCAGTTTTACCGAGATCAAATTTTCTTCCGCCGGTGGAAAAATCTACTTCACTATTATTTATTGTATCAATACTTTTTTTCATATCTTCAATCAACTTTTTCTCTTTTTCGGTATATTTAACTTCTTTTCTATTTTTTGTTACATTTATGGGTTTAGCACCGGTTTTATTCGGAACTTTTTTACGTTTCGGTTTAGCTGCAGGCTCTTCTGGTTCATTCGGTATCGCATCGGATTCTTCAGGATTTTCCGGTGAGTTTTCTTCTGTCAGCTCGGCAAGTGTTATGTCAGATGCGGAATTTTTAACAACCAAAGTATCAGGAAAGTTTGTTTCTATATGGCTGAAGAAATTTTTCACTTTTTCTAATCTTCCTTTTGATTCATCCAATATAGATTTTATTTTTATATATTTTTCGTACTGTTTTTCTGTTAAAGCATCATCCTTCTTTTTGTCTTCCATATCAATTTTATTAAATATAGACGCTTCAATTGAGCCTTCTTTAATCCCTAAATTTTCCATTGTATGCGGATGTTCCGGATTATTGCTAGCACTATTGACTTGCATATTAGCTCCTTTCTTATTTTAAATATTTAAACTTACTATCTATATAACGGCATAATTTTGAAAAACTTTAATGCTTTTTGAAAATATTTACAAAAATTAACAAATTTAAGCTGCGGAATAATTTTAATTTTCAGCAAAATAAACTAAGACAAATTTGGTGCAAAACCATGATCTTTGCTAAATATTAAGTTTTGTAAACCAAAATTTTTGTTGCAGTTATTGAGTTTTAGTAGTATTGGCACTTCGTACTTACATGAAAAAGGCAATTTTTAAAAACAAAAATACTTTATATATATAACACACGGGAAAACTGGATAATAAGTACTAAGATTTTGTAACAGATACTTCATGGAAAAGTTTTTTCTAGTAGACAAGTAAGATGTTACAAGGTAAACAGAAAGGAGAATACTCCAATGGGTATTGAGATTAATTTTGACAAAATGAGGAAATTAGGATTTCAGGCAGAACAGACTGAAATAAACGCACCTGTATTTAAGGAAGATTTGGAAATTGGTGCTGAGATGAACGGTGTAACGGAAGGCTATTCCGATAAAGCTGAATTTTCACGAAAGAAACCAGATTCACCTGAAAATGCTGAACAAGCAGTTTCGCAAAAAATAGATGAAATATGGCAAAACGGAGGACAGTTAAAGACAGCTAATCTTAAAGAATTTTTAAGTAAAAATATAAGTGATGATAAACTCAAAACGGAAGCAGATGGTTATGTTGATAAAATAAATGAAATGAAACCCGAACAATATTACAAAGAATTCAAAAAAGCTAATGAGGGTTCTCTTTATAAGAAAATGCTTGAAGTATACATCCAAGAAGAAAAAGATAAAGCATGTGATGATTTGGGCCAATATATGACTACAATGTTCTTAAAATATCCCGGAACCGGTTATACTGATGTATTGAACGCTTATAAAGCCGGTGTATATTTTGATTTTGACGATGTACATTATGCTGAGGATGACGTAAACCACGAACATCCTATTCCGGCACGCAAATCGCGTCCTGTTACTCCTTATATGGAATACGCATTGAATGAATATACAAAAAAGCAAATGCCTGCAGAGATGGAATTGTTATATAGAACGGCAATAGTTGAACTCGAAGAAGAAAGCGGGTTGCAAAACTTTGAGACTGACGGTGAATTAGCAAAAGCTGTAGCTAAAAAGGCAGGCTTTAAGGATGGCGATCCTAAATTCGAACAGTATGTCAAGAGTAAAAAGACTATTACAAAATTGACAAAAAGACATGACAAAGTTATGAAAAGACGTGAAGAACTTAAACATGTCAGCCAAGAAGAAATAGAAAAGAAGTTGAAAAAATCAACCAGAGAATCTATAAAAGATTATATGGAAGCAAATAAAAATGAAGACGGTACTTATAACTTGAGTGGAATCTCTGAAAGACTGGAAATTCCTGTCGGAAAAGATTTTATAGTAAATCGCTATGATGCTCCTGAGAAGGAAGTTGCTGAGCGTGAAACATGTCTTCAGGCACTAATTGGTACGGTAAAAACCGGAATTGTAGATCCAGACAAATTTGATAAGCCAAATAAATATAAAGATACTGGTTATACGCAAACCGAAGATTTGTTGGATTTTTGCGGATATGAATTTGAACACAAAAAACACTATCCGTCATTAGCAGACTCAGCTGTTAATTTGGTTGAGGGTGCAGCGGGAGGTTTCTTGGTTCACGTTGGTGCTCCGCAGGCTACAAGTGTCATAGTTCCTATTCAATTTGATATAGAACAAATCGTAGAAATAGTAGGCTCTTCTATTGCAACAACTATAGAGCAAATTGTTAAGGGTGAAATTCCTTATGAGATTGCTATACCTTTATTGAGAAATGCATGCAAAGCAGCCGGCTATGGTGCATTATGGGCTGCGCTTGCGAATGCTCTTCTTGAAACCATTGTTGGTCGTGGCAGATATGAAGAACAATATGTTAATTCATGGGTAATTAATCCGAAAACCAACCCGGAATACACGAACAAAGCAGAATATGTGTCATTTTTAGAAAGAACCAAGCAAATAGACAGGGTACGCTCTGTATTGGATAACTATCCCGTAAAAGAAGGAAAAAATGAAGATGACTTGTATAACTGGGATTACAGAGGCTTTGTAGATGAAGCAAATGAGGCAGGCGGCCCCGGTTCTCACTGTAATCCGCTAGAATGGTATGGGGCGCAGTTGTATAAGGATGAGCCGAAAGTACAGCCGGTACCTGATCAGCCAATCAAGATTATTACTTCAAAAGAAACAATTAGAAATGAAATTGAAAAAGAATATACTATTGATGAGGCAAAAGAAGCGAAATATTCTAAAGGTGTTAACAAAGCTACATGGTCTCATCTTGCAAACAAAATATATGATTGTGAAAGTCCTTCATTAAAAGATGTTTATCCGAAATTACCTGACAGAATCAGAGTAATAAAACTTGCACAATGCGTTAATGATGGTAATTACAGTAAAGAAAGAATGGATATGTTGCTTTCAATGTCGAAATCAAATCCGAGCGGACTTAAAAACCTAAGTTTCTTTGATGCAGATAAGTGGTTTGATCACTATGAAACTGACTCAAAAGGAAATAGGGTAAAAATCTATGGTATTTTGAATGCACCGGATTTACCGCAAGAAAAATATACAGATGAAAATGGACAAACTAAAGTCAGATATGCATTAAAAATGCCGGAAAACCTAGCTGGAGTTAAACGATGCGAGATTGACGAAGAAGGAAAAATCTTTAATGCAAACTATACAGGGGAGTTAGCAAAGAATAAAGTTGAAGTCTCGGGTGCTGTATACCACAAGAAAAATGTAAAATACAAAGAAACCACCGAAAAAGATGCTTTCTATGTCGGTAAAGACAGAGGCGGTTCCGTAAAATTTGATACCGAAGCAGAACAACAAGAGCAAGTCGGAAAATTAAAAGAAGCATTCCCTGATACTGAAGTTGAAGATGTACCTGATATTGAAGAATTCAGAAAAAGAGCAAAAGAAGAATCAGCAGAACCAACTGAAGAATAATTTGAATGCAGAAATAAAAAAGAGGATGGTTTTTAGCCATCCTCTTTTAGTTTATGTATATTTTTAACTATTCGTAAATATATCCGTTAGTCAAATCAACCTTAATAGGTGCGAGCAATCTCAAGTTAACGATTTCGCCCGGTTTCGCAGTAACTTGTTTACCCTTGAATAATTTTCTCCAATATCCGATTTTTTGCGGGTCAAGAGTTGCTACACCATAAACCATGACTGCTTGGTCATTAGGAGTTACAAGAAGTTCGTTCTTGATTATAACTTCACCTTGTTGTTTAAATACCTTACCTCTTTGAACATATTTAATTTGACCTTTTAAGTTACTGTTTTCTGAGATTAAAAGATATTTTTCACGTGTTACATAGTTCTTTGGTGTTACAGCTGTATAAGTATCTGCAACATTGGAAACCTCTGAACCTACAATAGATGTTAACTTAATTGGGAAAAGAGTTCCTGCAGGAATAATACCGATTGAACCTTTTACCTTAACATTGTCAACAATAAATCCGTCAGCAGTTCTCTTTTGCATAACTTCAGCCAACTTGTCGTTCGGATTAAGTTTTGCTTCTTGCATCATTCTGTATAAAAGCATTGCAACTTCGGCTCTGTTCATAGGTCTGTTAGCTTCCATTGCACCTTCGTGTCCGGGCATTACAACATCTAAGTTAAGAAGATGTGATTTTGCAGCACCCATCAAGAACCATGCCGGCATTTGAGTATAATCTTTGTATGCCTTTGAGCAAATATCTTCTGCTCTTTGTTCGCTTATCTTGTTCGATGCTATAGCATTAACTGCTAAATTGATAGCTTCTGCTCTTGTAACAGGGTCAAAAGGTCTGAAAGCTTCCCCTCTTGAATCCGGAATCAAGTTGAAGTATACGGCTTTTTCAATAATATTGTAAGCCCAAAAATCTCTTGTTATATCAGCAAAATGAATATCTTGTGATACGCTTGCATATTCCTGACCTAAAGATTTGATTGCCATTGAAGCGAATTCTGCTCTTGTAACAGGGATTTCAGGTTTGTAAGTTCCGTCAGGGAAACCTACTACAACTCCGACTTCAGTTAAAAACTTGATTGATTGATATGCCCAGTGATCCTGATCCATATCTGTGTAAAATGCATGAGCCGGTGTACTAACCATAGCTAATACAGCTAATGCAAAAATTCCTTTCATTATTTTTTTGAACATTAATTGTCCTCCTTCTACATTACCTATTTGTTAATATAGTATATTAAATATGAAGTTATTGCAATTTCTTTTAACATTTCTATACATTATGTAAAAAAAACTTAAAATTACTACATGTATATTTATATTATAATATAACCATGAAGAGCTTATATATAGAAAAAGTTGACTCAACAAATAAATGGGTTAAGGTACATATAAAAGAATTGCACGATAAGACTCTTGTTTATACATTTAACCAAACCGCAGGGAGAGGTCGTTTAAACAGAACCTGGTGTAATATCGGTGCTGATAATATTTATGCAACATTTGTTCTGAAACCGTCAGAAAAAATGGCTGCAAGATATTCATCTCTTACTCAATATTTATGTCTTGTTCTGGCTCAAACAATGGAAGAATACGAAGTAGAACCGAAAATAAAATGGCCGAATGATATTCAAATAAACGGCAAAAAAATATCAGGAATACTTGCCGAAGGTGTGAATGTAAATTCTGACGGAAATTTTGACGGTATTGCTCTGGGGGTTGGGGTGAATCTTAATGCTTCGCAGTCAATTTTAGAAAATATTAATCAGCCTGCAACAGCTTTAAATATTGAAACAGGTAAAAATATTGATAAAGAAGAATTTTTAAAAAAACTTTCTGAAAGATTTTTTTTGATGTATGATGAATTCATAGAGGAGGGTTTTCTTTTAATTAAGAACGAATATATTAAGAGATTCGCATTCCTCAATAAAGATATTTCAGTCAGTGTCTTTGATAAAATAATTAAGGGCAAAGCCGTCGGTATAACTGATGACGGAGCTTTAAAGATAGTTGATAATAATAAAAATGAACAAATACTTTTAATAGGAGATATTCTATGAGTGAATTATTAGTCGAGGGTTTGTCTGCCATGCTGATTGGTATGGGAACAGTTCTTTCGTTTTTGTGTTTAATGATAATTTCAATGTTTTTCATGTCCAAAATCGTGAGAAAATTAAACGAAATATTTCCTGAAGCAATTCCTGTTTCAGCAGGAAACAAAAAGGTAACGAATTCTGACGATTCGGAAGTAGCAGCGGCAATTGTTGCAGCAATGGCAAGGTGTCAATAGAACAAAATTAAGTAAGACTAATTATAATAGTGAGGAAATAAATATGGCAAAGTTAATCAATGTAATGGATACGTCATTTAGGGACGGTTTTCAGTCAATATTTGGGGCGAAAGTCCTGGTTGATGATTTTATACCGGCACTTCAATCTGCAGTAAGTGCTGGAATTAAACATTTTGAGACAGCAGGCGGTGCAAGATTTCAGGCTCCGATATTTTTCTGCAATGAAAATGCATTTGAAACTATGGACAAAATCAGGGATGCTGTAGGTCCTGATATCAAGCTTCAATCTTTAGCAAGAGGGGTAAATGTTGTTGGTCTTAACTCTCAACCTCGTGATGTAATTGATTTACACGCAAAAATGTTTGCAAAGCACGGAGTAAATGTAATCAGAAACTTTGATGCACTTAATGATGTAAACAATTTGATAGATTCTGCAAACAGCATTAAAAAATACGGACTTCAGCATGAAGTTACAATAACAATGATGGAGCTTCCGTATGGTTGCGAAGGTGCTCATGACGTTGCTTTTTATGAAAGAGTTTTGAGAAGTATTTTAGACAGTGGTTTGCCTTTTGACAGTCTTGCATTTAAAGATGCATCAGGGACTTCAAACCCCAGAAAAGTTTATGCAACCGTTAAAATGGCACGTGAACTTTTAGGACCGGATGCACATATTCGTTTTCATTCCCATGAAACTGCAGGAACCGGTTTGGCAGCTTATCTTGCGGCACTTGAAGGCGGTGCTGACGGAATAGATTTGGCTATGAAACCTGTTTCCGGAGGAACGGGACAGCCTGATATTATTTCTATGTGGCATGCTCTTAAAGGTACTGAATATGATTTAGGTTTAGATATAAAGAAAATTATGGAAACCGAAGAAATCTTCAAAGAATGTATGAAAGATTATCCGATTTCCCCGATTTCTTTAGCGGTTAACCCGATTCTTATACAAGCTCCGTTACCGGGCGGTGCTACTGCAACAACGGTTAACCAATTAAAAGATATGGGTATGTTAGATAAATTCCCGAAACTTATTGCAAATATGAAAGAAGTCGTTGAAAGAGGCGGTTTTGCAACGTCTGTTACTCCGGTTTCTCAATTCTATGCACAGCAATCATTCCTGAATGCAATAACAGAAACTCCTTGGGAACAAGCAAATCCGGGTTATGCAAAAATGCTTTTAGGCTACTTCGGTAAAACCCCTTGCGAACCTGATCCGGAATTGGTTAAATGGGCAGAGGAAAAGACAGGACTTCAACCTACAACTGAAAAAGTTGTTGATTTGAATGAAAAAGACCCTGAAAAAGGAATAAAAGCTGCAGAGGAAAGATTAAAAGCGGCAGGTTTACCTGTTACGGATGAAAACTTATTTATTGCCTGTGCTTGCAAAGACGGTAATGTTGATAAGGGTATTGATTTCTTACTCGGAAAAGGTCAGGTTTCCGTTAACAAAGTTAAAGCCGACTCTCCTAAGTCGGATAACACTGCTAATACTTCAGGTGAATATACGGTTAAAGTTAACGGAAAGTCTTATGCGGTTAAATTAGACGGTGATAATAAAGCAGTCGTTAACGGTAAAACATATGATATAAATGTTAAGTCTGGAATAGAAACAAAATCCGAATCTTCGACAGGCGAAGGAGAAGAAATTAAAGCAGGGCTTCCGGGAAATGTTTTGAGAATAGAAGTTTCCGAAGGTCAGGAAGTTGAAGAAGGCGACGTATTGCTTGTTATGGAAGCTATGAAAATGGAATCCGAAGTAAAATCACCAAAATCCGGTTATGTTACTTCTGTTATGGTTTCTCAAGGTGATAAAGTCATTACGGGTCAGGGTTTGGTAACTATAGGGAGGAAGTAGATGAGTATTAATATAACAGACGGATTACAAACTCTATGGAATTCAACTGGCATTATGGGTTTTGTACATTCCGCACAAAATGCTTTTGCAAATACTGAAGTTCAAGGTTTTGAACAAATACTTGAAGCTCACGGACAATGGATAATGATTTTAATTTGTTTGTTTTTGCTTTGGCTCGGTATTAAGAAACAATTTGAACCATTGCTTCTTGTTCCGATTGCATTTGGCGGACTGTTATCAAATATTCCGATGCCATTAGGAGAAGAAATAGCGGGTCCAAATGGATTTTTAGGAATAATTTTTGAGGCAGGTATTCATAAAGGCTTATTCCCGTTGATAATATTCATGGGGGTTGGTGCAATGACAGACTTTGGTCCGTTGATAGCAAATCCAAAAATGGCACTTTTAGGCGGTGCGGCTCAATTTGGTATTTTTGGTGCATTGTTGATGGCATATTGTATATTTGGTTTTACACTTCCTGAAGCTGCATCAATCGGTATTATAGGCGGTGCTGACGGTCCTACTTCAATCTATGTTACATCTAAACTTGCCGAAAATCTTTTAGGACCTATTGCGGTAGCTGCTTATTCATATATGGCGCTTGTTCCGGTTATTCAACCTCCGATTATGAAATTGCTTACAACAAAAGCTGAACGTGAAATTCAAATGGAACAATTGAGGGAAGTTTCAAAAAGAGAAAAAATCGTATTTCCATTAATGATTTTACTTCTTTGCGTAATTCTTTTGCCGAGTGCTTGTCCATTATTGGGTGCTCTTTGCTTTGGTAATTTATGCAAAGAATGCGGAGTAGTAGAAAGACTTTCCGATACTATGCAAAACGCATTGATTAATATAGTTACGATATTTTTAGGATTATCGGTAGGTTCAAAACTTTCAGCTTGCCAGTTCTTAACTGTGCAAACATTGTTTATTCTGATTCTTGGTGTAATTGCGTTTGCTTTAGCAACAGCGGCAGGCGTAATAATGGCGAAATTGATGAATTTATGTTCTAAAACAAAAATCAATCCGCTTATAGGTGCGGCAGGTGTTTCTGCTGTTCCTATGGCAGCTCGTGTTGCCAATAAAGTAGGGTTGGAAGCAAATCCGCAAAACTTCTTATTAATGCACGCTATGGGACCGAATGTATCCGGCGTAATCGGTTCAGCAGTTGCGGCAGGTGTATTGCTGGCATTGTGTCACTAAAAACATAAAAAAGACGGTCAATTTGACCGTCTTTTTTTATGAAAAATTATTCATATATAAGGCTATATGTTAGTTATAGTTAATTTGCAATAGTTATAATGAATTGATGTATTTTATCAGTTGTTTAATTATTTATTAGCTTTAGAATTTTCTGAATTATATTCATGAACAAAAAATTTATTCAACATTGCTAAAGCATCTAGTACGGTTTCGTTAACGTGATCACCCTCAACCTCTACTTCGATTAGTGTTTTTTGTTCCTGTTCGGCTTTTTCTTCGGGTTCTGCTTCACTTCTTTTTTTTGCTGACAAGTTTAGATACGAGTCGCCTGCTTGTAAGGATATTATTTTGTACGGTACATTCATTTTTGTACTCCCTCTCATATTTCACAGCATGTATAACGGCACATTTTTGAAAAACTTTAATGTTTTTTGAAAAATATTTACAAAAATTTACAATTTGGCATTTCTTGTTTGTATTCTTTGGTAGTTCTAATTTTCTTGTTGCTTATTATAATTATTAATTTCTTTTTTAATATTATGTCTAAGAAGTTTATTCAATACTTTAGGCAGTGCAAAACCTATTAATGTCATATTTATTAAAAGCGAAACCCAGTATAAACCGGCACCTGCATTTTTTGTTTTTCTTAAAATTTCAGGTGAGAGGGTTTTATCCTTTTCTAATTCTTTAAAATTTCTCAAACTTAGTTTAAAATCTTTTAAGAAATTTGAAGAATTATCTTTTCTGTCCATGACTTTTGTGCCAAAAAATTTATCGGAAATTCTGCCGGCAATATTATTAATTAAAAAATCTCCGCCAAAAAACATTGTGAATAAGCCAATATCACGAAACATTCTATCACGTCTTTCATTTTTATCTCTTGCGGAAATAAGTTTTGCCGGAAAACTTGATAATGCCCAAATCGAAGCATATATTGTTTTTGACATATTTGTACCTGATGTATAATCAAACTTTTGCGGATTATTTGAAATGAATTTTAATAAGGCATTATTATTGTTCTTACTTAGACCTTTTGTGACAGTTTTTGCATATAAAATTCCGGGTAATAAGCAAAATAAAATATTCCAGAGTAATTTTTTTGTTTTTGATTTTTTAAGTTCATCATTCTGTATTGAGGTATCCTTTTTTAAATCAAAACCTGCGGAAAAATCGTGTCTTTGTGTTCTCTTTTCGGTAAATTCGGTTGCAACCCACGGAATAGCAGACCACATTGCAGCGGTTGTAATAAAATCGGTCATCAATACTTTTTCGTGAACGGAAAGTAAATCATTTTTGAGTTTTTGCGGATTATTATATCTTTGATAAATCTCATCGAATGCTGTTTCACAAGAGTTTTCACCTTTTTTATCAAATATTTTGGCGGTTTCTGTCAATCCTTTTTTTAAATCCGCATCAGGTTTCAAAAATTTTTTGGGAACTTGTATAATTTTTTTGCCAATTGAATTTAAATCTTTTGTTATTCCTTTATTTTTAAGGAAGTGTTTATTATAAAGCGGAATTAAAAGAATAGGCGTAAGATATGATGCTACAAAATAAATACCGCCCATCAAAGCACGTTCTTGTGTTTCATACTTATTGTTAGACATTATACATTGAGGAATCGTACTTCCTCCGAGAGTCGTGATTCCCCTGTTTATCAAAGTATGTTCCTGAACATACGATGTGGCTCTATATAAATCAAATCCCGTGAATGGAAATGTACAGGATACTTTCTTACTATCCATAATCAATAATATTCTACTGCATTAAGGTTTTAAGTCAACTTGAATAAGAACAGCACAAAAAACGATAACTAAATTCGCTTTCCGAATTAAAAAGAGCAATTCTAGTTAAATTTATCCAATACAAATTGGATATCTTTGTCTCCTCTGCCGGAAACATTTATAAGCATATTATTATATTTATGTGCTTTTGCAAGTTTCAAACCATACGCAACGGCATGGGAACTTTCCAATGCAGGTATTATTCCTTCGTTTTTTGACAGTTCATAGAATGCATTAATTGCTTCTTCATCATTTATAACATCATATTTTGCACGTCCGATTTGGTTTAAGTAACAATGTTTAGGGCCTACTCCCGGATAATCAAGTCCGCTTGCTACAGAATATGCATTAGCAGGATTTCCTTCGGAATCTTGTAATAATTTACATTTAAATCCGTGGATTATGCCGTCTTTGCCATAGGTCATACTTGCAGCATTTTGTCCTGAGCCCGCCCCTTTACCTAATGGTTCAACTCCGTATATATCTACTTCTTCATCTTCCAAAAATCCGCTAAATAGTCCTATTGCATTTGAGCCTCCGCCTATGCAAGCTATTATGCATTCCGGAAGATGTCCTGTTTGTTCTAAAAATTGAGAACGAGCTTCCCGCCCTATAACAGATTGGAAATATTCAATCATCATCGGAAACGGATGCGGACCTACTGCAGACCCTATTGCATACATTGCGGTACTATATTCATTCATATATGCCATAAATGCTTCATCAACAGCTTCTTTCAAAGTCTTAGTACCGGAGGTTACAGCAATAATATTTGCTCCCAATATTCTCATTCTGTCAACATTCGGTTTTTCTTTTTGTATATCGACTTCGCCCATATAAATATCACATTCCAAACCCATAAGTGCAGCGGCAGTGGCTATTGCTACACCGTGTTGTCCTGCTCCTGTTTCTGCTATAAGTTTTGTTTTGCCCATTTTCTTTGCCAAAAGAGCTTCTCCGAGCGAATGATTAATTTTATGTGCACCTGTGTGGTTCAAATCTTCTCTTTTTAAATATATGCCGCAACCGTATTTTTCGGACAAATTTTTTGCATAATAAACCGGTGACGGCCTTCCTGCGTAGTTTTTTAAAAGTTCATTTAATTCTTTGTTAAAACAGTCATCATCTTTATAAAACATAAAAGCTTTATAAATTTCTTGAAATTCATTTTTTAATTCATCCGGCAAAAATTGTCCGCCGTAATTTCCATAAAAGCCGTCATCAGTTGGCAATATATTATATTTATTTTTCATTACTTCCGCCTTTCTTTAAATGTTTATTAATTATTATTATTATTATTTCTTATTCATACCTTAGTGCATCAATCGGATTAAGTAAAGATGCTTTGTATGCAGGATAATATCCGAATCCTATTCCGACAAGCCCTGAAAATCCGAATGAAAGTAAAATAGGCATAAGTGTTATTTCAATCGGGGCATCAAACAATGCTCCCACAAGAAGCGATATAACAATTCCGGTAACGATTCCGATAAGTCCGCCTATTAGTGACAAAACCAGTGCTTCTATCAAAAATTGCATTCTTATATCGCTTGCTCTTGCTCCGATGGCCATTCTTATGCCGATTTCTTTTGTTCTTTCAGTAACAGATACCAGCATAATATTCATAATTCCTATACCACCGACAACAAGAGAAACAGATGCAATTGATGCAAGCAAAATTGCAAAGGTTTGAACGGTTGATTTCATTTTTTCTTGAAATTCTGCACTGTTTCTAATTTCAAAATCGTCTGCTTGGGTTTTGCCCAGGTTGTGACGGCTCCTGAGAATAAGTTTAATATCGCTTTCTGCCGAATTTGTATCTTCAAGAGACAAGGCTTTTACAATAATCTGGCTGACTGAACCGGGAAAATCAGTCCCGAAAACCTTTTTTTGTGCAGTTGTAATCGGTATAAAAATTAAATCATCCTGGTCCATGGGGCCCATTTGCCCTTTTGATTTAAGAGTGCCGATTACTTTAAAAGGAACATTGCCGACTCTGATTGTTTTATCGATAGGATTTACATCTCCAAAAAGCTCGTTTTCAACAGTTGTTCCGATAATGGCAATTTTTGCCGCATTTCTGTCATCATCACCGGTAAATAGACGGCCTAATTCTATTTCATAATTTTTTACATATAAATAATCAGTTGTAATACCGTAAACTGTAGTTGACCAGTTTTGATTTCCGTACATAACCTGTTTTGATGCATTTATAACAGGAGCAACAGCTTCGACTCCTCTTGCTGATTTTTTAATAGCTTCGGAATCTTTTATGCTCAAAGTTGGTTTTGAACCTATTCCCAAAGAAATTCCGCCCGTTTTTGCCGCAGCGGAACGGATTGTGAGCAAATTTGAACCCATAGATTCCATGTTGGATTGAACTTTTTTATTTGCACCAGAACCTATTGCAAGCATAATAATTACCGCTGCAACGCCAATTATTATCCCCAGACTCGTAAGTGCCGAGCGCATTTTGTTAACTTCTAATGATTTTAAAGCTATTTTTAATGTGGATTTGAAGTCTATCATCTTTTATGTTTCTCTGTTTCTTTGTTTTAGCCATTCGTCTTTCAGCATATCTGAAACTATTTTACCGTCTTTAAATTTGATTATACGCTTTGTGTACTCGGCAATATCAGGTTCATGGGTGACTAAAACTATTGTTTTACCGTATTTTTCATTTAAGTTAACAAAAAATTCCATAACATCAATACTTGTTTTTGTATCCAAATTACCTGTAGGTTCGTCTGCAAGTATAAGCGGAGCATCATTAACAATTGCTCGGGCGATTGCTACTCTTTGCTGTTGCCCGCCTGACATCTGCGATGGCATATTGTTTTCTTTATCTTCCAAACCAACAACATGCAATGCTTCTCGTGCTCTTTTATAACGCTCATTTTCCGGGAGTCCTTTATAAATCATAGGCATAGAAACATTATCCAAAGCGGAAGTCCTTGAAATAAGGTTGAATCCCTGAAATACAAATCCGATTTTGTTATTTCTGATGTCAGAAAGTTCATCTGCGCTAAGAGTAAATACATTTACCCCTTCAAGATAATATTCTCCGCTTGTGGGTTTATCTAATGTGCCCAGCATATTCATGCAAGTAGATTTTCCCGAACCTGATGCACCCATAATTGCAACAAATTCACCTTCTTCAACGGAAAAAGAAACATCATTAAGTGCATAGAATGTCTCGTCCCCCATTTGATATGTTTTTATGGCATTTTTTACGTCAATTAACGGCATATTTACCCTCTGCTTGAATTATTATAACATATTTGTTAAAAATTCTAATCTGTAAGTCGCAAAAAATATTTTTACGTGTTTTTATATATTTGACATATAATTATAAATCTAAAAAGGAGACAAATATGAAAGTATTATCAATTAATAATTTTCATCATAATAACAGACTGCACAAAACAGCATTGGGTTGTGTAGCAGCCATAGGGCTTGCAACTTTATCATTGGCCAATAGTTCTTGTAAAAAAGATGTTATATCACCGGCTGATAAGCCAGAAGTGACATCTAATTTTAACAAAGACCATGTTGATTTTGCATTTCGGGATTTCACAAATCTGTTTGGGTTAGATACAAACGGTTATACCAAAGTATTAAAACAAGCCTATGTTTTAAATGACGGAGATTACACGGTTGATACTTTTCAGGCTCCGATTAATTCTGATACTATGTATTCTCGTGGCGTGTATTATTACAATGGCCCGGATTCGTTTATACCTCACGAACAACCTTATACAAGTATTTGGACCAGAACAATGTATGACGGTCAGGATGCTGTAAAAGTAGAGTATAAATACTTTTGGGAAAATGCAAAAACTCCGAATATGCCGGAACCTCAGGAAGTTTACTATATCCCCGGTGAAGCAGGTGATAACTCGATGAAAATGGATGTCCGTTCGGGTACAGGACTTTTTAACGCAAAAGTGGATGTGGTCGGCAATACTGCAACTTATAAGGTTGAAGATATGACTGTCTCAAATCCTTTTTGGGCAAAAATTGAACAAAATTATCAATAATTGTTACAGTTAAATTTTTATATTTTTTATCAGTATTATTTAACAAGCTATTAATTAGTAATAGCTTGTTTTTTGCAGATAAATGTAAAGAATTGTAACAATTATGTTAAAAACATTAAAGTTTTTCAAAAATATGCCGTTATACATGCCACATACAAGGGACAACTTTATTAAGAAGAGGACAACATCTTATGGGAATGGCAGCATCACAGGCACGTTTGCTATCTATCACATCCAGATTACACGATGTCGAATACAAAGCACAAAATTTACAAAATGCAAAACTCCAATTAGCAACACAACAAGACGCAGCATACGAAGAGTATTTGAATGCTTTAGATCAAAGAACATTGACATTCCAGTCAGTAGACTCGTTTGGCAATCGTTCTGATTTGGTTGCAACATTTGATAATTTATTTTCGGTTAATGCGGCAAATACTGCAAACGGTAACTTCTATGCTTTAATAGACTCCAGAGGCAGAGTTGTTGTATCGGATGACGTAGAAGATAATTACGACGGATTTACACACAGTAACAACGTACAAAATGCAAATCTGTTTGCATTATACATGATTTTTGGTGAAGGTTTTGCTGGTGACCAAAACTTTAACGATATTGCAGATGCAGTTTTAAATGAAAAAATAGGCACTGACAGTCATCTTGCGGAATTATACGACGATGCAATAAATGGCAGAAGAGAAGATGACGGGCGTTTAAGCGATCCATATGAACACTCATATAACCATAATAATAACAACAATACAAATACAAATACTAATACTAATACTAATACTAATGCAAATTCAGCTTCTGGCGGTTCGTTTGCAATGGGAGCAGAACCCGATCCGGATCCGAACCCAAATCCGAACCCAAATCCGAATCCAAAACCAAAGCCGACATCAAATCCAAATCAGTATATAATGCCAGCATCATCAATGTTCAGCACTGTTACTATGGATCACCACAACCAGCCTGCAGATAGAGGGGCAAACTCCGGCAATAATAGCGGCAGCGATGATGGCAACAGTGTTGCAGGCGGATATGACAGAGGTAATTCAAAAGGTAACTCTGCTGCCGGCGGTGCAAAAGGCAGCACACCGTCAGGAAATGCAAACGGTAATACACAAGTAGGCCCCAGAACTAACAAAACTAACAAAAATAATAATAATACAACACCAACTCCTACAGGCAATACCCCTACTACAGTTAATACAGGTAGAACACCAAGAGTTACTCAACCACAAACCGAACCGATAACGGAAGCAGACGACCCGATTATACCGAACGGCAGCAACATTCGTGCCGGGGAAGCATCACTGGCTCAAGTTTACAATAGTTCTTTTACCGATGAAGCACAACAATTCTTGAATTATTTCTTCAACAGGTACAGAACTGAAATATTCAACAATACTCAGTTCCAAGCTTCAGCATTACCGAACTTTGATTACTATGTTCGTATATTTAACGCAATACAACAACACGGCGGATGTATTTCAATAAACGATTTCAACGGACCGGACGGCAGTGCCGCAAACAATTCCGAATGGTTAACAGCAATGATTGAAAGCGGTCAGTTCTCACTCGAAGTATTTAATACAGATGCTCACGGCAACGTAACGCTTTCAGGTGTCGGCGTAGATTCTGACTCAAACTTGATGTTTGCTTCGACTACACAAATTGATCAGAGAGCATTGGCAAAAGCCGAAGCAGCTTATGAACAAGCAATGAGAATTATTGACAGAAAAGAAAAGAAAATTGATAACGAACTTAATAAAATTGAAACAGAAAGAAATGCATTAACTAAAGAATTTGATTCTGTTAAGAAAGTAGCTGAAGATAACGTTGAAAGAACATTCGGTATCTTCTCATAATAAGTTAGCAATATAAATAATCCAGTTTATTATATCCCCAAAATAATCCCTTTTCCCTTTTTTTCCGCTTGAGTTTCCCGCTCAAGCTTTTTTTTGTCTTAAAAGAGAATAAAATTGCGTGAGGCTTGATGAAGATGCGAGAGCATGATTTTAACTATTGTTTGTAATATTCATTTTTCTAATTTAAAATTCCCAATCGAGTTTAAATTTCCGCCTTTATATTCGCTTAGCAAATATGCTATCAAGCCTGCTTCTTCGGGGTTTAACGGATTAACTTGCCCTTTTAGTTCACTATAACGGGATTGTGATGCAATTTCTTGCCAGTATTTATCATTTTTTTGTTTCTCTAATTGCTCATCTGTCATTACTGTTAAATGAAGATGCCACATGGATGTTTCTCCGGTGCATCCCACATATCCAATCGGCTCTCCTACTTTTAAGATTGTGCCTACTGTTGGCATTGGTATAGAATCTTCATAGTCATCAGGCCGAGCCATGTGGTCAAAAGTGTATCTCCTTCCATCTCTGCCTAATAATATAACACAGTTTGCGATTGCGTTATCTTTTTCTCTTGCACGTTTATGTGATATAACAACACCATCAACCGGTGCTTGAATCAGTACAGGTTTTTTAGGCTTTTTTGATTTTGGTGATACATAAATATCTAAACCCAAATGCGGACGTTTTTTATCTTTATTTGGCCTGTTTGCGAAAAAATATCCAAATGGCTCTAAATAAACATTTTCGGCATTTTCAACCGGTGCTTTGTATTCTAACAAAGAGTCTGGTATGCAGATTCTATCCTTAAGTTTCTTTACGGATTCATCATCAAAGCGGTGGCTAATTCCGCCGGCAAAGTTTGTGTCAGTTATTATGGTCAAGCCGTTCAAATCTTGAGGAGAGATGCGATTCTCTTTTGGTACATAACATGTTGATGCAACTGTTGTGCTTTCCGAATTTTTTGGCAATGCTTGCTGCTCTGCCCCTATTTTTACCGGTATTGTCATTGCGGTAAGTGCCATAATCGGAAATAATACATTTTTAAACTGTTGTTTCAATATTCGCATACTGTATATAAAACATTAAAAAAAATTTTTTGCTATTTTTGGTGTTCTCTGGCGTTGCGGACAGGGGGAATTGTCTTGAGGCGCTCGCATTAAATGTGTCTACGTGTTTTGCCTTCGTGATTTTATCACTTGGGTACTTCGCACTCTGCTCGCTCCTCGCTCGAACCGGACAAAGCTCCGCTTTGTTGTGGTTCTCATCCACTTTCACGCATAAATAAAAAGAGGTTAGGAAATAAATTCCAACCTCTTTTTAAAATCTGGGCAGGGGTGGAAGAAAGTCGAACCGATTCTGACCCGATTTTTGAATTTTTAGACTTGCTTGTCCAAACTTATTTGGAAAAGAAAATGTAACAATTTTAATTAACTCTGTTACAATTAGGCAATTTTTGAAGAGGAAATGTTTTTATATATTTAAAGTAATAGTTATGAGGAATTAAAAATGGGATTATCATGTACATTATCAAATGGGTATCGTATACTTACAAAAACAAGTGGAAATCAAACTCTCACACAGGTATTTGATAAAGCAGGAAATATTATTAGAACAAGAGTAAAATCAGTTTGTAAATCAACACCTCTACCACAAAGACGCCGTACAATAGGATTTCATACATCATGTCCAGAGCAGAGTAATAAAACATTTTTTACAATAACAAAAAACGATTATAACTATGCCAAAAATGAGGCTACTGCAAGTATTAAAGAAATTGTGTACAAGAATGATGAAAAAATCTGTGAAAGTATTCTTTCAACAACTTCAAAAGATAGCCCAAAGGCTGCTATTGAGACATTAAAACATCCTAAAGAATGGTGCAAAAATACAGTTCATAAAGTTTTAAGAATTTTTAAAGGTAAAGAAGTAAATGCAGAAAATGTTTATGAATTTAAAGGTGGTTTGAGAATGAAACGCACAAGAACGAATCCTGCTCTTGTAAATCAAATAGCTACTGAAACAGAAATATTAGACAAAGCAAGAATGACATTACCAGAATTGCAAGCTAATCTTAGTTGTACTGAAAAAGCAATAGAAGAATTAACTCAACCATGCAAAGAACTTGAACAAAAAATATCAAAATATAAAGCATGTATAAAACAATTAGAAGAAAATAATACTAAAGTAAACACTATGTCAGAACAAAAAATCCCAAAATTAAATCAGTTTAAAGGTATAACTATAGAAAGTCCTGCATCTGAATTGGATGAATTTAAATTGTTACTTATGGAGAGTCATGACGAAGACAAAAGGACACTTGGATGGGTTATGATGAATACTGAAGAGTTGTTAGATAATTTACAAAAAGGGCGACCTTTTAGAGAAGGTAGTGTTGAAAAATTCATACGTGGCCAAATTGAGCACATTGAACGTCAAGTTAAATACGCTTGCTTAAATTTAGAATCAGCAAGAGCGAATTTAAGTATTACAGAAAGAAAACTAGAAAGTACTCGTAGTTCTATTGCTCAAAATTTAGAAAAATTAATGGGTGACAAAGAGAAATTCAGTGGTGAAATAGCTAAACTAAAATCTTTAATAAAAGAATCAAATACAAAACTTGAAGGTTTGAAATTTCAACAATCTGCAGAAACAACAGAATTTGTCGGAAGAAATATAAGTACAAAAGTTAATGGCATTGATTTTACACTATAAAAACAGACCACAATAATAATCTTTCTTGTAAATTTAGGTAGGGGTGGATTGTCTTGAGTTGCTCGCATTAAACGTGTCTACGTGTTTTGCCTTCGTGATCTTATCACTTGGCAAAAGCACTTCGCACTCTGCTCGCTCCTCGCTCGAACCAGACAAAGCTCTGCTTTGTTGTGGTTCTCATCCACTCATACACATAAATAAAAAGAGGTTAGGAGATAAACTCCAACCTCTTTTTAAAAAACTTGGGCAGGGGTGGATTCGAACCACCGTACACTCGCGTGAACAGATTTACAGTCTGTCGCCTTTAGCCACTCGGCCACCTACCCTTATATGCCTTTGACGGGATTTGAACCCGTGGCCTCTCCCTTACCAAGGGAGTGCGCTACCCCTGCGCCACAAAGGCTTATACCCATCTCATATTAAATTTTCAATTATAAAAGTAGAAAATACCAGCTCTACAATAAAATAAGCCGGTAATAGGAATCGAACCTACAACCTACGGTTTACAAAACCGTTGCTCTACCGTTGAGCTATACCGGCAACAGAGTATATGTTACAAGAAACATATCTTTGTGTCAAGAAAGAGTAGAAAGTATGTGTGTAAAATATTTGTTAATTCTAAAAGTTATTTTATTTTATTCTTGTTTTACAGTTTTTGTTCAAAAATTCAGGTTTTTATCTGGCGCTCTCCCAACTTTTGATATATTGCTGCGTCAAGCACATATAAAAAGTCTGTACCTTTGAGACAATCGGCAGGAATTTCCGCTCCCATATCAAAACTTATAACGTACCAATCATTTTTCCACCAAATAAGCTTTATTCCAAAAATTCCGATAAAATCAGCTTTTTCGTCAGAAAACATGAAATTTAGCTTTGTTTTTAATAAATCTAATCTGTCCAATTGAACTTCTGTCATACATTCTTCTTTGCAAAAATATTTTATATTTTTTTTGTCCCAAATTATGAATAGTTCTGTTGTAATTCCATCGACAAATTCTTCAAAATAAAATTTTTGCCCCTCATGTTCTTCCATTTTTTTGACAAGTTCTGCCATAGCGGTAATCTTATAATCTTTGTTCGGCGAATCTGTTATCATACATATAGGAAAACTCAAAGGAACTTGAATAATTTTCGGATTATTAATTTTGTAATAGTTTAAAAGCTGTTTTGCGCTTTGTCTCGAAGTTTCAAGATTAAGCCACTTTTTGTTGACAGAAATCAGGTTTATTTTGCTTTTTGCAAAAATCTCTGCAATTCCCATGGAAATATTTGTTTTGTTAATATTTATGGCAATATCTATTTTTAAAGCTTCGGCTTTATTTATTAGCTCATCAAAATTTCTGTACTCTATATTAGGAAAATCCGTTTTATCAACATTAGATGCTGTATAAATTTTGTCTGCATATTTTGAACACTTGATTAAAGCAATTAAGTTATTTGAGGGTTTGCCGATGATAAGTATATTCATAAGCTAATCCATCTTAATAAGAATTTTTAATGTATCTTTTTGTTTATTAGCTTCAAATGCTTCAATTGCATTATCAATTGAATAAATTCCGGATATAAACGGTTTAAAATCTATTCTGTTATTTTTCAAAAGCCTCAAAGCCGGCGGGAATTGTCCGCAGCGAGAACCAAGGACAGTAATTTCATCTATAACAATCGGTGCAAGGTTGAGTTCTTTTCCTGTTGCAACAGTACTTTTTAAGACTAAAACCCCTCTGGGCTTTGTAAGTGTCATTGAAGTTTCAAATCCGGAAGCAGTTCCCGTTGCTTCTACAACAACATCATAAATTTTTTCGGGGGTAAAATTACTCAATAATTCAGTTTTAACTCCTTGAGCTTTTGCAATATCAAGTTTATTTTGGTGTTTCCCGACAAGCAAGACATCCAAATTCTGTGCATTTAGTGCTAATGCTGTTGTAAGACCAAGTTTACCGTCGCCGAGTACCAGGACTTTTTTCATCGGTTCAATATGCAGTTGTTCTGTTATTTCGCAAGCAGCGGCAAGCGGTTCAACAAAAACAGCCTGTTCATCCGGAACGTTTTCCGGAACTTCAAACAAAATATTTGTCGGGAGTGTAATATAATCGGCAAAGCAACCGTCTTTCTTCCATATCCCTATTGTGTGTCTGTTCGGACAATGTCGGTAGTTTTTCTTTGCGCACCATTCGCAATCAGGTGCATCACATCCCCAGCTAATTTCTGCAACAACACGTTTACCTACCCAAGAACTGTCTGTATCATTTACCTCTTCAACGATTCCGACAAATTCATGTCCTAAAACACCTTTGTACCCCATATATCCTTTTGTAATTTCGTAATCGGTATTACAAATTCCTGCCAAAGAAACTTTAATCAGCGCCTCTCCTTTCTGTAGCACGGGTTTGGGGTAATTTTTATCAAGTTTTAAACCATTATCAAAAACAACAGCGCGCATAATCCTACTCCTTATTTCAGCTTCAATTTTACCCTAAAACATTCATGAATACCAGAACCCAGGTTTAGATGTAAAATTTTTGTTACATTCATGTGACAAAAATTCAAAATAGTGTATTATGAAGTTGTACCTGATTTCAAAACAAAGTTCGGGAAACTGCGTAGGAGAAATCGACCCCGGGTACAGGGATAAATATTGCCTTTATAATACAGGCAGACTTTTTATGCGATATATTTAGGAGGATTTAATGAATCATTGCTGCAAGTTTAAGGCAGATGATATCTATTTTCTTGCCGATACGGAATTGTATCCGTTAAGGAAATTATCAATAGGATTTTGCCCCATTTGTAATAAACCTGTTGCCGAATTGTTTCAAATAAGGTTTGATAACAACTATGAACGGCAGACATATACAGGTATTGAAGCTAACGAAATTGTTTTAAAACACAAAGATTCAATATTGTATTCCGCAAGGGAATGCAACTATCAAAAGTTCAAATCTAAACCTTTCGGCTGGAAATACGGAGTTAATAAATTGGTGCTGATTAAAGGGAAAGAGCATATAAGGCAATATGCATATGATTTTTACGGTAATAAAGAAATGATTAAACAAATCTAATTTCTCATATCAAATCTCAAGGGGCTATCATTTTTCACCTTTCTCTCGATTACACACTACTTAATCTACATAGCCCCTTTTTTCTTTAAGGAATTAATTATGTCGAAAACAAAAACAAAAGAACAGGATATAAAAACAAAAAAATCGGAAGTTAATCAAAAGCATATAACTTTTTATGACAAAACTCTTTCCGCGCTGGAATTTATATTGGATGAGTTTTCAAGAGAACTTACCAGAGCGGATATCGAGTTTTTGGAAATGCCTAAAAATACGGTTGCAACCTTGGATTTTATAATATCTTCCATAGGAAAGGTTCAAAAAGGACAAAGACTTGCGCTTGGTTTGGACACGGAAGAATTTGAGGATACTTCACCCGTTATAAACATTATTGAAGGGCTAAAAGAAGAAAAAATTTAAAAAGTTAATATATTTTCCATATTTAAACTTGTAATTTGTATTTTTAAATGTTATTCTTAATATGTCGGATAAAGGAGAATATATGAAAAAGATACTTTTTGCTATAGTTTTTTGTTTGTTATTTCAAACGTGTTCTTATGCAAGAGATTACGCTAAATTGCATGTAAAAGAGATTAAGCACGCACAAAAATACGGTGTTTCCGCTAAATATAACAAGAGTTATGCACCTGATGTAAATATTGCAACAAAAAATATAAAAGACCCTAAATTATTGAAAATAGGTGATTATAAAGAGATTACGGATGCTCAATACAAGGAAAAACTTGCAAAAGACGAGCTTGAATATAAGCAAATAGAAAAGAATTTGCGTTCAAAAAAGACGGATGATTTTAATTCTCAAGCTTATACCGAAGATTTTTATAAAGTATACAGAATTGCCGAAAAAATGATAAGGGCAAACAATTTGGATTTTACAAACTGGCGCATTTCTATCGAAAAGGATACAGATTTTAACGCATATAACAGCAATACAAACAATGTAACCATTTTAACAGGGCTATATGACACTTTTAGAGGGAATGACGATGCCCTGGCTCTTGTAATAGGGCACGAAATGGGACACGGAGTTTTGGGGCACAGTGCAAGAAAAGCAAGTTTAAGAAAAAAAATGAAAAGAGCTTATGCTTTGCAGGCAGGGTTAGCTTGGGCGGTTGCATATAAGCGTTATATGATTGATTCCAAAAATATGGAATATGCAGCGGATGTTGAGGGAGCAAAGTTTGCCGCAAAAGCCGGTTATGATTTGAGTAAAGCAAGAGAAAACCTTGAATTTATGAATACGCTGGATGACGGTTCAATGGAACGCCATAGCACTCATCCTAATGCCGAGCACAGGCTTCAAAATTATGACGATAACAGGAAATATTTCCCGATGGAGGAATGGGAAAAACAGGGAAAGTATAATATTTACAACTCTTCCGTGCTGAAATGCCAAAAATCCTCGGACAGAAAATCAATAATTATTATGAAAGATACTTCAAAATCTGCAGGAAATTACCATACAACCGAAACGGTTGAAGAAGTGTACAAAAGATACGGATATATGGCTTATTTAAACGGCAACTTTAAAGATGCGATTAATTATTTCAAAAAAGTTTTGGATAGCGATAAAAGCGATTATACTGTATATTTGTATATTTCTTATGCTTACGAATATTTAGGTGAAAAAGACTTGGCTAAAGAATTTGCACAATATGCCCAAAACCTTGCCCCCGATAACAAGTATGTAAGAGAACAGATTGAAAATCTGTAGTTTTACATAAAATATGTTATCTAAACCTTAAATTTTTATTTTTTATTTTGTTCCTTTTTTCTTCTTTCTTTTACTTGCAAAGCAAAAGAAAGAAGAAAAAGCGAACCCCAAAAAGAAGAAAGAAAAACACGCAGTTAAATGGATAACCACAACGCACTTCGTGCGTGGAATTGAATGGATATTGCGGGCTTAGCCCGCACTCTTACGCTCGCTATTGTGACTTTGTCACACGCTCGCAGTTGCTACCCACCCAAACCCTCCCTAACTAGGGAGGGAGCAGTTGTCCAAACTTGTTTGGCTACAACTGCGGGTGGGTAACTGTTTTATCCGAGCATAACGGAGCGAATAATCAATGTAGGTAAGACAATAACAAGGCGAGCATTGTCTGAGAATACGAAGTATTCGAGTTTGCGAGCCTCAGGTCGAACCGTACAATTGATTAATGAGCGAAGTTCCGCTCGGAAGTTTCTTTGCGGTACTTTCTTTTCTTAAAAGAAAGTACCAATAAAAAATTAAATTACTAATGTATAAGATAAAATATTTTATGTAAAAGCGGAATTGTATATACAATTTTGCTTTTAATAAAACTTGACAATAATTATTGATATCTTATTATAAATATATCACATTGGGGTGTCGCCAAGTGGTAAGGCAGCGGTTTTTGGTACCGCCATCTCGTTGGTTCGAATCCAGCCACCCCAGATTTTAAAGCCCGCATAAAGCGGGTTTTTTGCTGGATGAGAACCAACAGCAAACGGAGTTTGCCATGGTTCGAGCGCGAGTGAGCGGAGGCTGAAGTGCTTTTGACAAGTGATGAAATCACGCAGTCAAAACACGAAATTGCCGTTCAACGCGAATGAGCAAGACAATCCAGCCACCCCAGATTTCAAAGCCCGCATAAAGCGGGTTTTTTGTTGGATGAGAACCAACTGCAAACGGAGTTTGCATCACTACCTTCTTTCAGGACATTTGGTCGGAAGTGTTTTCTGCTATTGTGTGGGTGAAAGCCCGAAATAATCCGGTTTTTACCGATTTATTAAGGTCGGAAATAGGTTGAGTTAAAAAGTCCGAAATGTCCGGTTTTGGTAACAAAAAAGTCCGCTCATTTGCACATTTTGTCCATATATTTGCACTCTATAGTAGGATTGACTTTAGTCAACCTCACCTATTTTTAAGTTTTTGACGGGTTAAAACCCGTCCTATTTACTAACCATTTCTTTAAGTCTCGCAATTTGCATTCTTACTTCAATATCATTAGGATTTTTTTCAAGATATTTTTCCAATTTTGCAATATGCATTTGAATATTTGCTTTATCGCTAACCCCAATATGTTCTATAAATTGAAGTTCTTTTGGCACAGTTTTTCCTACGGGGTTGCATTTAATTGTCTTGGCTGCTTCTCTGATAATTGGATTAATTTTACCTGTTTTCATTTTAGTAACTCCTTTCGTTTTTTATATGTACTTATTGTTTTTAGATTGTTGGACAGCAACTTATTTATTACCTTTAAAACTAATTTCAACGTTTATATTGTTCATAAGAACCTTTCTTGGCATTTGCCAAAACTTCTACACTTTGTTACCCCATGTAAGTCCACTAAACTTTCATAATTGCTTAATTTTTGAAAACAATTTACAAATGTTTACAAAATTATCAAAATCCCTGTTAAAAATTCTCAAACTGACTGTTATTTTACAATCAATATTACATAAAATACATTTAGAACTGCTCTAAGAATCTCTTATCATTGTTGAAGAATAGTCTTATATCGTCTATTGCATATTTAAGCATTGCAAGGCGTTCGACTCCCATTCCGAAAGCAAAACCTGTATAAACATCGGGGTCAATACCGACACCTTTTAATACATTTACATCAACCATTCCGCAGCCTAATATTTCGAGCCAGCCTGTTCCGCTGCAAGTTCTGCAGCCTTTACCCTGACACATAATACATTGAACATCAACTTCCGCAGACGGTTCCGTAAACGGGAAAAAGCTGCTTCTGAATCTTGTCGGGCGTGATGCTCCGAAATACAATCTTATAAACTCATTTAAAACACCTTTTAAATCGCCGAAAGTAATATTTTTATCTACATACAAACCTTCAATTTGGTGGAAAAAGTTGTTTTTTCTTGCATTAATATTTTCGTTTCTGTAAACTCTTCCCGGAGCAATAATTTTAATCGGCGGTTTCTTATTTTCCATAATATGTATCTGTGTACCTGATGTTTGACTGCGTAAGACAACATTACTTGCAATTTCGGAATAAAATGTATCCTGAACATCACGAGCGGGATGGTCTTTCGGAACATTAAGCATATCAAAGTTGTAATATTCAGTTTCAACTTCGGGAGATAATGCAGGGTCTGCAACGGAAAATCCCAGATTTTGAAAAATTGTCACAATTTCATCCGTTGTTTGAGTGAGCGGATGAACTTTTCCGACAGGGATTCTTTTTCCGGATAAAGTTATATCGATTTCTTCTTTTTTGAGCTTTTCATTCAATTCTGCAGTATAAAAAATATCGTGTTTTTGTCTTAAAAGGTTTTCCAAATCTTCATTTATTTGATTGGCGAAAGCACCTACCGTTCTTTTTTCTTCGTCACTCAAATCTTTTAAGCCTTTTTTTATGGCATTAAATTCACCTTTTCTGCTTAGATATTTTAAGCGAATTTCATCCAAATCATTTATTGTTTTAGCGTTTTCAATATCACTTTTTGCCGAATTATAAATACTTTCCAGTTGTGCTTTCATTTTTTAAATCTCCCTTATTTTTATGTTATCGCAACGGGTAAAAAATGTAAAATTCTATTTTTTCAAGGCATTTTCCAATGCTTTTTCCAAAACCTGAATTTTAGATTCCAAAACTTTTACTTTTGCAGCCGCTTCATCTGATGAAACGGATTCTTTTTCCAATTCTCTTTTGTATGAATCTATTCTGTTATTTTTTGAATTTATTTTTATCATCATTAAAAATATACCAAACAATACTCCTGCAAAAAATATTCCGGTTAAAAGCAAATTCCCGTTCAGGAATTTATAACTGTAAACTGCTGATAACAGTGATATTGCAAATGTAAAAATACAAATTTTCATCTGAATTTACCCCTCGGGGCTATTATACTTCAAACGGTAAATTTATGCTATCATATATAAGGAATCCAACTAAAGGCTATACAAATGGGTGACGAAGACAAACAATTTGAAGCGACACAACAGAAACTTGAAAGAGCAAGAAAAGAGGGGCAAGTTGTAAAATCAAAAGATGTTTCGACTGCGCTTTCGTTGCTTGTAATGTTTACTTTTATAAATTTGCTAGCTCCGATAATTTGGCAGGCAATAGTCGGTTTATTTAGAACGTTATATGAACAGATTCCGAATCATACTATTGATGAAATCGGTATAACATATATTTTGACTGTTACTCTTATTCCTGCCTGTTTAATTATTGGTTCAATTCTTTTTGTTGCGGCTTTTATTGCAATTCTTGGTGATTTTATGCAAGTTGGACCGCTTGTTACAGTAACGCCGTTGTCACCGAAACTTGATAAATTAAATCCTACAAAGTATTTTAAAAATCTTTTTCAGGTAAAAACACTTTTTGAATTGTTTAAGAATATATTAAAAGTTATTGTTTTGGGTTTAGTTGGCTGGTCTGTGTATAGCAAGCATTTACCTGATATTTTGGGTTTGGCTGCAATTGATAACAATTTTGCAGTAATGATAGAATTCGGCAAATTGATTGTAGAATTCATATACAAAGCCTGTATAGCCTTTTTAATAATTGCTGCAGCGGATTACGGAGTTACAAAGTGGAAATTCCTTCAAGACCAAAAGATGTCGTTTAAAGAAATAAAAGATGAATATAAAAACTCCGAAGGTGATCCGCATGTCAAGGCGGCTTTACGTCAAAGAAGAATGCAGATGCTTCAGAGGGGTGCTATGGATTCTGTTCCGGATGCTGATTTTGTCGTGAGAAATCCGGTACATGTAGCATGTGCCCTAAAGTATGATGCAGAAACAATGCAGTCGCCGACAGTTACGGCTAAAGGAACAGAGTTAATTGCTAAGCAAATTATTGATATTGCTATAAAACATAATGTACCCGTTATTGATAATCCCCCCGTTGCCCGTGCATTATTCAGGATGGTTGACCTAAATCAACAGATTCCGCCTGAATTATACAAAGCAGTTGCGGAAATATTATTGTTTGTTTACGGCTTGAAAAATAATCAAAATCAGAGTAATATTAAATAAGGTTATTTGAACTACGATGATGGATGAGAAGACATTAATCACGCAATACCTCGGTATTGTACAGAAGATAGCACGAGTAGAGCACAGACGTATACCTAACCATATGATTGAGTATGAAGAATTGGTTAGTATAGGTATTATTGCTGTGCAGCATCTTGTTAAAGGGAAATCATCCGAGCAACTGGAAAATTATAATGAGGCTTATATTGGTACTGCTGTCAGATGGGCAATAAGAAACGAGTTGCGCCATAGATATAAATGGTATACTCTTAGACACAAACCTGATGAGACAGGTGCATATGATATGGACGATATTGAAGATGAGGAATCCCTCGACGGTTCTGATGATATGGGATTTTCAATATCTCCTGCAAAAGTACGTGAAGCTGTTTATGAGACCATTTTATCTATAGATGGTTTAGCCGCTGCTGCATCAGATAATGCATCACCGTTTGATTTTATTAAAGATCCATCCGCAATGCCTGATGAAAAAGCGGAAATTATCGAGATGAGCAAACTTATTAAACAGGCAATTGCACAATTACCACAAAAAGAAAGAACAGTAGTTGAATACCGTTTTTACAGAAATATGCAGGCAAAAGATATTGCTGTTACAGTAGGTCTTTCACCGTCAAGAATAACCAGAATAATACAATTTTCTCTTAACCAAATCAGAGAGTATCTTAAAACTCGTGGGCGTGTTGATTATTAATTTTGTTACAATTAATAAAATTATATAAAAATTAATGTAAATTTAAAAAAAATTAACAATTCGCCAAATACCTTTGTAGCCTATATTATAGCTGTTTTATATACTTTTTATTTACAAATTATGTTAAGTTTTGTAACAATTTTTAATCATGTGTGCAATTTTTCAAAATTTATATACTTAATATATATAAGAGTAAAATAACGTAAAAGGACACGACGAAAATGGCTATGCTTTTAGCAATGTATCAAAAAATGCGATTGATTCGTGAAAAGAATCAAGCCACTCTCGATTTGACGAGGTTCACCTCGAAATACAATCGCGTGTCTAAAAATATTGAGCGTGTACAGAAAATGTACACGAGCAAAATTGCGTCATTAGAAAGCCAAGCAAAAATGATGATGACACAGGCCAAGTCCATATTCCAAGTTGGTTGCGGTTTGGCAATGGATAATAACTTTTTGAATCCTAATGGTTACGGACAAATGAATGGATTTGTACTTAGTTGTATGCAGGGATATATCCAAAACGGTAAATTTGGATTTGATAAAGATGGTAATTTTGTACCTATTACAAATGATAATAAATCTAAGGTTACTCAATATAAATTAGATTCATCAAAGATGGCATCGTTATATCAGCTTTATTCTCAAGGTAAGTTGAACCAATATAACTTGAAAGAAAAAGATAATGATAATTATGAGATTGATGGCAAGGCAGTTTCAAAGAAGGATGTTACAGCATTACAAGCTTTAATGTATGCTGCAAATGGTGAGTATAGTCAAAGAACAATGGCTATGAACCAGATGAATTCCAACTACGAAACGAATGTTTCAATCTGGTTAGAGGCAGCGAAAGCTCAATTGGAAGCAGAACAAGATGCGGCAGTCGAACCGCTTGCTTACCAGCAGACAATGTGGGAACTCGAAAAAGAGCAGACAGAAACCCGATTGGAAGTCATCAAAGCCGACCTCGAAAAATACGACAGGTTATGCAGCGAAGAAACGAAAGGTCACGCACCAAGATTCGGTCTTGGATAAAGATAAAAATAGGAGGAACAATTATAATAAAAAAAGTCCGCTACAAGCGGACTTTTTGTTGCTTAATTAATAAACTGTTATTCTTCACTATCCAACGACTGATATCCGGATTTGTGTGATTTTAGAAGAACCCCGCGTTTTGATGATTGAATAAATTCAATCATATTTTCTATATATTCATTCATCGGAATTTCAGCTTTAATTTTTTCAATAGCTTGAGATGTATTATATTCTTCGGAAATCAAATACTTAAACGCAAGGTTCATATTGTTGCGTATTTCCTGAGAAACACCTCTGCGTTTAAGTGCTACTACATTCAATCCTCTCGGAACAGGAGGTCTGCCTTCTCCTTTAGAATATGGAAGTATATCTTGTCTGGATGCTGAGAATCCGCTTATTATAGCCATATCGCCAATTCTTATGTTTTGGTGGAATACGCTCATACCTCCTACAAATGCGCCAAAACCTACATGAACGTGTCCTCCCAGCGTAACAAGATTAGCTAAAATAACTTGATCTGCTAGTACACAATTGTGAGCAATATGAGAACCTACCATTAATAAGCACTTGTTGCCTATTCTGGTTGTATAATCTCCGCATGCTGCACCTCTGTGGATTGTAACATTTTCCTTGATTATAGTTTCATTTCCGATAACAACTTTTGTCGGTTCGCCTTTGTAACCTAGGTCTTGCGGCTCGGAACCGATTGTTGAAAACGGAGAAATTGTACAATTTTCACCTATTTCAGCATGCTCAATATAAGCGTTTGCAATAACTCTTGTTCCGTTGCCAATCTTTACATTCTCACCTATTACAACATTTGGTCCTATTATTACTCCCTCACCAATTTCCGCTGATGGGTGAATTACTGCGGAAGGGTGAATATTTGCTTTTTCTAATAACATATTTGACATAAGTCTCCTTCGTTTATAATACTTTACTTTTAAAGTATAGTATAAAATTTTAAATAAATTCAGAATCCTTATATATTCTTAATATGACTGTGTTATTTTATTAATCCGGGTTCGGCATCCGAGCCTGTAATTTTTTTTCTTAATATAAATGTAGTCTTAGGCAGTACTACTGCAAGCAGAAAACTGCTTAATGCTACATTTGCCAAAATATTTGCAGATTTAATTTTTAATGCTTTTTTAGCAAATTTTTCAACATCTCCGCTTTTTATCGCCTGCTTTTGAAACTTATCAAGTTCAGTTTTAAACCTGTTAAGCGATTTTTCATCTATATATGTTCTCGGGTCTAAATTGCCGTTTTTATATAATTTCCCTTTTAAAACAAAGTTATTTGCAAATTTAGAAAAGATTTCTTTCGGATTCTTTTCTAAAAACATCTCAATATTTTTATCAGGTAATTTTATTCCGCCGTTTTTAATGCAATTTATAAATTCTTTATCCGCAAGAATTTTGGGGTCTAAATTTACAGATGTATTAAAGATTTTACCGGATAATTTATCAAAGAATTTTGCTATCCAAATTGGCGCAACAAAGTTTAAAAACATCATGCCGCCCATTTTAAATGCCATTTCCATTTTTTCGTATTTGTTCCTTGCTGTAGCAACTCTGCCGACAGTTAAACCTCCATCGGTTACAGCCATTTTATTAACGGTTGACATATTTGCAAGCACAGACGGAAGCCCTTTAAAACTCACATTTTTATCGTTTTTTAATGATTCATTCTGTTTTTTGTTTCTCAATTTTTCAGTCAACTTAAAATTGGCTTTCGGGAGAACAAATCCCATCAAAGCGACCGGGATTGTTGTTGAAAGAACAAATTTTCCCGCTAAAAGTCTTTCATAAGTCTTTTTATTATTAAGAACTTTTCTTAATTCTTCAACTTCATTCGGTGCTGAATTTTTATACTTTTCAATATTTTTTTGAATTTTTTCGTTGTTAAAAAGCTTTGGGTTTATATCAGGATTGTAGCCGAGTTTTCTAATGACTTTATTACATACAAAATCAATTAAAGGAATTCCGCCAAGCCAAATTGCCGAAGTTCCGTATTCATCAATTAAACGTTCCCTTAGTGCATTATTTGCCATTTCTTTTGAATCTTTAAGGTTTTGAGAATAGGTCATTCCGACCTTTGCCGGAACTTCTATCCCGCAATCACGCACAAGCAGGGGATAAATACTCGAATTATTACCGATAGCGGATATTATATTTACAACTGACATTTTAAAATTTCTCCTTTAACCAACTCTTTTTCCGAATTCTCTAAAATATCCCGAAAGAGCCGTTTATAAGGAGTTTATAAGAGAAGCAGCAAAACTCCGAGCCCTTTCGGGTTCAAATGAGAATGTTGATGCTGTCTGCTTAAAAATGTCATTATATTTCCTTTTCGTATTTGTGCTTGGATTTTAACACGGAAATACTATTATTTCAAGTTTATAATATGAAAATATTAACTGATACATAGAGCCGAATTTAAGTGTTGTATTTGACGGCGCATGTTTTCAGCCTTTTGAGGCAAATTTTCTTTTAAGTATATTTCTTCGGCAATTTTATAATTTTCTTCAGCATTTTTTTTATATTTAAAGTTATCATAACCTGACATTAATTGATAAGTTTGTGCTAATAGAACATAAGCTTCAGGTTTTGTCGGATTGATTTTTATAGCATCTTCAAAACATATTTTCGAGTCTGTTATATGACCTTCCAGGTGATTACGATACCCTTCCAAAACTTTCATCGGATATGCAAACATTCCGTGTTTGTCAAATATTGAAAGTTCCAGCAAAAAACAGATTTCTAACAAATCTTTGTCTTTGTACATGTCGCTAAATCTAAAATGTGAAACAAAGTATTTTGGAAAAACCGAATCTATTCTGCTTAAAATTTCATTCTGCTTTTTATTATCTCCGACTAAACCGTATATTGTTGCTTCTTTCAAAAGTTTTATCGGATTATCTTTGTCTATAAGTTCAATGATTTCCAAAAGCTTAAGTCCTTTAGAATATTCGTCTTGGGCTAAGACTTTTGCTACCTCATTAAATAAAAATTGGATAATACGATATTTTGAATTATCAAATATATTATTTAAATATTCAATTGCTGTATTATCTTGTTTCAAATAAATCAATGATAATATTTTTATCCTTTTAAATTCAATGTTTTCTGTATCTGTTTCTAAAATTTTATCAGCATCAGTTATTGCCTGATAGAAATTTGAAATCTCAAAATTTAAAAAAGCACGTTCATAAAATGCTTCAAACTTTTCTGCACAATGTTCAATGACATATGTAAAATCAGAATAGGCATCATCATACATAAATAGTTTTTTGCACAATTTTCCGCGTTTCAGATATGTTACGGACGGACGAAAATCAGCTTTTATTAAAAGATTAAGTTTTGCAAGAGCAAGTTCAAAGTTATTTTCGTTAATATCTTTGTCAATAGACTTTAAACTCATCAAGTATTTTATGCTTTCTAACATAAATTCTTTATACCCTCTTTTAATAAATTAATTATCATAAAATTGATTATATGACGAGTAATAACTTAGGCTATATAACTTTTAATGCCTGTTTAATTTCCCTGGCTGCAATGGCTAAGTCTTTATTTGTTTGTATCTCTTTTTGAACCTTGTCATGAGCGAACATAATTGTAGGATGCTTTTTGTCGTAGAATTCAGCAATACTTACGAAACTTTTTCCGCTGAGCTCTCTTGAAAGATAAATTGCCATGTGCCTTGCTAAAGAAACTTTTTGACTTCTGGCAGTTCCTTTTATCTCACTTAAATTTACTCCGTAATAATTTGCAGTAGTTTCGGCAATTTTCTCAAAACCGATTTCTTTTGAGGCTTCTTCGCATTTTAAAACGTCTGCTGCTAAATCCAGCGTAATCGGTTTTGATGAAATATCAGCAAACGCGCTTACACGATTGAAAGCTCCTTCAAGTTCACGTACGTTTTGCGAAAAATGATTTGCTATATATTCAATAGCATCTTCTGAATATTTGATTCCGTAGTCATCTGCCAGTTTTTTCAGAATATCGCATCGTGTCTGTTTATCCGGAGGAGTGAGTTCTACCATCAAACCCATTTCAAATCTGGAGCACAGTGCTGAAGTCAATGTCGGAATGTCTTTTGGCAGTCTGTCAGATGTTATGACAATCTGTTTTCCCTTGTTATATAATGTGTCAAACGTATGCTGCATCTGGGACATGGTTTTCTTTTTTGATTCTATAAACTGGATATCATCTATCAAAATAATATCAATATTAGTATATTTTTTGTTAAATTTGGACATATTTTCAATAGTATCTTTGCAATTTCTGCTATTGGAAATAAAATCATTTACATAATCTTCTGTTTTTGTATATTTTACTTTTAATTTTGGATTTTTAAATATAGTGTAATGCCCGATAGCCTGCATTAAATGTGTTTTGCCCAAACCGGCATTTCCGTATATAAAAAGCGGGTTATATTTTTTTGCCGGATTTTCTGCTACTGTTTTAGTTACTTTATATGCAAATTCGTTGCTTTTTCCGACAACAAAATTTTCAAATTTATATTTCAAATTCAGATTGGACGAAGATTGCATACAAGAAAGATTTTCCATTGCCTGTTCTTTTTGAATGGCAGTTTGAAGTTTTTTTTGAAGTTTTTCGTTTTCCTTGTGTATAGACTTTGCTGCATTGGCATCGAACAGTATGACGAAATCGGAATTTGGATTTTTTGTAATATTTTTTAATACATTTACGATGCTTTTGTAATAATTTCTCTTAAGCAAATCCCGTCCCATCATTTGTCCTGTAACTATAGTCAGAACGCCGTTATCATAGCCGGTGGCTTCCAACGGTGTTATCCATGGATGCACGTTTTCCGGTAACTCATTAATGAGTTCCAATTTAACACTTTCCCAAAGATTATTTAATTCCAATGTTTCCATATTCGACTATATTGTGATTAGTTGCTGTTAATTTTAATATAAATCCTCAAAAAACTCCTACTATTTGAGGGATTAAAAAGGCGACACCCAGATTCGAACTGGGGATAAAAGCTTTGCAGGCTTCTGCCTTACCACTTGGCCATGTCGCCGTACAGGTTATGATATTATAAAAAAAGCTTATTTGCAAGTAGGGTAGTAGTTTATTAAAAAATTAAGTTTGCGGGATTTCTATAACGAAAGTCGAGCCGTTGTTAATTTCACTAATCAAAGAAATCTTTCCGCCATGAAGTTCTACAAGCTCTTTTGTTATTGTTAAACCCAAACCTGTCGAACTTTCTTTTTTTGTATATGCACTATCTAGCTGAACAAATTTTGCAAAAATTTTGCCGTGGTATTTGGGATCTATTCCGATTCCGTTATCGTGAATTGCTATTCTGAAATTATTTTCTCCTTTAGTAACGGCTATATCAACCTGATTATTTTCCGGAGAATATTTTATTGCATTACTTATTAAATTACATAAAATTTGTTGAATTTTTTGATAATCGGCAAAAACATCAAAGTCATACTGCATTGCAACATCGAGTTTTACATTTTTTTTCTGTGCAAGAGGCTGAAGAATGTTACAGGCTTCTGTAATAGCAGTGCTAATAGAAAAAGTGCTTTTTACAATTTTCATGGCGTGTGCTTCAATTTTTGACATATCAAGAATTTCATTAATCATTCCCAAAAGATGTGTAGCGGAAATTTTAATATCATTTACATATTCTTTCTGCTTGTCGTTTAAATCACCATATATTTGTGTTCCCAATATTTCAGTAAAGCCTAAAATTGAGTTTAGCGGGGTTCTAAGCTCATGCGAAATATTTGCCAAAAACTCATTTTTTACTTTATCAGATTCAAGAATTTTTTCGTTTTGTTCTTTTATTGTTTTATATGCTTCGTGTTTTTCTGTTATACCGTCCTTTAAGGCTTTCAACTGAATTTTAAAAACATTTGACAATTCCATATCTTTAAGAATATAAGAAAGTATACAGGATGCGGCTTCTAAATTTTTTAAATCAGCTTTTGAATAAAAATCATATTCTTTTTTTGCAAGAAGTATGACACCAAAAACTGTTGACTTAACAGAAATTTTAGCGAGAATATATGATTTTTTGCTTAAATTTTCCAAACCTGCTATTTGCAAAAACTTATCACCCTGCGAGATAATATTGCCGGATTTGTTAAAAATTTGTTTTTTATAATTATGAGGGAATTCAAATACAGTATTAATTTTGTAGTTTGCATGTTTCTTATATGAATATTTTAACTGCATACTTTCAGGGTTAACAAAATAAATAAAACCTTCATCGAAACTTATAATTGATAAAAGTTTTTCAAAAATAATACTGCCTGAATTATCTTTATTAAGATTTATTTCAAATAAAGACGGAATTTTATCAATAATATCAGCCATTTGTACTTTCTCTCCCTGCTTTATTATGATATCATATTTTTTTAAAACGTAGTAGCAAATTTTATTTTTACGAGTTTTAATAGTAATAATGAAATATAAAAAAGAAAGGATTATATTATGAAAGTAGACACAATCACAGAAACGCAGCAACAATTTAAGGGAAAACTTGCTTTATATAATGCAAGGTTAAACGGCAAGGAAATTAAATATAAACCTATAAACACCAATGATATAAAAAGTATTATGAAGGGCGATGATCATCTTAAATTTGCAGCTAAAACATTAATTAGTACAGCACAAAATGAACTTTTTGAATTAAATGTACCTTTTGAAATAGTTGAAGCAGCTTACAAAAAAGTTAAAGATACAGATGAAACCGAAAAGTTGATTCCATCCAGTGAATACAGCACTCCCGGATTTTTCGGGTAATTAAAAATAGGAGCAAAAATATTATGAGAATTAATCCCGTTCAACAAAATCAAGCGAATTTCAGAGGCGGAATGCTTTTCCATGAAGCTAAGCAAGTAACCACCAGAGCAATAGATGCAACTCCCGTAATAACCGACCTTTTTTTAAACTCAAAAAATGTATTAGGTATGCGCTCAACTGAAAATATTGAACCTTTTGCTAATAAGGCCGGTTTTAAAACATTTATAGATATGGTAAACGGCATGACTTATGCCGTAAAGGAAAATTTTGCACTTTGTACCGGTGCATGGGATATGGCAAATCACAGAGATGACGGAATTCTTGATGTAAGCAAACTTTAAATATTTGATATAAACTAAGGTTGTTATATTTCCAGTAATTTAAGAACAGCATCAGCAACTTCACTTGCCGAATACTTGTCGGTTAAGCAATCCTTAACCGAAGAAAGCTGCGATATTATACTCTCCCGATATTCTTTATTATATAAGAGTTTTTCAGTTTCGTAACAAATGTTTTCAGAATTAAATTTCGCTTGAATAAGCTCCGGAACAATATTTTTCCCTGTAATAATATTAGGCAGAGAAACATTTTTTATGCATCTAACCAAAAGGTATATTAAATATAAAATCCAAGGCCCTCGATAACCAATAATCATAGGTGTTTTATATAGAGCTGCCTCCAATGCCACGGTTCCGGATGCCAGTATTAATGAATCGGAAACGCTTAATAATGCGTGATTTTCTCCCTTTATTATTTTAAAATCCGTGTTTTTAATATATTTATCAAATACTGCATCTTTTAAATTCGGTGCATGCGAAATACAAAATTGCAATTCCGGATGTTTGTTTTGAAGTTTTTTAGCACCATTTATAAGAGTGTCTGCAAGGAAGGCTAATTCCAACGGTCTTGAACCGGGAAAAATTGAAACTAAAGGTCTTGAAATATCAAATCCGTGCTTTTCAAAAAATTCTTTTTTATCGGCGGGAGGAGGTAATTGTTTTACCAAGGGATGACCGCAGAAATGTACATCTATTCCGTATTCTTTGTACATATTTTCTTCAAAGGGGAATATGCAAAGCACTTTATCTACATATTTTTTTATGTATTTAATACGCCATTTTCTGCTTGCCCAAACTTGCGGTGGAATATAATGTACAACTTTTATTCCGCTTCCTTTAAGTTTTTTTGCAACTCTTAAATTAAAAGTACCGTAGTCAATCAATAAGACCAAATCCGGCTTATATTCGTTAAGAATATAGTTACAAACTCTTTTTTCCAGTGTTAAATGTTCAAAAGCCATTTTTAAGCTGAAGCCGAAGGCTGACATTTTAGAGTGGTCACAAAAAAGCCTTGCGCCTGCATTTTTCAAATTATCTCCCCCGATTGCTTCAGCATCAATATCGGGGTATTTCTCTTTTATACAGTTCAGAACATTACCGCCGTGTATATCACCCGAATATTCCCCTGTTATAATAAATATTTTTTTCATCACACTCCGTTATTGCGTAATACTTTTTTAAACCGCCATGATAACTATGTTATGTTTGTTTGCATAATCTACAACTTTTTCCTGGTCAACAATAATTGTTTCACCGGCTTCTACCGCAATCAAATCAGCCTTATATTTTTTCATATTTATTAATGTTTTTAATCCTATTGCAGGAATATCAAATCGCTTATCTTGTGAAGGTTTTGCAACTTTAATAACTCTGGCATGATTTTTTGCAAGTTTTCCGCCTCTTTTAATACATTTATCGGTTCCCTCTATTGCTTCAACTGCCATTATCATTTTATCCCGTATTACAACAGATTGGCCTATATCGAGTTTACCGGTTTCTTTTGCAAGCCAATATCCGTAATTAACATCATCAATTTGCTCTTGAGTAGGTTGTACCGCCCCCAAAACTCCTGACGGTATCATCAACTCTTTAATAAACAATGTTTGATCCAAAACCGTAACACCAATGTTTTGTAGTTCTTCTATTATCATTAACATAACTTTATCGTCATTAAGGCGTATAGCTTTTTTTAAAAAATCAATTGCTTTTGAATCAAATTTTGGTCGCTTTAATATGACGGTTTTACTTACTTTTCCCAAGAAAGTTAATTGTTTAATTTCTTCGTCTTTTAATACTTTCTCAATTTCGAGTGCTTCTCCCGGACATAATGAATAGACTTTTGAACAATATTTTTTTAACTGTTTATAATTGTCGTTTGACAGTGAAATGCATACAACATCAAATCCGTTTTCTTTGGCACGTTGTGCCATTTTTACGGGCAAAAAACCATCACCTGCAATTAATCCCTGCTTATGTTCCAAAACGACTGACATTTTATTCTAACTCCTCAAAATATACAAGATATTATACTACAAGAAAAAAGTTTTATACAACTTCACGTTTCCACTCTCTAAAGAAATACAGGGCGAACAAGAAGTAAACAACCCACATAAATGCAGCTGAATAAACAGATTCTCCGTGGATTAATATTAATATCCACATAATTGCGGTAATTCCGTTCACAATAATCCATACAATCCACTGCTCTATTGCTCGTTTTACCGTCAAATACATTCCTGCAATTGACAAAATCGTGGCTATACCATCGATTATGGGACTTTTATCTTTTGTTAAATATAAAATACAAATTAAAATACAACTTAATACAAATGTTAAAAATATTAATATTTTCAATTCCTTTTTGCTTAATTTACTTTTTATTATTTCATTTTTATCTTGTTTAAGATGTTGGTTCCATTTAAAAAATCCGATAATTTGCATTGGAATAAAATAAAGAACATATAATAAAAGATTACCCCACAGTGCATTTGAAAAAGCCAGCCATCCATATAACCCGGAACCTGTTACCCCGAATAAGTAGCATTTAGGGTTCCCTTTTCCCGCAAGGAACGTATAAGTTATTCCGAAAAAAGCAGATAATACGGCAATCAAGCTGTCTTTAAGAAATAACAGATTCAACACCAAAATTGTATATACAGTTGCGAGAAAAATATATTCTTTTATTTTTCGATTGTTTTGTTTAATACTTACCATATTTATGTTATCTAATAAAAAAGGATGAAAGTAAATTCTATTGATAAAAATTCAATCTCATTCAACGGATTTTATAACAGCAACGGCTTAAAAAAAATCTTAAGTTTTGCCGAAAATAACGGTGCTTTATTTGCATCCGTAACTGCTTTGGCTCTTTCTGCTACAGCTCGCCCGATTTCAATAATGGCAACTCCGAAAACAGATAAAGAGAATAAAAAGCTGGCATGTGCAAAAGCTATTACATCAACTATCCTTGATTTTTTAATAACCCTTGCAATTTCTGCTCCTATTGTAAAAGCCGTTGGAAATATAAACAAAAATCCGCAAAAATACTTAAAAAATGAAACTATAGAAAACTTAAAGAACGGGAAAAAAGAATTAAACGAGTCAAAAGCTTATACTCTGGCGAACCAGATGTTTAAACTCGGTATAGGCATCGCAATAGCAGCTCCTAAAGCAATGTTAAATCTGCTCGGAATGCCGTATATTTTAGATTATTTTTTTAAAAACGGTGATGATACTTTAATTACACCTAAAACCGACGGAATAAATTTTAAAGGGAAAGGAATTGATAAACTTTCCGAATGGATAGGCAAAACAATTGATAACAAAACTGTTCAGGAATTTTCAAAAAAGAATGCCGATTCAAATTTTCCTATGCATATTAATGCCATAAAAGATACCTTAACAACAGGAGTTTTTGTTGCAGGCTTAAGTAAAAGTAAAAAAATAAAAGAAGACAGGAAACACCCTCTTATATATAACTCACTTATAGGAACGGCTCTTAGCATATTATCAGGCTATATTTTAGATTCCGCCACTAAAAAACCTGCAGAAAGATTTATAGAAAAATTAAAAAATGCCAATAAAAATGACCCAAATCTAAAAAAATATATTGACGGTTTTAAAATTGCAAAACCGGTAATAATATTAGGAACGATGTATTATGTCATTATTCCCGTAATTTCAACGTTTTTAGGGGAAAGAATAAATTTTAAAGATAATAAAAAATCGTGATTATTCTTCCATAACAAGATTGTCATTTTCCATAGCGACTTCAATCATTCTGTATGATAGATAAGCACCAAGAGCAACTGCTTTTAAATCAATATTTTCATCATATTTTGCGACTTCAAGAATTGCAGTATTAACTTCAGGATTTTCTTCTTTTAAATATTGAACCATGTTTTTTCGCCAACTATGGACATCTTGAAACACTTCGCCGAATATTTCGGATGATATCTCTTCTGTTATTATCGGTAACATAAATCGCTCTCCTATATATATCAGATTATATAATAAGATTGTATATTTAACAAGTATAAAATACAGATATTATTTTATAACACGAAAATTTAGGTTATAATGATAAAAAAGGATATTTTTATGGATGAATACAGAATCGGTCTTGGTTATGATATACATAGATTGGTTGAAGGCAGAGAACTTATTATAGGCGGAGTAAGAATTACTCACGAAAAAGGACTTTTAGGACATTCTGATGCGGATGTTTTGGTACATGCAATAATTGACGGTATGCTTGGAGCTCTTGCTCTTGATGACATCGGTACAATATTTCCCGATACTGACCCCAAGTATAAAAATATAGACAGCACAATCCTTTTAAGACATGTAAATGAATTAATTTCAAAAGAAGGCTACCAAATCAACAATATTGATTCAAATATTATTGCCCAAAATCCCAAAATGATGCCATATATACCAAAAATGAAAGAAATTCTTGCAAACATTCTTCAAATTGAGCCTTCTAAGATATCAATAAAGGCAAAAACAAAAGAAAAACTTGATGCCGTCGGAGAAAATAAAGCTATAGAAGCAAATGCCGTAGTTTTACTAAAGACTGTATAATTTATGGTTTTTCTTGTTTTTTATTGTTTTTAGGATTATATGGATTTTTAGGATCATTTCCATCTTGTTTGCCAACAGTTGGTACTTCTGCCTCCGGAGCTTCCATATCATCCGGTCTTACAATGTTTAAATCCTCAACATTTTGCATATAACCGTCATAGTAATCTACATTTTCATTATATGTTTGGAGAGACGACTCGTTCAATTCCTGAGTACCTTCCCTGAGTCCGACCTCATTACCGGCTTCATCAGACCAATCAGATTGTTCTTTTGCTGCCGTACCATCCATAACCGCAGCACCTGCTGCAAGTGCACCTGCTGCCGCAAATGCTGCTGCTACCCAAAATGCACCGGCATACTGAACAACTTTACCTGCTGCTGATACAGCATCAATACCGGATGAGCCTGTGTTTACATATTGAATATAACTTTCTGCTTTACAATTTGTTTGTGTTAATTCATCAAAGCCTTCTGCATAGTCAGTTACACCTTCGACTTCGGCAATACTATCTGCCGCATCATCAAAACCGCTTTGATAATCTTTCATTTCTTCATAAATTTCACCGACAGCTTTATCTGCTTCTTCTTGCGTAACATTAACATCGTCAGAGAGTTCTGTCATAAATTGCAAACTTTCCTGATATGATTCCACATCTTCTTGTGTAAATTCATATCCTGCAGTTTTTGCCTTGTCGTAGTACTTAATTTTATCTGCATGAAATTCATATAAAGTTTTTGAATCGCTCATATCATTATTTGCTACATCTCTCACATCTATTGCTTCATCTGTTGAATCGGAAAGTTCGCTGTCCATTTCCATTAATGTATCTTGTGCTTCTGTTGTTATTGTCTGCTGATTCAGCATATCTTCGGCAAGAACATTAACGGCTTCAACCTGTTCTTTGTTTGGTTTTGAAACCTTGTATCTGACTGCATCTACCATATCTGTTGCACAAAACCCAAGAAGCAAGAAATCAGCTCCGGGAAGTGCACTAAATCCTTTTGCTGAAACTTCCTTGGTAGTAGTTTTTGCCGCTTCTTTAGCAGTTGTGCTTACTATGCTTCCTGCGGCTTCTCCACCTGAAACCATGGCATGAACACCTGCCGCAGCAGCCGTAGAACCGTCAACGACCGTTCTTCCTATCTGTTTTGTTTTATCCCAACCGGTATTATCATAGTCTGTCAAGTCTTGTCCGTATTCATATCCCCTGTCAACAGAATCTTCAAATGTTTCATCAGATAATTCGTATTCATTTGTATCCTGAGATTCGGCATAATTACGCCAAGTAGGAATAAAAGAACTATATCTTCCTACAATTTCGCCCATTTGAACATCAGTAATCTGCATAGTATTACCATGATAGTAGTAATTAATCCATGCTTTTTCTGCATCACTTGCTGAATTTATACTGATTTGGGACATAGCGTTCCTCCATTTCAGCATGTATAACGGCATTTTTTCAGCAAAACTTTAATATTTTAAGAAAATATTTACAAAAGTTTACAATTATATTTCAACTTTTTTCAAGGTAGGAAAAGCGATTACGTCCCTTATTGTAGGTGAGTTTGTAAGAAGCATTACCAACCTATCAATTCCCATACCCATACCGCCTGTAGGAGCAAGACCGTATTCGAGAGCATTGATATAATCTTCATCAATTTCCATAGCTTCCTCATCTCCGTTAGCTTTAGCCAAGGCCTGAGCTTCAAATCTGTGGCGCTGGTCGATTGGGTCAGTTAATTCAGAAAACGCATTTGCAATTTCCCAACCGTTAACTCGAGTTTCGAACCGTTCGGTTAATCTTTCATTATCTCTGTGAACCTTAGCAAGCGGTGAAATTTCTCTCGGGTAATCTAAAATGTGAACAGGTTGTATCAAAGTCGGCTCAACTTTAGCTTCAAACACAGCCTCTACAATTTGTCCCCAGTTCATCTGCTCATCAACTTCTGCGTGCAATTCTCTTGCTTTTGTATAAGCATCTTCAGCGGTAAAAAATTCGCCGAAATCAACGCCCGTATATTCTTTAATTGCACCCAACATCGTTTTTCTGTCCCAAGGAGGAGTTAAATCAATTTCGTTTTCACCATATTGAATCTTAGTTGTTCCCAAAACTTCCTGAGCAACATATGCAACCATATTTTCTGTCAAAGCCATCATCTCATTATAATCAACATAAGATTGATAAAGCTCAATCATAGTGAATTCCGGATTATGACGTGTATCGATACCTTCGTTTCTAAAACATCTTGAAAGTTCAAATATTTTATCGTTCAAACCACCGACCATAAGTCTTTTTAAGTGAAGTTCCGGTGCAATTCTGAGTGTCAAATCCATATCAAGAGCATTGTGGTGAGTGATAAACGGTCTTGCATTGGCTCCGGATGCCTGTGTGTGAAGCATCGGTGTTTCAACTTCAATAAATCCTTGATTATACAAATATTCACGAATTTTTTGAACAATTAAACTTCTCTTTCTTAAAGTATCTCTTGTAGATTCATTAACAATTAAATCCAGATATCTTTGACGGTATTTGGTTTCCGTATCGGACATATTATGGTAAGACTTTAATTGCTCAAGTTTTTCTTCACTAATTTGCTTATTAGGAAGTGGAAGAAGTGATTTTGAAAGCACCTTAAAATCTTTTGCCTTGACTGTCAGTTCTCCTCTCGGAGTTCGTCTTATTGTTCCGTGGAAGCCAATTATATCGCCAATATCAACAAGTTTAAGAGTTTTTAACATTTCTTCTGACATATTATCCTTGTGAGAAAAGATTTGAATTTTTCCTGTTGTATCCATCAAATCAATAAACATGCCTGAATTTCTGATTGCCATGACTCGCCCTGCAACGGAACAAGTGTCCGTAGTTTCTTCTCCTGCCGGTAAATCTTTGTATTTTGCCTGAAGCTTAGCAGCATTTGTATCTCTGTCAAACACATAAGGATAAGGATTTATTCCCTTATCTGCAAGCTCTGCAAGCTTTTGTATTCTTGTCTGTCTTATTGTTTCTTGTGCCGATATAGGCTCTTTTAATTGTTCTGTCATAAGTTATTTAATCCTCTTTATCTATATTTTCCAACTGTTTAAATATTCAACCTGTTCCGGAGTAAGCGTATCAATCTTTATTCCCATTGCTTCAAGTTTAAGAGATGCAATTTCATAATCTATTGATTCAGGGAGCGTATGTAATTTGTTTTCTAATTTACCCCTGTTTTTAACTATGTATTCCATTCCCAGTGCTTGGTTTGCAAAACTCATATCCATAACCGATGCAGGATGTCCTTCTGCTGCTCCAAGGTTAACTAACCTTCCTTCTGCTAAAACGTATACAGACTTTCCGTTATTTAATTTATATTCATCCAAATAAGGTCTTATTTTCTTGATTTCTGTAGTATATTTTCTCAAATCCGGAACATTAACTTCCCAATCAAAATGCCCGGCATTAGCCAACATTGCACCGTCCTTCATTGACATTATATGCGGAATATCAATGACATGTTTATCTCCGGTTATAGTAAGGAAAATATCCCCAATCAGTGCTGCTTCTGCAATAGGCATTACTCTGTATCCTTCCATTGCAGCTTCCAGAGCTTTCAGAGCGTCAACTTCACAAACAATAACATTTGCTCCGAGTGCTTTAGCTCGCATTGCACAACCTTTGCCGCACCAGCCGTAACCGGATATAACAACTGTTTTACCTGCAATAAGAACATTTGCAGCTCTCATAATTCCGTCCATTGCACTTTGACCGGTTCCGTAACGGTTGTCATAAAGATGTTTGGTAAGGCTTGTATTGACTCCGACTGCCGGAAATTTCAAAGAACCTTCTTTTTCCATTGCCTGAAGTCTTATAATACCTGTAGTTGTTTCTTCTGTTGAACCGATAATATCACTTAATAATTCAGGATAATCCGTGTGAAGCATTGAAACTAAATCACAACCGTCCTCAATGACCAAATTCGGCCTATGTTCTATTGCGTGTTTAATATGGGATTTATATTGCTCAACAGTTTCTCCGGCAATAGCATATACAGGGATGTTGTGATATTTAACCAACGCTGCCGCTACATCATCTTGTGTGGATATAGGATTAGAAGCTACAAGAACCGTATCAGCTCCTCCTGCCTGCATTGTCAAGCATAATGCTGCTGTTTCTTTTGTAACATGAGAACAAGCAGAGAGTCTTAATCCTTCAAACGGTCTTTCTTTCTCAAATCTTGCTCTTATTTTTGATAAAACGGGCATATCTTTAATTGCCCAGTTAATATTGTTTTCACCTTGGTTTGCAAGACTTATGTCTTTAATATCGCATTTCATTTCCATACAAGTCATTTTCTATTCCTTTTCTTTGTAATTGGTAACACCTACTGTATACATATTATCACTAACATGAACAATCGCCCATCTTAGCGGATTAATATTTTGCTTTAATAATTCCGACTCAATATATTCAGTTGTCGGCGTATTTATAACCGGCATTTTTATCAATAATGATTCTGCTTGCATAGAAAAATAATAGCATAAATAAAATTATATATTATCTAAAGTAAATAATAATTCAGCTTTTTCGGATTTTGTAAGTTCAACAAGCGGTCGTCTTACATATTCTTCTATCAAATCTTTGCTTGCAAGAGCAGCTTTTACCGGTACAGGATTTGATACCATAAATAATTTTTTAAATATAGGGAATAGCTTCATGTGCATATTTTGGGCCGTTGTAATATCTCCTGTTTTGAAGTTTCTTACCATTGATTTTATTTCATTTCCAAAAAGATGTGATGCAACTGATATTACCCCATGAGCTCCTAATGAAAGCATTGGAAGTGTAAGGCTGTCATCTCCTGAATATATTGCAAAATCTGCCGGACAAATTGTTCTTAATTCTGTTAAGGTATCCATATCAGCATAACTTTGCTTTAATGCAACAATATTTTTGTATTTTTTTGCTAATGTTTTTACTGTATCAGGCAGCATATTTATGCCTGTTCTTGAGGGAATATTATATAAAATTATCGGTAATTCCGTAGCTTCCGCAACAGCAGAAAAGTGCTCAAGAAGTCCGCTTTGAGACGGTTTATTGTAATAAGGTACAACGGAAAGTATTGCATCCGCCCCCTCTCTCTCAGCTCTTTTTGACATCATAACTGCTGTTTCTGTTGAATTTGAGCCGGTACCCATTATAACTTTACCGTTACTCCCTACGGCCCGCTTTGCACTACACATTATTTCAATTTCTTCATCAAATGTTAAAGTTGGTGATTCACCTGTTGTTCCGGCTACAAGAACGGCATCAGAACCGTTATTAACAAGATATGAAGCCAGGGCTTCGACTTTTTCATAAACGACTTCACGCTTTTCGTTAAATGGTGTTACCATTGCCGTTATTACTTCTCCTGCATCATATCTCATAATTTATACTCCTCTTTGCTTTTAATTATTACTACTTTTGTTATTTTACTTTAAAAATAATTATATCTCTATATACTCAAAAACTTCAATTGTATCATTTTCCTTTTGAAATAATCCAAGTTGTGAAGTTCCGTATTTGTGACCGTTATTAAATTTGTATCTGTAGTGAGTGTTTGAAAGCATTATTATCTTATTAAAAAGTTTAAGTTCTGTAAGCATGCGTAATTCATTAAGACAAATTTCTTCATTTTCTTCTAACACTTGTATACATATAGCGAATTGCAGAGGCGAATTTGATTTAATAAGCTTAAAAAAGATACTTAAAACACTGTCTACCTGGAAAAAATTATCAAATGAATATAAAAATCCGCCTTCAAATTCCACAGGTACAACTCCTGTTTTTTCAATCAAATATTTATTCATAATAAGATTCTGTTCATTTAAATCAATCCCAAGTTCTTCATGTGAAAATTTATTCTTAATCGCCGTTTTTACGGCTATTTTATATTTAAATATTCTTCTTTCAATATTCTCTTGAGTAGTTCTCAAATCTCTGTTGCAATTATTTTCTTGTGTTTTTTTCACAAATCTGTGTACATCATCATACTTATCTTCAAGTTGTTCCAATGAAATAAGGATGAAGTTAAAAATAAAATAAATACCTACATAAATCAAAAGAGCAATAAAGTATTTGAATTCAAAAGCTGCGCCAAAGAGTTCTATTCCATTATCAGAAACTAATTCGCCGGCAGAAACAAATAGTTTTAAAATCGGGGAAAACGGTTTTAAAAAAACGAATTGTCCTGAAATAAGGTTTTGAATCCAATATAACAGATGTAACATTATATAAAACATTGTAAAAATTTTTAAAAAGTATGCAAAGTTTTTCAAAAATCCAAAAAATTTCAAAATAGATTTATGCATTTATTCCTCCAAATAAATATTATCAATTAATCTTACCCAATCGACTCGGCATGCTATTAATACAAGAGTATCTTTATCAGCCGTGTTTTTTTCTTCAAGCGTATTTTTGTCTACAAATTCAAGGTATTCTAAATCGTGTTTATCTGTCAAAAATGAAAAAGAAGTCTCTTTTAAAGAATTAATATCAGTAATTCCTTTATTGTAGCAGCGTTTAATATTATTTAAAATCTTGTTCAAAGCAAGTGCATCTTGTTTTCCTTGTTCCGAAAGATATTTATTTCTTGAACTCAATGCAAGCCCTGATTCTTCTCTTACAATAGGACATTGGATAATATTAATTGGTATATTAAGGTCCTTTACCATTTTTTTGATTATAATTGCCTGCTGGGCATCTTTTTGTCCAAAAAATCCAAAATCAGGCTGTACTATATTGAAAAGTTTTAGTACAACTGTACAAACACCGTCAAAATGTCCGACTCTGCTTTTCCCGCAAAGTTTGTTTACATAAAAAAACGGAGGGCAAACATAGGTTAATGTATCATTGGAAAGTTTATTTCCCTTTCCATACATTTCATTAGCAGAGGGGGCAAATACTATATTCACACCTTCTTTGTCACACAATTCTTTATCTGCTTCAAGGGTTCTGGGGTATTTATCAAAGTCTTCTGACGGTCCAAATTGTATTGGATTCACAAAAACAGATACAACAACTTTATCGCATGTTTCTTTAGCTTTTTTTATAAGACTTAAATGTCCGGCGTGCAAAGCTCCCATTGTCGGAACAAGACCTATTGTGTGTCCCTCTTTTTTCCATTCTTCAACTTTTTCTCTGACTTCTTTGATTGTATTTATTAACATAATTTAACCTTATAAAGTACGTTTATTATAACACAACGATATTATAAACAATAGTTATTATATATAAATTAAAAAGAGAGTGATTAGCTAATCACTCTCTTTTGTTCCGGAAATGAAATTAATATATTATTCTATTTCGGTTATTTTATAAACCAAACCTGCAACAAGAGCTGCAATAATGTTGACCAAAACGGTTAATCCTACGCAACACCAGCATGCATTACCAAGAACGCCAAGTCCTATTGCAACGGCAGGGTTGAATGCACCGAAACATAATATGCCTCCAACTGCAAAAGCTCCGACTGTAACGGTAGAACCTATTGCCAGACCGAAATAAGAATTACCTGCCGTAGTTTTGCAGGTTGCTACATGTAAAACTACCCAGCAAAGCAAGAATGTAAATAAAAATTCTCCGACTATAACTTGTGAAATGGTATATGGACAATTGCATCCCGCACAAACAACATCAGGAACTTTTGCAAACTGTAGTGCTAAACATGCTGCTGCAGCTCCGCCTATAATTTGTGATATCCAGTAGGGTATCAATTGTTTCCATTCCAATGCACCTCTAACTGCTGCAGCAAGAGATACTGCGGGATTATAGTGTCCTCCTGACACATGTCCACCTGCATATACCAGTACCATTAAAACAAAACCGATTGATATTGCCGGAATAACGCCGTCACCTGCAAGTGCAACTGCGGATGATACTGTAAACATCAGGAAAAAAGCTCCTATTAACTCAACAAGATATTTTTTCAAGTTTTCTTTCATAAATCTCTCCTTTTACACTATTTAAAAACCGGAACAAACTTATAATACTATTTTTTTTATCTTATGTAAATATATTCTTAAGCAAGATTAATCCCAAGGATAAATAACTCTGCCGTTATTATCAACTATAGAACCGCCACAAGTACGTCCTTCTCTCACTTCATCCTTGTTGCAAAAATCTTTCCATAATGATACACGTTGACCGTATTTATTTAATAACTCATAAAAAGCAATTGAACCTTGAGCATACAATTTGCTGCCCTCATCTTCAGCAGCTAATGAGAGATAAAACATATCTTTACCGATTACATTCGGACGTTTGGTACCGTTAATATCAACATATATGTCAACTGTATGAGCAGTTTTGCTAAAATCCATACCGCTAATATAGTACATAAAACCGTTTTTTGTGGTGTAGGCATTGGTATATGTGCCATGAATTTGTCCGAGATTACCCAAGTTCTCATACTCCACTCGTTCATCCGATTCAGCCGCACCTAATTTTTCTTTCACAAACGGTTTAAAACAATCATTAAGATAATTTTTACAAGATTCTTCAAAATTATAGAAGTCTCTTTCTTGCGAAACAAGAGCATTCGCAGTTTCCAACGTAGATATAGCTCTCATAAGAGCGGGGCCTGCTTGTTGTTTTTGGATATTTGCATTAAGTGCCGGCATTGTTAAAGCCGCAATAACACCCAAAATAGTAAGTACAATCAAAACTTCCGCTAAAGTAAATCCTTTTATTTTCACGTTTAACCTTTCTTTATACCATTACCACGGATAAATAACTCTTCCTCCGTTGTCTACGATAGAACCCGCACAGTAAAATCCTTTGGGACTTCCGCTGACTAAATCTGCATTACAACTACTGCTGCCGCCGATATTGTACGGTGCATCCCAAGAACTTGAGTATATAGTATGCCCGGTATAATGAGTATTCATATATTCTTTTAGCAGTTTAGAGCCGATGGCATAAACTTTACAACTCTCATCCTGCGGCATCATGACAACATAGAATAAATCTTTAGCAACTACATTCGGTCGTTTTGTACCGTTTATATCTATTACTGTCAAGTATCCTTGTTCAATGGTACGGTCAGGGACGTAATATATAAAACCATTTTTGGTAATATACCCGTTTCTTGGTGTTGATATTGTCGAACTGGGATTATCAAACTTGCCGTAGGTGATTGTTTCTTCAAGTTTTGCCGCACCGAGTTTTTCTTTTACAAACGGCTCAAAACAATTCGCCAAATAATTATCGCCGCAAGATTCTGCGAAGTTATAAAAATCTTGTTCCTGTGATACCAATGCATTGGCAGTTTCAAGAGTCGATATAGCTCTCATAAGAGCCGGCCCTGTTTGTTGTTTTTGGATATTTGCATTAAGTGCCGGCAGTGTTAAAGCCGCAATAACACCCAAAATAGTAAGTACAATCAAAACTTCTGCCATAGTAAACGCTTTTATTTTCATGTTTAACCTTTCTTTATACTATTACCAAGGATAAATAACTCTTCCGTTATTATCAACTATAGAACCGCCACAAACATTACCGTCTCTAACTCCAGTTGCATCACAATTACCATTTCTCCAACCGGAAACTCCTTCTAGTTTGTCTTGCAGTGCTGTTGAGCCGTATGCGTATATTTTGCTGTTTTCGTCATCAACCAGCATAAAAATATGAAACAAATCTTTTCCCAACATATTAGGCCGCTTAGTGCCATTGATATCTATGTTAAATTTAATGTAAATGGGAGTAAATTCTGCATCCTCAAAATAATAAATAAATCCGTTTTTAGTAACATAGCCATACGGATAATTCTGTACTATATCCTGATTGCCAAATGCTGTATATTCAATGTTTTCATTTAATTTAGCCGCACCGAGTTTTTCTTTTACAAATGGTTCAAAACAATCATTTAAATAATTTTTACAAGATTCCTCAAAACTATAAAAATCTCTTTCTTGTGAAACAAGAGCATTTGCAGTTTCAAGAGTCGATATCGCTCTCATAAGCGCAGGTCCTGCTTGTTGTTTTTGGATATTTGCATTAAGTGCCGGCATTGTTAAAGCTGCAATAACACCCAAAATAGTAAGTACAATCAAAACTTCTGCCATAGTAAACGCTTTTATTTTCATTTTTACCTCTCTTCTTATAGTATGGAATAATTATATAATTTCAGCCATATTTTTGCAACGAAAAATTAATTAAATAACTTTTAAAATACAAAAATATGTGTTAAAATTTTTCTGATATTTAGTCAAAACAGAAGTACAGGGTTTTATATAAATGAACAAAAATGCCGTTTTCGCAGGGAGTTTTTATCCTGAAAGACCTGAAGAATTAACTAATCTTTTAAATTCTTATAAATTGGAATCGAAAATAAATTATAAGAGCAAAGCTGTTATTGTACCGCATGCCGGTGTTTATTATTCGGGCTATGCGGCAATGGCAGGGTTTCAGCATTTAGAACTAAGCGAAAATATTTTTATAATAGCTCCTTCTCATCACGAAAGATTTAATAATATTGCACTTCCTGAGTATACATATTTTGACACACCTTTGGGAAGTCTTGAAGTAAATAACAGAAGGATAAAGGAAATTGCTCAAAAGTTTCCGTGTATGATTTCAAATGAAGTTTTTGATAATGAACATGCTATTGAAGTTCAGCTTCCCTTTATACAGAACCTTAATACTCCTCAAATTATGAGTGCAAAGGATTTTGTAAAAGAAATTAAAAAAATCGGGCATAAAATAAGAATTATTCCGGTACTTGTCGGAAATTGCGACTACAGATTAATTTCGGATTTAATATCAACTTATTGGGAGGATTCATCTTTTGTAATATCTTCGGATTTAAGTCATTATTATACGCAAGAAGAATGCAGACAGATTGATACTTATACGGCAACAATAATAGAAACCGGAAAAATCGAATCTTTTCAGCCTAAGCAAGCATGCGGAATAATCGGGATTATGGGATTAGTTGATTTTGCCAATAACAACGACTGCTCAATGATTCGAGTTATGATGTACAATTCGGGCGACATAAATAATGAGCCTGAAAAAGTTGTCGGATACGGCTCATGGTTTTTATATCCCGATACAAAAAACAGCTATTTGGAAAAATATTATTCAAACTATATAACTGATGCAGCAAAATCCTCTATTGTTAAGGCATTAAACGATAATGAATACAAACCCGAACATATACCGTCAGTTTTAACACAATACGGTGCATCGTTTGTAACGTTAAAACTAAACGGAGTTTTAAGAGGGTGTATAGGGTCAATTTTTCCGACAAAACCGTTAATTCTTGATATAATTGACAATGCTAAAAATGCGGCATTTTATGATTCAAGGTTTGAACCGCTGACCGAAAGAGAACTCCCTTATCTTGAAATAGATGTTTCTATTCTTTCATCAATCGAAAGAATTCCCTTCAAAGACGAAAAAGACCTGCTATCTAAAATTTACCCGTACGGAATAATAATTTCGGAAAGAAACAACAGAGCGGTTTATTTGCCGGAAGTTTGGGAGCAATTACCGAACAGAGAAGTATTTTTAAATTCTCTTAAAGAAAAAGCAGGACTACATCCCGAATATTTTTCTCCGAATTTGGAAGCGTATAAATTCACAACCACGGGAATATCTTCACATTTTTAGGTGAAGTATTCGTTTTTAAATGCTAATCAAAATACAGCTCTAATGACGATTTTGGGCTTTCATTTGTTTTCCGAATTGTTGGTAATTTCTGGTATCCAACTGCTCTTTTATATATCTGTCTATTTCTCCGTTTTCTGCCGAAATATCATGTCTGCTAAATTTTTGAAAAACTTTAATTCCGAGTTGTTTTAATTTTTGAACAAATTTTTCATCCTGCTCTTCGCTTATTGAAACTCTCACATAACCATTATTACCTTTTGGATACAGTGCATTTTTATATTCGCCTGCCAAATTCTTAAGTGCCTCTCTTTTAGCCTTTGATACATTTTGCTCCACTAAAGGTATACGATATGTTGATGTAAATGAAACCTGTGTCATTATATTATTCCTTTCTTTAACTAATCTGCTTTATATTAAAACTCATTAAAATATTTTTTTCTTATAAGAAACAATTATTCAAACTATCTGGGAATAAATCCCAGTGTTCTCTTAAATCCCTTTTCTATCTCGGATAAGAATGTTTTTTCATATTCTTTATTCCAACCCATTCTGAGTTTATCGGCATCGTTCAATTTTTCGTATAAACTTCTAAATGCAGACAAGTGATGTGCTTGAAGGTCCTTGAAAATTTTCGCATTATTCTTTGGAGAAAATGCGTTGTATAAAAGCATTACAAAATCCGTACGGTGTGTGCCTGAACTGCATCCGATATAACAATACCCTTTATTAAGCTGTTCTATTAATTTTGTAAAATTCTCTACAAGGCCCCTGCATTTTTGGTTAAATTCTTCTTCTGTTCCGTGGAATCGGTCTGCTAATGAATGGGTAGCAAAATAGTAATCTTTAAATACCAAAGAATCAAAATTTCCGATTATATCCCTATGATTATCAGTATCATAAGACATATATTCTAATCCGCACTTTTCTACTAATCTTTTATATGATCGACTGTCTGTTAAGTCTATTACGCACTTTATTCCTGCTTTTTTTGCAGTTTCTACAGATTCGACATCAGGCAGGTATCCTCCCCTTAATGAATTATTTCCTATCGGTGATACGTTGGTAGCGGGTATGGTATACATTGTTTCATAATCAATAATTGCCGGTTTGTTCACTAACGTTTTCGCATATTCGTCGGTTTCTTCTTTAAAAGTTTCGGTTGGAATACCATATGACTTTGCATACTCTTGCAATAAGCCGCTAACCAAATGCCATCTTATAAATTCTCTTGACGAATTTGAATCATATCCGTCGTACCCGTCATACCCCAAAGTTTCCAATTCTACCTTAGGATATTTAGTCCGATTCTGCTTAAATTGCGGATTAATAACAGGTTTTATTGACATGATTTTCATTTTATATACCTTTCAATACTGATTAATCTCATTCTTTTAAACGCTATCTTCTTCTACTGGTTCCCTTTGGAGCAAATCTATTCCTGTGTTGAGCTTTTCAGCCAAAGCACGGTAATATTCCTTATCATTTTCGGATTTTGAATATTCTTCCCCTACCTTAGCAATATCAGCAAGCTGCTTCATCAAATCTATTGTAGATGTTATTTCCTTAAAAAGTGAACCCTCATCACGAATAGAATTACGCAATCTGCCGTAATACATATCACGCCAATTTCTTCTGCTGTTGCCGTGGTGTGCGTTCATATCCGCCCATTGGTAAATATGCCCGACAACATCTCCGTTGATATTCAAAGCTCTCTCGGGATAAAGCGGAGAAGTGAGTTTTTCATAATCCTTGATGTCATAATATGTTTTTTCCAAAACATCATAAAAATCAAGGTTTACACTTTCTCCCGAATAAAAGCTCTTTTCATCTTTACTATCCTCTTTCGTGCCATATTCAATGTTAGCTAATCCTCCGATTATTGCCGCTATTTCGACTTCATCCAATTTTGCTAAAGTCTTATCGCTGATTAGATTTATTACAGGCACTTGTTCGTACCCGTTTAGTCCTTTAATAAGATGTCCTTTAAGAGTTAAATTCCCGTCTTTATCAATATAGTAGTATTTATCCATGATATTTCTTCTTACTCTATATCTTTTCATCAAATCTTCGAGTTTGTTTTCATTTATTCCGCCACGTTTGTCACTTACATACAAGGACTTTGAGAGAGTATTTTTAAGGAGTTCTTCGCTCATGTATTCGGACGAATAGTTTGCAATAAATGCAAAATCAACGTCTAAATTGCTTGACAAAGGATTAGAAGGTTGTTTAATCAAGCCGTCATAAAATGATGTTTGAGCGGGATTGCAAGCAAGTACATAACAAAATCCCTCTGTATCAATTCCCCTTCTGCCTGCACGACCTGCCATTTGATGAAATTCGTTAGCGGAGAGATTTCTCTTATGGTCAGGCCCTCCGTCAGAAGTTGAGGATGGTTTTCGTGGTGATGATATAACGGTAGTTTTAGCCGGCATGTTTATACCTGCAGAAAGAGTTTCCGTTGCAATGACAACTTTTATCAATTTTTTTTGAAACAACTCTTCCACTATTTTTTTTTGAGAAGGTAAAAGTCCCGCATTATGTATTGCATAACCGTTAAGCAAAGCATTTTCGTTGAGCGATTCTCCCAAATATGTACCCGAATTTTTATATTTTTTTATAATTTTGTTTATTTCTGTTTTTTCTTCTCTTGTTGTTAAAAGTTCTCCTTCTTTTGATAAATATTCCAACAGTTTTCGGCTTTCCTTTTTGCTGAAAACAAAATATATTGCAGGGAGTCTGTCTGCGAGCTTTAATTTTTTTGTAAGCTCTTTATAGGTTTCAAAAGCCGGTTTTGCGTACATTGTGTTTGCTTGTTTTAATCCTTCTTTCCTCGCTTTTATTTGCTCTTTTCTTGAACGTCCTTTAGGCTCTTTTATTTCCGGAATTGCTTGAAATTGACTAAATGTCAAGGGGACATGCCTGTTTTCGCTTGGAACGTTTATTAATACGGTTTCTTTTGTATGGCTTCTGTTTGGCAAATAATGCTCATCAGGTGTAACACTTACTCCTTTTCTGCCTTTAACTGAGGCAATCCAGTTATTTATTTCTTCATTGTTTCCTATAGTTGCGGAAAGTGAAAGAATTTGTACATCTTTGGGAGTAAACATAATAGATTGCTCCCAAACTCCGCCTCTGTCAACATCTCCAAGGTATTGAAGTTCGTCAAAAATAACCGTTTGTAAACTGTCTTTGAGCATTTCACGGTTAGGATTTTGTAAATTGAATTGCTCGGAGGCTGTCATATTTCTGTAAACCTCTGTTGTCATAATAATAATCGGAGCATTTGCATTAACTTTAGTATCACCTGTAAGAATTCCGACATTATCTTTGCCATAGTTTTTACAAAAATCTCTGTATTTTTCGTTACTCAATGCTTTTAAAGGGGTTGTGTAAAATGTTCTTTTTCCTTCAAGAAGATTCTTAGTGATTATATATTCCGCAATTGCTGTTTTTCCTGTTCCTGTCGGAGCTGTTACAAGAACATCATTTCCCAAATACAAATTCATAGCCGCCGCTTTTTGAAAACTGTCGGCTTCAAAGGGCTTCCCGGTGTCGGGATTCATTTTTAGCTGAAAATAGTTTTCATTTTCGGTTGAGGTTTTGTTGAAATCTTTTAAAAATGTTGAAAGTTCTCCCGATAACATGCCTGTTGTACCCAATAAGCACACAATAGAACTTATCTTCGGCATTTCTGGCTTTGTTATCGGATATTTCGGAGTTTTTATATTATTAACTTTTATATTATTAATCGGAAAAATTTTGACCATTTTATCCACCTTGTATACGGATAAAAACCCGTAAAAATAAATTTTGCTATCTGTGGAGTGAAATTTTTTATTTTTGTTGTAAAATGTGTTTGTTGATTAGGTTAAAAAGGACGGTATTTAATACTGAATTATATATATGACAATACAAGAATGGTTTGATAAACGTAAAGAAGCTCAAATAGAGCGCAGAGCGAAAGAAATGCGCGGGATTGAGGATGCAAATCCGGGATTGTGGACAAAATGTGTGCATTGTGATACTCAAATTCTGAAAACTGAACTTGAGGATAACTTAATGGTATGTCCGCATTGCGACTATCATTTCAGAATAAATGCACGAACAAGGATTGCACAGCTTTTTGATGAAGGAACTTTTCAGGAGTTGTTTCAAAATGTGCTTCCCACAGACCCTTTAGGCTTTGTTGATACTGAATCTTATGTAAGCAGATTAAAGAAAGCGGCCGATAAAACTGGCCTTGATGAAGCAGTTATAACAGGTATTGCTCAAATCAAAGGTCACAGCGTAGCAACAGCCGTTATGGATTTTGATTATATGGGCGGTTCAATGGGAAGTGTTGTGGGAGAAAAAGTTACAAGGATAATGGAAAAGGCTCTAGCAATGAGACTCCCTATGCTTGCCATAACTTCATCAGGCGGAGCAAGAATGCAGGAAAGTGCATTGAGCCTTATGCAAATGGCAAAAACAGCTTGCGCCGCAGGAAAACTTGATGAAGCGGGAATTTTATACATAAATCTTCTAACAGAACCGACTTTCGGCGGAATCACCGCAAGTTTCGGAACTCTCGGTGATATTATTATCGCCGAACAAGGTGCAAGAATAGGTTTTGCAGGCAGACGTGTAATTGAGCAAACAATAAGACAAAAACTTCCCGACGATTTTCAAACTGCCGAATACTTGCTTAAATACGGACAAGTTGATATAGTATCAAAAAGAAAAAATCTGCGTAAAGTGCTTGCTAACATATTGGAAATTCACGGTGCATAGAGGAAACAACAATGGCAACAATTTTAGATTTTGAAAAACCAATAGTTGAAATACAGAAAAAAATAGAAGAATTAAAGAAAATAAGTGCCGAATCAGGTCTTGATATGGCAAGTCAAATCAAGATGTTTGAAAAACAGGCTCACGATTATAAAAAGGAGTTGTATTCAAAATTGAAACCTTCACAAAAATTACAAATCGCAAGACATCAGGAAAGGCCAAAGTTTCTTGATTATGTAAATCTTATTTGCGAAAACTTTATTGAATTCCACGGCGACAGAGAGGGAATGGACGACAGAGCGATTATAGGCGGTGTTGCAAAGTTTAACGGTCAACCTGTAATGATAATCGGAGTTCAGAAAGGAAAAACCACAAAAGAAAATCTTGAATATAATTTCGGAATGCCTCAGCCTCAAGGTTACAGAAAGGCATTGCGATTGTTTAAACATGCCGAAAAATTCAATTTACCTATAATTACTTTGATTGACACACCTGGGGCATATCCCGGGATTAAAGCGGAAGAAACCGGTCAAGGTATGGCAATTGCCGTCAACCTTATGGAAATGTCAAAACTCCATGTTCCGATTGTTTCCATAATAACAGGCGAAGGCTGCAGTGGCGGTGCATTAGGTCTTGCCGTTGCGGACAAAGTTATGATGCTTGAACACGCATATTATACGGTTATTTCGCCAGAAGGTTGTGCATCAATTCTGTGGAGAGATGCCGCAATGTACGCAGAAGCTGCGGAAGCGTTGAAAATTACCTCGGCGGATTTGTTAAAACTCGGTATAATTGATGCGGAAATCAAAGAACCTTTAGGCGGAGCGCATAACGATTATAATAAGACGGCTGAGAATATTAAAATTGCTCTTATAAAGGCATTTGATGAACTCAAAAATTACACTTCCGAGGAATTAAGAGAAAAACGTTACGCAAAATTCAGAGCTATGGGACAATTCATCGAGGGGTAAATGTATAGGGGTAAATCTGTAGGGGTAAATTTATACAAGTAAAGATGTAGGGGTAAAAGGGTAAGGCAGAAAATTAATAAGATTAATACAAGGATATTCCAATGACAATAGGTGTAAAACTTTTTCATTCAAGCAAAAATTTAAGAAATTATGTTTTGGTTAAACCGTCCGAGGATAAGGCTTATTTGTATCGGTTGGAAAAAGACGGTAGAATAAGACGTAATGCAAAACCCGTGATGACAAAAACATACACTGAAGATAATATAATCAGAGAAGCATTTTTCCCATATTGCGATGATGTTAAAAAGTGGACAGACAGTTATACAAAATGGTATTCAGTAATACCCAGACAAGACCGTGTTCCAATATACAGAGGCGCACACAGAGGATTTACCATAGAAAATAAAGATGGTCTAACCCAAGATGTAATTAAAATTGCGGGGACAATTAATAGGGATAATAAGCTAGTTAATGTTGAGGAACTAACACTTCCTTGGGATGAAATTAATCAGCGCGGCTTTACAAATTTGGCAAGAATATATCTGAAAAAAATAGGTCAATTTCTTTTGAAAGTACCTATGAATAAAGTTACATATTATGTCAGCCCGGAAAAGAGAAAAGTTCTTAATGAACTGGATAAGAAATACGGAATCCCGAAGTTTGAAATCACGGAAGAAATGCAAAAATCCATTAATAAACTCGCTCAAAAATACGGTATTCAATAAAGGTTTGTCATATATCAAAAATATACATTATGCAGGGGAGACAACCTATTGTTTAAATATGCTAGTATAATGATGTTTAAACAATGGGAGAATGTTTTGTTATGGCTCAGATTTCTAAAAAACTTATGGTTACAGACAAATTTGAAGTAACCAACACAAAAGAATTAACTGATGTTTTAGATGTTGCAATGGCTGAATACTATTGCGTACATAAAAATTACGAAAAAGGGTTAGCTGATTATAAAAAAATAATTCCTCTGTTGGATGAAAATGCCAAGAAAACTGCCATTCCCAGATACATTGAACATTCTCTCAACTGGGGCGGAATTCTTGTTAAAGATTCAAAATACGCAGAAGCAGTGGAATTGTATAGAGAACTTATGAACATGCCGGGATTTCCTGTCAGCATATATAAAAATATTGGTCTATGTATGAAATCCATGGGAAATGCTGATTTGGCTATAAGATTCTTGAAACAATTTGAAGAAATAGCACCTGATAAAGAAGATGTATATGTATACTTGGCTGATATTACGTACACAGATATTAAAGATAACTTAAAGGCTATTGAATACTACGAAAAAGCTCTCGAAACAAAGAAAGACAATTATGCAATATACAATATGCTCGGGCATTTGTATTCAACGTATTATCAAGATAAATTCAAAGAAAAACAAATCGAATACCTTACAAAAGCCTATGAACTTGCACCTAATAACAGAATTGTCGTTAAGAACCTTGCTTATGTTTACGGGAAATTCCACGAACAACAAAAAGCGGATGAATTTTATGCAAAACTTATGTATCTAAATCCGACACATTCGGATTTACATTCCTACGGTGCGTATTTAGTGCAGCATAAGCGTTTTGCGGAAGGGTTTAAATTCCTGCAGCACAGATTCCAAAAAGAAGACTTGAAAAATATATCTTTCCCCGAAATATTCAAAAACAAAAAGAAACGCTGGAATATTAAAAATGATATTACGGGAAAACATATTCTTGTTCATTTTGAACAGGGTTTCGGCGACTCAATTATGTTTGTAAGATTTGTTAAACAGCTTAAAAATATGTGCGGAAAAGTTTCGCTCGTTGTACAAGACGGCTTAATAAAACTTTTTGAGGATTCAAATATCGGTGTGGATATATACAGAGAGGCTGATATAAGCAAAATTCACTATGACTATGTAATTCCTATGATGGATTTACCTATTGTATGCGAAACTAATCCCGACAAGATTCCGTTAGCGGAGGGGTATTTAAAAGTTCCGCAATCGGCAGTAAAAGAGTATGCAAAGAAACACATAAACAAAAATGATAAATTTAAAATCGGTATTGCTTATGAGGGAACTTTGGCTTCAAAAGAAACAGACAGGGATATTTCGCTTCAATACCTCTATCCTCTGATGCAAATGGAAAATGTCGAAGTATACAGTTTTCAGGTTGATGATTTAACCAGACAAATGGACAGAGTCCCGCCCGGATACGAATTTATCCGACTCGGAAATACATTCAAAAACTGGGAAGATACTGCTGCAGCCATGAAAAATATGGATTTGATTGTAACAACGGATAACGGTGTTATGAACCTTGCCGGAGCCTTGGGAGTTAAGACTTTTGGACTCTTTAATACCATAACCGAATGGCGCTGGTTTAAGGTAACAGGTGATGACATTGCATGGTACAAGAGTATAAAACCGTTTCAAGCTCCGACATCACGGGCTTGGGATATTCCTATAAATAAAATTATTGAAGAAGTAAGAAAACTAGCCAAGGAAAAAGTATCGGTAAATAAAGAAGAAAAAACTAAAAAAGTTGCTGCGAAAACAACTAAAGCAAAAACTGCAAAATAATAGAATAGCAAAAAAATTTTTTACACGGTTTTAAATTATAGTATGCATGTAGACAATATTAAAAATCCGTCTTTAAATTTTAAAAATGCGGGAATCGCAAATGCTGCAGCATTTTTGGAAGAAAATGTAATGCTCAATAAGGCAATGCTTGACGCATCTGTAGATGTTCCGTTTGTTTGTCTTGCAAATAATAAAATAGAGAGAAAAGAAAGATTAAGACGTGTATCAGTTAATTATACATTGTGCTTTTTAAGTCCGTTTTTGACTCTTCCTCTGACAAATCGGCTGGCAATGAAGCATATAGCCAAAATGACACCCAAATTTATGTCAAAAGAAGCTAATTTGATACAGCTTTCTAATAAATATTTAAAAAATAAAGAATTAACAAAAGAGGGAATAGAGTTATTAGCAAAAGAAAAGGGAACAGATTATTCTGAAATAATTAAAAAATTCGGTGGTGATTATGAAAAATTAAGGAAAAATCTTATTAATGCAAAAAATTCCGTATTAAGTTTTGATTTTTTCTTTTCTCCCGGTTCCATGGCGGGAATGGCGTTTTTAAATAAATTTTTAACTAAAAAAGAAACAAATATGGATGGTTACTCTGCTGAATTTGAACTTGCAGACAGAGAAACTATTGAAAAACGTGCTGAAAAATACAAAAAACATGAAAGCTTACGGGAAGGAATTGCAATAGGCTCTATTTTAGCTCTTACGGCTTTGCCGATTGCTGTCAAAAGAGGGTTAACTTCTCCAAAAAACAGCGGACTTACCGGATATATGAAAAAACATGCCGATAAATTTGATTATACAAACGGTATATTTATGAAAAGACTTCCTTTATTTTTATTTACTTCTGTAGCACAGACAGGAATTTGTATGGCATCAAGAAATCAAACCGAATTGAAAAATAATGCTCTTATTGCATCTACCGCAATTGCGGTTTTCTTCGGCGGTGATATCGTTATAAACAGCATACTGTCAAAACTCTCGGATAAATTCTTAAAAACTGAAATAATAGATAAATCCGCACCACAAAAGGGTATAAATAAATTATTCCCGAAAACTGTTCCTATAAAGAATTTGAAAGGTAAATCACAAAAAATTGCAGCGATTAATTTCTTTATTAACATCATAGTTCTTGCAGTAGCTTACGGTTATGGAGTACCAAAATTGATGAACAAAATTGTAAGAAAAGATTTGAGCAAGGAATCTGCGTAATATTACCGTCATTTGCTTTTTTCACTTCTTGTCCGAACGGAAATTCTTATAGAAGTTCCTTTGAATCCGAATGCTTCACGGAGTTTATTTTCGAGATAACGTTTGTAATGGTCTTTTAACAACTTTTCGTCATTCGCAAACAAGATAAACACGGGCGGATGAACGGCAGCTTGTGTTGAATACATAATCTTTAGTTTTTTATTCCTGATTGTCTGCGGGGGATTGAGTGCATAAGCCTCATTAATAACCTTATTCAAAAGTCCGGTTGAAACCCGTTTTGTACATTCTTTGTATACTTCATCCGCCATTGTAAAAATGTTATTCAATCTTTGGTGAGTAACTGCACTTATGTAAATTTTAGGTATGAAACTCAAAAACGGAAGTTCGTTTGCAAGCATTTTTTCAAATTTATTTATTGTATTGGATTTTTTATCCTCAATTAAATCCCATTTGTTAATTGCGATAATCATACCTTTTCCCGCATCATTAATGATTGAGGCTATTTTTTTGTCCTGATCGGAAATACCATTTTCAGCCTCGACTGCATCAATAACCAGAACCGAAACGTCACAATCTTTGATTGAATTTATGGCTCTTTCGACTGCAAATTTTTCCACTCCGTAATCAACCTTGGATTTTTTCCTTATACCTGCCGTATCAATAATTACGTATTCTTTGTTGTTATATTTTAGACGGGAATCAATACTGTCACGGGTTGTCCCCGATACATCAGAAACAATTACTCTCTTTTCTCCTAAAAGTGCATTAACTATGGATGATTTTCCCGCATTAGGACGACCTACAATCGCTATTTTTATTGCGGAATCTTCTTCATTGTCATTATCTGTTTCAAAATCGGATGTAATTTCTTCGAGCAAATCCCCTACTCCGCCCGAGCCGTGGAGAGCTGAAATTGCAATAGGTTCCCCGATCGCAAGCGAATAAAAATCACTCAACATAGTAATCTGTTTTGAAGAATCAACTTTGTTTACCGCAAGGTATACGGGTTTATTTGACTGCCTCAAAATATTGGCGATATCTTCGTCAACGGGAGTAACACCTTCAATACCGTCAACAAGAAATATTATTTTTTCGGCTTCATCACAGGCTATACGAGCTTGGTCATATATTGAAATCATTATATCATCATCATCTCCGGGAATAATTCCGCCTGTATCAATAACCGTGAAAAATTTATTTTGCCATTCGACATCAAAATAAATTCTGTCACGTGTGACTCCGGGTTGGTCGTCAACTATTGACTGCCTTTTCCCGACAAGACGATTAACAAACGTGGATTTTCCCACATTCGGACGTCCGACAACTGCAATTATTGGTTTTCTTTTACTCATAAGATAATTTTATCACAAATATATATCAATTGCTTATTGAAAAGCCACACAGGATTTTAATATATTAATCTATGTCAATCGGGCTTCTTTGAATAGAATCAATTGCTTCTCTTGCGGTAAAAACAAGGGCTTCCGGAATACCGGAAATTGTGCAAAATTGTCTTAAAACATCAACCACACGTTTAAAACTCCTTACAATATCTCCTTCACCCATTTCTATATCGCCTATTATTGTATCCCATTCTGCACCATTCACCCACATTTCTATTAGCGGAGAATAGAATCCGTTGATATACATCGGATCTTCAACATCATAATTTTTCTGTTTTTTATCCAAATCCCGCTTAATATCTTTAATTTTATTAAGTGTTTTTCTGACTTTCTGTGAAAAAGGAAGTCTTGAATACATTTCGGCTCTCATATCTTCGGTAGTTATTGCACATATTACACTTGCAAGTTCTGCAGGCGTTAAATCTTCAAGTACACCGGAGAAAATAATCCTTGCCAGGAAAAGCTCATTTTCCGAGCGCAATTGTGAAATTGTAATACCTTGTTCTGTCGGATAATCATCTTTTATATATCCGTATTCAAGCAAAACAGACCTATGTGCCAAAAACTTATTCCAAAATATGTCTTTTTGGAGCTCAATTTCTTTATCAAGCTGTTTTTGTTTTGCTAGATACCTGAACAGAACATCAATTGTTTTCATGTGTTTTTTAAAAAGCTTGCAAGAATCGCATTCGTATGAATGCATTTTGTTTAGCATTTCTTTTGTTTTTTGAGCAAATTCTTCTATTTCCGGTGTAAGTGGTCTGTTTTTTTTCTTTTCCTGTTTTTGAATAACTTTGAGAGTTTTTCTGTTTTGAACATACAAATCACGAATCTTGTTGTATTCAAGCAAGTCTTCATTTGTTCTTTTACACCAACATTCAAATGAATTACACTCGTTAATTTTTTCTAGGTTAAAGTTTTTAAGCTTAATTAAGGGTTCAAGTCTGTAATTTGATGAAAAGTACCCAAAACTTTTTAGAACAAGTTCTTTCGCTTCTTCTAAAGAAAATCTTTGAAGAAGATTTAAAACCATCGAATAACTTGGAGAGAACTTGCTTTCCAAAGGATTAGCATCACTTAAAACGAGTTCCGCGACTTCTTCCGGAGATTGAAATGCTGTACCGACTATAACAACATACCCGATTTCATCCATTCCTCTTCTCCCGGCTCTGCCTGACATTTGCAAAAATTCACTAGGAGTAAGAGTCCTATGGCCTGTATCCGTCCTTTTGCTAATTGAACTGATTACAGTTGCCCTCGCAGGCATATTTATTCCAGCTGCAAGAGTTTCTGTCGCAAATACGACTTTAATTAAACCTTTTTGAAACAGTTTTTCAACAAGAACTTTCCATCCGGGAAGCAGTCCTGCATGGTGTGATGCAACTCCCTGGAGAAGAAATTCAATATGTTTATTCTTGTACAAATAGGGGTTTTCTGCAATATATTCATCAATAATTTTCTGTATTTCCGCTTTTTCTTGCGGTGTCACCAAGTCTAATTCGGCACATTTTTCCATCTGTTCGTCGCATTTTTTGCGTGAAAATGTAAAATAAATTGCGGGAAGCATATCCTGATTATATAGATTTCTTATTACATCTTTTACAATATATTTTTTCTGTACGGGCTTTCCTCTGTGAAATTCCCTTTTTTCCGGTTTAATTTTTTTATTTAAAGTTCCGTTTGGAGTCAAAAGAGGAAGCAATCTGTCACGTTGAGAAGAATCAAAATAATAAAACCTCAAAGGAACAGGTCTGAAATCCGTGTTTATAAGTTCTGTTTTAGAATGTACGGTATTTATCCATTCAGTTAGTTTATCTGCATTTGCAACTGTTGCGGAAAGTGCAATAATCTGAACATTAGTAGGACAATAAATTATACTTTCTTCCCAAACCGTCCCCCTCTGTTCATCATTCATGTAGTGAACTTCATCTAAAATTACATAACGAACGTCCTTAAGGTTATCCGTAACAGAGCCAAAATTTGTTCCGTAAAGCATATTTCGGAATACTTCCGTTGTCATTACAACAATTTGAGCTCCTCTGTTAATCGAAGTATCTCCTGTTAATAAACCGACTTTATCAATTCCGTATTTTTCTGAAAAATCGCTGTATTTCTGATTGGAAAGTGCTTTAAGAGGAGTTGTATAAAAAACTTTTGTGTTATCTTCCAATGCTTTATGTATAGCATGCTCAGCAATAACCGTTTTACCTGCACCTGTAGGAGCACAGACCACAACACTTTTGCCTGCTGTAATACAATCACAAGCTTCTTTTTGAAAATCATCCAGTTCGAACGGAAAATCGTACATTATAACCTCATAAAACGTATATTAAAGTCTATAGTATCATAAACAAAGGGTTATTTTTCTATCAGTTCAAGTAAGCCCTCAAGAGCTAGGATATAACTTTTATCTCCGAATCCTGCAACTATCCCCCTGCATACTCCGGATAAAAGCGAGGTGTGTCTGAATTCTTCTCTTGAATGAATATTTGTCATATGAATTTCTATAGTCGGGATATTGACTGCTGCAATAGCATCCCGTATTACAACACTTGTATGAGTATATCCGCCGGCATTTATTAAAATTCCGTCATATATACTTCTTGCCTGTTGAATTTTTTCAACAATTTCTCCTTCGATATTGCTCTGATAAGTAGAAATTTCAACTCCAAGTTCTTTCCCTTTTTCAATGATGTCTGCTTCAATTTCCGATAAAGTTTTAACGCCGTATTTATCAGGTTCCCTGGTTCCAAGCATGTTTAAATTTGCACCGTTTATTAATAAAATTTTCATAATATAACTCACTATTCTTACTAATCTTGTCATGCTGAAGTCGTTTCAGCATCTTATTTGAAAAGTATATCCTTATTTTTGTCAGACTTTGAAATAAATCCGGTGTGACAAAGTTTAATATCTTCCAAAATTTACCCCTTTATTATACAATTATTTAATACAGAATACAAAATATTAAGAGGAATTAAAAATGGTCAATAAACGCTGGTATGATAGTGACCCAATATTAAAAGAAGCACTGGAACTTTTAAGGTTACAACCCGATAATACACAAAAAGAGGCTGCTGAATTTATGCTGAAACTTCAAGAGCAGGTTGCGGCGGAAGTCATTGACCATGTGTATGAAATTATAAATACATACCAAGGTAAAGGCAACAGGTGGTATGATAATGATCCTATGATGATTAAGGGAGTTGAGCTTTTAAGAAATGCTCCTGCTAATGTTCAAAGAGTAGCCGCTTTGAAACTTCTTATTGCCTTAGAGAGAAAAAGTTTTGAGGGACTGGAAATATAAATGAAAGATGTCCAAAGTCAAAGTGATTCCAGAGGTGTAGAGATTCAAAAAGTCGGGATAAAGGGGTTTGAAATTCCGCTTACGATTCAGCGAAAAGATGATGAGGACAAAGTAATCTATGCAACCGCAGCTGCCAGCGTAAGTTTACCTGCACATTATAAAGGCACCCATATGTCGAGGTTTGTAGAGGTTTTGAATGAATGGCGTTCAAAAAAAACTCTGGGAAGTGATATAAAAGGTTGTATTGAAGCAATTATTAATAAACTTGATGCTCAAAGCGGTTATTTAAAATTTGATTTTAAATATTTTATAGATAAAAATTCTCCGGTAACGAGGATTACTGCTCCAATGTGTTACGACTGTTCTTTTGAAGGTGTACTTGAAAACTATAATAAAGAGGATGAAGAATATAAGTTTTATTTAAGTGTAAAAGTCCCGGTTACAACACTTTGCCCATGTTCTAAAGAAATATCCGAGTATGGTGCACATAATCAGAGAGCAATTGTTTCGGTTAAAATTACCTATCCCGAAGATGAACATATATGGATTGAGGATTTGATTTCAGATGTGGAAAAGTGTGCTTCGTCTGAACTTTATCCTATTTTAAAACGTGAAGATGAAAAATATGTTACCGAGCATGCCTATAATAATCCAAAATTTGTTGAAGATGTCTTGCGTGATGTAGTTTTACTTTTAAGAAAAAATGATATTATTGATTCTTTTGAAGTTGAATGCGAATCTATGGAGAGTATTCATAACCATTCAGCTTGGGCATATCAAAAAGAATGGCAAAATTATTGTTAACAATTTTAATTAAGCAAAGAATTTATTTACACGAATGCTTTTTTGTTGTAATCTTTACCATGTTGAGGGCAATAAAACCCGAATATTAAGAGAAGGAGAACTCAAATGAGTGAAAGAAAATTAGTTGGAACAAACGAAATG
>JAEEGL011456843.1_pt1 | contig 88412 bp, 75 predicted proteins | sample 9134231 | NCBI WGS metagenome assembly JAEEGL01 (sample SAMN16246548, study PRJNA631951) | gut metagenome | biome: gut microbiome; feature: rumen; material: fiber-attached | host: Bos | place: Iran: Karaj | collected 2018-10 | reverse complement strand
TACTTTGATGCCAATGTATCCGGTGCGCAGCAGGCGGGACTTCAGGTCGGTGTTTACTTCGTAACACAGGCGGTGAACGAAGCCGAAGCCGTTGAGGAAGCATCGGCGGTAATGGAAATGTGTGCACCTTATGATCTTGAACTTCCGATCTATCTCGACGTTGAAGGATCGAACGGCGGAAGAGGAGATCAGATAGATAAGGAAATGAGGACCGCGGTATGTGAGGCATTCTGCAGGACCCTCGAAAATGCCGGACAATCCGGCGGTGTGTATGCATGCAGATACTGGCTCACAAACAATATCGATGCATCAAGGCTCGACAGATACAATGTATGGCTTGCCGAGTACAGGAGCACACCTCTTTACAACGGATATTATTCCATGTGGCAGTACACATCCAAGGGCCATGTGGACGGAATAAACGGAAATGTTGATTTTGACATCATGTATTACTAAGGAGTTATGAAATGGGACAGATAAGTGTTGAAACATGCGAGATCGAAGGGCTTAAAGTGATCACCCCCACCGTACACGGTGATGCGCGCGGATACTTTATGGAGACTTACAATTTTAATGATTTCAAAGAAGCCGGTATCGATACCGTATTTGTTCAGGACAATCAGTCCGCTTCAAAGAAGGGCGTTCTCAGGGGACTTCATTTCCAGATAAACCATCCCCAGGACAAGCTTGTAAGAGTCATCAAGGGAGAAGTTTTCGACGTTGCGGTGGATCTCAGAAAGGGATCTGCCACATTCGGAAAGTGGCACGGAGTACTTCTTTCCGAGGAAAATAAAAAGCAGTTCTATGTTCCCAAGGGATTTGCACATGGATTCCTCGTACTTTCGGATTATGCGGAGTTCTGCTATAAGTGCAGTGATTTCTATACTCCCGGAGATGAGGGCGGGATCATGTACAACGATCCCGATATCGGAGTCGAGTGGCCCATCACCGAGGGTATGGAACTTTCATTCTCTGACAGAGACAAAGTATGGCCTCCCTTCAAGGAGACTTTCGGAAATTAATGAAGCCTACAGCTATCAGAAGAAAAAATATAATCATTCCCATTCTTCTCGTCGTATTCCTCCTTCTGGCGGTATGCGTTGCTCTTCATACCAATCCGGCGGCGATAAAGAGTGATGAGATCCTCAAAAAGTGTATCTCGGTTGCGGTCATCGTAATCTCCGCAATCTTCATTGTCGTAAAATATGACAAGATTGTCACTTTACCGCTTGAGATCTGGCAGAACAGAAGACTGATCATAAAGCTTGCGGGAAATGATTTCAAGAGACGTTATGCAGGCTCATATATGGGAGTTATCTGGGCATTCATCCAGCCCATAGTCACCATTGCGCTTTATTATTTCGTGTTCGGAACCATTATGAAGGGCGCACGCTCGAGCGGTTCCGATATTCCATTTGTGCTTTTCCTTACCTGCGGAATGGTTCCGTGGTTCTTCTTCAGCGAAGCTCTTTCAACCGGAACAAGCGCGCTCCTTGAATACAGCTACCTTGTTAAGAAAGTTGTGTTCAAGATAAGCGTTCTTCCCATTATCAAAGTATTCGCGGCTCTCATCACTCACGCATTTTTCATCATTCTTCTGATGATAGTTGCGATCATCTGCGGATATTATCCCAACATTCACTGGATACAGATGCTCTACTATACAGGGTGCACCTTTGTGCTTGCACTCGGCATCTGCTATACCACATGCTCACTCGTCGTATTCGTGCGTGACCTCGGACAGCTCATCAATGTCATTCTCCAGGTTCTTGTATGGGCGACTCCCATCATGTGGAATATAGAGATGATACAGAATCCTACCCTCGTATCGCTTCTCAAGCTCAACCCCGTCGTTTACATCGTTACCGGATACCGTGATGCGATCTACGGTGATATATGGTTCTTCGAAAGATTCTATTCGACCGTATATTTCTGGATCGCATGTGCGATGCTCTTCGGTTTCGGTGCGATCATATACAAGAGATTAAAGCCGCACTTTGCGGACGTATTATAAAGAGATGTCAGAAGAATTTGCCGTAAGGGCTACCAAAATAGAAAAAAGATACAAGCTCTACGAACGAAACCGCGACCGTATGCTTGATGCACTCGGGCTTTCCGGAAAGAAGGAACGCTTTAAGTTCCACTATGCCTTAAAGGGTGTCGACTTCGAAGTAAAGAAGGGTGAGACCGTCGGCATAATCGGAACAAACGGCTCGGGTAAATCCACGCTCCTCAAGATCCTCACCGGAGTTCTTACTCCCACATCGGGTGAGGTTGAGGTAAACGGCAGGATCTCCGCGCTCCTTGAACTCGGTGCGGGCTTCAACATGGATTACAACGGTATCGAGAATATCTATCTCAACGGTACCATGATGGGTTTTTCCAAGGATGAGATCGATAAGAAGATCGATGACATTCTTGCATTTGCCGATATCGGAGACTATGTGTACCAGCCCTGCAAGACCTATTCGAGCGGTATGTTCGTCCGTCTTGCTTTTGCGGTTTCGATCAACATCGATCCCGAGATACTCATCGTCGACGAAGCACTCAGCGTAGGAGATGTATTCTTCCAGGCAAAGTGCTACAGGAAGTTCGAGGAGTTCAAAAAGAAGGGCAAGACGATACTTTTCGTAAGCCATGACCTCAGCAGTATCTCCAGATACTGCGACAGAGTATATCTTCTCAATAACGGTGAGATGCTCGGAAACGGTTCTCCCAAGGAGATGATAGACAAGTATAAGCAGATCCTTGCGGGCGGCGGTCAGGCGAAGATCGTCGAGACCAATGAAAACGATGTTCTCGAATACGGAAACGGCAAGGCATTCATCAAGGATTTCTGTATAACCGATTCCACGGGTACCAAGACCAATGCGGTTGAAAAGGGAACCGAGTACACCGTCACCATGAAAGTTAAGATCGAAGAGGATATACAGGGACCGATCTTTGCATGCTCGGTCAAGAATGTCCGCGGAGTCGAGATAACGGGAACCAATACGCTTGTAAGCAAGACCTTTGACGATAGTGTGAAGAAGGGCGACGAGATCGAGATCTCCTTTACCCAGAAGATGATGCTCCAGGGAGGAGAGTACCTTATCTCGCTCGGAGTTACGGGCTTTGAGAACGGGGAGTTTACCGTCTACCACAGACTCTACGATATCCTCAGCATCAATGTCATATCGGATTCCGATACCGTAGGCTTCTTCGACAGCGACTATAAGATCACGGTCAAGAGATAACAGCGGACTCTCATCCGGCGCATGCCGCCCGGTAATACCCGCCAAAGTCCGCTTAATCTCATTTAATATAGAAAAAGAGTTTTTAAAGTTGTATCATTAAAGCAGTTTTTAGTGTCGTTCCGGTGCATATTTAACCGGAAACAAAATATACATTAATGGAGGCGCACATGGGTTACAGAGAAGAGTTTGAAAAGTGGCTTAGTGACGATTATTTTGACGAGGCTACCAAGCAGGAACTTCTTGCGATCAGAAATGATGAAAAGGAGATCGAGGACCGCTTCTACAGAGAACTTGAATTCGGTACCGGAGGCCTCAGAGGCGTTATCGGCGCCGGCTCCAACCGTATGAACGTCTATACCGTAAGAAAGGCTACCCAGGGACTTGCCAATTACATCTCTAAGGCCGGAACCCAGTCCAAGGGCGTTGCGATCTCTTTTGACTGCAGACGCATGAGCCCCGAATTTGCCGATGTTGCCGCACTCTGCCTTGCAGCAAACGGCATCAAGGCTTACGTTTTCGATGAACTCAGACCCACTCCCGAGCTTTCCTTTGCATTGAGAGAACTCGGATGCACCGCAGGTATCAATATCACCGCAAGCCACAATCCCCCCGAGTACAACGGATACAAGGTTTACTGGGAAGACGGCGCACAGGTAACCCCTCCCCACGACACCGGAATCATCGGTGAGGTCTTTGCGATCAAGGAGTACAGCGACTGCAAGACCATGGACAAGGATGATGCCGTTGAGAAGGGACTTTACATCTCCATCGGAAAAGAGATCGACGACAAGTATATTGTCGAGCTCAAGAAGCAGAGCCTTCATCCCGAAATCATAAGGGAAGTTGCGGGCGACATCAAGATCGTCTACACACCTTTCTGCGGAACCGGTAACAAGCCCGTAAGACGCATCCTTGAAGAACTCGGATATAAGAATGTTTACGTTGTTCCCGAGCAGGTAGGACCCGATCCCGAGTTCACCACCCTCGCTTATCCCAATCCCGAAGATCCCAAGGCTTTCGAGCTTGCTCTTAAGCTGGCTAAGGAAAAGGATGCGGATATCGTTCTTGCAACAGATCCCGATGCCGACCGTCTCGGTGTATATGCGAAGGATGCGGGGACAGGCGAGTATGTCGCATTTACCGGAAATATGTCCGGAATGCTGATCGCCGAGTACATCCTCAGGGAGCGTACCGCACTCGGAAGCATGCCTTCAAATCCTACCCTGGTAACCACCATCGTTACCACCAATATGACCTTCCCGATGACCAAGGCTTACGGCGTTAAGCTCATCGAGGTTCTTACCGGATTCAAGTACATCGGAGAGCAGATCAAAATCTTCGAAGAGAACGGAAATAAGGACAATAACTATGTATTCGGTCTTGAGGAGTCCTACGGATGCCTCGTCGGAACCCATGCAAGAGACAAGGATGCGATCGTAGCCGTAGAGATGCTCTGCGAAGTTGCGTCATGGCTCAAGAAACAGGGCAAGACCCTCTGGGATTTCATGATCGAAGTATATGAAAAGTACGGATATTTCAAGGAGACCCAGTTCACCCTTACTATGAAGGGCGCTGAGGGTGCCGAGCAGATCGCCGCACTTATGGACAAGCTCAGAAACGATCCTCCCAAGGCATTCGGAGAGTTCGAGGTTCTCAAGTTCAGGGATTATAAGAAGGATGTCGTCATCGACATGAAGACGGGCGAGAAGAGCACAACAGGCCTTCCTTCATCCAATGTCCTTTATTTTGACCTTCCCGATGACAACTGGTGCTGCGTAAGACCTTCCGGAACCGAGCCCAAGATCAAGTTCTACATGGGCGTAAAGGGAACCAGCCTTGAGGATGCGGCCGCTAAGTCCGCAGCTCTTACTGAGGGCGTAAAGGCATTTGCTTAAACAGGTAAATTGAATGAGGGGCGGTTTTCTGACTGAAAACCGTCCCATTTTTAAACTATCATGGATATCATATCAGTAACTAAAAGAAGTTTAGGCTACATTAAGAGAAACGGTGTCAGTGCCGGAATGCTGGAGATCGCAGAGAGCATGTCCGGGCGTGATTCGCGTGGCTCGGACTACCGCAGACCCACGGAATATGAGATCTCGGTCATGAGAAGACTGTCGGAGAGGCTTTCCCGCACTCCCCTTATTTCCGTGCTTGTTCCAGCATATAATACGGATCCCGTATTCTTCAGGGAGATGGCGGAGAGCGTCCTTGCCCAGGCTTACGATAAGCTCGAGCTCATAATCGCCGATGCTTCCGAGGATAAGAGCGCCTTAAGATCGATCTGTGACGAATTCGGCGATGTCAGGGTAAAGTACATATCCCTTCCTTCAAACAGAGGCATCTCCGAGAATACGAACGAGGCCCTTAAGGAGGCTAACGGCGAATATATCGCCCTTCTGGACCATGACGACCTTCTGACCCCCGATGCCCTCCTCAGGATCGTTGAGAACATCATCAGCTACTCCAAGAGGATCGGTAAGGAGCCTGATGTCATCTATTCGGACGAGGACAAGACCAATGCTTCGGGCAGGGATTACAGTGAAAGGAATTCCAAGCCCGATTTTGACCCAAACCTGCTTCTTAACAACAATTATATCTGCCATCTGACCGTAATGAAGGCCTCCCTTATGAAGAAGCTGGCCTTCAGGCCGGAATATGACGGTGCACAGGACTATGACCTGCTCCTTAGGGCCATGAGAGAAGGCGCGGGCTTCAGCCATGTTCCTCAGATCCTTTACCACTGGAGGATAAGTCCTGTTTCGACCTCATCCAATACATCCGGAAAACTCTATGCATATGATGCAGGAGTCAGGGCTCTCGAGGACCATGCCGCAGCCTTTGACATCAAGGCGGACATCTATAACCTCAGGAACGTGGGATATTATGAATTCCGTTACAGAGGGGATATATTTGACAGCAGACCCGACCTGGGAGCTGTCGGCGGAAGAGTCGTTACGGATGCCCACAGGGGTAAGATCTGCGGCGGTATCATGGATAAGGAGGGAAATCTCCTCTATGAGGGACTGCCGGTCGGATATACCGGATACTTCCACAGGGCTATGTGCCAGCAGTCGGCCAGCGCCCTCGATATCAGATGCATAAGACTTAATCCCGAATTCCATGACGAGTTTTACAAGATCACGGGAGTAAAATACTCCGAGCACAGGATCCCGGGAATGATATCACTCAGACCCCACGAGACGGGAAGACCTCCCCAGGACGGAGAGAAGGTATTCGATGCCAAGAATCTCCTCCCCGAAGGAGATGTTCTCGAGATGAGTATGGAGCTTTCGGCTAAGATCAGAAATGCCGGATACGGATTACTCTATTATCCCTGCTGGCAGGTAGTTAAATGAGTAAAGTAACAATAGTTATTCCAAACTATAACGGAGAGAAATTCCTTAAGGGCTGCCTTGATTCACTGAGGCCCTCTGTTCAGAATGCAGCGATAACATATGATATTATTGTTGTGGACGATGCATCGACCGATGGCAGCAGGGAGATCGTAAAAGGCTATCCGGACGTCAAAATGATAGCCCTTGAAGCAAACGGAGGCTTCCCAAACGCAGTAAATACGGGCATTCGGGCATCTGAAACACCATATGTTATTTTATTAAACAACGATACGAAGGCAAAACCCGGTTTTGTCCAATCTTTATATAATACCATACGAAATGATAACAAATGTTTTTCTGTTTCCGCATCGATGAGGATGTGGGATGACGAGGATCTGATGGACAGTGCCGGGGATATTTATTGTGCACTCGGATGGTCCAGATCGAGGGGGAAGGGAAGGAGAGCTTCCCGTTACGGCAAACCATGTAAAGTCTTCTCATCCTGCGCCGGTGCTGCAATCTACAGGAAAGAGATATTTGATATCATAGGTTATTTTGACCCCCTGCACTTCATGTATCTCGAGGATCTGGACGTATGCTGGAGAGCTCTTCTCCATGGATTTAATAACAAGTATGATCCTAACGCGGTAGTGGTTCATTACGGGTCAGCGACCACCGGATCGAAATATAACAGCAGTAAGGTAATTTTTTCGGCTCAAAATAACATCTATGTTGTATTCAAGAACATGTCAGCGATACAGTTGTTATTTAATTTTCCTTTCCTTGTCGCGGGCTTCGTTGTTAAGACCGCATTCTTCATCCGAAAAGGTCTCGGTAAAGATTACCTGAAAGGGCTTTCCGAAGGCATAAAATTGTGCTTTGGCAAAGGCAGGAAGAACAGATTTAAAGGTTTTGCCGGGATCATTCCCAGGCTTGCCGTGATAGAACTCGTACTTCTAAGGAATATCTTCTCGGTAATAAAGGATACATAAAAAGGAACCGTCCCCCTGTTTTCCATTTATTAAGAAATGTTTAAAAAATCCCCCTGAACTGTCTTAAATCCCCTAAATGTTGTAAAATCGTTAATGGATTGGAGTTAGGGGAATGATCAGAGGTAACCAGCATATCTTTAATAGGCTCAACGTTCTGATTGATGCGGTCATTGTTGCCGTATCACTGGTCCTTGCATTCCATTTATATTTCTTTGTCAGACCCCCCGAGTGGATCTATTACCTTGGGATCGAATATTACTATGAGATCCTTCCCTTTGTCATTCCCGGATATATCCTCATATACAGCTTCTGCGACATCTATACCTCCCGAAGGACCGGAAGGCAGCAGTGGGAGCTTTTCGACCTGATCAAAGCCAATATCATCGGCCTGCTTGCGCTGATGCTCTTTGTGTACAACATCGCCCGTGACATCAACTACTCCCGTGGTGTTCTGTGTACCTTCTGTCTTCTCAACATCATCTTCGACAGTCTCTACAGATCCGTCCTCAGGGCAGTCCTCAAGACCTTCAGGAAAAAAGGATACAATATCAAGCATGTGCTCCTCGTCGGATACTCCAGGGCTGCGGAAAACTATATGGACCGCATAAGGGAGAATCCCCAGTGGGGCTATAATGTCGTCGGCGTGCTCGATGAGCATGTTCCGGCCGGCGCGATGTACCACGGGGTCAAGGTTCTCGGAACACTCGGTAACCTCGAATACATCCTTCCCGAGCATAAGCTCGACGAGATCGTCATAGCCCTTCCCCTCGAGGATTATGAAAAGCTCGAGGAAACCGTAAGCATCTGCGAAAAATTCGGCGTACACACCAAGTTCGTACCCGACTATAACAGCGTCATCCCCACCAAGCCCTATACCGAAGATATCGGCGGTCTTCCCGTCATTAACATCCGTTACGTGCCCCTTACCAACAGCGGCAATATCTTCGTTAAAAGGCTTTTTGATATTTTTGCCTCATTTATCGGCATCGTCCTCACCTCACCCATCATGCTCGCAGTGGCGATCCTTATCAAACTCACCAGCAAGGGCCCCGTCATCTTCAAGCAGGAAAGGATCGGACTGCATAACAAGCCCTTCAAGATGTATAAGTTCCGCTCAATGAGGGTCCAGAGCGAAAAGAAGGAAAAGAAGGGCTGGACCACCAAGAACGATCCCAGAGTCACATCGGTCGGAAAATTCATCAGAAAGACCAGCATCGACGAGCTGCCCCAGCTTTTCAACATCCTTAAGGGAGATATGAGCCTCGTAGGTCCCAGACCCGAGCGTCCCCAGTTCGTTGAAAAGTTCATGGAGGAGATCCCCAGATACAACGTTAAGCACCAGGTCCGTCCCGGACTTACCGGATGGGCACAGGTCAACGGTCTCAGGGGAGATACTTCCATCCGAAAGAGGGTCGAGTACGATATTTATTACATCGAGAATTGGAGTTTCCTTTTTGATATAAGGATAATCCTTATGACCTTCATCACCGGATTTATCAACAAGAACGCATATTGATCTGAGCATTTAGGAGTTGTTATGGCATCAAATTCAGGTTCCAAGGGACCCGCAAAGAAAAGTAAAAACGCTGACGCAAGGACCAAGAGAAAGATGGTGGTTTTCATCATCGAGGTCATAATCATCATCGGAATGATCGGTGTGCTCTACTATGTCATGAAGCATACTCAGACAACCGACGATGAGGGACCCATCTATGCAAACGTTGCGGATCTGTCTCCTTCGGATATCGGTATTTCCGATTCCGTACTTCGCAACGCAAACGGTGGTGCGATGGAGGGCTATACCAATATCGCCTTTTTCGGCGTCGATGCGCTCTCGTCCAAGGGAAGCGATCTTCTCAAGGGTTACAGGAGCGACGCCATAATGATTGCCAGCATCAATAACGCGACCGGTGAGGTTACGATCGTATCCGTTTACAGGGATACATTCCTTAATCTCGGAAACGACAGCTACAATAAGTGTAACGCCGCATATGCCAAGGGCGGAGCGACCCAGGCCGTCACGATGCTCAATGCCAACCTCGACCTCAACATTACCAACTGGGTCACCGTAAGCTACAAGGCACTTGCTACCGTGATCGACGACCTCGGCGGCATTATGATAAATGTCGAATCCAATGAGATCGACCATCTGAACAATTACCAGATCGCGGTTGCCCAGGCCATCGGAATGCCCGAAGACAGCATCACCCCCGTAAGGGAGACCGGATACCAGCTCCTTAACGGAATGCAGGCGGCTTCATACTGCAGGATCAGATATACCGAAGGAAATGACTTCAAGCGTACCGAGCGCCAGAGGGAGGTTCTCGAGGCGATACTTGTCGAAGCCCAGACCCGCGATGCCGCAACGCTCACCAATATCTTCACCGATGTAATGAACTATACCTACACAAGCTTTGACGAGAAGACCCTCCTCGATATGGTCCTCAATGTCAAAGACTACAGGATAGTACGTGACGGCGGCTTCCCTTCGATGGAAATGATGGCGGGCGCAAACCTCAAGGCATACGGTGACTGCGTTGTTCCCACAACTCTCGAAGATAATGTCATCTGGCTGCACGAGTACCTCTTTGACGACAAAAATTACGTTCCCAGCGACAATGTGAAGGCCTTCTCGGCATATATTGAAACGGAAACGGAAAACTATATCAGGAAGTAGACTTTTGAATATTCAGGTAATAATCCCGGTCTATAAGCCGGATAAAAAGTTAATAAAGCTCATAGAAAGACTTAAGAACCAGACGCTTATGCCCCACGGCATCAACCTCATCCATTCTGCAGGTGATGAGCCGGACGAGACCGTGGAGCAGGTAAAAAAGGAATTCCCCGATGTCCGCATCATGGAGATAAAGGTTTCCGAGTACGATCACGGCGATACCAGAAGAAGAGCCGTAAGGAACACTCCCTGTGACATCTTCGTCATGATGACCCAGGATGCGGTCCCGGTTTCGGACGATCTCATCGAAAAGCTCGTAACCCCCCTTAAAAATCAGATGGAAAAAGAAGACGGAGACGATCCCGTTTCGCATGCGGGAGCGATTGCGTGCGTCTTTGCTCGCCAGATGCCCGGCAGTAAGTCCTCGCCTTACGAAAAGCTTGCAAGGCTTCATAATTATTCCGAGCTTTCCAAGACAAAGTACAAGTCCGATATCGAAAAGATGGGCATCAAGGCTTTCTTTTGCTCGGATGTGTGCTGTGCATACAGAAGGGATATATACGAGGAAGCCGGCGGATTCATCAAGAGCACCATCTTTAATGAAGATATGATCATCGCAAGGAAATTCCTTGAGCTCGGATACGGCGTCAGATATGAAGCCACGGCCAAGGTCATCCATGCACATAACTATACCGCGATGCAGCAGTTCCGCAGGAATTTCGACCTCGGCGCAAGCCAGGCAATGCACCCCGAGGTTTTCTCGGATGTAAGCTCCGAGTCGGAAGGCGTTAAGTTTGTCATGGGCAGCATAAAGCTCCTCGCAAAAAAGGGCGCATTTCTGCTGATCCCGGGCTTTATCACCCAGTGTGCGTTCAAGCTCGCGGGCTTCAAACTGGGTCGGAATTATGCAAAATTGCCGGAATGCTTTATAATGAAATTTACGGCCAATAAGAAATTCTGGCTGAAGAGGAAAGAGAGTAATTAACCATGTGCGGAATTGTCGGATACGTAGGAAAGAAACAGGCGGCCCCCATTCTTCTTGAGGGACTTTCAAAGCTTGAATACAGAGGATATGACTCTGCGGGCCTTGCCGTAAGGGACGGTGAGAACCTTGCCGAGGTTGTTAAGGAAAAAGGAAAACTCAAGGAGCTTTCCGAGAAGGTTGACGGCGGAAGGGCCCTTAAGGGTACCTGCGGTATCGGCCACACCAGATGGGCCACCCACGGCGAACCCAGCCAGATCAATGCTCATCCCCATGTCAGCGGAAACTGCTCACGTTCCGGTTCCGGCGCGGTAGAGAGTGAGGTTGTCGGTGTCCATAACGGAATCATCGAAAACTATCAGGAGCTCCGCGACAAGCTTTCCAAGCACGGATACCAGTTCTATTCACAGACAGACACCGAAGTAGTCATCAAGCTCATCGATTACTACTATAAGAAATATCAGATCGGACCCGTTGATGCGATCGCCAAGACCATGGTAAGAGTCAGGGGTTCATATGCACTTGAGGTAATGTTCAAGGATCGTCCCGGCGAGATCTGGGCTGCAAGAAAAGAAAGCCCCATGATCATCGGAATCGCCGACGGTGACTGCTACGTCGCATCCGATGTTCCCGCGATCCTCAAGTACACCAGACAGGTCTACTACATCGGAAACCTCGAGATGGCATGTCTTTCAGGCGGAAAGGCAACCTTCTATAACCTTGACGGCGACACTGTAGAGAAGGAGCTCACCGAGATCAAGTGGGATGCAGAGGCTGCTGAAAAGGGCGGCTTCGAGCACTTCATGATAAAGGAGATCCACGAGCAGCCCAGGGCCGTTGAGGATACTCTTTCAAGCGTATGCAAGGACGGCAAGATCGATCTTTCATCAGTCGGTCTTACCACCGAGGAGATACAGAAGGTCGACCGTATCACCATCGTTGCCTGCGGAAGCGCATGGCATGCTGGAATGGTCGGACAGTACGTGATGGAGGATCTTGCAAGGATCCCCGTAAGAGTAGAGCTTGCTTCCGAGTTCAGATACAGAAAGCCCATCCTTACTCCCGACCAGCTTGTCATTGTAATAAGCCAGTCCGGTGAGACCGCAGATTCACTCGCAGCGCTCAGGGAAGCCAAGGCACAGGGCATCAATACCCTCGGAATCGTCAACGTAGTCGGATCGTCCATCGCAAGGGAAGCCGACAATGTATTCTATACAATGGCAGGTCCCGAGATCTCCGTTGCGACAACAAAGGCATATTCCGCACAGCTCATCGCTATGTACTGCCTTGCAATAGAATTTGCCAAGGTAAAAGGAAAGATAGATGACGAGAAGTATGCTCATCTTATAGAAGAGATGAAGACCATCCCCGACAAGATCGGAAACATCCTTCTTGATAAGGAAAGGATCCAGTGGTTCGCAGCAAAGTATGCGAATGCTCACGATATCTTCTTTATAGGAAGAGGAATCGATTATGCGGTAACTCTTGAGGGTAGCCTTAAGCTCAAGGAGATAAGCTACATACACTCCGAGGCTTATGCCGCAGGCGAGCTCAAGCACGGAACCATCAGCCTTATCGAGGACGGAACTCTTGTTGTCGGAGCACTCACCCAGTCCGACCTCTACGAAAAGACCATCAGCAACATGGTCGAATGCAAGTCCAGGGGCGCATATCTCTACGGACTTACGATGGCAGGCAATTACAAGACCGAAGATACCTGCAATTTCGTATCCTACATCCCCAAGGTTGACGAGCACTTTGCGGCAAGCCTTGCCGTAGTTCCCCTCCAGCTCCTCGGATATTACGTATCCGTTGCAAAGGGCCTCGATGTCGATAAACCCAGGAACCTTGCAAAGTCTGTAACCGTAGAATAACAAAGATATTTATGATAAGAAAAAAACGGAGTGAATGATCACTCCGTTTTTTCTGTTTGAATGGAATCATATTTATCTGCCGGGTTTTTCGCCGAGGGTGACATTGACCGTGTGCTCTGTGTATTCGCCGTCTTCATTTCTGAGGAAGGTTACTTCGACTTCATCGCCAATGGCATAATACTTCATTATTCTTGTGAGACTTTCGTTGGTTGTGACGGATAAGCCCTGAATTCTTACTATGATATCACCCTGCAGGAGACCTGCCGCTTCGGCACCGCCGCCTTCCGCAACCTCCGATACATATATTCCCTGAGGGATCCCGTAATATGCCGCGATCTCGGGAGTTACCACCTGCATATAGATTCCGATGTAACCCAGATCATCTTCATCGACTTCGATCAGTGTATCCCTTCCCATAAGCTCGATTATGATATCCCTGACTGAAGAGATGGGGATCGCATATCCCATTCCTTCGACTGCGGAACCGCCGATCTTGTTGGAATTGATGCCGATCACCTGGCCGGCCATATTGAGAAGTGCACCGCCGGAATTTCCGGGATTGATCGCAGCGTCTGTCTGAATGTAGATGTTGGTATTTCCGTCCGAGGTTGTCACCTCTCTGTTCAGCGCGGAGATGATCCCTGTCGTTACGGACTGTCCGTAACCGAGTGCATTACCTATTGCGATGACATTCTGTCCGAGAACGAGGCCGCTGCTGTCACCGAGTTCGGCAACCTTTATGGTATCCAGCGTAGAACTGCCGAGATCACTCTTTAATACCGAGATCACGGCTATGTCCATGGAGGGCTCGAGACCCTTAAGATAAGCGGAAACTTCCGTGTTGTCTATGAACGTGACCGTAATGTCGTCCGCATCCGATACCACGTGATTGTTGGTGACGATTATATATTCATCATCCGTTTCGCCTATGATGATACCCGATCCCGATGCTTCGCCGTCCTGGGTATAAGTATGTCCCATGTATGTGGCGGAGATCTGATAATATTCGGTGATCGATACCATTGAAGGCATTACATCGGCGACTACTTCCGTGATGTCGCTTTCTTCGGTGGTGAGAACCCTTAATTCCGTGGGAACGTCAGGGTCGATTCCGAGATATGTGCCCTGGGCGGGGATGGGCTGAGGGATAACGGTCTGTTCAATAACTGGTTCGGGAGAGGCTGCGGGTTTTGCCTGTTCTGCGGTGATGAGGTGAATTGCGGAGAATCCTAAACCCGCAAACAATCCGAAAAGAAGACCCATACAGATCGTCATCATTATTTTTCCGAATGCACTCTGTTTCTTGGGTGCGGGAGCTTCCGCTGTCATAAATACAGGCGCCGGATTTTCGGGGGTGCTTCCCATCGGACCGCCGCCGATCGGCATTCCCGTCTGTGGATCAAAATTCTGCGGAGCAGAGTAGGTCTGCTGTCCGCCCATGTTCATATTGTTGTTTTCGTACATTGATGCCTCCTAAAGCCTTATCGGCTTTTTGATAGATTCGAGTATAAAACCTAATTGTGTTCATTCTGTGTTTTTTCTATGTCATTTGTGCAAAACAAAATTCCGGTTTACATAAAATATCAAATGTTATGCTGGAATTTAAAAATGCAATTAAGGGGAAATATATGTGGTCAAATGCAAAACTAAATTCCAGTTACTATACTAAAAATCGCCTGTAAGAGGATTTCGAGGAGCTTTTTCGATGAAATCCACTTTGAAAGGCATAAAAAAACGTGATAAAATCGTCGCATCAGGTTTGATCTGGCGCACGACAAACAAACGACTGGATAAAATTGAGCAAAACTAAATTCCACCCGTTTCATGAAAAAAAGATGTGATTTTGGATGGCTATCTGTCTGCTCGTTTTTATAACCTAGTGACTATCTGTCACAGTGATTCAAGAGTGCCGGTTTTAGCAGGACATCGTCTGGCGAGACTTTGAATTGTCCTGTTAAGACCGGTATTTTTTTATCCAAAAGGATTTCAGCCAGATCAAATGGCGTGGCTCCGTTCAGACTATCCCTAGCTGTTGAATTGATGTGGCTGGCCAGGCGATTAATGTCTTCCTGGGTATACTTATGCATGCTTCTTCCTTTTGGAATCACGTATCGAATGTATTCGTGTTTTTTTTCTAAACGCCCTTTCTGGTTTGACACATAGGGATCACAATAGAATACTTTTGTTCTTGGGATTCCGGTTTCGCTCTTTTCTATATCCCATGGATTCTTGAATTCGGAACCGTTGTCTGTAAGTATGATTGGAAAGTATCTCTTAAAGGTTCTGATCCCTATCATGTTGCAGAGGTTGTTGATTGCATCGATAACGCATTTCTGGGTACAGCTTGGAAGCAGTATGATGATCATGAAACTGCAGCTTCTGAACAGAAGGGTGAGGAGGCATTTACCCGCGGCGACACCCCCTTTTACAGTGTCCATCTCAACTACATCGAGATCAGGAAATGCTGAGGTGTACTTCTCGAAGTCGACGAAGGTCCTTTTGCTTCGGTATATCTGTTCGATGTTATGCATGCGAGGTTCCGCTCTCTTTTTGCGTCTTTTATATCTTACGCGGCGTGGGAGATCTATATTTCTTGCGGTGAATACCCGTTGATCCAGGTAGTTGTAAAGAGTTCTTCTGCAAACCGGGATCTCATCTGCATGAACAGCAAAGATATGACTTAAAGGCTGACCTTTTTTGATGAGTGGTGATATAAGATCGTTTAATTCCTCCAGTTCATCTTTGGTCATATTTATTCCTTTGCGGGATTTGATAAGTGCATGTTCATAGCTTTTTTGGGCATGCAAAGCCTGGTAAAGATAGTGGTTGATACGGCAAGACTTTTCTTCACTGCACCCATTGCAGACATAAGGAGCTTTTGTTTCAGGTTTACATGGGAGCGGAGTGTATAGGAGACAAAAGTCCTGTGGATGCTCAGTCCAGCAATTACGGCATGTCCCGCAACACCGTCTTGAGTGAGGACAATCTTTGACTACAGGATCAGACTTGCAAACTTCGCACGATAACCAGTTTTTACAGGTGCGGCAATGACCACCTATGCATTTACCACTCACAGACTTTCGATGTTTTTTTACCTCCTTAGATATGGTGCTTTGATCTTTGTGCAGGTCGAGTGCAATGGATTTAAAAGTACTACCACGCACAAGTTCCTGTTCAATAAAAGTTCTGTCAGTTAAGGTCAGATGCCTTTGATCATGAATGATCTTTTTGTTTTTACTCATAGTCATCCCTTCTGACAGACAGATAACCATGAAATAAGGTAAGTGGTTTTAAATACTATGTGCAAGACTAAATTCCACTTTGGGGTATTTTGGGGTGTTTTTTTGGAAAAAAAGTGGAATTTCTAAATTCACATTACGGGGAAATATATGTTGACAGCGCCTCGCTTTCTGTTATAATGAACATATGAACAGATATTCATATGTAATACCGGACAGGGCATTACTCATTCGTTAAACAGATCGTAAAGGAGAAAAAATATGAAGAAGACATACGGAATTGAAGTTGATTGCGCAGCATGTGCACAGAAGATGGAAGATGCAGCCAAGAAGGTTGCCGGTGTCGTTGATGCTACGGTCAGCTTTATGAGCCAGAAGATGAAGGTTGAATTTGCCGAGGACGCAGATCACGGTGCGATCATGCAGAATGTCATCAAGGCCTGCAAGGCGGTTGAAGAGGACTGCGAGATCTTCGTATAAACCCGGAGTCAACAAACACTTCAAGGTATCTTCTGATGAATAAGAAACAGAAAAAAGTATTCAAAAGAATAATAGTAAGCATAGTCCTTCTTATCGCATTGCAGATCCTTCTGCATTTTGTGGAAGTCCCCGTGCTGCTTCAGTTCGCACTCTACATGATCCCCTACATCGTGATCGGAGGCGACATTCTGAAGAAGGCTTTCCACGGTATCACCCACGGACAGGTCTTCGACGAGTGTTTCCTGATGGCGGTTGCGACGGTCGGTGCGATAATCCTCGGACTTGTTACCGAAGGTGAGGAAGGCGGCTTTCTTGAAGGCGTTGCCGTAATGCTCTTTTACCAGATCGGTGAGCTCTTCCAGTCCGTAGCGGTCGGAAAGAGCAGGAAGAACATAACCGACCTTATGGACATCCGTCCGGATTATGCGAACATTGAAAATGAATCCGGTGAACTCGAGAAGGTCGATCCCGAAGAGGTTTCTGTCGGACAGATCATTGTAGTAAAAGCCGGTGAGAAGATTCCCATCGACGGTATCATCAGGGAGGGAACGGCATCGCTTGACACCTCCGCACTTACCGGTGAGAGCATTCCCGTTGAGAAGAATCCCGGTGACGAAGTGATCAGCGGATGCGTCAACATCACAGGTCTTCTTAAGATAGAGACAACCAGGGAATTCGGAGAATCCACCGTTTCGAAGATCCTCGACATGGTAGAGAATTCTTCGATGAAAAAGAGTAAGTCCGAGAACTTCATTTCGAAGTTTGCAAGATATTACACTCCGATAGTCTGTTACCTCGCACTTGCACTTGCGCTTCTTCCTCCGATAGTCCTTTTCATCATGTCGAAGGATCCTATGTGGGGAACCTGGGTCATCAGGGCTCTGACATTCCTTGTAATAAGCTGTCCCTGCGCGCTCGTTATATCGATTCCCCTTAGCTTTTTCGGAGGCATCGGTGCGGCTTCATCAAACGGAATTCTCGTCAAAGGATCCAACTATCTTGAAGCATTATCCGAAACAGGCATCATCGCATTTGATAAAACGGGAACTCTTACCAAGGGAACATTCGAAGTTACAAAGGTGGTACCTTCCGAAGGATTTACCGCGGATGACCTTGTTATCTACGCTTCAATTGCCGAGAGATATTCGGATCATCCGATCGCTCTTTCGATAAAGAAGTTCGCGGAAGAAGGCGGTCTTAACAGCATCGAGGAGATCATCGAGGATGAAAACATTCCCGGAAAAGGCGTTAGGGTAAAGACCGTTTCAAACGAGATCTATGCCGGTAATTCGGCTCTGATTGAAAGCATCGGCTTTACTCCCATATCCGGAGTGGGCTTCCCCGGAACGGTCATTCACGTCGCATGTGACGGAAAATATGTCGGCATGATACTGATCTCCGATTCACTTAAGCCCACCTCAAAGAAAGCGATAGAAAATCTCAAAGCATCAGGAGTAAGAAGGCTTGTGATGCTCACCGGTGACAGAAAGGAAAGTGCCGAAAACATCGCAGATGAGCTCGGCCTTACCGAATACAGGGCAGGACTTCTTCCCGGCGATAAGGTCGATGAAGTGGAAAAGCTCATCGCAGATAAGAAGGGAAAAGAAAAACTTGCATTCGTAGGCGACGGAATAAACGATGCACCCGTTCTTTCAAGAGCGGACATAGGAATCGCAATGGGTGCTCTGGGATCCGATGCGGCTATAGAAAGCGCCGATATAGTCCTTATGGACGATGATCCCGCAAGGATCGCACTAGCAATGAAGATCTCGAAAAAGTGCCTCAGGATCGTACGTGAGAACATTGTTTTTGCGATCGGAATCAAGGTTTTATGCCTGCTTTTGGGGGCTCTAGGCATTGCGAACATGTGGATGGCAATCTTCGCCGATGTAGGCGTTATGGTCATCGCCGTACTTAACGCGATAAGGTGCCTTAAAATCCCCAAAAATGCGTAAAATAATACAAAATTCATAGTTTTCGGGCCTTTCATGCTTTATAATGAACTATGTATTGCACAGAAAGGATTTCCCGATGAACGACGATAAATTTTTTACAGAAGATAACGAGCCCTCGGAAACCTCCGGGGGTTCTTTAAGTGAAGAAATGAAAGAAAATAAAGATAACGATACTGACAACGACAATATCGATCTTACCGAAGGTCACGGCGATGCTTCGAAGACAGGGGATGCCGGCAAGGGTTCATCCGATACCTATGAGGATGTCTGCTTCGTATGCCGCAGACCCGAGAGCAAGGTCGGCAAGATGTTCAAACTTCCCGGCTCCATCACCATCTGCAGCGACTGCATGCAGAAGACCATGGATACCGTATCCCAGTTTGATTATCAGGGAATGCTTAACGGCTCCCATGTAATGACGGATGAAGAACTCCGCAGGCTGATGGGAGATGCTTCAAACGCCGATCCCGGAGATGCGGATAAGGATCCGGCAAAGGGAGCAGGTTCTCCTTTCCCCGGATTCGGTTTTGTTAATCTTGCAAATCTCCAGGGCTTCGGAGGAATCCCCAATAAGCAGAGGCTTAAGAAAAAGGACCCCAACGCCAAGCCCATGATCGATATCAAGAATCTTCCCGCTCCCCACAAGATCAAGGAGAGCCTTGATAAGTATGTCGTAGGCCAGGAGCATGCGAAGAAGGTTATGTCCGTTGCGGTCTATAACCACTACAAGAGGGTTGCGACCGATTCGATGGATTCCATTGAGATCGAGAAGTCCAACATTCTTCTCATCGGTCCCACCGGATGCGGTAAGACATATATGGTCCGTACACTCGCCAAGCTCCTCGATGTGCCTCTTGCTATCGCTGATGCAACTTCCCTTACAGAGGCCGGCTACATCGGCGACGATATCGAGAGCGTTATCTCCAAGCTTCTTGCGGCTGCAGACAATGATGTCGAGAAGGCTGAGAACGGAATCGTATTCATAGACGAGATCGATAAGATAGCGAAAAAGGAAAGCTCAAACCACCGCGATGTATCCGGCGAGAGTGTACAGCAGGGAATGCTCAAGCTTCTTGAAGGATCCGAGGTCGAGGTTCCCGTAGGTGCATCCAGCAAGGGCGCGATGGTTCCTCTCGCAACCGTCAACACCAGGAACATCCTCTTTATATGCGGAGGTGCATTCCCCGGACTTGACGATATCATCAAGCAGAGACTGTCCAAGACCAATTCGATCGGATTCGGCGGAACGCTCAAGGATTCTTATGAAAACGATCCCGATATCCTTTCCAAGGTGACTACCGAGGATATCAGGAAGTACGGAATGATCCCCGAGTTCATCGGACGTCTTCCCATCGTTACAACCCTTCAGACACTTACGAAGGATATGCTCATCAAGATCATGACGGAGCCCAAGAATGCTATCTTAAAGCAGTATCAGAAGCTCCTTGAACTCGATGAGGTTAAGCTCGAATTTGCAGATGATGCACTCGAAGTCATCGCCGATAAGGCAATGGAGCTCAAGACCGGAGCCAGGGGACTCAGGAGCATCATAGAAGATTATATGCTCGACATCATGTACGAGATTCCCAAGGATGACAATATCGGAACGGTCACCATCACCGCAGATTATCTGAAGGGCAAGGGTTCGCCCGTGATCGGAATGCGCGGAACTCCCTCCATCGAAAGCAAGAGTGAGGGAACCTGGAACGATTTCTACGGTGAAAAGAAAGAAGAAGAGTGACCTAAGGAACTGATGAACAAAGAAGTAATAAACGGAAACAGAATAACCTTACGTCCCATCACCGCAGACGATACCGCAATGGTATTGAAATGGAGAAATTCCGACAGAACTGTCAGAAATTTCTATTACCGCAAACCTGTGACTGAGGAAGACCATATAAAATGGCTTTCCGAGAAGGTTGATAAGGGCGAAGTATGGCAGTATGTCGTTGTTCTTAAGGAGAGCGATACTCCCATAGGATCCGTATATCTCCAGCACATAGACCGCGTGTCGCTTACCGGTGAGACCGGAGTATTCTTCTCCGAAGATGCACCGGAGGGGCAGGGCCTTGCGACCGAAGCGGTAAAACTTCTCGGTGAAGAGGTCGGCTTTAAGATGCTCGGACTCCTGCACCTTACCGCAAAAGTCATCAGCACAAATACAGCCAGCATAAAGCTCCATGAAAATGCAGGCTACCGGATCTCCAAAGAGATCAAGGGTGAAACCTGTACGGATGGTGAAGTTGTAAACAGTACTTATTTCATCAAGGATGTTCCCGTTTACCGCAGCGACCGTGATCCCATAGTAAAGGCAGATACAGGTAAGATCCGCAAACTCGATGACGGAAGCCTGGAAGTCAGTGTTCCCGGCTCCAAGAGTATTACCAACAGGGCACTTCTTATCGCAATGCTTGCGGACGGAGAATCCGTGCTCGAAGGAGTGCTTTTTTCCGATGATACCGAAAGCTTCTTAAGCTGTATGGAATCGCTCGGCATCGAAACTGAGATTGACCGCAAGAACGAAACGGTAAAGGTCAAAGGCTGTGCCGGAATTATTCCCAATACGAACGCAAGCCTTAATGTGGGCAGCGCCGGAACCGCAGCGAGATTCCTTACCGCAGTGCTCGGACTTACCGACGGAGGAGAGTACAGACTCGATTCGTCCGACCAGATGAAAAAGCGCCCGATGGCTCCACTCCTTGATTCGCTTAAGGATCTCGGATGTGAGGTCATATACGAAGGTGAGGAAGGATTCTTCCCGTTCACCTTAAAGCCTCACGGCTTTTCCAAGAATGAAGTTACCGTCGACATCGAAAAGAGCTCACAGTTTCTGAGCGCGCTTTTAATAGCCGGTCCGCTGACAAAGTCCGAACTGAACATCAGGATCACCGGAACCCACGGACTCCGTTATGTCGAGATCACGAGAAATATCATGAAGTCCTTCGGCATCGAAACGGATAAGCTCGGCTCTGCCGGCGAAAACAGCTCCAATACCCAAAACAGCCTCTCATATCTTGTAAAACACGGAACCTATAAAGCGGCAGATTATGATATCGAACCCGATGCATCCGCTGCTGCATATTTCTATGCCATGTCCCACATCCTTGGAAAAACCATCAATGTTAAGGGACTTGATGAATCGTCAATGCAGGGAGACATCCGCTTCCCCGCAATACTTAAGGAGACTCTGGATTCGGAAGAGCCCGTCTCTGTCGACATGGGAAGTCTTTCCGACCAGGCACTTACCCTTGCCGTAAGTGTACTCGGCAGAAAAGCACCCACGACCATAACGGGGATATCACATATAAGACACCAGGAATGTGACCGCATAAACGCGATCGTCACTAACCTGACCAAGGCGGGAATAAAGATTACCGAAAACGGGGACGATATCACGATCGAACCCGGCACTCCGAAAGCTGCTGATATCGATTCGTTCGGAGACCACAGGGTTGCGATGGCATTTTCGCTCCTTGGATTGACACAGCCCGGAATCAACATCTCCGATCCCTGCTGCTGTTCGAAAACATTTCCCGATTATTTTGCATATCTGGACGAAATAAGGTTATTGACAAAGAGTCAATCTTGTTGAGAACGTTCGGTATATGGTACAATTATACGAAGGTTATGCGGGGGTAAACCTTGTATTGATGGAGGCTTCGGATGGCTGATAAGCCTGAAGTTGTAAAGCAGGAAGAAATAAAGCGCGAAAGTGCTTTCATACGCGTGGTGACAGGCGCCGGCGGAGTCAATCCCCAGGAGATCCTCGAGATCCTTTCCATCGCCATCATCATCATCCACATAATCATGATGTTCATGTATCACATCATGGGTGTGTGGCAGCTTGCGCTTTATAACATAATCATCACCGCATATTATTCGTACTGCAACACCATCGTCCGCGAGGGCAAGATCTTCAGGGGATATCTCCTTACTTTCATCGAGATAGTCTTCCAGATGGTCATTACCATGTTCATAATCGGATGGGAGTCCGGTTTCTATACTTACGTCATATCGATCATCCCGGTTTACTACTACATTTCCATGTTCGTCGGCGGCGCCGACAAAAAGAAGGGCGAGCATGTCTTCACCCCGATGATATGGTCGTTCGTAACTCTTGCGGTCCTTCTGGGAACATATATCATCGACCAGTTCGTAACCCCGGTCGTCACTCTTGAAACAGCGCCCTTAAAGGTTGCGTTCACCTTCAATGTATTCTTCGCATCCATGCTGATCATCTGGATGTCGCATTTCTTTGTTCTCGGATATAAGAATTCTATTGATATCCTTGCGAAAAAGAATACGACCCTTGACGAAGAAGCGAGCCTCGATCCGCTTACCGGTCTCTACAACAGACGTACCATGGAGACCAAGCTCGATGATGCGCTCGAGGGAGCAAAGAAGACCGGTGCGCTCTTCAGTCTTGTAATGGGAGACATCGACTTCTTCAAGAGAATCAATGATACATACGGTCATGAATGCGGAGACGTTGCACTCGTTCAGGTTGCGGATATACTTAAGACCTGCGTAAGAGACGGCGATGTAGTATGCCGCTGGGGAGGAGAGGAATTCCTTCTCCTTGTTAAGGGAAACAGAAATGTCGCTTCGACTGTTGCGGAGCGTATAAGAGCCAGGATTGAAAATAACGTTGTCGAATACGGCGAGCACAGGATCACCTTTACCATGACGCTCGGCGTTTCAACATATGCACCCGGGTATTCACTCGAGTCGCTCGTAACCCAGGCTGACGAAAATCTCTATTACGGAAAGGAACACGGCAGAAACCAGGTCGTGGCTATCAAGCCTAAGGTTACTTCTACGGTGTCATCAAATGTCTGAACAGAATCTCGAAAGTGGTATAAAAGAAAATAAGATGGGCGTCATGCCCGTTAAGAAGCTGATCATCACCATGTCCCTTCCCATGATGATCTCTATGATCGTGCAGGCTTTATACAATATCGTCGATTCGGTGTTCGTATCAAGACTGGACGCCGATTCGCTTGCAATGGCGTCGCTCACTCTCGCATTTCCGATACAGAGCCTTATGATCGCAGTCGGCTCCGGAACGGGTGTCGGTATCAATGCAATGCTCTCCACATCACTCGGTGAAAAGAGATACGATAAATCCGATTCTGCGGCAAACCAGGGAATCCTTCTTGGTTTCTTCAGCTTCATTGTGTTTCTTCTTATCGGACTCTTTGTGGTCGAGCCCTTCTTCGCGAATAGAAGCAGCGATGCTGCGGTCATTGCATTCGGAGTGCCCTATCTTAAGATCGTCACCATGATGTCCTTCGGTCTCTTCATGCAGATGATCCTCGAAAGGCTGCTTCAGTCTACCGGGCTTACATTCTATTCGATGATCACACAGACAACGGGTGCGGTAATCAATATAATCCTCGATCCCATTATGATCTTCGGATATTTCGGATGTCCTGCGCTCGGTACCGCAGGCGCCGCTTATGCGACAGTCATCGGACAGTGCATAGCCGCATGCCTTGCACTTTTCTTTAATCTATCGAAGAACAAAGAGATACATCTCAGCATTAAGAAGATATTATTCCCGGAAGTTTCCACGATACTGAGGATCTATGGGGTCGGACTTCCTTCGATCCTCATGATGAGCATCGGATCGATCATGAGTGACTTCATGAACAAGATTCTCGATGCATTCTCATCAACCGCTGTCGCGGTCTACGGTGTTTACTTCAGGCTCCAGAGCTTCTTCTTCATGCCCGTGTTCGGAATGAACAACGGTATCATTCCTGTGCTTGCATATAACTACGGAGCGAAAAAGAGAGAGCGTATCGATGAAGCTCTCCGCTTCGGTGTTGTCCTTGCCGTGTGCATCATGACGGTCGGAACGATCATCTTCGAAGCAATTCCCGGAGTGCTCCTTGATCTCTTCAATGCCAAGGAACATGTCAAGGCTATCGGTATCCCCGCAATGAGGATCATCGCACTTCACTTCCCGTTCGCAGCCGTTGCAATTTCTCTCGGAACCGTATTCCAGGCGTTTTCCAAGAGTATCTATTCACTTATCATATCGGTGTGCAGACAGCTCGTCGTTCTTATCCCCGTAGCGTGGGCACTTGCCTACTTTACGAATAATGTCGGCACAGTCTGGTTTTCCTTCCTTGTTGCGGAAGGCGTATCCTGCACACTTTCGATATTTTTCTTCAGAGTTGTGTACAAGCAAGTAATTGAGCCAATCCCGAGACTCGGCTCTTAAGAAAGAAGGTATATCAAAATGAACGACAAGACCAAAAAGATCACCACAGCCGCAGCACTTCTCGCTATCTGCATCGTAAGCCAGTTCTTCAAGAACTTCAGTGTTTACATCACCGGACCCATCATCAATGCGTGCCTTATCCTTGCAGTAGTTTACTGCGGACTGTTCTGGTCGGTGATCCTCGCGATCCTTACACCCGTAACCGCATTCCTTATCACCGGTGCACCGATAATGAAGGTCGTACCTGCGATCATGCCCCTTGTTATGGCGGGTAACCTCGTGCTTGTTGTAGTCTTCTGGCTCTTTGTAAGAAAGAAGAAGGACATCATCAAGTTCATCGCAGGCGGTATCGTAGGAAGCGTTGCCAAGGGTGCATTCATGGCACTCACCATTTCCTACGGAGTCCTCGCAACTGTGACTCTTCCCGAGGCAATGCAGAAAATGCTTCCCAAGCTCCAGCTTACCTATTCAGTAACACAGCTTGTCACCGCTCTTATCGGACTCGTTTATGCCCTTATCATCTGGGCTGCGCTTAAGAAGGCTTTCCCCGCATCCGAAGGCGGCAGCAAAGATACCGATAAATAAATATCCGGATTTTCTGAAACCGATATGGCAGCTTCATCAGGAAAAGAAAAAATCTGCGTATTATTAACGGGCGGAACAATATGTTCCGTCCCTAATTCTAATGGAAAAAATACCTCTGATGCCGGCAAGACAAGTCTGAGACTTATCAAACACTACCGTGACAAGACGGATTCCAAATACCGTGGCAAGGTCGATTTCGATACGGTTTCTCTCAAAACGGATATCCTCAGCGAAAACATGACTACGGATGTCTGGTTTGAGATACTTCAGACATTTAAAAAGAAGATCCTTCCGAAGGATTATAAAGGTGTGATCGTTCTTCACGGAACCGATACACTTGCATATACATCATCATTTCTGTCCATGGCTCTTGCGGGAATAAAGATACCTGTGATCATGGTCTCCGCACAATTGAGACTCGGAAAAGAAGTCGAAGTCAAGGGATCCAAAAAGAAAAGATGGATCCCCGAAAAGAAGACCAACGGTTACGCTAACTTCAAAGCTGCGGTGGAGCTTATCATGAACGGCATTGCTCCGAATGTTTACGCCGTCTACCGCAATGAGAAGAATGAGCAGAACGGAAAGCATGAACCGGGAGAACTGCTCGTTCACTACGGTTCCCACCTGCTCCAGTGTCCGAACGGAAGCAACAATTTCCACAGCAGGGACGAGATGCTCATCAAGAATGTGAGGAACGCAAAGCTTAGGAAATGCACCGGATTTAAAAAGGATTCCTGTGACCTGCTGAAAGCATTCAGTAACCGAAATGAGGTATGCCTTGTCCGTCCGTACACAAATATCGACTACTCCGGGATAAATCTCAAAGGAAAGAAGATCGTCATCCACGGCACATACCATTCCGAAAGCGTATGCATCGGAAGGACTATATATGGCAAGAGTAACGGAACCGGTAAGAAGAAAAGCAGGGACAATTACCGTCTGGACGAGATCCTCGAAAAGGATCGAAAGTATTCCATCCTTTTCCTTCTGGACGAATGTGCCAAAAAGAAAATTCCCGTCTTCCTCGCTCCCTGTGACAAGGAAGCGGCTGCATACGGAACAACGGCAAATGCTATTAAGAGGGGTGCAAAGCACTTAAAGGGCATAACCATCGAGGCGGCATATGCCAAGGCAGTGCTCGGATGTTTCCTTGGAAAACAGGGAAAAAGCTTTATTAACTTTATGTCAACAGATATAAATGCGGAAAAATCCGATGAAGTCAGTACAAAAAAAGCCAAATCCGGACAGGGTTCGGTAAAAAAGCCGTAAATACATATAATTAAAGAAAGATTGACCTGTAAATCGTTCATCTGATATAATCTGTAATTGCTAAAAACTGTGAAGGAGACTCTGATCAAGGAAAGCACCAGGGAGATCGCGTCGTGGACTGGAAGCGCGGTTTGTAAGTAGAGGATCAAGGGAACGCTCCGGAGTTGGTTGTCTGAGCATATGCTGATATGTTAGGGCATCCCGTGTACACGCGTTAAGTGTTAAAGAGTGGACAGCAGCGGACTGTTGTCAATAAGGGTGGTATCGCGGATAAGTAAGTTATTCGTCCCGGAGTGCTATTGCGGCACTCCGTTTTTTTCTTTAAAAACATAAACAGTTTTGAATAAGACACAGAGAAAGGAAAGAGTATGAAGAACTGTTACAGAGATATGAATATGTCTAACATAGGAGAGCAGAACATCGGCGAGAAGATCAAGCTTGCCGGATGGGTCGAGAATATCCGTGACCACGGCGGAGTCTCCTTTATCGACCTGAGGGATATGTACGGAGTCGTACAGGTTGTCCTCAGAAAGGAAGGACTCCTTGAAGGAATAAGCAAGGAGATGTGCATCTCTGTAGAAGGTGTGATCGAAAAGAGGGATGAGGAGACCTACAATCCCAAGATCCCTTCGGGAACCGTAGAACTCAATGCCGATGTCATCACCGTACTCGGCAAGGTCTACCAGCCCCTTCCCTTCGAGGTTATGACTTCCAAGGAAACAAGAGAGGATCTTCGTCTCAAGTACAGATATCTCGATCTTCGTAACCAGAAGGTTAAGGATACCATCCTTTTCAGATCCAAGGTTATCTCATTCCTTCGCGAGAAGATGACCGATATGGGCTTTGTTGAGATACAGACTCCCATCCTCTGCGCATCATCACCCGAGGGAGCACGTGACTATGTTGTTCCTTCAAGAAAGTACAAGGGTAAGTTCTATGCACTTCCCCAGGCACCCCAGCAGTATAAGCAGCTTCTTATGGTGTCCGGATTCGATAAGTACTTCCAGATCGCACCCTGCTTCAGGGATGAGGATGCAAGAGCCGACAGATCTCCCGGAGAATTCTACCAGCTCGATTTCGAGATGAGCTTTGCAACCCAGGAGGATGTATTTAAGGTTGGTGAAGAGGTTCTCTCCGCAACCTTCGAAAAGTTCGCTCCCGAAGGCTACAGCGTAACTCAGGCTCCTTACCCTATCATCAGCTACAAGCAGGCAATGCTCGAGTTCGGTAGCGACAAGCCCGATCTCCGCAACCCCTTAAGGATCCGTGACCTTACCGATTTCTTCCAGAAGTGCACCTTCAAGCCCTTCATCGGAAGAACCGTAAGAGCGATCAAGGTTCATGCAGATCTTTCCAAGGGCTTCCATGAAAAACTCCTTAAGTTCGCAACTGATATGGGTATGGGCGGCTTAGGATATCTCGAAGTTATGGAAGATATGAGCTACAAGGGACCCATCGATAAGTTCATTCCCGAAGAGTACAAGAAGGAATTCGCAGAACTTATGGAAGCAGGCGTCGGCGATACCGTATTCTTCATTGCCGATAAGGAAGACAAGGCCAACTACTATGCGGGCCACATCCGTAACGAACTCGGTGAAAAGCTCGACCTCATCGAAAAGAACGCATACCGCTTCTGCTATGTCAATGACTTCCCGATGTTCGAAGAAGATCCCGAGTCACATCAGATCGGATTTACACACAATCCTTTCTCAATGCCCCAGGGCGGACTTGATGCACTTAACAACAAGAACCCTCTCGACATCCTTGCTTACCAGTATGACATCGTATGTAACGGAATCGAGCTTTCATCCGGTGCCGTAAGAAATCACGATATGGAGATCATGGTCAAGGCATTCGAGATCGCAGGATACGATGAGGAGACTCTCAAGAATAAGTTCGGAGCGCTCTATCACGCATTCCAGTTCGGAGCCCCCCCTCACGCAGGAATGGCTCCCGGCGTAGACAGAATGATCATGCTTCTGGCGGGCGAGGAAAACATCCGTGAAGTAATCGCATTCCCTATGAGCGGAACGGCACAGGATCTTATGTGCGGAGCTCCCAACGAGATCACGGAGCAGCAGTTAAGAGAAGTTCACATCAAGATCAGGGACTGAAAATATGAAGAATATCATCGACGATGCAACAATTGAATATGTCGGCATTCTTGCAAAGCTGAATCTCACCGAAGAGGAAGCCGAGCAGGCCAAGACCGACATGGGAAAAATGCTGGATTACATCGACAAGCTTGGCGAACTCGATACTTCGAATGTCGAGCCTATGTCGCATGCCTTCAAGGTGCAGAATGTATTCCGTGAGGACGAAGTCACCAACGGAGACGACAGGGAGAATATCCTGAAGAATGCACCCGAAGAAAAAGACGGTATGTTTGTAGTGCCCAAAACTTTCTGATGAAGTTACGGAAAGGAGAAATGATTTGAGCAAGTTAAAAAATGAAATACTGTCCATGACAGCATTGGAACTCGGAAAAGCCATAAGCTTAACGGAGGTCGGCGTAAGGGAAGCTGTAGAAGCAACCCTCGCACAGATCGAAGAGCGTGAAGCAGACGTACATTCATATGTAACTCTCGATGCGGAGAACGCACTCCGTAAGGCAGACGATATCCAGAAGAAGATCGCAGATAAGGAACTCACATCTCCTCTTGCAGGTGTGCCTGTTGCCATCAAGGACAATATGTGCACCAAGGGACTTCTTACCACCTGTTCTTCAAGGATACTCGGAAACTTTGTTCCGACATATTCATCAACGGCTGTAGAGAGGCTTGAAAAAGCCGGAGCCGTTATCATCGGTAAGACGAACATGGACGAATTTGCGATGGGTTCCACTTCGGAGACATCCGCATTCGGTCCCACAAAGAATCCCTGGAATATCGGACACGTGCCCGGCGGTTCATCGGGAGGTTCAGCTGCGGCAGTTGCTGCGGATGAGTGCTTCTTTGCACTCGGTTCCGATACAGGAGGATCCATCCGTCAGCCCGCATCCTACTGCGGAATTGTAGGAATGAAGCCCACATACGGTACCGTTTCAAGATACGGTCTTATCGCTTACGGTTCATCACTTGATCAGATAGGACCTCTCGCGAAGAATGTATCCGATTGCGTAGCTGTACTCAGTGAGATCATCGCGCACGATGAGAAGGATTCCACTTCCGTAGATTACGATATAACCGCACTCAAGAATGCCCTTGACGGAGATGTTAAGGGAATGAAGATCGGTGTTCCCAGGGATTATTTCGGAGAAGGACTCGATCCTGAAGTTGCATCAGCCGTAAAGGAAGTTGCAAAGAAACTTGAAAGTGCAGGCGCTGTTGTAGAGGAATTCGACCTAAGCCTTGTCGATTATGCGATCCCTACCTACTACACGATCGCAGCAGCTGAGGCAAGCTCCAATCTCGAAAGATTTGACGGAATCAAGTACGGATACCGCACCAAGGAATTCGCGGGACTTCACGAGATGTATAAGAAGACCAGATCAGAAGGCTTTGGTCCCGAAGTAAAACGCCGTATCATGCTCGGATCATTCGTACTCAGCTCGGGATATTATGATGCATACTATCTGAAAGCACTCCGTGTAAAGGCACTTATCAAGAAAGCGTTCGATGACGCTTTTGCTAAATATGATGCGATCCTCGGACCCGTTGCTCCCACGACTGCACCGAAACTCGGAGACAGCTTGTCCGATCCCATCAAGATGTACCTTGGAGATATCTACACGATCTCAGTTAACCTTGCGGGACTTCCCGGAATTAGTGTTCCCTGCGGTGTGGATTCAAAGGGACTTCCCATCGGCGTCCAGCTTATCGGCGACTGCTTCAAGGATGATAAGATCGTGCGTCTTGCATATGCATATGAGCAGATGAGAGGCGAATTTCCCACTCCGAAAGGAGGAATTGAATAATGAGCAAACAGTATGAAATGGTCATAGGCCTTGAGGTTCATGTAGAGCTTGCGACCAAGACTAAGATATTCTGCGGATGTTCCACCGCATTCGGCGGTGAACCCAATACCCACACCTGCCCCGTATGTACCGGAATGCCCGGATCGCTTCCCGTACTCAATAAGCAGGTTCTTGAATATGCGATTGCCGTGGGACTTGCAACCAACTGTGAGATCACGAGGAACTGTAAGTTCGACAGAAAGAATTATTTCTATCCCGACAACCCTCAGAACTATCAGATCAGCCAGCTGTATCTGCCCATCTGCAGAAACGGCCGCGTTGATATTGAGACAGAAAGCGGTATAAAGAGCGTAAGAATCCATGAGATCCATATGGAAGAGGATGCAGGAAAGCTCATCCATGATGACTGGTACGATGCCAGCCTTGTAGATTACAACCGCTCCGGTGTTCCCCTTATCGAGATAGTATCCGAACCCGATATGAGAAGCGCAGAGGAGGTTATCGCATACCTCGAGACTCTCCGTAACACCATCCAGTATCTCGGTGCATCCGACTGTAAGCTCAATGAAGGTTCGATGCGTGCCGATGTCAACCTTTCCGTAAGAGAGGTCGGCTCTGATAAGTTCGGAACCAGAACCGAGATGAAGAACCTGAATTCATTCCATTCCATCATGCATGCGATCAAGGGTGAATCCGAAAGACAGATCGACTTGCTCGAAAGCGGAGAGAGCGTCATTCAGGAGACCAGACGCTGGGATGATGCAAAGGAATGCTCATATGCAATGAGATCCAAGGAGGACGCTCAGGATTACAGATACTTCCCTGATCCTGACCTTGTCCCCATCAGCGTAAGCGATGAACTGATCGAGTCCATCCGTGCAAAGCAGCCCGAGATGCGCCTGGAAAAGAAGAAGCGTTACAAGGAAGAGTTCGACATTCCCGAATACGATATTAATATCATCACAGGCTCCAAGCACCTTGCCGATCTCTTCGAAGAGACCGTTGCACTCGGAGCACAGCCCAAGAAGGTATCCAACTGGATCATGGGCGAGACCCTTAAGCTCCTCAAGGAAAAGGAGATGGATCCCGAGGATATCTCGTTCTCCGCAAGTCACCTGGCAGACCTTATCAAGATGACCGACAGCAAGGAGATCAATTCGACCGTCGCAAAGGAAGTGTTTGAAAAGATCTTCTTCGAAGACGTCGATCCCAAGAAGTACGTTGAAGAGAAGGGGCTCAAGACCGAGAATAACGAAGATCTCCTTCTCGAAGTCGCTAAGCGAGTGATCGAAGCTAATCCCCAGTCCGTAACTGACTACAAGTCCGGAAAAGAAAAAGCCATAGGCTTCCTTGTCGGTCAGTCCATGAGAGAACTCAAGGGAAAAGCAGATCCCGTAGCCGTAACAGAAATGCTTAAGAAGCTGATGGCATAACAGCTGATCTGCCAAGATAATTACCCTCATTGCCAAAGAAAACGGTAATGAGGGTATTTTTTCGCATAAAAACGTGATTTTGTCGCAGATTCATACATTATGTAAACCATACTTCTCTAAATATTATAGAAGAAAAACCCTGCCTAATGTGGTATAATTGTTTGGATTATATGATGCCATAAAAATGTGCAAAAGGGCATCTGAAACGATCAGAAAGAATTACTATGTCTCAAGGCAGCAGGAAAAAAATCGATCATTGGAAGATCATCGCATTGTATCTTGTCATTTATGACATCTTTACGATCAATCTTTCGTACTTTCTTGCACTCTGGCTCAGATTTGATACCAGATTCTCGCAGATACCGGAAGACTATCTCCGGTCATTTTGCGTGTTCGCACCTTTCTATACTGTTATCTGCATAGCGATATTCTGGAGGCTCAGACTCTATAACAGTATATGGCGCTTTGCCAGCTACGATGAGCTCATCAGAAATATCATCGCATCCGTGACAACATCCCTTATACATATCATCGGCATTACCCTCTGCGTAAAGAGAATGCCTATTTCCTATTACTTCATCGGAATGGTGCTCCAGTTCGGATTTACCGTGGGCATCAGGTTTTCCTACCGCTTTGTCCTGCTCCTTCGTGGCAAGGTTGCAAATGCTGCGGTCGATGACAAGAAGTGCATGCTTATCGGCGCCGGAAATGCCGGACAGATGATCCTCAGGGAGCTCAGGAGCGCTAAGGAGATCCATGAAAAGGTTGCCTGCATCATCGATGACAATCCGAACAAGTGGAACAGATATATTGAAGGTGTTCCGATAGTAGGCGGAAGAGACGACATCCTGGTCAATGTCGAGAAATACGATATCCAGAAGATCTACATCGCGATCCCTGCGGCTACGGCTGAGAACAGACGTGATATTCTGAACATTTGCAAAGAAACTTCATGCGAGATCAAGACACTTCCCGGAATATACCAGCTTGCGAGCGGTGAAGTATCCATCAAGGATATGAGGGATGTTGCGATTGAGGATCTCCTCGGCAGGGAACAGGTAAAACTTGACCTCGAGCCGGTCTTCAAGTTTCTTCATGGAAAGACCGTCATGGTCACCGGCGGTGGCGGATCGATAGGAAGTGAGCTCTGCAGACAGATAGCGAGCCACAATCCCGAAAGACTCATCATCTTCGATATCTATGAGAACAACGCATACGATATCCAGAACGAACTGAAAAAGAATTTCCCTGATCTTAACCTAACAGTGCTCATCGGTTCTGTAAGAGACAGCGGAAAGCTTCAATCGGTATTTGAAAAGTATAAGCCACAGGTTGTCTATCACGCCGCAGCTCATAAGCATGTGCCTCTTATGGAGGACAGCCCCTGTGAGGCAATCAAGAATAATGCGATCGGCACTTACAAGACAGCATATGCCGCAATGAAGAACGGATGCGAAAGATTCATCCTTATCAGTACCGACAAAGCGGTCAATCCCACGAATATCATGGGGGCCAGCAAGCGCTTATGTGAGATGGTCATCCAGACCTTCGACTATATGATCAAGAATCACAGGGAGTCCGAACTGATCAAACTGTCGGCACATATGGATTCCGATTCGGCAGCAGGCGTAAGCGACAGTTTTACGGCGAAGACCCAGTATGTGGCTGTAAGGTTCGGAAACGTACTCGGAAGTAACGGATCGGTTGTTCCGCTCTTCAGAAAGCAGATTGCATCGGGCGGACCTGTTACCGTAACCCATCCCGATATAGTCAGATACTTCATGACCATTCCCGAAGCCGTAAGCCTTGTCCTTCAGGCCGGTGTGATGGGAGAGGGAAGCGAGATATTCGTACTCGATATGGGATCGCCCGTTAAGATCGATACGCTTGCAAGAAACCTTATTAAGCTGAGCGGTTTCAAACCCGATGTTGATATCAAGGTTGAATACACAGGACTCAGACCCGGAGAGAAGCTTTACGAAGAAAAGCTCATGGCAGAGGAAGGGCTTAAGACCACGCCTAACCATCTGATACATATCGGAATGCCTATAGCGTTCGATAACGATGAATTCCTCAAGCAGCTTATGACACTTGCAAAGACCGCTTACAGCAATGATGAGGAAGCGATATTCGATCTGGTGGGTAGCGTTGTGACCACCTATAAACCACAGAGAGAAGTGTGAAAGAAATGCATGATTTTCTGAGTGACGAAAGATTCAGCGGAATAAAGCCTTTTGAAAAAAGAGTTCTCCTGGCATCACCTACGATGCACAAAACAGCAGACGGAAATAGCTGGACCGAACTTGATTATGTGCGTGAGGCTTTCGAGACTAACTGGATCACCTGCGCGGGTTCCAATCTGACTGCCTTGGAGCCTCTGATAGCCGATTATCTCGGCGTAAAGCATATCGTGGGGCTGTCCTGCGGTACGGCGGCAATACATCTTGCCGTGAAGATTGCTGCGGAGAAAATCTACGGAAGCAGCACCGGAGTGTCGACACCCGACGGTGGTGTATCGGGAGGATGTCTTTACGGAAAGAAGGTCTTCTGCACTGACATGACCTTCGATGCATCGGTCAATCCGATCGTGTACGAAGGCGGAGAACCGGTATTCATAGATTCTGAGTATAAAACCTGGAATATGTCCCCCGTAGCACTTGAGAACGCATTTAAGGAGTTTCCGGATGTAAAGCTTGTTGTATGTGCCCACCTGTACGGAACTCCCGCAAGGATAGATGAGTTAAAGAGCATCTGTGAAAAACACGGCGCACTTCTGATAGAGGATGCGGCGGAATCGCTCGGCAGTACATATAAGGGAAAACAGACCGGAACGTGGGGGGATTACGGCGTGATCTCCTTTAACGGAAATAAGATCATAACCGGAAGCGCGGGCGGAGCACTTATCTGTCACAATTCCGAAGATGCCGACAAGGCGAGGAAGTGGAGCACACAGTCAAGAGATCCCGCTCCCTGGTACCAGCATACGGAGCTCGGATACAATTACCGCATGAGCAATATCATCGCCGGTATCATACGCGGCCAGATGGAATATCTCGGCGAGCATATATCGGCTAAGAAGGCTATCTATGACAGATACAAGGAAGGACTTGAGGGCCTTCCTGTGCAGATGAATCCTACCGGCGCCAATACCGATACAAACTGCTGGCTCAGTTGTATGATCATTGATCCGGAAGCAATGGCTTCCCACGAAAGATCTGATAAAGAAGCAACATATTCGATCGAACCGGGTAAGAGTTCCCCTTCCGAAATCCTTGATGCTATGAATGCCTTCAACACGGAAGGACGTCCTATCTGGAAGCCTATGCATATGCAACCCATTTACCGTAAGAACGCATATGTTACGGCGACAGAGGATAAGAGTGTCAGTGAAGACATATTCGCAAGAGGTCTGTGCCTTCCTAGTGACATTAAGATGACTAATGATGATCAAAACAGGGTTTTGCAAATAATCAAAAGATTATTTAATTACAGATAGCAGGGAGAAAAATGTGTATATTTGATGACGAGAATAATAAGAAACATAACTCAGGAGTGGGCTTTGTAAATGGATATGATCCACTAGAGATTCAAATTAATTTACCAGAAGAGGATTCGGATAAAAAATCACAAAATGAGAATAATGACAGCAATGTGAAAAGTTGATAAAACTGCTTCTGAGGAGACGGGAAATATATGTATGAAGACAAAATGTTTAATTTCGCTTACAGCCTATCGTTTAAAGATGCAACTATAAGGAAGGCGTTTTCCAAAAAACAGGATGAAGAATATAAGGATTTCCATTCCATAAAGTGTTCCTTAAAAGAGGGACTATATGATGATGTAAAAACTTATATTTCATATATATTTGATGGAAAAGCAAATTTGGGAACTTGTGATGAATTCATAATTAAAACATGTACTGAAGCAGAAAGAATAGATGATCGTTTTTCTTATGGCAATGCTCAGAAATTGATAAACATGACTGCCAAATACATGTATTTGTCCTGTTATGAAAATTCAAATTTGCGAGATTTATTCAAATATTGTCATTGTCCAATGGATTCAATCATGTTGAAGTATGTTGTGAATAATTGTTCGAATACCGCGACTTTCTATTTAGATGGTAAAGAAAGAAAAACGTGGAATAGTTTTTCATGGAGTTCACTTACTCTGTCAGACGTGAAAAGCGCGAAACAAAAAGGGTTAATGGATCCATACCATGCTTTTCAATCCATGGTAAATGGTATGAAATCAGATAATATGAATTCTATTGAATTTGATTATTGCTATTATAATCAAATGTGAATACCTTGTGTAAAGGATACATATTTTAAGGATTGTGAATTTTCGAAGTATATGGATTGAAATTATTACATAGAGAGACTAGATGTACACAAAAGTATTTAAACGAATGTTGGATTTCATTATAAGCCTGTTCGGAATCGTCGTCCTTTCTCCACTTTTTCTTATCTTGATCATCATCGGCACTGTCAAGATGAAGGGCAACCCATTCTTTACTCAGGAAAGGCCCGGATATAGAGAAAAAATCTTCAAACTTGTCAAATTCAGGACAATGACGAACGAGAAGGATGAAAACGGTAATCTCCTGCCCGATGAAAAGAGACTGATACCTTATGGAAAGTTCCTTCGCTCGACATCACTTGATGAGATACCTGAGCTCTTCAACATACTGAAAGGCGATATGGCTATCATAGGTCCGAGACCTCTTCTCGTAAGATATCTCGACAGGTATTCGGATGAGCAACACCACCGACATGATGTCAGACCGGGACTTACCGGATATGCCCAGGCACACGGAAGAAATGCTCTTTCCTGGGAAGACAGATTCGATATGGATCTGTGGTATGTGAAAAACATCTCATTCATAACGGATATCAAAATAATCATTGATACAGTAAAAGCGGTTTTGAAGAAGGACGGAATAAACTCGGAAAACTCGGCGACAATGGAAGAGTTTATGGGAACGAAAAAAGACGACTGACTTCGTCGGAGAAATAATTCTTAGGAGACGGATATGAAACTTGTTATATGCGGAGAAGGCGGCCTGGGTCATGAAGTACTCGATATGGTTCTTCAGCTTCAGGATATGGGAATAAAAAAGTACGATGAGATACTTTTCCTTGATGATAATCCTGCCAAGACCGGTTACATGGAATATAAAGCCATGGTGTCTGAGGATATATTCAGTAAATATGACGTTTCAGATACGAAATTTGTAATGGCAATCGGTGAACCTATCTACAGAAAGAAACTCATAGAAAGGATCAGGGAAAAAGGATATGAGTTTGAAACGCTGATCCATCCCACCGCTTATGTTGGATTGAATTCTACCATTGGACAGGGGACTGTAATACAGCGCGGATCACTTGTTTCCTGTGATTGCTCGATAGGAGAGAATTGTTTTCTTCAGCCATCATCAAATGTTGGTCATAACTGCGAGATAGGTGATGACTGCATCATATCTACCAACGTGGTTGTATCCGGCGATGTCCATATCGGAAATGATACATACATTGCAATCGGAGTTTCAATCATTCAAGGTGCAAAGATTGGATGCGACAGCGTTGTCGGAATGGGATCTGTAGTGATCAGGGATATTCCCGAAAATGTTATCGCTATGGGAAATCCTGCCAGACCTATGAAGAATAAGGATGAAAAGAAGGTCTTCAGTTGACTTTTTGAAAGGATAAAAGATGGTTTCAGGAAAAAATATAGTCGTAACGGGTTGCCTTCAGGGAATAGGCAAAGAAACACTCCGGGTGCTGGCTGAAAACGGTGCCAATGTATTTGCCTGCTCATATAAACAGACTGATGAATTCGAGCAGTTTTGCAAGGAACTTGCGGAGAAGAACAACGTATCCGTATGGCCCGTATATTTCGATATGATGGATAACGCTTCGGTAAAGGAAGGCGCAAAGGCTATCCAGGCTCAGAAGGTTGATATTCATGGTCTTGTAAATATCGCGGGAATTAACAAGGATGCATATTTTAATATGGTCACGTATCAGGATATGCTTGATACCTTCCAGGTAAACTTTTTCTCACAGATAGTTTTTACACAGTACATAGTCAAATTGATGCAGAGAAAGCAGATTGCAGGAAGCATCGTATTTACATCCAGCATAACCGCACTTGACGGTAATGAAGCACAGCTTTCATACGGAGCTTCCAAGGCTGCATTGATCGGTGCGATGAAGACAATGGCTCTTGAACTTGGAAAGACCGGAATCAGAGTTAATGCCATTGCACCCGGTGTTATAGAAACACCGATGACAGCAGCGCTTGACGGCAGTGTGATCGATAAGAAGGTCAAATCTATGGATATTCCCAGACTTGGCAAAGCTTCGGAGGTTGCCGAACTGTATATGTTCCTTATGTCTGATCTTTCGAGCCATATCAGCGGTCAGACTATACGTGTAGACGGAGGTATACGATAATGGCTAAGCTTCTTGACGGAAAGAATGTCATAGTGACCGGAACCGCAAAGGGAATGGGAAGACAGATGGTTGAAACGTTTGCTGAAAACGGTGCCAATGTATTCGCCCATGCGAGAACGGAAACTCCGGAACACCTTGAGTTTTGCAAGAAAATTGAAGAATCATATGGAGTGAGTGTATTTCCTTTGTATTTTGATCTTCGTGATGCGGACGCCATGAAGGATGCAATCAAGAAGATCAGGGAAACAAAGCTTCCTATTGACGGACTTGTTAACAATGCCGGCATAACCAATAATTCCCTGTTCCAGATGACCACGATGGATGAAGTCAGAAATCAGATGGAGGTCAATTTCTTTGCTCCCTATCTGTTCACTCAGTATATATCCAAGCTGATGGTAAGGAATAAAAAGGGAAGCATCGTAAGTATTTCATCTTCGGCTGCACTTGATGGAAATTCAGGAAAGTCTGCGTATGGTGCGTCCAAAGCAGCTCTGCTTACAATGACGATGTGCATCTCGGAGGAACTTGCGGCATCCGGTATTAGGGCTAATGTTATCTGCCCGGGTGTAACTGATACCGATATGCTTTCTACCATGCCCGAATACATTATGGATATTCAAAAGGAAGCCACATTTCTTAAAAAGGTAGGAACTACTGCAGATATTGCCAACACCGCTCTGTTCCTTCTCTCAGATAATTCATCGTATATTACGGGACAGGTTATTCGTGTTGATGGTGGCATGACTCAGTATGATAAGAGGCAGTCTTGATGGATATAAGTAAACTGTCAATTGAAGGAAAAGCCAGACTGGATATATTGAACGCCGCTCTCAGCGTGGGAGCTAAAGGCGCTCATATAGCTCCTTCGTTATCCGATGTAGATATCTGTCTTGCTGTATTGGATAGATTTGATTCCGAAAGGGACAGTTTCATTTTGAGCAAGGGACACGGAGCTCTCGGATACTATGCTGCAATGCATAGGCTGGGAATGATTACGGATGAGCAGTTTGATTCTTTCGAGGAAAATGGTGGAAGCTTTCCCGGCCAGCCGAGCAGATCGACTGATAATCACGTTGAGTACAGCAGCGGAAGTCTGGGAATGGGTCTTCCTTATGCACTTGGAGTTGCGCTTTCCAAAAAGAAGACTTCCGGAAAAGTATACGTAGTAGTCGGTGACGGTGAACTCAATGAAGGTTCAAATTGGGAAGCTGCTGCACTTGCCAGTCGATACGGGCTTGATAATCTCTGTGTGATCGTGGACTTTAACAGTCTGCAATCTGACGGACGATGCGATGATATAGCCGGACAGGACCTTAAAGCTTTATGGACCGCAAACGGATGGATCACAAGAGTGTGTGACGGTCATTCAATCAAGGATATACAGGAATCAATCGATGGCGAACATGATAACAAGCCGCTTGTTGTACTTGCCAGAACGGTCAAAGGAAAAGGCGTTTCCTTTATGGAAGATAACAATGCTTGGCATCACTCGGTTCTTAAGAAGGAAGACTACGACCTTGCCGTATCAGAGATAGGAGACGCATATGGATCACATTAAGAACAACCGCGTGTACTCTCTTCTCGGACAAAGAGGAACCTTCGGAACGGTGCTGAAAGAATTGGCTCAGCAAAATGAACGCATTGTTGCTCTTTCTGCCGACCTGACCAGAACTTCAGGCTTGGAACAGTTTGCATCGGCTTATCCTGAACGGATATACAATGTCGGAATAGCTGAAGAAAATGCTGTCGGTATGGCGGCCGGACTTGCAGACAACGGATACATTCCCTTTGTGTCTACCTTTTCAAATTTTGCCACACTCAGAGCCAATGAGTTTGTAAGGCATTTCATGGCATATATGAAATGCAATGTTAAACTGGTTGGCCTTGGCAGCGGGTTTGCCATGGAACTGTTCGGCAATACGCATTATGGGCTCGAGGACATATCTGTTATACGATCGATGCCCAATATAAGCATCTTTTCACCGGCTGATGGAATGGAAGTGGCCAAGATTGTAGAATATGCCGCTTCGAATAATGGACCCATGTATATCAGGCTTTCCGGCAAGATGAACAATCCGATGGTTCATAAACAGGAGTTTGAGTTTGTCCCCGGAAAGGCACTCAGATTGTCTGAAGGTTCGGATATTGTCATATATGCCACAGGAAGTATGGTGAGTGTTGCTCAGTCGGTCTGCAAGAAACTGGATGAGAGCGGAGTGCATGCATCGGTATTTGATGTTCATACTATAAAACCGTTTGATGATGAAACTGTAATCGCCAATAAGGATGCAGATCTGATAGTGTCTATGGAAGAACACTGCAAGACGGGCGGCCTTGGCTCTGCGATAGCCGAAGTGATTAGCACTCAGAGCAATCATGGCAGACTGTTGAGATTCGGAACAGGTGATGATTATCTGGCAGCCGGAGATTATAAGTATATGTTGCAGATGCATGGTCTAACATCGGAAAGCATATATGAAAAAATAATAAATGAAATAAGATCAGTTTAAAGGAGAAACTATCAATGACAAACCTTGAAAAGTACAATGAAGCTTTCACCACAACTTTTGAAATTACCGAGGATAAGCTTGAAGGCCTCAAATATCAGGACATCGAAGCATGGGATTCTGTGGGACATATGAATCTTATCGCTGCTCTGGAGGAGGCTTTTGATATCATGATGGACACTGATGACATCATCGATCTCAGCTCATATGAAAAGGGTAAAGAGATTCTTGCAAAGGACGATTACGGAATAGAATTCTGATTATGGGAATGATCTGGGACTTTGGAAAATTTGATGACAAAACGGCACTTATCGATGACCGTGGAAACAGTCTGACATATTCCGAACTTGAAGCCGAGTCGACTGCTCTTGCCGATAAGATAGGTCGCAGATGTCTGACCTTCATTCTGTGCCGTAATGAAATCGGATCAATCATCGGATATACGGCCTTTGTCAATCATTCCATTGTTCCGGTCATGGTCAGCAGCAGTCTGGAGGACTCTCTGCTGGATTCACTTTTGGATGTTTATAAACCTGAATATTTATGGGTTCCGGATGACCGTGTGAATGATTTTCCGGATATGAAAACAGTGTACGGAACTTGGGATTATTCCCTGCTCCGTACAGATTACGGTTTAAAGTATGAACTGTTTGACGGTCTCGGACTGCTGATCACTACATCAGGTTCGACGGGTTCACCTAAACTTGTCAGACAGTCCTATACAAACCTTGCTGATAATGCGGCATCAATAGTAAAGTACCTGGAACTTGACGATACCGAACGCCCGATAACAACACTTCCCATGAACTATGTGTACGGACTGTCGATCATCAATTCCCATTTCCTTGTCGGCGCAACCTTGCTCCTTACGGATAAAGGCCTGATGCAGAAGGAATTCTGGAATTTCTTCAAGGAGCAGGAAGCAACTTCATTCGGAGGTGTTCCGTATACCTATGAGATGCTGGACAGACTACGCTTTTATCGTATGAAACTTCCGAGCCTCAGAACTATGACTCAGGCCGGAGGCAAGATTATTCCGGATCTTCATGAGAAGTTTGCCGCATACGCCGAAGAAAATGGCAAGAAGTTTGTAATAATGTACGGCGCGGCAGAAGCAACTGCCAGAATGGGATACCTTCCTCCTGACAGAGCTCTAGAAAAGAAAGGATCTATGGGAATACCTATCCCAGGCGGAACCTTCCATATTGTCGGTGATGACGGAAAAGAGATCACAGAATCCGATACCGATGGCGAACTGGTCTACGAAGGCAGCAATGTTACACTGGGATACGCCGAATGCGGAGAAGACCTGATAAGGGGCGATGAGAGAAACGGAAGGCTCGAAACCGGTGACATCGCAAGATTCGATAAGGACGGATTTTATTATATTGTCGGTCGCAAGAAGAGATTCCTTAAGGTATTCGGAAATCGAGTAAATCTCGATGAAATAGACCGCCTGATAAAGGGTGAATACGAAATAGAAGTCGCAAGCTCGGGAACGGATGACCACGTATATATCTTCGTGACTTCCGAAGAGTATCCGGATAAAGTACGTGATTTCATCTCGGGCAAGACTAAACTGAACCCGAGTGCATTTAAGGTTGTTGTCATTGACGAGATTCCCAAAAACGAGGCAGGAAAGACCCTGTATAGGGAATTAAACAAATATATTGATGACTGAATATACCGGTTATGACATTTGAAGAGATACTGAATATTCCTCCATATTCATTGGATGAAGAAGAAAAAAGAAGATTGCTTACGGAAAGGCTTTCGGAACTGACTGTACGTCATTTCGAAAACTGTCCCGAGTACCGTAAAATACTCGAAGCAATAGATTTTGATATTAACAAGATCAGTGATTACAGGGATATTCCGTTTCTTCCGGTCAGACTGTTTAAGGAACTTGAACTGCGTTCCGTTTCCGAAGATAGTGTGGTTAAGACCATGACTTCATCGGGAACCACGGGACAGGCTGTGAGCAGGATTTATCTCGACAGGGATACATCCGCAAACCAGCAGAAAACGCTTGTTAAGATCGTATCGGAATTTACGGGATCAGGCCGTATGCCGATGATAATCATAGATTGTCCAAGCGTGGTCAAGAACAGAAATATGTTCTCTGCCAGGGGTGCGGGTATTCTCGGTTTTTCGATATTCGGATCCAAGAAGATTTATGCCCTTGACGATGATATGAAGCTGAACGTGGATCAGATCAAGGAGTTTCTGGAAACATACCGCGGCCAAAAGATCCTTTTGTTCGGATTTACGTTTATGATATGGCAGCATTTCTACAAGGAACTGGTAAGGCTCAGATCCGAAGGCGTCACATTCGACCTTTCAGACGCTGTGCTGATCCATGGCGGCGGATGGAAGAAACTGATATCGGAATCCGTAAGCCACGATGAGTTCCATAAAAGACTTGAAGATGTATGTGGTCTGAAGGATATTCACGATTATTACGGAATGGTAGAACAGACCGGTTGTATATATATGGAGTGTGAATGCGGTCATTTACATGCCGGCATTTACTCGGATGTCATCGTTCGCCGTCCGGTCGATTTCTCTGAAGCAGAGATCGGTGAGAACGGAATAATCCAGGTTGTTTCCACGATACCCGAATCGTATCCCGGCCACAGCCTTTTGACTGAGGATGAGGGAACGGTTCTCGGAATCGATGACTGCCCCTGCGGCAGAAAGGGCAAATACTTCAAGATAAACGGCAGACTTAAGAGTGCAGAGATCAGGGGGTGCAGTGATACATATGCTGACAAATTCAGTAACTGATATTCCCGAAAAAGTTTTATACAAGGTTGGATCTGCGGAACTCATCCGGAAACTTGATGAAGTATCCGCAAAGCATCCCTTTGATGACAGGATTCTTGATTTTATGAACGATGTTTCCAAGGGGATCATGAAGAAGGCCGAGAGCCGTATGTATCCCGACGTTGTTACCTTCGGATTCTGGATACGCAAGGCATCCCTGCAGACTCTTAAGAACAGGTTCTGTAATGACGATGCTTTCCGATTGGGAAAGGGCGTGCTGTTCCACATCGCTCCTTCCAATGTTCCCGTAAACTTTGCGTATTCACTTGCGGCGGGACTGATGATGGGAAATGCCAATGTTGTCAGGATACCTTCGAAGGATTTTCCTCAGGTTTCCATCATCACGGATGTGATAAATGATGTGCTGTCGGATTATGAGGATCTGAAACCTTATGTGATCCTTGTTAGATACGAACGCGATAAGGATTTAAATGACCTCTTCAGTTCGTTATGCGATGTTAGGGTTATATGGGGCGGTGATAATACGATAGAAGAGATCCGCAAATCTCCATTGCCTCCGCGCTCTGGTGAAGTAACCTTTGCAGACAGATATTCGCTTGCAGTGATTGATTCGGATCGCTATATGGAAATTTCCGACAAGGATAAGGTGGCGGAAGATTTTTATAACGACACTTTCCTTACGGATCAGAATGCATGCACCAGTCCGAGAATTGTCGTGTGGACCGGAAATCAGATCGGTGAAGCCAAGGGCGAGTTCTGGAAAAGAGAACATGCAATAGCTACAGAAAAATATGGATTTCAACCCATACAGGGAATTGATAAGCTTGTCCGAGGTTATCTGGTGGCAACAGCTGAAAGCGGAGTAAAGATAGTTCCCTCCGAGGATAACCTTATAACAAGGGTTCAATTGGAAGCATTATCGGATGATCTAATGGACCAAAAAGGAAACAGCGGATTTTTCTTTGAATATGACTGCAAGGATATTTCCGATATCAGATTGCTCTGCAACGACAAGCATTGCCAGACTGTATCGTATATAGGTGACAAAGAGATGTTTCTTCCTCTTATAGAGTATGGCGTCAAAGGAATAGACCGAGTAGTGCCTGTGGGCAAGACAATGGATTTTGACATGATCTGGGATGGATATAACCTTTCAGATCAGTTTACACGATATATTATGATGATTTGAGACTTGGAGGAAGATTCGTTGAATATTTGGATTATGAATCATTATGCCTCGGGAATGTATCGAGATAGGGCAGGTCGTCATTATTGGTTTGCTCAACAATTGATTCAACGTGGATATGATGTGACTGTTTTTTGTGCAACGACGTTGGTTAATGGTGATGAGTATGTAAACACAGGGGATAGAAAAGCAACAGTTAAGGAAGTGGATAATATTCCATTTGTTTTTGTGAAGACCGTACCTTCAAAGGGAAATGGAATAAGGCGTGTGGAAAATATGGGGTTGTTTTATAAAAACCTTTTTCCTGCAGCGAGATTATATTCCAAAAAGCATGGAAAACCTGATGTTATTATCGCATCTAGTGTTCATCCACTAACGATGGTAGCCGGAATAAAGATAGCAAAAAAAATGAGGATTCCGTGCATATGTGAAATTAGAGATTTATGGCCTGAGGCAATTTTCCGCTTTGGAATGTCCAGAGAAAAAAGCTTGATTGGCAAATTGATGATAAAAGGTGAACATTGGATATATAAGAATGCAAATGCATTGATTTTTACCAAAGAAGGCGATACGGATTATCTTAAAGAAAGAAAATGGACAACAGAACAAGGGGGAGATGTTGATTTAAATAAATGTCATTACATAAACAATGGTATAGATATTGCTGCTTGCGAGGAAAGGCGAATGTCTATGACCCTTGATGATCAGGATCTGACAGATGATTCGAAGTTTAACGTAACATACATTGGTGCCATCAGTCCTGCAAATAATGTTGGAAATCTTATTGATGTGGCTGAGATTATAAAGCAGAAACCCGGATATGATGACATACAATTTTTAATATATGGAGATGGCGGACAGCTGAACGAGCTCCGCGAAAGAGTTGATAAAGAACGAGTCAATATTGTAAAGATGAAAGGCTTTGTGAACCGCCAATATGTCCCTTTCATTTTGGGAAGATCCTCTGTTAACATCTTGAACTATGTTAATAGTCAGTATAATTGGACGCGTGGAAATAGTTCTAACAAACTATTTGAGTATATGGCCAGCGGCAAACCAATCATAAGTAATGTTCGCATGGGATATTCCATAATTAATCGATATGATTGTGGTGTGGAACTAGATGATAATACACCTGAGGCTTTGGCTGAGCAGATTATTCGATTTCATGATATGAGTAAAGATGAACGTGAACGGATTGGGAAAAATGCCTTTGAAGGTGCGAAAGATTTTGATTTCAGTGTTTTAACCGAGAAATTGATAAAGGTTATTGATAGTGTGATCTGATGCCCGGTGCGAGAGTAATAAAATCGGTAATAAGTGAATACGGTGTTTGCTGGGGAGTGAATAGATCTCTATATAGCGCAAAACTGAAGCTTATGAGATCTGTTCCTATTACTGAAAAATGGTTTGAAAAGAAAACCGGGTATCCAAAACGTTTGAATTTATTCAGACCTGATATTAGCGAGATTAGAATATTTCTTCGGAATGAGTTAGATGACGATAACAAAAGTGATCTGATTGGAACTGCTGACAAAGCTTGTGAAGGTATAATCAAATGTTTCTCTTCAATAGAATTGGATTATGGCAATCCAATCGATTGGCAACTTAACCCGCTGTCTGGGAAGCGCTGTGATGAGAAGAACAAGTGGTATAGAATTCCTGATTTTGATAATGAACGTGGGGATATAAAAATAATCTGGGAGGCATCCAGGTTTTCGCACTTTATTACTCTATCAAGGGCATTTTTGCTGACGGGTGATGAGAAATATTATCTGGCCTTTAGTAAACAATTAAATGAATGGTTAGAAAAGAATACATATAGTTATGGCGCAAATTATAAATGCGGGCAGGAATGTAGTTTGCGCATGATTAATACATTGCTTGCATATTCGGTGTTCAACCAGGCTGGTATTGCAACAGAAACAGATTCCGATAATGTAAAGGAATTGATTCATAGATGTTATCGGAAGGTGTTAAGCAATTTCTTTTACGCATATAAATGTATAAAGAATAATCATACTATTTCAGAGTTGATGGGTATGATTGCGGGAGCGTGGTGCACTGAAGATGATGTGCAGCTAAACAAAGCATATAAAATGCTTGATGAGGTGATCTGCGAGCAGTTTTTTTCCGATGGCGGATATAGGCAGTACTCGTTTAATTATCAGCGTTTAGCACTCCAGGATATTGAAGCGGTAATAAGTATTTCCGGTTCTACGGGACGAAATCTTTGCACTGAGTCTTTGGAAAGAATAAAGAAATCAGCAATGCTGATGTATCAGTGTCAGGATGAGTCGGGAGATATGCCTAATTATGGCTCAAATGACGGAGCACTTATCTTTCCGCTTACGTGTTGCGGTTATCGGAATTATAATCCTGTAATCAATACTGCTTTTGCACTTGTAACAGGCAAACAATTATTCGAGAGAGGACTCCATCAGGAGGAATTAATATGGTTTTCCGGTAAAAGAGAGATATTGTCGTATGAGTATTTGAAAATTGATAGAGTTTCTTCTCGATTTCCGTATGCCGGATTGTTTACTGTTCGAAATGAGAAAATGTGGGCGATGTTGATAGCAAATGATTATCATTCGAGACCGGCACATATGGATCAACTTCATTTGGATTTGTGGATAGACGGTGTGAATGTATTTTGTGATTCGGGCACGTTTTCGTATTCTTGCGAGGAAGGACGAAGGTTGCTTGAAAATGATAGTCATAATACATCAATGGTTGAGAATGTTAATCAAATGAATTTACATGGTCCGTTTATGATATATAACTGGACCAAAAGGAAACTCGGAAAGTGTGAAGGGAATATCTTTGAAGGCAATATATTATCTAAAAACGGATATTCGCATCATAGGAAAGTGACTCTTGATGATAATGTTTTAGAGATTATTGATGTTGTTAATAAAGATTTTCAAATATCTTTCCATACGCCTTGTGACGTGGATACGATTAACAACACCATATTGCTTTTGCTAGATAATAACCCTATTTGTGAAATGACTACCAATAAAGCCATTGAAGTGAAGAAGAGTGTACGGAGTCTATACTATTTAAGGAAAACGGAAATTACTTGTTTGTCTATTTCCGCTGAGTCAGGAGAATATGTAAAAACCAAAATATCATTTTGCCCGATGGGAAGATTTAAAGGAGAAAAATAAAATGAAGCAATTGTTTTTATCAGTTGAAGATGGACGTATGACAGTCGTTGACACTCCCGCTCCAACTATAAAAGATAATACTGTTATTGTTGAAAGCCTATATTCTGTTATTAGTGCCGGCACTGAAAGAGGCATAGCCTCTTTTGGTGGTAAAAATCTTCTTCAGAAGGCTATGGAACGCCCCGATCAGGTAAAAAAAGTGACTGAGAAGATGTCGACGGATGGCGTTCTCACTACTATTGAAAGCGCGTTTGGGAGACTTAAAGATCCTATGCCAATGGGATATACGGCAGTTGGGAAGATAACGGAAGTGGGACGTGGAGTGACTGACTTTAGCGTGGGGGATATCGTGGCTGAAGTTGGCCAATCTTATCACAGCGAAGTGAATCGCGTAGGAAAAAATCTAATTGTAAAGATTCCTGACGAATTAGATGATATTCGTCAGGCTGCTTTTGGCGCTCTTGGCGGCATTGCTCTTGAGGGTATTCATCAAGCTAATGTTATGCCTGGAGAAACGGTTGCGGTTATTGGCTTGGGCCTTCTTGGCCATATATGTGCAAGAATTCTTTATGCATATGGATGCGATGTAATAGGATATGATGTGATTGATAAATCTCTGCCTGCTACGCCTCTTATGGCATTTGTCAATTCCACTGATGATAGTGCTGTGGATATTACCAAATCTCTGACGAAAGGCAGAGGAGTAGACAAAGTTATAATAACTGCGGCCACAAATTCAAATGCACCTATCGAATTGTCAGAGGCGATTGCACGTGATCGAGGAACAATCTGCATGATCGGAGTGACACAACTTAATTTCGATCGTCGTGCTTTCTATGAGAGAGAATTGACGTTTACAATTGCACGCTCCTATGGCCCAGGGCGTTATGACCCGATTTATGAAGAACTTGGAGTGGATTATCCTATTGGATATGTAAGGTTTACTGAGGGACGAAATCTAGAAGAATTCGTGCATCTACTTGCAACAAAAAGAATTAATCTTTCTGATCTTATTACGCATGTATTTGAGTTTTCGGATGCAGCAAAAGCATACGAAATGATAACTGTAAATCCTAATCATGAAAACTACATCGGGGTTTTGCTGAAATATGATAACAATGATGAAAAGTGGAGAAAAGTAATAAAATCTCATAAAAATGGATATATTTCGAAAGACGGCAAAATTGGATTTGGCTTAATAGGCGCAGGCAACTTTGCTCGTATGACTATGCTTCCTATTATGCAAGAACTAGAAAGATTCCATTTTAAAGGGCTGGCAACCACAGGCGGCATTGCAGCAGCACAAGCAAATGAAGTATTTCATTTCAATTATACGACAAATGATTATAGTGAATTGATTAGTGATCCTGATATTAGTCTGATTGGAGTATCAACACAACACAATAGCCATGCGAAATTTGTGGTTGAAGCTTTACAAGCAGGGAAAAGTGTTTATTGTGAAAAACCATTATGTTTATCGCTGGAAGAATTAGATCAAATTCAAGAAGCATACACTAATAATACTGGTCATTTGTTTTGTGGCTTAAATAGACGCTATGCGCCTATGATAAGAGAGATTCAAAAGGATATGAAAACAGACTCTATTCCTGCTGTATACAATTATATTGCAAATGCAGGTTTTATTCCGGATAATCATTGGACTCAAGATGAAAAAAAAGGTGGAGGTAGAATAATTGGTGAAGCTATTCATTTTATAGATACGATTATGTTTCTTGATGGAAGCGAATTGGAGGAGCTCGAAGTTTTATTTGCTAATAATCCGGGGTATCCGAAACGCGATAATGCGATAATCAATCTTCGTTTTTCATCAGGAGCAATCGGGAATGTGATTTATACTTCGATGGGGTCAAAAAAATATCCTAAAGAGCAACTTAGAGTGTTCTCAAATGGAACTGTATATGAACTAAATAATTATGTATCGATGATTAAATATGGAAATGGAAAGAAAAAGGTAATTCAACTAAAACAAAATAAGGGCTTCAAAGCAGAGTATTCAAATATTGCCGATGTTATGATGGATAAAACTGAGAATAAGTCGATAGAGTCAGCATTTAAAGCACATAAAATGTTGCTGGAAGCATTAAACAAATAGTTCTTATAGGATGGATTTCACAATGAAAATGTTAATGCTAGGCACTATGGTTCCAAAAGAAACGCGTGACTATTGTTATTCTATGGGGCAGCGAATAATTCCTGCAGAATTGGTTCAAGATTATATGCTTCATGGGTTGGAGTCAATTGGAGATTTGGATTCGATAGATTCCTTGGGGGCTGTAAGAATTAAAGCGTGGCCCGATAGTAAGATTATTCGAATTAAGAGTTCGAGTGAAAAAATAAAAAAGGGAATCGCAGTTGGAGTTGGTTTTATTAATTTACCTGTTATTGCCTTTGCACTTAGAGAAAAAGCAATTGTTCGTTCTGCAAGAAATTGGGCGAAACAACATCAAACGGAATCTGATGTTGTTGTGCTTATTCATTCAATGCATTCTCCGTTTATGAAAGCAGCAAAGAAGATAAAACAGCTGATTCCTAATGCGAAAATTGTTCTTCTTGTGGCGGATTTGCCTCTGTTTATGGATATGAGGGGGACGATAAGGCGTTTTTTAAAGAAAACAGACTGGAAAAGAATACAGAAGTTGATGCCATTTATGGATAAATACCTTTTATATACAAAGGATATGGCAGAGTATTTGAAGATACCTGATGATAAATGGATGCTGTTTGAAGGGCTTATTGATGAGGAGAAAATTGTAAGGACACGACAAACTAAATACTCTCAAAAAGTCGCGTTATATGCGGGGAATCTGGATCCACGATATGGTATAGATACTTTGATAGATTCATTTTCCAAAATAAAGAGCGATATAAAACTGTATATTTATGGAACGGGATTTGGATCTGAAAGAATAAATGATTTAGCCTCAAATCATTGTAATGTTGAATACAAAGGCCAGGTAACACCAGATGAAGTATTTGAAATAATGAAAAAAGCAACATTTTTGATTAATCCGCGACCGTCTGGGTTGGGTTTAGCCAAGTATTCGTGTCCTTCCAAGACGTTTGAATATATGGCGTCAGGAACTCCGGTAATTATGAACAGATTACCTGGATTGCCGGAAGAATATAACCCTTATGTTTACTTTTTCTCTGGTGAAGATTCAGACTCTTTTGCTTCTACAATAGATGCTTTAATGGAAATGGATGATGAGCGACTTTGCGACTTTGGTATGAAAGCAGCTGAATTTTTGTTGGAACAAAAGAATAGCTATGTTGTTATGAATAATGTCATCGACTTTATTCGAGGTTAAAAAAGTTTATGAATGGGATGAAAAAAGGATTATTTACTAGGGTAAAAAATTGTAGTTTTGCCGGAGACAATTATGTGGGAAGTTTTGCACATATACACTCAAGCACTATAGGAAGAATGACCTATATAGGATCCGGTAGTAAAATCCTTTTTACAAAAATAGGTGATTTCTGCTCCATATCAAGCGATGTACGTATTATTGGGGGTGAACACCCTTCGTCGGATTGGGTTTCAACGCATCCTGCTTTTTACAGAAAACGTAATGTATGCGGGAAAAGTTATTCAAAAAACGATGTTTTTGAAGAATACAAATATGCTGATGCTCAAAAGAAATATCTGGTGGAGATTGGAAACGACGTATGGATAGGGTCTCATGTTTTGATTCTTAACGGTGTACATATCGGGGATGGGGCGATAGTTGCTTCCGGTGCTGTGGTCACAAAAGATGTTGATGATTACTCAATTGTTGGTGGTGTTCCGGCAAAAGAAATCCGAAAAAGATTTTCAGAGGAAGATATAGCTTTTTTGAAAGCTAATCCATATTGGTGTCAAACTGAACAATGGCTTAGTTCACACGCTGATTCAATTTCGGACATAGACCGGTATAAGCAAATGTTTAGATGATTAAAAACACACTATGCGAATTTTATTTATCACTTTTAGCGATATTAATGTCTGTAGTTCCAGCAATATTAGAAATGTCTCTTTGATCAAGGGTTTTTTGGAACTAGGGCATGCCGTGGATATAATTACATACAGGTTGGATAATAAAGCTGCTTTAGTTGATAAGAGTTTTGAGTCAGTTGTTTCTCGGTGCAGAGTTATCGAAATTTCCACAACTCTGCATACGGAAAAAGTATCTTCAAGTTTATTGAATTCTAAAGAAAACTCGATAAAACGAAAAATATACAACAAATTAAGGAAACTGTATTATTCACTTGAAACCGTAGACTCACTCAGAAAAACAGCTCAAACAATTGATATATCATCGTTGGAACTGGGCGATTATGATTTGATGATTTCCTCGTCAAATCCTTATTCGGTCCATATTTTTGCTGAAAGAATTTTCCAAAGATATTTCGATGGCAAGATAAAATGGATCCAGTATTGGGGCGACGCTTTGCTGCTGGATACGTTAACACGATCGCCAATATTGCCATTTAGAGTAAAAAACGCTGAGAGAAGATTGATTGGGATATGTGATAAGGTCGTATATACCAATGGTGTAGTCCTTGAATTGCAAAAGCAGTTATACCCTGACTTTGCAAAGAAAATGACGTTTATAGAAACTCCATATGGCTTCGAAGAAGCTGGTAGCGACTCTATTCTATACTCGATCGGGTACTTTGGTAGTTTTTCTTCTAGTGTCAGAAATATTATGCCGTTGTATTCTGCGCTTAAGAATATTCAATGTAAGTCGATTATTGTTGGGAATGGAGATCAGCATATTTCAAGTATTGATAATGTTACTGTTTTGCCGCGCGCTTCAGTAAATGAAGTGATGGCTTATGAATGTCAGACAAGAGTTTTGGTTTGCATATGCAATAAGCTATCAAAAAAAGGAGAGACCGGATTGATTCCGGGAAAGGCGTATCATTATGGTGCAACTACAAAGGAAGTGCTTGTGGTCGGAGCTACTCCAAAAGTAAAAGAATTTCTTGAGGGATATAAACGCTTTTATTTTGTAGAAAATGATGAAAAGGAAATAAAAGCTACATTAGATTCATTGTTAAGAAATGAGCCAAAATCTTTTGCAAAAATGGAAGAAACTATACCCCAGAAAGCCGCATTAAAAATGCTGTCGGAATTTTGATTTTTGGAAAAACTATATGTTGAAATTATGCTTGACATTTGATTATGAATTGTTTTTTGGTGAGAACTACGGGACATATGATGAAGTGCTGTTTTCTCCAACATATAAGCTTATTGATTGTTTGGAAGAAAGAGGGATTTCAGCTACTTTTTTTGCGGATGTTTGTTCAATCCCAGTATCTAATGATTATGAGCAGCATTCGTATTCTGAAGGCTTCAAAAAACAAATAATATACATGGCTCAAAAGGGACAGGATGTTCAGCTACATTTGCACCCGCACTGGCTTGGAAGTAAGTATGAAGACGGAAAGTGGTTTTTTTCCTCGGAAGGATATAGACTTGGGGAATATACTTTAGAACAAATTGAGTCTATAGTATCTGATGGAGTCGGTTTTTTAAATGAAACACTTAAAGAAGTAGATCAAAATTACAGATGTATAGCTTATCGCGCCGGAGGTTTTTCTTTTCAACCTCAAAAACAAATAATTAAGGTGCTTTACAATAATGGGATAAAAGTGGATTCTTCTATAGCTCCGAATTTATATGCTGATACAGGTGTGCTCTTTTACGATTACAGGCATAAATTAAGTAAAGTAAACTGGCATTTATCGTGTGATTCACAATGGTGGGAAGACGATAATGCTGATATTTCACTATTAGAAATACCGGTGGCGACGGTTGATAAATCACCTCTTTATTTTGCGACGAAAAGATTATTTCAACCTTCAAAGCTGTTTTTAACGCTTGGTTCCACTAGAGGCTCGTTTATTTCAGGACGCACCCACAACGAAAGAATATTAAAGAAAATATACAAAAATCTGTGGGGGGCAAATTCCATATCAATGGATACTTTTTCGGCTGAGTATTTATACTATCAAGTGAAACGATTACACAAAAAAGTAGGTGAGAAAAACGGTTGTGTTGCTTTGATTGGACATCCTAAGTTGGTTAACGATACTTATATTTCAAATATATGCAGATTCATTGAAAAAATTAATGCCGATAAGGACTTTGAATTTGTGTCTATAAAGGATGCATATTTGAAAATGTGCAACATTGAATGAATACTATCGCAACGCTGAAGTAAGGAGAGTAATGCAGAAGAGATATAAAAAACTTCTCACGGATACGGGGCTATTTGCACTTAGTAGTTTTGGATCAAAAATTCTAACGATTTTACTTGTTCCACTATATACTAGTGTGCTTGAAACGGGTGAATATGGCACGGCAGATATTCTCACAACTACTGCAAATGTTTTGTATCCAATTTTATCGTTAACTATTTATGAAGCTACGCTAAGATTTGCTCTTGACTCAAAGTATGAGAAAAGAACTGTTTTTTCGATTTCTATGTTTTTTTCAGCAATAGCGATTATTGCATTACTTCTTTTCTCGCCAATCATCATAAATACGAATACGATATTTGGACGATATTGGTGGTTTTTTGTAGGGATATTTGTGGGCATTACAATATCTACTACGGTTTCATATTATTTAAAAGGGCGTGAACAGACAAAGATTTATGCTGTGCAAGGGGTGGTGTTCACAACGGTTTATCTTCTGCTAAATATTGTTTTTTTACTTTTTTTGCATTGGGGTGTGCCCGGGTATTTTTCGAGTATGATAATTGCGTATTGCGCAAGTATTACATATATGATTGTTGCATCGAAATGCTACAAAGATTTATGCCCGATATCATTCGATAAAAATTTGTGCAAGGAAATGCTTTTGTTTAGTATTCCTATGATTCCAACCTCTGTTGCGTGGTTTGTCAATGTATCGGCTGATAAGTATATGATATTTGCTATACTCGGAGTAGGAGCAAACGGTTTATATGGAGTTGCACATAAAATTCCTTCTATTTTTTCAACTGTTTCGTCTCTTTTTTCTCAAGCGTGGAGGATATCTGCTATATCGTCATATAATGAAAAAGATAGTAAGAATTATTATGAGAAAGTATATCGTTGCTATACTATAGCGTGCCTATATTTCTGCATTGTGCTTATTCTGCTATCGCAAATCATTGCACTGGTTCTATTTAAAAACGAATTTTATCAAGCGTGGGTGTACATTCCACCATTGGTGATTTCGGCATTGTTTTCAGCCTATTCTGCATTTTTATATTCATTATATGTAGCTGCTAAGAAGACATCGATTTTATCAATCACATCTTTTGCTGGCGCATTATTGAATGTTGGTTTAAACCTTCTCTTTATAAAGTATTTTGGTGCACTGGGCGCTTCGATTGCAACGATGCTGAGCTTTGCTGTTGTGTGGATAATTACCGAAGTCGCTATTAGTACTTTTATGCAAATTATGACTAATCGAATTAGATTAGGTATTTCTGTAGCATTAACTATGCTCCTTGGAGTATATTTCGCATTTCAGGGGATATTAATGTATGTTATAGGTATAATAGTGCTGTTTGCAGTTATACTTCTGAATTATCATACTACTAAAGAATTAACCCGTATTATTTTGGGGATTTTGATTGGTTTAAAAAATTCAATGCGGAGGATGAAGAAAAATGGTTAATGTGATTGGGTTGGGTTATATTGGATTGCCTACAGCTCTTATGATGAGTACTCATGGAGTTGAAGTGGTGGGGACCGATTATAATCAATCTTTGGTTGATAGTCTTAATGCAGGGCACACAACATTCAAAGAAGATGGATTAGACGATCTTTTTCAAAAAGCTGTAAATTGTGGTGTAAAGTTTACTACTACATATCAGGTGACAGATACATATATAGTATCCGTGCCGACACCTTATGATAAATTTAGTAAAAAAGTCGATCCTTGTTATGTTGTTTCCGCAGTTAAAGATGTATTAAAAGTTGCTCCTAAAGGTGCGACCTTAATTATTGAATCTACGGTTTCTCCGGGAACTATAGAAAGACATATTAGACCTGAGATAGAGAATAGTGGATATGTTATCGGGGAAGATATAAACCTTGTTCATGCTCCTGAAAGGATTATACCTGGTAACATGGTATATGAACTTTTACATAATAATCGAACTATAGGAGCCGATGATAAGGCTATAGGCGAAAAGGTTAAGTTGTTATATGCATCATTTTGTCAGGGAGAGATTGTTGTCACAGATATAAAAACCGCAGAAATGACGAAAGTGGTTGAAAACACGTTCCGTGCAGTTAATATAGCATTTGCAAATGAACTGGCTAAAATATGTCGACACGATAATATGGATGTATACGAAGTGATAAAAATATGCAACATGCATCCTCGCGTAAATATCCTTCAACCTGGACCTGGGGTGGGAGGACATTGTATTTCTGTGGATCCTTGGTTCTTGGTAGGAGATTATCCTTCCTTGGCTAAAGTTATTGACGAATCAATGAAAACCAATGATGGCATGCCGGATTTTGTGCTTAACCGTATCTATGAAATCATGAAAGAAAAAGGCATGACGGATATTAGCCGTGTAGGATTATATGGACTCACATATAAAGAAAATGTCGACGATATGAGAGAATCACCCACTCTGCAGCTGTTGGAGTCTCAGGAACGCCATTTAGCTACCGGATTAAAGGTGTATGACCCTTATATCACAAAAGATGTGGTCAAAAACCAATATCATAGTTTAGACGATTTTCTTTCCAATATAGATTTTGTTGTTGTAATGGTTAAACATAATGAAATTATTGAAAATATGGAAAAACTTTCAGGCAAGGTTATACTTGATTGTCATAACATAATTAATTTTGCGGGGGTTTATCATATTTGATATTGATTCGTATATTTTGTTTGTATGATTTTAGTTGGGAGGTTTTGGCTTGAGATTTTTTAATAGAGACAATCAATCGGAATTTTATGTATTGCTCAATAAATATGGATCCAATGATTATGTTAAAAAAATTATTGATCTCAATTTACTTATTAAGGGAGTTGTTTTAATTGACAAGTTGCCCGATTTTAAACAAGTTGCAAAAAGAATTATAAAAGGCTTAAAAGAAAAAGAGATATCGCAATTAACGAAACATAATATAAAAGATGTAGAAAAATTTTCTGCACCTATTGACATAATTATAGCGTTTCCAATACGTAGACAAAATAATACGTTAATTGAAGAACTGACGAGCAATCCACGTATAAACAGGGTAATAATCTTTGATGGCGCGAGTTATTTATATGATCATGATTTTGTTATTCCAAACTCGGATAAAATTGTGTTAAGGGATAATTATTTTGATTTAATTCCTCATAGAAATATTTCATCGGATTATTATTCGGAAAACCATTCTTTATTTGAACAAACAAGAGATTGGCTGGAAGATGATAAATCAAAAAAGACAATGGATTTGTTTATAGAAGGACATACCACTTACAAACCTTTTTCTTTATATGATGTTTGGGACGAGTCTAGTGTAAAAGATCAATATTTTGATAGGGAGTTGATTAAATTATCTAATAATGAAGTGTTTGTAGATTGTGGCGCATATGTAGGTGATACTCTTTCGGACTTTGCAAATAGAGTAGAATGTTTTGACAAGTATTATGCATTTGAGCCTGACACCAGAAGATTTAAGATGTTGGCTTATGAAATTGATAGAGCTAGTGTAAAAGGCGATGTTCAACACATAAAGAAGGGCGCGTGGAGCAAAAAAACTGTTTTATGCTTTTCACAAGAAAAAGGGTGTGGAGAGATCACTGAACGAGATGGCGGGATTAACAGAAAAAACACAATTTCTGTTGACTGTATTGACAATGTTGTTCGAGATGACGATAAAGTCTCCTTTATTAAAATGGATATTGAAGGAGCTGAGATGGAGGCTTTGATTGGGGCGGAAAATACAATAAAAAGAAATCACCCTGTATTGGCAATTTGTGTGTATCATAAAAAAGAGGATTTGATAACAATTCCGCAATACATTAAAAAATTGGATTCGAATTACAAAATATATTTACGCGCATACTATCCATATTTGGCTGAAGTTGTGTTATATGCTATACCGACAGATAGATAATTATTTAATTGAGACCGAGTGCTTATTAGTATATTAATGGAAAATATTATATGAATAAGAATGGAGATATATATCGATTTCTTAGAGCAAAGAAGTGGAGATTTGATATATTATTAAGAAAAATCACAAATAAACTTCCTGAACCATCATGTGTTTCGGACTTGAAAATTGATGGATTTATTGAGCAAGCTAAAAATATGATAGGTTGCGAAAACATAATAGACTTTTATGTTGATAGTAAAGAATGGAAAAAATTTATACAGGTGTTTAGATTTGATTCATATCTGAGTCCATACTATCGACGATTCAAAAGAAAAACCATAGAGTACTTTTTTACAGCGAAAATTTTGTGCTTTGAGAATGCTGATAAGGAATATAAATATATTGATGCTGCTTCTTCCAGTAGTCCTTGGGCGAAAATGCTTCGTGACATATACGGATTTAAAGCATATTCATTAGATATACTTACTCCTGAGAACGCAAGTGAATGCTTTATTCAATCTGATGTATCGGATATGCCCTTTGAAAATGAATCTATTGATTCGATATCGTGCCAGTCTGCTTTGGAAGTGTTTCCGGAAGATGTTGATATCAAGTTTATTTCCGAGGCGTGTAGGGTTATAAAAAAAGGCGGTAAGATTGTTATATGCCCTCTTTACTTAAATCAAGAATATTGCAATGTATATGGTTTGTCCTATTTCAATGAATCAATCGAAGAGATAGGATCAAGCAAAAAAATTCGTTTAGACTATAATATGCCTTTTACCAGACTGTATGATTTTGATAATTTATATAGACGTGTTATATTGCCTGCAAAAAATATGGGATGTTTGACAAAACTGTATTGTGTGAATTGCGATAATGGAAAGAAAATTCTGTTTGATCGCTTAATTCCATATATATATTTTAGGTTTGCATTGGTAGTAGAGAAGACTCAATAATTTTGCTGTGCAAAATCGCATTAAATAATTAGGGATTTTTTATATGAAGAATTCAGATAAAAAGCGGGTTATGTGCGTGTTTGGAACAAGGCCCGAAGCAATTAAAATGTGTCCATTAGTTCTTGAGTTGAGAAGACGTTCATTTTTTGACGTAAAAGTATGTGTCACTGCACAGCATCGTCAAATGCTTGATCAAACTCTTGAAGCTTTCGGGATAGTCCCTGATTATGATCTAAATATTATGAAAGAAAGACAAACTCTATTCGATATTACAACGGGTGTGTTGGATGGAATAAAACCTGTACTTGAAGAAACTAAACCTGATGTTGTGCTCGTTCACGGCGATACATCAACCACATTTTTGACTGCTTTGGCTTGCTTTTACCTTCAAATTCCGGTGGGACATGTGGAGGCCGGGCTTCGCACATATAATATTTTTAGTCCTTATCCAGAGGAATTTAATCGTGAAGCGGTTTCTATTATTTCACAATACAATTTTGCACCCACTAATCGTGCTAAGGATAACCTTATAAATGAGGGGAGGGATCCTCGAAATATATTTGTTACAGGAAATACTGTTATTGATGCGATGCGACACACTGTGACGAAGGATTATAAGCATCCTGAATTGGAGTGGGTCGGAAATAATAAACTGATTTTCATTACTGCCCATAGAAGGGAAAATTTAGGCGATCCGATGCACCGTATGTTTAGAGCGATACGTCGTGTCCTTGATGAACATAAGGATTGCCGTGCCATTTATCCTATTCATATGAACCCGGTAGTTAGGGAAGCTGCTGATGCTGAACTAAGCGGATGTGATAATATACATATAATTGAACCGATAGGTGTTTTTGACTGTCATAATTTTGAGGCTAGAAGTTTTTTGTGTTTAACCGATTCCGGCGGAATTCAAGAGGAGTGTCCTTCTTATGGCGTTCCTGTTCTGGTGATGAGAGATACTACCGAAAGACCGGAGGGAGTAGATGCTGGAACATTGAGACTTGTAGGAACTGATGAAGAAGTAATTTACTCCACTTTTAAGCAGTTGATTGAAAATAAACTGGAATACGAAAAGATGTCACGAGCTTGCAATCCGTATGGAGACGGTAATGCATGTAAAAGAATAGCAGATATTCTTCAGTATGGCGAATGTAATCCTTGGAAGCCTGTATAGAAATACATATTATTTCTATAGGTTATCCTTTCTTTCATACACCAGTAGTTGACAGGTGATATCCTTTCCGCAATAATTCCATTCAAATATATGCCTGTCTTCGTGTATCAGAATATAATTGTTCCTTACATACTCATTAAATTTATAAGTTGTATCAATACTAAGGGTTTCATCTCTCCCATAATCAAAATAAATAATTTTTGTGGGGTCGGAGTTTGTTACTTTAAAATAATCATAATATAATTCTGGTTGATCAAAACCATAACTATATAATGCCATATCCCATGTGGAAGGTGCACAAATATGCCCTTCAGACATTAAGTAAATAAATGGATCGTTGTCTAATACGAGAACATAATCGTCTGCGTCTATAAAACTATTTACAATTCTGTTTAATTCAATTAGTCCTTCCGCTCTTTCTTTGGTTGTTCGTATGCCCCTGTAAGGACCTGATTTTATGGTTGTGTTTAATGAACGAATTGAATCGTCGCGATAGATATAGGAATATGCATTAAATAAATAAGTAAATGATAGAATCATCATTATGATGACCGGAATTATGGCTGGAAGAATTGTTGGCTTGTGGTTGCATTTTTCGGATTCGGAAAAGTCATTACGTTTGACAAATGCATCATTAATTGCAAATACGCAAAATATTCCGAAGAGGAAAGAGGCATTTTTTAACAATTGATGTCTGCTTAACATTGTCGCATATGTTCCTATTCCGGTGATTATTATCCAAGTATAGGTTGGAAACCAAACCATACCTATAAGATATTTGCATATTTTTTTTTCTGATGAAATAAAAGGCCAAATAAACAGCGTTGCTAGTGCTTCTGCCGACAATGCATAAAAAGTTATGTAGGAATTGTCATCTGTTTTGTGAATAAGAATTAGTTCCAAATGATATAAACAAATACCACATATTAAAGATATTAACATAATCTGCTTTATGAATTTGGTGCTCATTATGAGAAGATCTTTTTCTTTATTAACTGGGAATAAGTTATTGAATGACTTGCTAAAACTATTCTTTTTCGTAAATAGATTGAATTGAGAAATTTTAGAAATAATAAATCCACAAGTGACAAAAATACAAAAGGATGCAAATGATAGTTCTATCAGATGAAAAGTCTGTGATAGAAGTGTCTTTAAATATTCTGGTAGTTTCGATGAAGCCGTATTTGGAATTTGAAAGTATGTAACATCTTTAAAAATGTATTTTAATCCGGTGAAAATATTGGAAAAGCCACCCATAATAGATAGGTAAATAATTACAATCAAGGCAGATAATGCAGATCCAAATATGAACGCACCAAAGATTTTATAACCGATTTTGTTTTTGTGACAAAGAATGAAAATGGTTATTGCTATGAATGCGTATACCAGAATGTATGTTGGATAGGAAAGAACAGATAGTGCTAACAATATTCCGCTGGCAAACATATATTTATATGAAATAATATTATCTGCAAAAAACAAAATGATTAGTGTAACGCCGACTGCTGAAAGGTCTATTGTCAAACTATCGCCTCGAAATGCATATGCATAATCTACCCCTGATGCTCCGAAATAGTTTACGACAACTAATGATAGTATTACTTTGTTGGTTATATGTTTGCGATATAAATATGCAATTGTTATTGCAGTTAAACAATTGATTATATAGGAAAGGAACCTAAAGAATAAAAAGATTCCGTCCGTTCTTCCTGAAACGAGCGTAAATAATTTAATAATAGGAGCACATATTAATGTCCATCCGGGCATTTGAGACCAGTTGTTTATTAGTGGTAGCGCACCTTCTGACACCATATATGTTTCTGCAACAGAATACGCCTCATCCGTTAATTCTGCACCCCAAAAAAGGCGGTATATGGTAAATGAGACTACAATTCCTATAACCACTATGCCACTTGCATTTGCTAATTTGTTAATTGTTTTGTTATCGTTTTGCATCTGACAAACTACTTTCTCTTACGAGATATTTTGGCCTGCGTTTTATCTCAAGATACATTTGGGCTAAATATTGTCCGATTATGCCTAAAACAAGGAAATTTACACCGAATCCGAAAAGCATAATACACATTAGCGAAGGATAGCCTGGAACGGCATTGTGTAATATAAGTTGCTGAATAAAAACATATACGGTATAAATAAATGCTATGATACAAATGATTATTCCAATCACAGAAGTAGCGACGAGAGGAATGGTTGAAAATGCAACTATGCCTCTGAGCGCATATGAAAAGGCACTTTTCATAGGCAATTTGGTTTTTCCTGCGATTCGTTCTCTGTTCTCAAAAGGAATCCACTTGGTCCTGAAACCAACCCATGAAAAAATACCTTTTGTAAATCTTTGACTTTCTTCAAGCTCCAAAACGGCGTCTACCATCTGCCTGGTCATAAGACGAAAGTCTCTTGCTCCGTTTGCCATATTGGCATCCGATATTTTACTCATAAACTTGTAAAACTTATTTGCAAGATAGGATCTGAGAAAAGGTTCTCCTTTTCTGTTCATTCTGTATGCTGCTGCACAATCGTATTCTCCGGTTTTTAATGTTTCATACATTTCTTTGAGCAATTCCGGCGGGTCTTGCAGATCTGCATCCATGACAGTAACATAGTCACCCGTGCTTGCCTTTAATCCGGCATACATTGAAGAGTCTTTCCCAAAATTTCTGGAAAATGAAATATACTGGAAACGATCGTCTTCCTTATGAATCTTTTTCATCATTGACAGGGTATTGTCTTCAGAACAGTTATCGATAAGAATAACTTCAAACTGTACCTCATTAAATGAACTCATAATCTTGTCGAGTTCTTCTTTTAAATACGGTATTGTATCCTGTTCGTTATAACACGGAATAATCAATGATATTTTATCCATTATCTTGATTCCTTTGCTTTTTCAAGTATCTTACAAGAAAAATCTACGGTTCTTCGAATGCCTTCATCAAGCGAGGTTAAGGGTTTCCATCCGTATTTCTGAAGGGCATGTTCATTCGAAAGGCATGTATATTTTAAAACCTCATGTTCGAGTATCTTAGTAGATATTGGGTACGGTTCCTTGTACAGTTCGGGATAGTTAGCCCAAAAATGAGAAACTTCTTCGTATTTCGGAGCCAGCTCTGACTTCATTATTTCGGTGATCTTTTGGCAGATAGTATTGATTGTTACGGTTGTTCCTGTGGAGACATTAACCACATCGAATGAATCTGCTTTCTGCACTCTGACTGCAAGTTCGATAAGATCGTCGACAAAGACAAAATCTCTTTCCTGGTTGCCGGTAGAATGAAGGATCGGTGATCGACCATTGAATAATTCACGGATAATATATCCCATTACAGGAGGCTGTGTTCTCAGACAATCAATATGCGGTCCGTATACATTGGCAAATCTTAAGCAGACAATTGGGATTCCGTAAGCATCAGAAAAAGCTTTGCAGAACTGCTCTGATGTGTATTTTGTACTGGGATAGAGCAGACTTGGTTTTTCGACCTTATCTTCAACGGAGGGAAAGTCGGTATTGTTTTCATATACAGCGGATGTGCTGGCAAAAATCATTTTTTTTGCACCGTATCTTCTTACAAGATCTAGAAGAATTACGGTGCCTCTTACATTTACATCAACCGCTTCGACAGGCATATTCTGGCAGTCAGGTAGAGGTGTGATCGCCGCAATGTGATAAACGATGTCGAATGATTTTTCCTTGAACAGGCTTTCCATAAAGTCCAAATCTCTTATGTCCTTGCGGTAGATTTCTTCACGAAAATCGTGTTCATCAAAGATAAGGTTGTCATCGGAACCGTATGAAAAATTATCGACAAGATAGATCTCTTCTCCGTCTTTCCATAATCTGTATGCAAGCTGTGAACCGATGAAACCCGCTGCACCTGTGATCAATACTTTACTCATCTTTTTTCCTCTGCATCAGTGTACGGGATATCCGGATAACTCTCCGCATAATATGTACATCATCATATGGTTAAATATTATATGAACATCTTCCGTTATCTGCATATTGTCGAGGGGAACATGAAGCGAAATATCCGACAGTTTCATCAATTCTCCTCCTGAGTACCCTGTCATTCCGATTACTTTACATCCCTGTTCCTTTGCGTATTTGACAGCCCGGATTACGTTCTCTGAGTTTCCGCTTCCGGAAATGGCTATGATCACATCATCTTTTGACAGCTTGTTTTCCAATTGTTGTTCAAATACCCTGGCATACCCATTATCGTTTGCAATTGCCATTATTGTTGCCATATTGGCGTTTATGCATTGAAAGCGATACTTTTTCTCGAGTTTCTCGGAGACACCTTTATTGAAATCGTTCTCCATATGTGAAGCAGTGGCGGCACTTCCTCCGTTTCCGAAGACGTATATATTGCTTCCCTTTTCACGGGTTTCTTCAAGGAGGTTCATAGTATTGTTGATCTCGGTGCGGTCAAGCCCCTTTAAAATGCTGATCTCCATCTCAATATAGTCGTTAATCTGCTTTGAAAAATCCATGATTTCTTCCTTAATCTGCAAAAATGATTCTGCTTCCCTGATAATCTATTTTGAAATCAACTTCCCTGTATTCGGACAGACCTGTTCTGACTGCTTCCTGGTTTTCTTCGGGAACATATAAGAGCATAAATCCGCCACCGCCTGCGCCCAGTATTTTTCCGCCGATTGCTCCGTTTGAACGTGCAATCTCATACATCTTATCGATGTCGGGATTTGAGATTCCACCAGCTAACTGTTTCTTTATGTTCCAGGTACGGTCCAGTTCGGTACCTACGCATTCTATATCGCCCTGTGCCAGCTTTTCACATACAGAATCAACTGTCATGACCAGATTGTCCAGGCTTTTCCTTTTTTTTTCGATGGAATCGGATTGCTCCGAGAGGATCTTTCTCGAATCCCTGGTGTTTCCGGTGAAGAAGAGCATCAGTTTATTCGTCAGTCTTTCTCTGGTCTTGGTATCTATGATTCCCGGAGTTACTGAAACTGTTCCGTCGTTCAGGAATCTGTATCTGTTTAACCCACCGTGAGCAACAGCATATTGATCCTGGATGCCTATTCTCTGCCCGAGCTTTTCTATTTCAATGTAGCAAGCTTCTTTTGCGAGTTGCTTGGGAGTGACAAACTCACCTTTATATGCATGAAGCGCATTAAGTACTCCGACAGCCAATGCGCTTGAAGATGCCAGACCTATTCCGGCGCTGCTCATAGGAATGTCGGCCATATAGATAACCTCGATTCCTTTTTCTATGCCGGTAAGTTTTAGCGCTTCCCTGATAATGTTATGTTTGACTTCATCCAGAGAATCGACATTTTCGTTTCCGTTATAAACAACACGGATCTTATCATCAAATTTCTTGTTTACGGTTATATATACATGCATGTCCAGACCTGCACTGAGCACACTGCCATAACCGATAGCGCTACTTTCGTAATATGCCTTAAAGTCGCTGCCTCCGCCAAAGAGAGAAGCTCTCAAAGGCGTTTTTGAAATGATCATTGTTCTCTTACCTCGTAGTCTATAATTATTCCGTTCAACAGATCATTAACAGCATCGTTCAGTGAATAATCATCAGTTACGAGTATCCCTTTCATATTCGCGTTGTGTGCTGTTATAATGTCTCTTTCGTCATCTCCGATTAAGACGCATTCGGTAAGATTGATTGAGTAATCCTTTTGCGCCTGATAGAGCATTCCGGGCTTGGGTTTTCTGCATTCACAATTATCATCCCATCCATGAGGACAATAATATACGGCTCCGATCTTAACTCCGATCTTTTCGAGATCTGCGGACATTTTTGCCTGAACATCCCAAAAATCCTCATCTGTCATAATCCCTCGGGCTATTCCCGCCTGATTGGAGATCAGTATGATAAAGTATCCGAAATCGCTGAGTTTTTTCAGTGCATCCATAGCTCCGGGCAACCATTTAAAATCATCCGGTTTACATATGTATTCTGCCTTGGGCGGCCTTTCGTTGATAACACCGTCCCTGTCCAGAAAGATATACTTATCACCGGATAAATACCTGGTTGTGAGATTTATTCTCTCGTAGGAACCTATTGAGTAATAACGGTGTTTGGTGACAGTGGCATACAGACGTTTTTCGGCTACAAGTTTTGGATATACTACAGCTTCAAAATTCTCGTTATTCGGACTCATTAAAGAGAGTACTTCCTTGGAGACTATGGCATATCCAATGTCAACGCCCTTTAAGTTTTCGGCTTTACGCTTTTTGTCATATAGTTCAACCAATCCGTCTTCACGGATGATCATATTGTTTTTGGTGTATGAATCGTCATTGGAATAAGCGGTGACCTGAATCAGGGCATTGTTCTTCTCGTATTCTTTTTTCAGATTCTCAAAATCTATCGGACAGATATTGTCGCAATACATCGTAAGAAAGCTGTCGTCGAGATACTTCTCGGCAGCTTTCAACCTGTATCCGGTATCATATTCCACCGGAGTTACGACGTATCTGATATTAACGTCCCAATCAGAGCCGTCGCCAAAATATTCTTCTACTTTTTTGTGGAGATATCCCAGAAGGATGATTATATCTTTGATTCCCCAATCCCTTATCTGAACAATCAGATACTCTAAGAAGGGTTTTCCGTTGAAGGGATACATTGGCTTGGGGTTTGTTTCTGTGAATGGTTTAAGTCTTTCTCCTAAACCACCTGCAAATATAACAGCCTGAGTGATGTCATTCATTGTCACGTACACCCTTTCTTACCAAATAAAAAGTGACACTACATGGCAAAAGCCAAGACGGGCATTTTCGTCCAAGAAATAAAACATGATTTCCCAAACCGATATCTTCAACTCTTTCTAGGTTAGTGCAATCGTCTAATTCTGTTTCTAGTAATTTCTTCAAAGATTCAGGTGAATACTGATATACTCTGTCAAATTTCACCAAATCACAGCATGCCATCATTGGTTTGAAAAATGCTATTTCCAAACGCTCAAACCAGCGTTTGACTGTAGATTCACATATTATAAGAATACCTCCCGGTTTAAGAACACGGATACATTCATTCATGGCTTTTATGCAATTATTCTTGGTAGTGGAATAATTGTTTTCTGCCAAATGATGTATTACTTTTTGAACTATAACCACATCAAAGCGTTCATCATCTACGTTATTCATATCCATAATATTGCTTTCAATGAAAGAAATATTCGGGACATCTTTATACACTTCCTCAATTTTTTTTGATATGGATATATCTGCACATACCAGTTCTTCTAAGTTTGAGTAGTCATAGTTTAGTATTCCGCCGTTTCCGATATCTAATACTTTTCCGTTGGACTTTATCAAAGGAGTTATAAATTTCTCTGCTTTATCATAATAATCACCCTCGGCATCCATTATGGTTTGGACATACTCCTTGGATTCGTCATCAAAATATTCCCAAAATTTATCTTTTTGCATTACCTAACCAGTGCACCTTTCTGTGGATACTTTATGTAAAAAAACTAGATTATATTCTATACTATGACTATGTTTTTTTCAATTTTGTGAGGTATGTACATTTTTATAGAAGGCAATATATACCGCACGTTATTTTTGCGACTATTGTAAATTTGATATCGTTTTCCAAAATTCCAAGAAAAAATGTGATTGATCTGATTTTAACTAAAGCAAGCATGTAAAATATAATGAAACGTGTAATTTTTCTCTATTATGTAGTAATATATTCTATGTATATATATTTTTCATGGAAAGGGCTTATTATGACCGCTTTTAAGGACAAAGCATTACTTATTACTGGTGGAACCGGTTCATTTGGACATACCGTATTAAAGCATTTTCTTGATTCTGATATTGCTCAGATCCGTATCTTTTCCAGGGACGAGAAGAAGCAGGATGATATGAGACATGAACTTCAGTCCAATCATCCTGAAGTTGCAAATAAGGTAAAGTTCTATATCGGAAATGTCCGTGATGAGAGGGCTGTCCGTGATGCTATGGACGGAGTGGATTATATTTTCCATGCTGCTGCTCTTAAACAGGTTCCTTCCTGTGAATTCTTCCCTATGGAAGCTGTACAGACCAATGTTGAGGGAACCAATAATGTGCTTCATGCGGCAATTGATGCGGGTGTAAAAAGGGTTGTTTGCCTTTCGACTGATAAAGCAGCATATCCCATAAATGCCATGGGTACTTCAAAGGCTATGATGGAGCATGTTGTCAGGGCTAACGCCAGAGTTGCAGCGGAGCGCGGAGACACGGTTATTTGCTGTACAAGATACGGAAATGTTATGTGTTCAAGAGGATCGGTTATACCTCTGTTTATAGATCAGATCAAGGCTGGAAAGCCCATCACTATTACAAATCCGGACATGACAAGATTTCTTATGAATCTTGATGAGGCTGTTGATCTGGTTAAATTTGCCTTTGAAAACGCAAATCCGGGAGATCTGTTCATTCAGAAGGCTGATGCATCGACAATCGGGGTGCTTGCACAGGCAGTTCAGAAGCTTTTTGGAGATACGGGAACCCAGATAATCGGAACAAGGCATGGTGAGAAGCTTTATGAAACTCTTATGACCAAGGAAGAGAGACTCAGATCAGAGGATATGGGTAATTACTTCAGGGTTGCTGCTGATAACAGGGATCTGAATTATGACAATTACTTTGTAAAGGGTCAGGTTACTACCGAGGCAGATGAGTCGTATACTTCACATAATACCAAGCTCCTTGATGTAGACGGTACTGTTAACAAGATAATGACAACCGATTATGTTAAATATGCCCTTAAGGGTGAAATGTACGGTGGTTTTTGAGGTCTGTAGATGAGAATACTTGTGACAGGTAGTAACGGATTCATAGGGCGCAATCTTGTATGGAATCTGCGTGAAATAAGGGACGGTAAGAATCAGACCAGACCGTCTCTTAACATTACTCAGATACTGGGTATCAATGTTGACGACACTGAGGATAAATGGAAAGAGTATTGCTCACAGTGTGATTTTGTTTTCCATTTTGCGGGAGTCAACAGGCCTTCAGATAATTCGGAATTTATGAAGGTAAACTGCGGAGCGGCTAAGTTTCTTCTTGATACTCTTAAGGAGGTCGGAAATACCTGCCCCGTCATGTTTGCAAGTTCAACACAGGCATCTCTATCAGGCCGATTTGAAGGCTCTGAATACGGAAAGAGCAAGCTTTCCGGTGAGGAGCTTTTCTTTGATTATGAGAAGGAGACCGGAGCTAAGGCATATGTGTACAGATTTCCCAATGTATTCGGTAAATGGTGTAAGCCGAACTATAATTCGGCCATTGCGACTTTCTGTAATGCAATAGCAAATGATCTCGAGTATAAGGTAAATGACCGCAGTACTGAGCTGGAACTTCTCTATATAGATGATCTTGTTGAGGAGATGTTTGATTGCCTTGAAGGCAGGGAACACAGATGCGAGTTTGACGGTGTGAGTGCAATTCCTAATGATGAAGGAAGGTATTGTTACGTGCCTGTTACACATAAGGCTACTCTTGGAGAGATAGTTGATCTTCTCGGAACATTTAAGTCGATGCCTGAAACTTTGGTAATGCCTGAGATTCCGGACGGTTCATTTGCCAAAAAGCTTTTCAGTACATATCTAACATATCTTCCTGAATCCGGGATATCATATCCATTTACTTCAAAAGTAGACAACAGAGGTTCTTTTACCGAACTGATCAGAACTCCTTCCAGTGGACAGGTTAGTATAAATGTAGCCGGTCCGGGAATTATCCGCGGTGAACACTGGCATAATTCCAAGTGGGAGATTTTTATCGTTGTATCAGGTCATGGACTGATCAGGCAGAGGCGCATAGGAATTGATCCTGAAACGATGCAGGGATATCCTGTTCTTGAATTTGAAGTCACAGGTGAACAGCCCAGAGCTATCCAGATGCTTCCGGGTTATTCCCACAGCATTACAAATCTGTCCAAGACGGAAAATTTGGTTACTGTAATGTGGGCTAATGAGCCGTTTGACCCTGATCATCCGGACACGTTTTATGAACCTGTGTCTCCGGAAATGAAGAGACCTCAGAACCCGGAAAAAGGCAATGTATAACAGGAGATTTGGATAATGGCTGAATTAACTGCTAACTGGAAAGAGAATGGAAGAATAAAGCTGCTGATTATTGTAGGGACTAGACCTGAAATAATCAGACTCTCTGCTGTTATCAATAAATGCAGGGAGTATTTCGATACCATCCTTGCCCATACAGGTCAGAATTATGATTATAACCTCAACGGAGTATTCTTCAAGGATCTCGGACTTGCTGATCCCGAAGTATATATGGATGCCGTAGGTGATGACCTAGGCTCCACCATGGGCAATATTATTGATAAATCCTATAAGCTCATGGTTAACATCAGACCGGATGCCGTTCTTGTCTTGGGCGATACAAATTCCTGCCTTTCGGTAATAGGTGCCAAGAGACTTCATATCCCGATTTTCCATATGGAGGCCGGTAACAGATGTAAGGATGAGTGTCTTCCTGAGGAGACCAACCGTCGTATCGTGGATATCATTTCTGATGTGAATATGGCTTATTCGGAGCATGCAAGGAAATATCTTGCCGGATGCGGACTTCCTCCTGAAAGAACATTCGTCACAGGTTCTCCTATGGCAGAAGTTCTCTCGAACAATATTACATTTGTAGAGGCTTCTGATATCCTGTCCCATATTTCGGAAGAAATCGGAACTAACGTAGAAAAGGGCAAGTATATTCTACTTTCTGCACATCGGGAAGAGAATATTGACACTGAAGCAAATTTCCTTTCTCTCTTTAATGCAGTAAATGCCATGGCGGAGAAGTATGATTTGCCTGTTCTGTATTCCTGTCATCCCAGGAGCAGAAAGCGTCTTGAACAGATGACTTCTGAGGGTAAGTTTACTCTTGATAAGAGAGTCTATGCTCATGAACCGATGGGATTCCATGATTACAACAATCTTCAGATGAATGCTTTTTGCGTAGTATCCGATTCGGGAACTCTTCCTGAGGAATCATCATACTATACTTCTATCGGCAGATCTTTCCCTGCAGTCTGCATCAGGACTTCCACCGAACGTCCCGAGGCGCTTGATAAAGCTTGCTTTGTACTGTCCGGGATTTCAACAGAAGGTCTTCTTCAATCGGTTGATCTGGCAGTTTCTATGAATAAGAACGGTGATCTGGGTATCCCTGTACCAAATTATATAGATACGAATGTAAGTACCAAGGTTGTAAAGATCATTCAGAGTTATACCGGAGTTGTAGATAAGTTCGTGTGGAGAAAAACCGAAGAATAGTATGGAAAAAAATGAAAAAAGGGATTTTATCTTAAAACTTATTATAGCGATTAGCTCGGCTCTGACATTTATAGTTATCCTTACTGCTGTCATAGTATTGGTTCCTAAAGCAGTAAAACTTATGAATACGGCACAGAGAACCATCGATAATATGGAGACGGTGTCAGAAGAGTTGAAAGCACTTGAATTAGCTGAAGCCATTAAGACAATAGAAGACAATACTTCTCAGGCGATGTCTGATGTTTCAAACGCTATGGAGCAGGTTGAGAAATTGGATGTTGAGACTCTGAACCAGTCCATACAGGAACTGAAGGAGAGTACGGAAAAGTTCAGTAATTTGTTTGGAAAATAAAAAGATTGGTTAATATATCAAAGTTTAGAAAACTTGATAAGGTACGAATTGCAACCATAGTCTGCTTTATACTTCTTATGTATATAAGCAAAGTGTCAGCCAATGCAAGTCAGTATATCTGGTTGATCACCAACAATCTGGTCGGAGTAGCAGTTACGTTTATAATGCTGTCAATTTATCCTCTAAAGGATTTTCTTAGACCTTTCTATACTATCTGGACTGTTCTCGGAATTGCGGGCACTATCGGAGGATATTTTTTCTGGTATGCGCATCAAGTTGATTTCCGCATATATGCTTGTGTTACTATTCCACTTAATATATGGTTTCTTGGGGCTGCTGTATTTAAATACATAGAAGAGATAGTCATCAAGAAGTCAATTAAGATTAGTACTTCAAAATGGGAGCCAATATATATCGTTTGTATGCTATTGATGTTAATCTCTTTTAGCAATACAATCTGGCCAATCTATTATCTCATTATTTTTCTTCTTTTATGGCACACACCTTTTTCGCACGAGCAGAAACATAGCGTATTGCTGGGGATCTTAGACGGAATCATTCTGGGTTTTCTGCTCCTTCAGTGTTATGCGTTACTATATATTCCATATTTGGATGTCAGATATGGTGGAGTAATGAATAATAGCAACAGAAATGCTTGCCTGTATCTTGTTGCATTGGTTGCTGTACTTGCAAAAAAGCATATTTGTAATCTTTCACATCTTGGAGAGGTAATTGGCGACAACAAGAGAACAGGCAGGTTCTTTAGTGTGTATGATTGCTTCGTTTCTCTGCTTTTTGCCTTTATTTTTTTCACCGGAAGCAGAACAGGCATCTTGGGCGCTGCACTGATAATGATGCTATATTATTTTTTTAGTGAATATAGATTTTTTCAGCGGAAAGTAAAGAAATTGATAGTAAAAAGTCTGCTTTATCTGGCTATGACTTTGGTGATTATTCCAATTTTATATTTTCCCATAAGATATCTGCCTGAGATAAAACCATGTATTAAAACCGTTGCAAAAAACATCATCAGAGGAACTGATGAACCTTTTCGGCCAGTTGGAGGCGTGAGCTTTAAATATGCAATAACTAATCCGCTAATTAGATTCTTTGAAAAGAATAGAAATGTAGATAATATCGATGAACAGCTCGATGATATTGAAACTGGGTCGGATGACAAAGATGTTTCAGATATTATTGTGATTGAGTCTGATGAATCGGGAAAATACTATACATTAATGTACAGTTTTATGTACTATCCTGAAAGAGGAATCTATTCTACCAAAGTTCCGAAACAATTATATGTAGGATTAAATACTATAGATTGCAGAATCAACATTGCTGCTGCTCTCGCTGACCAGATGAATCTTGTGGGACATAGGGATGATGAGGTTATATTGCAAATCAGATCGGATGTTCCTTCCACTCCTGAAGTATATTCAAATAATGAGCAGAATTTCATGATTCATTATCTTTATGTATATGGAGTGCCCATAGGGATTCTCGCTTTGGTTTTGATGATATCTGAAGTGGTTTATTTGATCAGAAGAAGCTTTAGCGGAAAATCAGATGGAACTATATTATTGTTGCTGATATCTGTATATTTTATCTTCGGACTAACTGAAATCGTCTGGGTCCCCGGACAGATAGAACAATTGCTTCTTTTCTTTGCTCCTCTGTTTTTTGATAAATACGATTCTGCTATAGAAGCGAAATGATCATATGAAGATTGGAAATAGACTTTCATATTCTGGGCAAGCGCGTATTTTCACGCTTTTGTATTTTGCAATAGCTTTTTTTGTCAGATTATTTATGCTTGATACTATTCCTGATGGATTAAATCAGGATGAAGCATATGCGGCATATGAAGCTTTTTCTTTACTGCACTTTGGAAGAGACAGTTGGGGATACGCATTCCCCGTATATCTGACAACCTGGGGGAGTGGGATGAGCATCATGAATGCTTATCTGATGATTCCATTTATGTGTATACTGGGGCCGACTACTCTCGCAGCAAGGTTGCCGCAGGCAATACTTGGATTATTTACAGTCTTCACATTCTACAAACTGTTCAAACTACTGTTTCCCGGTGATGATTCTGTTTCGCTGATTGCTTTATTCATATTGGCAATCAATCCATGGCATATTCTCATGTGCAGATGGGCACTTGATTGCAATATGGCTTCCGCTTTCTGCCTGTTCGGATTCTATTTCTTCGTTAAGGGTGTCAAAGAATCAAAGTATTATATGGTCTCGGCCATTTTTTACGGACTTACGTTATACTGCTACGCATTATCGTGGCTGCTTGTTCCGTGCTTTATTTTGTTTCAGGGAATATACCTTGTTGTCACTAAAAAACTAAAGTGGTCAAAATATCTTGTCATTTCAGCTCTGATTCTGGCAGTGTTATCGATTCCACTTATTCTTTTTGTTCTGGTAAATTCCGGAAGGGTCAGCGAGATTGTAACTCCCTTCCTTTCAGTTCCGAAAATGCCTGTTTACAGAGCTTCGGAAATAAATTTTGAAGGCAAGAAGGCAAAATTATTCTTCTTCATCAAGAGTCTGATTCTTCAAAATGATGGATTAGAATGGAATTATGCCGGGAAATTTGGATTGTACTATATTTGGGGACTGCCTGTGGCTCTGATTGGATTTATCGGTCTCGTTATCAAATCATTCAAAAGTCTATTCAAAAGGGAGTATTATCCCGAAGTGATGTTTATTATTCCGGTTATGACATGCACTGCTTTTTCATGCGTGATAGAAACCAATTTTTCAAAGATGACACTTATACATCTCCCCATCATTTCAATGATCGTGATGGGAATATATAGTATATTAACGTTTTTTAGAAAGGAATCATATAAACGGATAGGCCTTTATGCTGCTTTGGGGATAGGCCTATTATCTTTGATCCTTTTTGAACGGTTCTATTTTACCGATTATCGTGAAATGACTGCTGATAACTATAAGACCGGACTGAAAGAATGTCTCGAATATGCAGACGGAATAAGTGATGGAAGAACTGTTTTTATCAGTGATTATGCATCACATCCCTGCGTGCTTTTCTATGAACAGATTCCGGTGACGGATCCTAATCTGACTGAATCCAGAAGAAATGGAATATCTGCTGATCATATATCTGATTATGTGTTTGACATGAGTGAATCGTCTGAGGGCGATCTGTGTATTATCAAATCAGTTAACCCTCCTGAATGGTATTCTGAAGATAATCTTCTATACGCTTCAGGAAGATATATGGTTGTTCGCAGATGATAAGCTCTTCAGTAATCTGTGTACCGTCAGTGCAATCACTGCGAATAACAGGCTGGGGATCAGAACCAGCACGTCCAGCACCGGAACTGAAAATGTCGGATTAAAGGATAACGAATTGAGTCCTAGGTGACGGTATAACTCTGCAAAGAAAGGATGTATCAGATAGATATACAATGTGCAGGGGATAATCGTGCTTATGATCCTGTGTTCTTTTGCTTTGCCTTCACGATAGAGGGGGAGTATGCAGAAAAAAGCAAAGAGTGGCACGCTCGAGAAGAAAACGAGCCAGGTTTCCCTGAGTATCTTGGTGTCATCGAAAGCTCCGCCTGAGATTGAGCGTGTAATGGTTGTATAGGACATCAGAATGATGACAATGATCCAGAGTGCAATGACCGCGTAAAGTGCGATTTTTCTTTTTTTCAGGAATTCTTCTTTATCTTTGATGAAATTGTATATCGTCTTGCCAATGCAGAAGTAACCTATTCCGAGCATGAAGTTTACAGGGATCACTTCCAGTATTGCTTCGACAGGGTTTGTCTTGATTCCTCCGGGAAGCGTTATGGGAGAGGAACTTGGCAACAGAATTGTATATAGGATAAATAAGACGGATAGGAAAGCCGGGATCTTCTTATTCTGCTTTGTCGCTGAATTGATCACGGGTGCGGCAAGGAGAACCATCATATATTCCGGTATGTACCAGAGATGATACTTATGGACTGTCAGATCTGTTATGCGCTTTTCGTAATAGAGTGTACTAAGGGAGAGACTTTGCTCGATGAAACTGTCCCACACGGCATAAAAGCATTTGAATATTACAAACAGGATGAAGAAGTACAGAATCTTACGAAGACTTTTGGATATGGATGTGCCGCTTGAAAAAGCTCCCGACATCATAAAAAACAGTGGAACGGCTCCTGCGGAAATACAGTAGTAAACAGCCATCACGGACAGGTCGGAAGACCAGGGGTTATAGAAAAGGTCCGCAGTGACATGCAGTGTAATGACCATCAAACAGGCGATTAGCCTTAATATATCCATTGACAGATTTCTTGAACGATCGGATGAGTTTTCCGCTTTCATTTCTTTCTCCATAGATTTCTGATTAGCCTATTATCTTCTCTAACACATTCATATACATTCCGAAGTTGATAAGCGCAGCATATTCCAATGCCATAAGGGCCGGGAGGAATTTCTTATTCCTGTATGTGTATATGAGCATCGTTGTACATATCGGAACAATTATGTATCCGTTTATGCCTAGAGTATGTACATAAGCAGATATATATCCAATAATGGATCCTTCCGTTACAAATGCAAAAAGCGGGGATATTAGGAGCAAAGCCGCTGCTGAAATAACGATGGGAGCTTTTAGTAATTCGGATTTTTTAATGAAACTGTTGCGGATTGCAAGTCCGATGATAAGAAGTATATAAGCAGGGGATATGCCAGCAGCAGCTCCGAAAGCAATACCGGCGGGGATTTTCTTGGGTTTGTCTGAATTTATCAGCAAATATCCGATGCCGACCAGTGTCATACAAAGACCATCCGGTCTTCCGCCTATTGCTGAATAAAAAGCCGTTGAGGGAATCAGTATATAGGCAATGACAAATGCAGGATCAAACGAATGGTTGACCTTCTTGGAGATGATATAGGTCCATATACCGGCTGCCAGAACATCAAAGCAGAGACAACTGATCTTGAGCAGGAAGTATGTTTCTTTTCCGATAACTTCTCCGATAATAGAAAGAATCTTTATGAAGAACATATACATTCCGGTGTGATAATTGACTCCTGTGATCATAAGATCGGAGAGATAGTCGGGTGTGGTGACTCGAATGAAGTTTTTTCTTGAATAAATGAGGATTGCTCCTACGACCAGATAGACAAGTATGAAAACATACTTATCGGCAAATTTCAGTATTTTATGCTCAAAAGCAGAAATGGATGGTTTTTCTTGATCGGAAAGCTCGGATGTGTTTTTACTTATATCCCACACTGTAAATATGGCCATTACCATCAGAAGGATCAGCATTGCCATTGCGGTCAGCCTGCTGTCCGGCCATCTGTTGAATACATAAAATTGACTCAGATTCCATGTTTGGGTTGCGCAGACAAATAGGTACATCCAACTTCTTTTCGGATGAGCTATTGAATATATGATCACGAGGATTTCGGGAATGAGACCGTATCTTTCGTGGATTGCCGGCATGAAGTAAACCGCCAGGAAAGATGTGAGCAGAGCGATCAAAAGCCAATCCTTGTCCTGCAAAACTTTTTTGGTTACGAGAAGTGCCAGGAAGATAAATGCATACAGAGTTACCACCCATCCGATGACCGGAATGTTGAAAATGCTGTATTCTGCCCATTTCCAGAAGAAACACCACAGATTAGGGTAGTACATATACATCTGGGGATAATAGCCTGCCTGGCCAATATATATCGTGATCGGTGAAAGAGGGCTGTATCCGGCGATAAGGGCGGGGATATAGAGTGCTTCGACAGTTAGCGGAGCCAAGAGGATATGGAGTATGGAGAAGCTCCTCTTTTTATAATAGTAGAGGATGATGAACGGCAGTATGAATATGGTCTGGAGCTTAAAAGCGAATGCACATCCGAGCAATATGAATGCAAGCGCAGGTCTGTTCTTGAAAAGTGCATATAAAGTAAGAAGGACAAATGCCACGTATATACCGTCACACTGTCCCTGAATCGAACCGTTTATTATCAATGGGGGATAGAAGAGGGTAAGGGCGAATCCGAACAGAAATGCAATGTCTTTCTTTTTATCGTGGAAATGTGAAGCCAGAAGACCGGCTGCGACTGCGGCAATGTATTCGAAGATTATGGATACTGCCTTGATCTTGATATGGACCTGTCCGGGGATGAAATGAAGGAGCCAGAGGATGGTCACATAGGGCATTCCGTAGTTTCCGGTATAGTTCCTGAGCGAATATATGCCGTTCGTGGGGGCAATCGAATCATACCAGGGGATCAGGCATTCAACCATATCCCCGGCAACGTGGTTTAATCCGGGTATACGGACAGCAAGACCGGCAATCCCGAGAATTACGGCAAGAATAATTGTACGTGTTCTGTTGTCGGATAAGCTGAGAGATTCTTTTTCCATAATCTATGGTATTATATCATATATGTGAGGTTCATTTATATGATGTCAGACTTGAAAAAAGCTTTTTCGGACAGGCAAAGGGTGGTCGTAGCCATCTGTTTTGCACTGTTTATCATAAATACCCAGCTTAAGCAGACCATGGCACCTGACAGCCCATTTTTTGTCCTGTCATTTCAAACTGCCGAGCTGATCATGTCATTTGTTATCCTTTCGTATTATCGTCTTGATCACCTTATCAAGCATAAAGCGGTTTATATCATCTATTCGATCATTGGACTGATTGCGGGGATAGTATATATCTGTATCAGATTCAGGGCTGAATACTCCTATCTGTACCTGTCGATTGTGGCAATGGTTGCCGGAATTTATGTGATGGGTATCTGTGCAATATGTACTTTTACCTGGTATATAAATGATAAGAATAAGTTCGCTATAAACCGTCCGGCATTTGCTATATGGTGCATTCTGATGTTTCTTATGTGCGTATCTGCCGGAAGCTATAATCTCTATGCTCTCAGATTTGCAATCTGCTTCCTTATGTTCTTCCTGGCTCCTCAGAGTGAAGATCAGCGTAAATCCGTGTTCGAGGGTATGGTTGCCGGAATAATACTCGGGTTTGTTTTGGAATTTTCATTCTGTCTTCTTTTCAGACCGTATGACTGGGTCAGATATCTCGGTAATTTCTCCAATCCCAATCATAACTGTCTTTTCCTGGATTTTGTCTTTGCCGCGATCCTTGGAGGACTTCTTTCAGCATATAAGAATGAGTCATCAAGGCTTGTAAAAGTTATTCTGTACGTTCTGCTTGGCGCAGACCTTGCCTGTATTTATATGACTGCATGCAGATCCGGATGGTTGGCAGCTTTTGTTATTTTGGTCATATATTTAATCTCTTTCGGCAAGATCCTTGGAAGAAATGTGTTAAAACATTTATGTTTATTGGCGTTGGTCTTTGTGATAGGGTTACCGGTAACCTATGCCGCGGTTCGCTATGTGCCGCTGACAAATCCATATGTAAAATTCTATTTTTACGATAATCATAATTTCCATACAGTTCATAGAGAAAACAAGTATGATCAGAGCAACTACATAACGTTTATGAATATGCTGACTTCACCGGCGAGACGTCTTTTTTCAATGCTTGGAATAAACTATACGGGCACTGAGAATATAGAAGAAGCGATAGTTGAAGCTTCATTTAATCCTGCCGAGAAACCGCTTCTTACTTTTGCAGAGGCAAAAGACCCGGTATTGGTAAGATATACGATCTACAAATGGTATTTTGATCGATTGTCGCTTCGGGGAATTCCGTATGAAGATCAGGGATTCCAGTTAACGGCGGATCACTGGGTTCAGGATACCCACAATATATTTCTGGCATACGGTACGGATTACGGTGTTCCTGCGATGATCCTGTTTATCATCCTTATCATATACGGTGAGGTTTGCTGTTTAAGAGAAGCGCTTAAACAAAAGAATGTGATATATGCATTATCGGCTATGATGATCATCCTGCCTCCGGTTTTCGGAATGTTTGAATATGCATGGGGGTATGGATTGATATCGATGATAGCGATGTACTTTGTGATGAAGAATATAGTGATCAAGAATTCGAGATCAATCTCTGTAACCAATGATTTATCCGATTGAAAGTGGAATAAGCCTATAAAAGGGATAAGAATAGCTTTCCCACACGATCAGTAAGATAATAAGAGAAAATATCGATAAAAACGGCGTGAAGAATAGAAACTTCATGTCGTTTTTGTTTTAAAGTGAGAGTAATAGAAAATGGGAATATACAGATATATATTGCAGTGGAAAGGAAAAGTTTGAGCGTATAGATTTTTTGACATTTCTATATTCAGAGATAGATCGAGTTTAGTCCTTTGAGCAATAGGATTGGCTAAAGTAGATTTAGATTATATTTGAAATATGCACTTTTACTATATATGGTGGTGTGGATCGGTTTGCCTTAATAACATATTATTGAGATCTCAGTATGTTGGTAGTACGAGAACGATACACATTTATGCTTGTTCATCTCCTACTATAATAGTATATATAAGGTGCAGAACATATGTTCGTAAAAGCGATTGACGTATTATTTTGCTAGTGGTAGATTATTAGAAGAGTAGTTTTTTGATAAATTTGGAGAATTGGATGTGGATTAGAAATCAATATGCAGGCCCAGGTGGGGGATTATATACAGGTCCAGGCGGAGGATTATATACAGGTCCAGGCGGAGGCATGTATACAGGTCCAGGCGGAGGTATGTATACAGGCCCAGGCGGAGGATTATATACAGGCCCAGGCGGAGGACTATCAACAGGTCCTGGAGGTGGACTATCAACAGGTCCTGGAGGTGGACTATCAACAGGTCCTGGAGGTGGACTATCAACAGGTCCTGGAGGTGGATTATATACAGGCCCGGGAGGTGGGATGCATTCTGGACCGGATGTTCATCCCTATATGAGCAATATACCACCATGGGAGATATTTATTTCTGAATTAATATCTAGAGGGTATGTCTCATATGCTAACACAATCACTGAAGTCATGAAAAAAAATGGATATTTATAGGGATAATGATTTATGTATCGTGAACGAGTTGAATTGTATAAACGGTTAGAAAAAGAGTTTGATACTAAACTGATTGTATATGCAACTAGTGATAGGCAGAATATGGAGGCTCAGATAGCTCCGGATGTTATAGATTATTTCATTTCTCATTTAGATAACATAAAACCTTGCCAAAAAATTTCGCTTTATTTGTATACTCGAGGTGGAAACACGTCTACTGCCCGGAATATTGTGAATTTGCTGAAAATATTTGGTGATCAATTGCAGGTGATTATTCCACATAAAGCACACAGTTCTGGAACGTTGATAAGCATTGGTGCAAATGAGTTGGTTATGACAAAACAAGCTACATTAGGACCAATAGATCCTAGCATCAATTCATTACTAAACCCCAAATTATTTAATGGTTCTGTTATTCCTGTTAGCGTCGAGGCAGTAAAGGGATATTTACAATTCGCAAAGGATGAGTTAAAGATAGCAGACGATAAAGCATTGGCTGAAATCTATAACAAATTGACTGATTTTGTACACCCTTTAGTTTTAGGGGATGTTTATAGGTCTAAAGCTCAAATTAAAATGATTGCTGAACAGCTGCTAAATAATCAAGTGGATGACCAAGAAAAAAAGGACAAAATAATAAAGTTTTTGTGTAGCGAATCTGGAAGCCACGATTATACCATAAATAGAAGAGAGGCTAAGGAAGAACTCGGATTAAATGTAATTATTCCTACGGATCAACAGTATAAAATCATCAAGGCAATTTATGACGATTTGGCAGAGGATATGCTGTTGGGAAAACCATTTAACTTGAATTATATTAATGGTGCATATAATGTTAGGAGATGCATCTTGGAAAGCATCTATGGAGGATCTGATTATTTTTCCACTGAGGGAACTGTAGTAAGAGGAAATTTAGTAAATGGACAAGATGCCATAAAGGACGAAGTAAGATTTAATGGATGGCGTCATGAAAACTTTTATGAAGAGCAGAATAAAGTAGCGATATCGGAAGAAGGTGTTGTTTATGAATCAAGTGATGTATACAATCCCTAATGTTGTCACAACTTTTGCGGGCTTTGATATGTACAGCTATGCTACTGCTTCAATACCCACGAATTCTAGTGCTGCAGTTTATTTGTCGGATGATCAAACTATGAAAGTAGATGAAAATACTGTGGGTAGATATTCTACTTATGACATTGCTAATTGGTTTTTGAATAAAGAACCAATGACACATAAGAAACTACAGAAGTTGTGCTATTACGCTCAAGCTTGGTGTTTTGCATTGAAAGGATATCGCTTGGAGGATACTGAATTTGAGGCATGGGTTCATGGGCCGGTTTCGCCTATTCTTTGGAATCGCTTTAAATGTTTTGGATTTGAAACAATAAAGTTGATGAATCGAGTTGATGTAGAAATAGAAGAAGAGGATGAGAAACTATTAGAGGATGTTTGGGACACTTATGGAGCTAATACGGGCAATTCGTTGGAAGCATTATCGCATAGAGAATTACCATGGATAGAAGCTCGAAAGGGCTATAAGCCTGACGAAAAGTGTTCGGTTGTTATTTCTCCTTCGAAAATGGCATCATATTATAAATCTATATACTCTAGAGATTGATAATGGCTAAGTTAACTGATAGACAAAATAGCGATGTGCCTTTTGAAATATGTTTCAAGTATCCGCTTCAAAATGGATATACTTTTAAGGAATTATCCATGAGAGATGTTAAGGCGTTTCAAGCATTTTTGGATAAAATTTCCAAAATGACTGTTTCACAAGTGGATAAAGCCTATGCTAGAAAACCTGATAAGCAGGATGTTTATGACGGCATGCAAGTATATCATTATTCTGTTACAGATTCCTTTAGGATTCATGTTGTTAATGAGAGTGGATATTACAAGGTTATTAGGTTGGACCCTAACCATACAATTCATGGATGAAAAATAGATGTGTGTTAGGATAAATATCATGAAGCGCCGGAGCAAATGCTCCGGCACTTTGAACTAATGAAGATGATGCAGATGTGATAGTTTATTAGTTAATGATGGTATGTAACTAAATAAGGAGGTACATATGGACACCAAAGCGATGTATAAACTGTCTTACGGATTATTCGTTCTTACGACCAAAGCCGGTGACAAGGTTAACGGCTGCATTACAAACACTGCCATCCAGGTTGCTTCGGAGCCTAATCAGATCTCCTTTGCGATCAATAAGGCGAATTACACCCATGACCTTGTAATAGAGTCTAAGAAGGCCAATATCTCGGTTATCAGCGAGGAGGCTTCCTTTGACCTTTTCAAGCATTTCGGATTTCAGTCCGGACGTGACGTGAACAAGTTCGAAGGCTTTGCGGATTTTGAATATGCGGCAAACGGAATTCCTTATATAACCAAGGGAACCAATGCTTACTTTTCCATAGATGTGACTCAGACGGTTGACCTGGGCTCGCATACCCTGTTTATAGGTGTTCCTACGGATATGGTGGTCCTATCTGCTGCGCCTTCCGCAACCTATTCCTATTATCAGGACAATATCAAGCCGAAGCCCGCTGCGGCACCTGCCGAGAATAAGCTTCCCGAGGGTGTTCATAAGTGGCGCTGCAAGATCTGCGGATACGAGTACGTGGGTCCCACACTTCCGGATGATTTCATCTGTCCGATCTGCAAGCATCCGGCAAGCGATTTCGAGATGATAGAGTAAACTAACCAAACGGAGTAGGTATTTTACTTACTCCGTTTGTGCTATAATCGGGATAGTTACGATTAACAATTTTTCAGGAGGTGCCTTATGTTTGAACAGATCAAATTGCCCTATGCATCAGATGCCCTTGAACCTGTTATAGACGCTGCTACCGTAGAGACTCACCACGGAAAGCACCACGCAGCATATACCAAAACCTTTAACGAGCTCGTCGAAAAGGCAGGCCTTACCGGCAAGAGCGCCGAGGAGATCCTCGCTAATCTTGATTCGGTTTCGGATCTCACGCTCCGTACCGGACTCCGCAACCAGGGCGGCGGATACCTGAACCACAATATCTACTTCGAGCAGCTTAAGCCCGAAGCTGAGGCTAAGAAGGCTCCCGAAGGCGCACTCCTTGCACAGATCGAGAAGCAGTTCGGTTCTGTTGATAAGCTTAAGGAGGAGCTTAATGCCCTCGCAGCTTCACAGTTCGGTTCCGGCTGGGGATGGCTTGCCAAGAAGTCCGATGGTACTCTTGTCACTTTCAAGTCCGCTAACCAGGACAATTCCTACAGCCTCGGTATGGACGATGTAACTCCCATCCTTACCCTCGATGTTTGGGAGCATGCATATTACCTTAAGTACAGAAACCTCAGAGCAGATTACCTCAAGGCTCTCTGGAACATCATCGATTGGAGCGTAGCTGAAGAAAGATATAAATAATGCTTAGTTTTGCATATCTGATCTCCTTTGCCATCGCGGTGATCATACTCTTATATATGGTCACCCGTGGCGAGGGTTACTCGATAAACCAGATACTTCTGATCACCGTCATAGTCATCGGAAGCGGCGGTTACTATGCATTATCCGTATCTGAGAATCTTCCGCAGGCACTGTTGGCGCTTCAGCTTATATACGTCATCGGAATATTTGCTCCGATGATGCTCTTTGTTAATGTCTGTGAGATCTATAAAGTTTCTATTCCCGGATGGCTCCTATGTATCATGTATGCCGTCCAGTTCTTCCTCTATGGTTTTGTCCTTACGATCGGGCACTCCGATCTTTTCTACAGATCCGCGCAGTTGAACAGATCCGGTGAGATAGTATATCTGACCAAGGAATATGGGCCTATGCATACCGCATATGTCGTTTCCATGTATCTGTACTTTGCACTTCTTATCTTTGTTTCCTCGGGTGTCATCAGGAGGAGAAGAAGGATATCCACAGTGGATGTAAATGCCATCTTTTTCCTTGAGTTTTTCACCATAGCCGTTTATATCGCTGAGCGTATGGTGGGGCTTAAGATGGAGCTTATGCCGTTCATCTTCGAGGTTGCAGCGGTGCTCCTTATGATCCCCATAACGAAGCTCAATACCTTTTCCCTGACCGGGCATAACGAACTGATCCGGAACCGTCTGGAAAAGGAAGGATATATCTTCATCGACAAAAAGCTCCGCTTTATGGGATGCAATGACAGGGCATACGAATTCTTCCCCGAGCTGGGGGAGTGGGAGCTTGAAAAGAAGCTTCCCGGCAAGGGAGGAAGGTTCAATACGTACCTGCGCCAGCCTCTGTATAAATACATTGAGCAGGAAGAGGACGACCTGTTCAGCGGAACGTTCGACCTGAAGGATGAAAAGCTTATCTACCGCATCGGTATCATCAGAAGCCGTTCCGGGGTGAAGCGGGGATATATCATAGAGCTTGATAAGGTACATGCGAAAGAATGAAAAAGTATCTGAAGAGATTTAAACCGAAAAGATTCATAGATTATTTCTCGTATTGTTTCATCATGTTCACGGCCATCATCTTTCTTATGGCATTCTTTGACAACGGTGAAAAAGGCGAAGCGTATACGGGAGATTTCGGTTCATATTCCTTTGACGAAGGCTGGACTCTGGAGCTGAACGGAGAAACTTCGGAGATCACTCTGCCTGCCTCCACCGGTGCAAGGGACGGAGATACAGTCATTATCAGGAACACCCTTCCCGAGGACCTTGAAGGAAATAATACGGTCCTGTTCCGTACCAGGATGGAGGATCTGTATATCTATGTGGATGGAGAACTCAGACAGAGCTATGCTTCCGAGAATTTCGAGAATGTTTCCTATCACATCCCCAGTGCATATGTTGCATGTGACCTGACTCCGGAGGATGCCGGAAAGGAGATCGAAGCAAGGTTTGTCGTTAAGAATGTAGGCACGATCGAAAGCGTCCGCATAGGAAGCGGAAACAATGTCTGGTTTAGGGTTCTCAAGGATAACATCATCCTTGCGGTAGCTGCATTCATAATCCTGATCGTAGGTATCTTTGTAGTATTCTTCTACAAGTTCGCCTCAGCGCGATTTACGATCGACAGGTCGTTCTTCTACATGGGACTTTTCATGTGTTCCCTTTCGATGTGGATGCTTTCCGAGAGCAGGCTGCGTCAGCTTATCTTTGCAAGGCCCTCACTCAGTAATTACTTTTCCTATTTTGCGATAGAGATAACCGGAGTATTCGTCTGCGGATACTTCGATGAGATACAGAGGCGTGTATATCACAAGCTCTATGTGTTCATTTCGGGACTGATCACGGCTCAGATCATCGTTAACCTTGCCCTGAATGCGCTGGGGATTGCCGATCTGTTCACGACGATCTTCATTTCCCATTTCTGGCTCGGTATAAGCATCATCCTGGCAAACGGAACCCTGATCAGGGATATAGTATCCGGGAACTTTAAAGAATATATCGCCAGCTTTGTGGGGACCTGCTTATTCCTGTTTTTCTGTATGCTCGAGATAGTGAGCTTCTTCTTCGCCGATGTATGGAGCTTCGGCGTATACATCTGTGCGGGACTTATGGCGCTGCTCGTCACTACGATCATCCAGACCGCCCTTCGTACGGAGAAGAGTAACAAGGCACACGAGCATGAAAAGGAAGAAAGCCTTCTCATGACCATCGAGGCTATCACGAGCGCTATCGATGCTAAGGATGAATATACCGGCGGACATTCTGAGAGAGTAGGTGAGTATGCCTGCCTTATCGCCAGGGAGATGGCTGCGGATTACGACTTTTCGGAAGAGGATATTCTGAGGATCCGCTATATCGGATTCATGCACGACATCGGTAAGATCGGTGTTGCGGACTCGGTTCTGAACAAGACGGGACGTCTGACCGATGAAGAGTTCTCGCTGATGAAGAAGCATGCCGAGATAGGATATGATCTCTTAAAATCCATGGGCAATTCGATCGAGGGACTTCTTGAAGGTATCAGACATCACCATGAGAGATTTGACGGCACGGGCTATCCCGACGGACTCGAGGGAACCGATATCCCGCTTGTCGCACGTATCATCTGCGTTGCGGATTCTTATGATGCGATGACATCGAACCGTGTGTACAGGAAGCGTCTTACGGACGGTGAGGTTATTGCGGAGATAAGGAAGTGCTCGGGCAAGCAGTTTGACCCTGCGATTGCCGAGATATTCGTCCACATGCTTGAGCGCGGTGCCATGAAGGCTGCCACGGTCGACGGAATGGAAGTTGGGATTTCCGGCAGTGTCTACAGGTCGTCCATGCTCGAGAAGAAGCTTCAGAACGACATCAGGAGGAACCACGACAGTGTTCCCAATCCTTCGCATGTCAGGATGATCTGCTATATCATGAAGCTTGCCGAGAAGAATGACAGGAAGTTCGATATCTTCTTTACGGGAATTGAGGTTCCCGAGGAGAAGAGGGCGGATGCCGAGGCGGTGACGGCCGCACGCAAGGCTTACAGCGAGCATGTCATGAAGTACATAAACAAGCGTGACATCTACATCGAATACGGTCCTTCGTCGAATATCGTCGTTCTTTTCGACCGCGATGAAGAGGGTATGAAGAAGGTCAGAAATAAACTTCTGGGCTACGAGGGCGAGGGCAAAGCATTCATCTCGGAACTGTGAAATTGCTGTCGTATAAAGCCGCCGTTTTCCCCGGCAGGCAAAAAGTGAAGAATTTTTCGCAAAAGGCGGTCTGTAAGGCCGCCTTGTTTTATGGTATGATGTCTTTTGTAGCGGTTTGCGTTTGAGCATAGCTTTGCAGAAAACGTTTTAACCAAGTCAGAAAAATAATCGCGATTTTCGCAGAAAAGAGGAAAACATGCTTTATATCGGAATCGATCTTGGTACTTCAGCAGTTAAGCTTCTTCTCCTTTCATCCGAAGGAAAGATCGTAAACATGGTCTCGAGGGAGTATCCCCTTTCATTCCCTCATCCCGGCTGGTCAGAGCAGAACCCCGTAGACTGGTACGAGCAGTCCATGGAGGGCGTTAAGGAGCTCCTTAAGGGTCAGGATGCATCACAGGTTGCCGGAATCTCATTCGGCGGACAGATGCACGGACTTGTAATCCTTGATGAGAATGATAACGTTATCCGTCCCGCAATCCTTTGGAACGACGGACGTACCGGAGCTGAGACCGATTATCTCAACAATGAGATCGGAAAGGCTAAGCTCACCGAGCTTACCGGAAACATCGCTTTCCCCGGCTTCACCGCTCCCAAGATCCTCTGGGT